>Ga0316194_10000560_pt1 | contig 24178 bp, 22 predicted proteins | sample CroRivsedime1_MG_FD_204936 | JGI IMG/M metagenome (GOLD analysis project Ga0316194, IMG submission 204936) | Coastal sediment microbial communities from Maine, United States - Cross River sediment 1 | ecosystem: Environmental > Aquatic > Marine > Coastal > Sediment | place: USA: Maine...
CAGCGTGCCGTGAGGCCCGCCTATGGCGGTGCGGGATTGGGATGTCGGAAGAAGCGAATGCCGTGCTGTAATGGTGCGGATACGGGTTTGAGCGTTACCCGGCAGGAAACTGCGCCCACGTCCGACGGGTCTTTCATCGCAAGAGAGTGTGTAGAACCGTCAGCATGAGGAAACGCAAATGACAACCACGGCTACGCTGTGGGTGTCGAATTGTTGCTTCTCGTGTAAAAACGAACAATTGACAGATCTTGCGCCCGATAGCAGTCTGCCCTACCCTGTTTGACCATGAAGAACCTAATCTTTTTGCTCATACATCTGTTAACCACCCTCGCCAAGCTCTTGGGTCCGGGTGGAGCAAAAGCCATTGTTGCTGACAGCCTGCTTATGAAACAGCAACTCCTGGTGATCAGCCGTTCACGAAATCGTGCACCCAATCTGTCAGTACTCGATCGATTCTTGTTGGGATTCTGGTCGCTTTTCCTCAGTCCGCACCATATCCGGCGGTCTGCGATTATTCTCAGACCATCAACTCTGCTGAGATTCCACGAAGCACTCAAGAAACGGAAATATCGGTTGCTTTATACCTCTCGTAAAAAAGGCAAGCCAGGACCCAAGGGACCATCCCACGAACTGATTCTAGTCATCGTTGAAATGAAACAGCGAAATCCAGGCTACGGTTGCCCAAAGATCGCAGAGCAAATCTCAAAGTTATTTGGTATCGATATTAACAAGGATATTGTCCGACGGATTCTGGCCAAGTACCACTACCCGGCCCCCGATACCGGTGGCGGTCCTTCATGGCTGACTTTCATCGGTCATATGAAAGATAGTCTCTGGAGTGTGGATCTGTTTCGGTGTGAGTCTATTCTGCTCAAGACCCACTGGGTGCTCTTGGTCATGGATCAATTCACGCGGCGCATCATTGGCTTTGGCGTGCATGTCGGTGATGTGGACGGTATTGCCTTATGTCGAATGTTCAATAGCGCTATCTCGACTATGGGCACCCCAAAGCACCTCAGCTCTGACCATGATCCTTTGTTCACCTACCATCAATGGGCAGCTAACCTTCGCATTCTGGATGTCGACGAAATCAAAAGCATTCCCTATACGCCCTGCTCGCACCCCTTTATTGAACGTCTCATTGGAACCGTTCGCCGTGATTTTCTTGATCAAACTTTATTTTGGAACGCCGTTGATTTGGAGAGAAAGCTCACGGATTATCAAACCTATTACAATCAGCACCGCACCCATAGATCACTTGGCGGTGATACGCCGGATGAAGTTGCTGGCGTCTTAACCAAATTGCCAATCAAGTTGTATAAATTCCGTTGGCAGACTCACTGCCGAGGAATTTATCAGCTCCCTATAGCAGCTTGAGCAACAATTCGCCACGCACAGGCTATCGCGGTACAGCCCTATCTCCGCGACACACAGATCAGCACTGAATTCACGCCCGATCGCAACCAGGCCGATGCGCTCCAGGTGTTCGAGATCCAGTTTTTTTCCAATGCGGTAACCGGTAAATTGATCGAAAGGCAGTCGCACCGTCTGCCATCGACCGGACGCCCGGAAAGAAGCACGATAGGACTGCCACGGCAACCAGACATCATCGGTGCGCAGATGTACGCTGTACTCCTGCTCATTACCGTACACTTCCAGCGAAATCCCAGCGTACGAGGAGGCATCGGCTGCTGCGGTAGCCTCTACATCCAGCGCCGCCTGAATAAACCCACCGTTGTTGGCAAGACTGACATCACCTTGCAGACGCAGACAGGCTTTGTTATCGATGGTTGCCAGCGACAGTTCACCGCTGGACAGCCCGCCCATCACGCCATCGGTGATGATAAACCAGTTGTTGCCCAGGGTGGATTCGAGCCCACCGCTGTGGCGGTCGTCGATTATCAGGGTTTCATCGGCCATGAGCGGTGCACCGCAAAGGCTTAGCAAGAATGTCAGCGCTAGGAACCTCAAGTTATCGCCCCTGAGATTCAGGCATCGGCCTGATCAGCACACGGGACACCGAGACGCAGCCGCCACGGCGCACCGTTACAGCTCGCATACAGTCCGCAACCTGTCTTACAGCCCCTGCAAGGCAGCCGCCTGACGTCTTGTTGTGATTCAGGGTTGCTGTTATCAGCAGAATCGCTGGCATTATCGATTTTCAACTGCATCATCTTTACTCCCATCTGATTCCGAAAGAATAATTCTATGACCTGCATTGGTGGATTCGGTTGCAGCAGCAGGTCTGGTGGATAGCGCCCTGCCCTTTATCAACGTCATGCGTGCGCTTACCAGGGTAATTTCTCACCATCAAAGGCCAGGAACTGACCTGAGTCCGCCGAGTTGAGATCATCCAGCACGTCAAGCATGCAGTTAACACTGTGCCCGGGTGTAAACAACTGCCCGTTCGGGACGTTGTGTTTAAAAGGTCGCGACAAGGCCGTATCCGTGGTACCCGGATGCAGGGCGGCTACGGCAACATTGGGCAGGCTTCGACGCCACTCAATGGCGAGTGTCTTAAGGCACATGTTCAGTGCCGCTTTTGAGGCACGGTAGCTGAACCAGCCACCCAGGCGGTTATCCTCGATGCTGCCGACTTTTGCAGAGACCGTTGCGAAAACAGCCGGGCGGCCGTGGCGAAAGTTGCCATGCAGGTGTTTGGCCAGTAACAAGGTGGGCACGGTATTGATGCTCATGCTTTCCAGAAAGAAGGCCGGGGCGATGTGCCGGATGGTCTTTTCCGGCCCCTGTGCAGGGGTATGAAGCATACCCGCGGCATTGATCAACCAGTCGATTTCACCGATCTGTGCCGCCCAGTCGCGGATAGCGGGTTCGTGAGTCAGGTCAAGCTGTTGCCAGCTGATGTTCGGATGCTCAACTTCAGGCGGATTGCTGCGATGGTAGGTTGCAACGACAGTCTCGACGTTGGGTCGGCCGGCGAGTTTTTCAACGAAGGCTCCCCCGATTCCGCCGGAACCGCCCGCTATCACGATGTTCATTGACTTCTCCCTCTCATGCATCGTTCAGGGACGCACCCGCAATCCGCCTTTACGACTGCCATGCCGCTGCAGAATCTTCTGCCCTTCCGCCCGCGCGGCACCACGACGCAGCGCGCCCATCCGCTGTCTGGCTGCTTTTGCCGCCGCCACGTGGTCAACGATAGGTGGTGGGTAATCGTCGCCGATGACACAATGACTCTCTCGCTGCGTGTGCCTGTCCATCTCCCACGGCGTGTGAATCCAGCGGTCCGGCACCCGCGCCATCTGCGGCAACCATTGACGGATAAAGCGACCCGCCGGATCCTGATCCTGTGACTGCTTGACCGGGTTGTAGATACGGAAGGTATTGATACCGGTTGTACCGGCCTGCATCTGCGACTGCGCGTAATGAATACCCGGTTCATAATCGGTAAAACGACGGGCCAGGAACACCGCCGGTTGCCGCCAGTGCAGCCAAAGATGGTAGCTGGCGAAAGACATCAGCATCGCCCGCATGCGGAAATTGATCCAGCCGGAGGCCTCGAGTGCCCGCATACAGGCATCCACCAAAGGAAAGCCGGTCGCCGCCCCACACCAGGTATCAAACTTCTCAGGATCGAACTCCCCCTCGCGCAGATTGTTGCAGGCCCGGTGCAGGTTCTCGAATTCGATGCGTGGCTCACTCTCCAGTTTCTGGATGAAATGGCAATGCCAGTGCAACCGGCCCTCGAAAGCCGCCAGCGCTTTGGCCCAGGTTCCGCGATCTGCGGCGGGTTGCGCTTTGACTTCCGCGCGCCGAATTCGGTTGGCCTGCACCACTTCGCGAATTGACAAAGTACCGTAAGCCAGATGAGGGCTGAGTCGTGAACAGGAGTCATAAGCCGTAACCGGACTGGACATTTCGGCATGATAGGCCTCGCCCCGGCTGGTGAGAAAACTTTCCAGTCGTTCCAGCGCATTGTTGCGACCACCGTGCTGACGCTGGGGACACGGATCCGGTTTGATACCTAGGTCCGCCGCGGTCGGTATGACGCCCGGTTCGATTCCCTCGACTGGCATCAGCCGATCCGGGGCCAGCGCTTGTTGCGCAGTCATATAGCTCTCCCACTGGCGCGACCAGCCATCGCGACAGGCGAGACGACGCACCACGCCGTTTTGCGGCAGCTCATGCAGGGCGATACCTTGGGTATTGAGAAAGTCACGTACACGCTCATCACGCTTATGAGTCCAGTTATTACCGGTCTCCTCGTGCGACCAGACAGCATCAATGGCTAATCGCTGTTGCAAGTCCTGCAGCACCCGGGTGATTTCACCGACTATCACAACCAGTGGCTGGCCCAGTGTCGCCAGCACCTGCCTGAGTTCCAGTAATGATTCAGCGATGAATGCCCAGTGTCTCGCGGCCGTATCAGGTTGTGCCCACAGACCGGGCTCGACAACGTACAGGGGCAGTACCGGGCCCCGTTCGGCGGCCTGTGTGAGTGGCGCGTGATCCACGACGCGAAGGTCGCGTTTGAACCAGACAAGTTGTACGTGCGTGTTATCCATCGATCAGCCTTTACCCGTTACTTTTAAAAGCGGTTGCATTTAATGTCCGATGCCAAACCATGCTGCTATGCAGATTCAAAGCGATTTGCGAAACTCATCGGCCTGCTGCCGAATGCCCGCGATCGTCTGCGCGTCAAGTCTTTCCAGGTTCCGCCACTGCAAAGCCGTGCGCGGGTGGTGGGCAAAGCGTTCACGGTGACGCACCAGAAAATCCCAGTACAGCGTCGTGTATGGGCAGGCATCATCACCCGTGGCATGCGCCGGATTGTAGCGGCAGCCCTTGCAGTAGTTGCTCATGCGGTCGATGTACTTGCCGCTGGCCACGTAAGGTTTGGACGCCAGGTAACCGCCGTCTGCATACTGGGACATGCCCAGCGTGTTGGGTAACTCGACCCACTCCACCGCATCCACGTACACCGCCAGGTACCAGGCGTGCACCTGCTGTGGCCGGACGCCCAGCAACAGACAGAACAGACCGGTAATCATCAGCCGCTGGATGTGATGGGCATACCCGTACTGCAGGGTCTGTGCGAGGACTTCACGAAGGCACACCATATCGGTGTCAGCAGTCCAGAAAAACACGGGGAGATGCTGCTCTGCATTCAGTACGTTGAGTTCGGCATACTCCGGCATACGCGCCCAGTAGATGCCGCGCACGTACTCGCGCCAGCCGAGCACCTGCCGCACGAATCCCTCGACACACGCCAGCGGGGCAGCATTTTCCTGCAGGGAACGCTCGGCTGCATCCAGCACGTCACGCGGATTCAGCAGCTTGAGATTCAGACTGGGCGAAAGCAGGGAGTGATACAGAAACGGTTCTCCCGTCCACATCGCATCCTGGTAAGTACCGAACGATGCCAGCCTGTGGTCAACAAAATTCTGCAGCGCCATTTGTGCATCGGCCGGGGTCACCGGCCAGTCAAAGGTATCGAGTGTGCCGGGGTGATCGGGAAACTCCCTGTTGACCAGCCTGATCACGTCGCGGGTGATTCGGTCCGGTGGAAACGCCGGTGGCGGTGGCAGCTGCGTGGGACCCTGACGACCAAAGCTCGCCCGGTTGGCGGCGTCGAAGTTCCACTTTCCACCCACGGGTTCGCCATCCTGCATGAGGATACCGGTCTGTTTGCGCATGACACGGTAAAAATGTTCCAGGCGTGGCTGCTTGCGCTGCCCCAGCCATTCCTGGAACGTTTCCGGCCGGGTCAGGAAATGCGGGTCTGCCAGGACTTTCAGGTGCAGCTTCGCGCGCTGCACCGTTGCCTCGACAGCCGCCTGCACGCGAGCATCACCGGACTGCAGCATGAGCACACGTCGCGGACGGTTTGCCTTGAGTTCGGCTGCGAGCGCAGCCGACAGGGAATCGTGGTGATGCCTGTCCAGCGCCGCATAACGCACCGTGATGCCACGCGCCTTAAGGTCGTCGCGGAAATGCCGCATGGCGGACAGGAACAGAACGATGCGTGCCTTGTGGCTCCAGACATGCGTTGCTTCTTCGCGAACCTCGGCAATGAATACCCGATCGTGGGCGGGATTGAGTTCAGTTATGAGAGGATTGTAAGCATCCAGCTGGTCTCCCAGGATGACTACCAGTCGTTGTGGTGAGAACTTGCTACTGGTTTGCACGTCAGAAGACTCCATTCGTCCGCGACGAAAGACTCCCACAGGCGCGGAATTTGGTTGCAGACCAAACGCCTGGGGAGGCGTCTGGTCTGCAGTCGCGAGATACCTCAGGTATCCATGCCTTCCACGATAACACTACCCTTCATGGACGGGTGGAAATCACAGCGATAGTCGAAGCGACCCGTGGCGTCAAAGGTGTGGCTGAACTGTTGCCCACCAGTCAACTTGCCCGAGCGCAGCTCATCTGCCTGTCCGGTGACAGTGTGCGGCATATTGCTGCCCTGCACCCAGGTCACCGTAGTACCCGGTTTTACGGTGATATTCGAAGGTTCGAAGCGCATACCGCTGATACGCACGGTGATGGTATCAGCGGCAGAAGCGTTGTCACTGTTGTCCCTCTGCTCGCCGGAGCTGACCGGCGTTATCTCGGCGGATGCCAGCTCTGCGGTCCGTGGTGCAGCGGCTGCCGGAGTGCTCCGCTGAGCAGGCAAGTAACCCGGGTACCGGGGTGGCGTGTTGCGCATGTACGGGTTCATCTCGGCACGGTAGACCGGTGGCGGTCCCGGTCGGTAGGCCGACTGTGGCATCGCGGGTCCAGCGGGGTAATAACCTCTGTACATCTGCTGTTGCGGGCCACCCATACAACCCGGCCCCGCCACACTGGCCGCGGAACCGGTCATCGCGGCAGCGGCCATAGAGACAATGATCGCGGTACGCCGCTTGTTGCGAATCAGCTTCCTCATAATTCTCTCCGTTTACATCGGTAATCAAAAAGACGTTACAGCGAAAACCGGTGTTATCGGGCTGCCGCTGTTGAGGCTGGTGCCAAACTCCCATCCGCACATCCGTTGTTTATGACGATCTCGAAATGAAGAGGCCCGGGATCGTACTCTGGGTTGTGCGCTCGTACCGACCCGCGCCTCTTCACCGGCTCAGCCCGATCAGCGCTGCGACACCATGTCGGGCGGCAACATGACCGTATCGATAACGTGTATCACACCGTTGCTGGTCTCAATATCGGTCTTCAGCACCGTGGCATTGTTCACCATCACCGAATCGCCGACACGGATCTTCAAAGGCTGTCCTTCAACGGTGACCGCACTCGAGAGTGTGACCACCTCCGCAGCCTCGACCCTGCCGGGCACGACATGGTAGGTCAGCACCCGGGTCAGTGCCGCCTTGTCAGCCAGCAGGGCTTCCAGTTGCTCTCTGGGCAGCTTGGCGAATGCGGCATCAGTGGGCGCAAACACGGTGAATGGCCCGTCACCCTTCAAAGTGTCCACCAGGTCAGCGGCTTTGACAGCGCTGACCAGCGTATTGAAACTGCCTGCTGCAGCTGCGGTGTCGACAATGTCAGCCTGTGCTTTTTTCGCGTCACCGTAACCGTAACCCATGCCCGTTTTGTAGGCGCGAGCCATGCCGCGATCACCCGCCGAAAGCTGGTAAACCGCTGGCTGGTAGCCGGTGGTGTAAGCCGATGGGGTCATGGCGGACTGGTTGCAACCCTGGCCGGCAAAAGCGGCCTGGGCAAGAAGTCCTGCGCCTGCTGCAGTTGCCGCGAGGGTGATGAACCGATTGCCTGCTTTCATATTCGTATCTCCTTCCGAAAAATGATGACCGACAGTTTGAAATGCCAGGTCGGTAAGCAGGCATTCAACCGATCCGGCTGGCCACCCGCGGTGCGTGATCAGATTCTCTGCGTTTTCCGACTTACAAACCCGTAGATAGCTAGAATCTGTATTATGCAATATATGTACATTTACCGAGCGTCAACATTATTTAATTAGACATTTCTTAGACATTTCAGATCGGAAAACCGAATGATCGTCAACGACAGCAAATTAAGGGTGCCCTGGACCGAATCCCTGATTTGAGCGCGTCATGACCCTCCTATCCGCACAACCTACAGACACACGGCTGATGCCCAGACCGGCGCAAACACAGAAACACTTATGAATAGTGTTTTAAGACACATGATCAGCACCGTTTTTTTGACGCACGGTAATTGAACCAGCCACCCAGGCGATTATCCTCGATACTGCCAGCCTTGGCGGACACGGTTGCAACAACAGCCTATCTCCGCTGCTGAAATCCGGTATGTCGATGTTTGGCCAGTAACAAGGTGGGTATCGCATTGATGCTCCTATTTTCAACAAAGAAGGCTGGCTCGATCTGCCGGCTGGTCTTTTCGGGACCCAGTGCAGGTGTATGCAGCCTACCCGCCGCCTTTATCAACCAGTAGATTTCACCGACCTGCGACGCCCGGTCCTCTATAGCGGCCTAATCGGTGAGGTCAAGCCGATGCCTGGTGACTTTGGGCTGACCGGGCTCAGGCGCCCAGCGGTCGCAGGTCACCGTGTTGTTCTCGTCGTCAAGTCGGTTTGGAAAGGTTTTCCAAAAGTGCAACAACAACCCCGTGTGAGCCTTCGGACACCGCTGTGTTCGTTTATCTTTACCCTCTGGATGTCTATCGGGTCTGCGAACACATACAACTATAAACCTGACAGTTTCGGTCCACGGGCATCTGCAGCTTGAGACTCCGAACCGGCAACAGGATTAACCTTCGAGGGTTTTTGAGGTAGCGTTTTTTTCAGTCGGGTAAACTCCCATATGGTTAGTAAAAGTCCAACCACCATCATGCTGAATACAAAAATCGCAGGATAAAGAATGTCGGGTTCGTTCATGATGTTTCTCCCCTGGCCGCAACAACTGCAAGCTTGAAATAGATACCGAACGCCAGAATCGATGGAACCCAAATCGCGGTAAAGATTCCCTGCTCACGAAAACCGTTGAACCACAGGTAGGCCGATACAGCGAATGAGACAACCACAGCAAGCAAGATGAAAAAATCGGATAGCTTGAACATATCAACAGATCTCCTATAAGTTTGATTAAACTTTTCCGCTAACACTCCCAGAATGAGATTGCGGCAAGCAGCAGGCCAGCCACGGTAATTGACGCCGGTGTTCGCATTCCCGCGATACCGAATACATCGAGCATTGTCGGCACCCATCCAAACCAGCCAATCAGCAACCAAACAAAGAAGGAAGTTGCCACCATGATTCCCAACAGGCCAAGCGAGGCTTTGAACCAACCCGTTTTTGCAAGGCGATGAGAAATCGGGGACATATGGATACATTCAGTCCTGGTCGCTTTGCTGGGCTGGTTATCTGTTGGTGCGGGTGTCATATGCGATTCCGCTGGAACTGTACCGACGCCCGGAGAGGTCGCTCAATCCTCTCCGGGCTGAATGGAGTAAAACTCTGGCCCGGTAAAGTTAGCGTTTTGGCTTTACGCAGAGTCCCCACACGCCCGCGGACGTTTCAGCCTTCATCGATTCCGCTATCGATGGGATTGTGTATTACTTCGTGCAATCTACTGCCGGGAACGACCGAGGAAAGGATTTCAATATCCCCTTTTTCAGCGGCGCGCATTTCCTTGTCGTAATACTGCGAAGTAGCAAGAATCTGTATCTCATAGTTACTCATGTCGTCTCTCCTAACAGTGTCTAGTGGGTTACGAGCCTTATTTCAGGCTCGTGGAGAAAGTATACACAGATTTTTCTGTTTGTCTAGGACACATTGCCTTATTATTGAAACCATAGAAGCGAGGAAAATATCAAGTGGTTGAAAATAAAGTACTCTTTCCTATCGGCGTAGTTGAGCGTGACACCGGCATCGGGCGTGACACGCTGCGGGTATGGGAGCGCCGCCACGGCTTTCCGGCGCCAGTACGCGACGAAAAAGGTGAACGCAAGTACCCGGAAATTCAGCTCAGACGCTTGCAAAGGATCCGCCGCTTGCTGGACCAGGGCATGCGTCCAGGCAAGCTTCTGCCCCTCGGCGAGGATGCCCTGGATGAACTTGAGACCAGCCTGCAGCCTGAAAAGCCAGAGCAGCTTAACGAAACCGTCAGTGCGGTACTTGAAGCCATCCGTTGCGCCGATGCCGGGCGGGTCGAAAACCTGTTCCGGATGCGGTACGAAAAGCAGGGTCTTGAAAAGTTTATTCTCGAAACGATGGTTCCGCTGTTGAGTAGCGTGGGCGAACTCTGGGGCAGCGGGAAACTGGAGGTTTTTCAGGAACACTTCCTGTCTCAGCAACTGATACGGTTTCTCAATACAGAAATGGGCAAACTTCGGACAAGCACCGGCAAACCGCTGGTACTGCTTGCAACCTTACCCGGCGAGGAGCATACGCTGGGGCTCTTAATGGTGGCCGGCATACTGAAATGCCAAGGCGTTTCGACCATCAATCTAGGCGGCGAAGTTCCGATGGACCAGATCAGCCGGGCGGTACAGCAGTTTCATGCTGACGCTGTGGGCGTAACATTCAGTGGTGCATACCTGTACCGGAATATCCGTTCGCATTTGCTCGAGCTGCGAGAGGTGATAGCGGATGATGTCGAGATCTGGACGGGCGGGGAAGGCGTGCGCCGCCTGCGTAAGTTGCCGGCCGGCATCACCAAGTTCACTTCGCTGAAAGACTTTTCATTCCCGCCTGCAACCCGGCGCGATTAAAAGCCTCAGCAATAACTGGAGACACGGTTATGAGCAAAGCAAAAACACTCATTTCGCCGCTGCCGCGCAGCCGCTTCGAACGACTGGCACATCTGGGCGGGCTCGCCGGTAAAGTCGCCGGCGGCATGCTGGCCGAGGGTTTGCGCCAGGTTGCACAGGGCAACCTGCCCCGCCCTGCGGATCTGGTGTTGACCCCTGCCAACGTCCACCACGTTGCCGAGAAATTGTCTCAGCTGCGCGGTGCAGCGATGAAGGTGGGGCAACTCCTGTCAATGGATGCTGGAGACCTACTACCGGCGGAACTGGCCGGGTTGCTTGCCCGCTTGCGTGCCGATGCCCGGCCGATGCCCATGAGCGACGTGGTAGCGGTGATGCAACGTGCGCACGGCAAGGACTGGGAAAAACAGTTCAAGCGGTTCTCTTTTACGCCAATGGCGGCCGCCTCCATCGGTCAGGTACATGCGGCGATCTCGCGACGCGACCGGCAGCTGGCGTTGAAGATTCAGTATCCCGGTATCGGTCAGATTATAGACAGCGATGTCGACAACGTGGCCACGCTGTTAAAAGTTTCGCGACTGCTCCCCAACGGCCTGGACCTGCAGCCGCTGCTGCAGGAAGCCAAGCGCCAGCTTCATGACGAAGCCGACTACCTTCGCGAAGCCGGACATCTGCGGCGCTTCGCGATGCTGCTGGAAGATACACCGGAGTTTCTGGTGCCAGGTGTTGATGAAGATCTCACCCGGGAAAATATTCTGGCCATGGACTTCGTGGCTGGCGAGTCTGTCGAATCCCTGACCTCCGCCCCTCAGACAACGCGCGATCGCGTCGTTGGCTTGCTGCTCGGACTGCTGTTCCGCGAGCTGTTCGAGTTCGGGCTGATTCAAACCGATCCGAACTTTGCAAACTTTCTCTACAGCGCACAAACCGGGAAACTTGGCTTACTCGACTTCGGCGCTACCCGGCGTTATTCCAGAACGGTTACCGAAGGCTACCGTGAACTGCTTGCAGCGGCATTGCGCAACGACCTCGAGGCGATGTCAGAGAGCGCGCGGGCGATCGGTTATTTCAAGGAACACATCCACGCGAACCAGCGCGCGGCGGTCATCAAGCTGTTCATGTTAGCCACAGAACCGGCCACAACCCGCGGCCGCTTTGACTTTGGCGCGAGTGATCTGGCTTTACGCATACGCGACGCCGGAATGGCACTGAGCTTCGATCAGGGCTATTGGCACACGCCACCTGCCGATGCCGTATTCCTGCATCGCAAGCTTGGCGGGCTGTATTTGCTCGCCGCGCGCTTGCGGGCGAAGGTTGACGTGCGCGCCATCCTTGAACCCCATCTGACCAGGGAAGTCACAAAGGTAACGGCTTAAGAAGCTGGCCACCGGATCGCTGGACTGTTTAGTGTCGCATTGGCTCAGGTGCGTGTGACGCCCAACTCGAGGTCGAAGTCGGCTGCACCAACGGTTACGATGCCTAAATGACCGTCGACCGTCACCAGGTCACCGTTTTTCAGTATCTCAGCCGCGTCGCGGACGCCATTGACACAGGGTATGCCGAGTTCCCGCGCGATGATCGCGCCGTGGATCAGCATCCCGCCGCGGCGTTCGACAATCGCGCTCGCCAGCGGGACCAGGTGTGTCATGGTCGGCTGGATGGCGTCACAGACCAGGACTTCGCCCTGCCGGAACCTGCCGAGGTCATCGCGCCCGTGAACACAGCGCACCGTGCCGGTGGCGGCACCGGGTGAGGCCGGTTGTCCGATCAGTTGCCGTGGAGTCTCACCCGGCGGTGCGCTGGATAACCCCGCTGCAGGCATCTTAGCGCTGGCTTCAAGTGCTATTGGACCGGTCGATGGTTCGCGCAGGACTCGAACCATCGCTTCGACATGCGTGTCGTTGGGGCGTTCGTCGCCGGTGAGTCTGCCCAGCATTCTCATACGCTGCGCGGCCTCATCCAGTGCGCGCAGGAGCTGGCTTTCCAGGCGGGCCACCAGCAGGTTATCGTCGTCGCGAAGTTTCCAGCTCACGCGTCCGGTTTCAATAACCTCAAGTGCTTCTTCGCGGCGTTCCGGGCCAACCGCGTCCAGCAAACGTTGCTCCAGCGCTGCGACGGTGTCCCCCGTTACCGGTTCATCGCGGTCTAACTGGCTCCGCGTTCGCGACAACTCGATGAGGTTTAGCAGCATGGGTTCCGGCTGATCGTATAGCCTCGCATGGTCGTAGGTGATATCGAGAAAGCGTTCCTTGAGATCGTCGAAGCCGCGGACGAAATCCTCGGCACCGTCGGCGTTGTGCATCAGCGCGTCACGGAATGCTGGCCAATCAATGCTGCCGGCAAATTCTGCGAGCAATCGTTCAAGGGTTGATCGCAGCGTATCGTTTGCCGCCAGCGTTCGAGCCAGCTGGCCAATGGCCTCGTTACGCTGCGTTGCGACCAACGGTTGATTGCGTAGCAGGCTCACGAATTCGTAGGGATCTTCCGCTTGCACCGCATCGTTATAGTAAGTTGCCAGGCGGCGGACGCCATGCGCAAACGGGATAAAGTCGTCCCAGTAGACCTTCTTCCATTTGGCGAGGACTGCACTGCGTTGCTCGATCGCATCGGCCAGTTGCCGATCGTCGAGCAGATCCAGCTGCTCGGCCGCGAACAGCTGGCCTACCGCTTCCAGTTCGGGGATGAGCTGTTCAGCAACACGCCTGCGCAATGCGCTCAAGCGCGCATCGCCTGGTCGCAAACTGAGAAACCAGGCTCGCTTTTCATCCTTGTCGGGGATCGCGGTCGTAATCGGCCGCGCCTGCAGGACGGTCAGCGAATCAGATTGCCCGGTCCATTCCATGTCGGGGGACCAGCCAAACAATTGCTCGACCGACAGCAATGTCTCCAGGATCTGCTCAAGATCACGCGGTTCCAGCAGCGGAGCATCGTGCTGCGCATCGTCGCGCTGACCGGGCAGCCAGGTGATGATGCCGTGCGTTCTGCGGTCCAGTTCCCAGCGATCCGGATCGACCAGACCGTCAACGAGCAGGCTGCACGGACCGGGTACCGACTCTATGAGCGCACGTTCCTTGCGCATGTCACGCGGATCACGCGCAAAGGCAACGCCCGACCGGTCCGCATCAACCAACTCCTGAACCAGCACGGCCATGTGGCTGTTAGCGGGATCAAGGCCCAGTTCCTTACGATAAAGCAAAGCTGCATCGGACCAGAGCGACGCCCACACCAGCCGCACCGCGTCTTCCACGGCTTGCTGACCTCGCACCCCGATGATCGATTCATGCAAGCCCGCGAAGCTGCGCCCGGCGGCGTCCTCACCAACCGCCTATGAACGCACCGCGAGCGGTGTGGAGGCACCGAAATCAGCCAGCCCCTGCGCGATCGTTTCATGCAATACCTCGTCCAGTGGCTGGGCGAGAAACGTTGCACGAATCCGCAGGGCGGCATCCCAGATTTCCTCCCAGCGCATGTCATCCATCGACTTGCGACCCAGTTCCATGCGAATGGTTGCGGTAATCCCGGCATTTTTCACAAACGCCTGGTAGCCGCGGTGGTCAGACAAAATCCCCTCGGCACTTCGAAACCGCCGCGTGCGACTTGTGCCAGCTTCGCTGCCTTGCCACCGACAAGCTGTTCGTCCCATTGTCCGGGCGCGTCAAGAGGGATCAGGAGTGGGTGTCCGGCATCCATTGGCTGACCTCCTGAAAGCGCGCGACGTGCAGAAAACGTACAACATCCACGCGAAACAGAGCGCACGTGGGCGCATTCACAAAGGATTTGAGATACGAATGGCGAGTGACCAGTAACTCGGCCCACTTATCGAACTCAGGCCCGCGTTCGATCATTTGCGAACGACCCGTCACGGTGACGGCTTCGATTTCCATCAGCTCATCGGCCTTGTTCGGCCGGTTGTCGATCACCAGTGCGACATGATCACACTCGCTGAGCAGGCGGTACTTGCGGGTTGCGACCGGCGTAACAAAAGCCGCATGCTGCAGGTCTTCCGAGAACGCAAAGGCCACCAGTGCGCCGTATGGCTGACCTTCACCCTGGACGCATAGTACCGCATAGGGCTGTTGATCGGCCAACTGCCGGATTCGATCACGAACAGCCGGGGTGTCTGTTGCGCCTGGACTAGCTTCCGCATCTTTGTCACAGAACAGCGGTTCGTCGGAATTTTTCACTGCGTTCTCCGCAATTCAATTTCCTGTTCCACGCTACGCCTCATCAGGCATCGGTCACATAGGGAACAGGGATTCGCTTATTGATCCATGCCGGTTTTCTGCGGTGTAACAGTGTCAACCTGAATCAAGAACCCGGTTTTTCGTTTTGGATTGACACAGAGTCGCAGCGGAACCTGTACAGTAATAAAAAAGAACGGCTTTGCAAGCAGGACAACCGTTTGCCCTCAACTCTCCCGTTAACACTCTGCTGCTTTGCTTGCAGTCCTGTTGCCGCAGGTTCGTCCAATTCCCATCTTCCACGTAACCGTCAATTGGCGAACCACACGTTGTCTGGGTGTTTTCATAGTCACTCACCCATCGGTGAACAGTGGCTACGAATTTGCCACGCCCGGTAACCGGCAACCGGTTTTATTCACTCGTTCAAGTTGATAAAACCAATCGATCATTTCATAAAATTTTTTCTGTTTCTTTGTGATGAACTTTAATGTGCTGGGAGTATCCCATGCTTGTGCAAAGGCGGAAGGCCATTCGAAATTCAAACCCGCTATTCAGGCACACCCCAACACTACTATTCGCTTGGAGTGTTTAATCAACAGCAAGAGGAGTTCAGGATGACCAAACCAACCCCAAGGATCCAGCGCGTCATCTTCTACAGCACCTGCGCCTTGGCACTCACTGCGATCGGTGGCGACGCCAACGCCCACGTGTGCATGAAGAAGCCATATGGTCAAGGCTATATGACACCGATGCACCCCCATTACATGCAGGGCTATTCCGGCCCGATGAAACGACACGGTTACCCCGCGCCCAGCTACCGGGCCCCTGCGTATCGACAGGGGTTCAAGGAGGACGCCGACGTGACTGGACAAAACCAAGAAACACCGACCTCATCGAGTACGGCAGCACCCCACGCACATGAACCGGATATCATTGAAGCAGCAACGGCAGCCGGAAATTTCAACACGCTCATCAAAGCGGTCGTCGCTGCGGATCTTTACGACACGCTGCGCGGAGAGGGCCCCTTCACCCTGTTCGCACCAACGGATGCCGCCTTTGCCGAGCTGCCCGACGGGATGCTTGACGAGCTGTTGGCTGACAAGGACATGCTCGTTGCCGTACTGAGCTACCACGTTGTGCCAGCACGTTTGACGGCAGCGGATCTCTTGCAGCAGCGCGAGTTAAAGACGGTACAGGGGCAGACACTCTCGATTAGTGCCCTCAATGTGGTCAGTGCTGACATCGAGACTGCCAACGGCATTGTCCATGTCATTGACAACGTTGTGGTGCCAAGCCTGTGAGTAACAGCGGCGTGCAGACATGCACGCCGCCCGAACACAAGGCTTGTGTCAACGTGGACAACGGCTTTGGATGGTGAAAAGCACATCAGCGGTGCCGGGCCGGCGGATCTTTAAGCCAGGACACAGGCACGCTCCGCTGCAGAACCACCGATGAAAGATAGTGTCCGACGCATGCCAATCCTGATCACTCCAGCCTGTTGAGGCATTGAAGACCATGGAACAGTCTACTCTCAGTTACCTTATCGCCACACTGGCCCTGGCACTGACCTTTGGCGGAATGACGTTCTTCTCCGCGGTCATAACCCCGCTGGTATTCAGTAAGTTACCCCTGAAGATCGCCGGCCCCTTCATCCGGCAGGTCTTTCCCTGGTACTACCTGAGCATGGGGCTAACCATCCTGATCGCACTCATTGCATTGATCTTGGGCACGGGTGGCAGGGCGATGTGGGAAGTGATTTTGGCGACAGCTGTGCTGGCAGGGTTTGCGTTTGCGCAAGAAGTGCTCATGCCGCTGATCAACCGGGCGCGGGACAGAGAGATAGCCGGCGAATTCGGTGCAGCCCGTCGCTTCAGACGCTTGCACCTGGTGAGTGTGATTATCAATGGTTTCCAATGGCTGGCGGTACTTGCGGTACTGATACGGGTACTGGTTTGATCTCCTTCAGGATCCACCAGATCGCCACAATCACCGACAGGAATGGCGAAGAAATTGGCTACCACTGGGTGCTTTCGCGCCAAGTCGAAAGTGAATTCAAGGCTTGCTGGATGACCAGTGCCGTCATCGCTGCCGAACCACCGCTGCAGCGTGAGTTCGTAAACATGCGGAGAGGGCGATAGCCACCCGGGAGGTGATCCATGAGTTACAGTCCGTTCATTGCGCCATATAATAAATTACCCGAGACGCTGCCGATCTTTCCACTGCCCGGCGCGATCGTTATGCCGGGTAGTGAATTGCCCTTGAATATCTTTGAACCACGCTATCTCAACATGGTCGGTGACGCGCTCAGTACCCATCGCATGATCGGTATGATTCAACCGGATCCGAATGGCCGGGATTCACACGTGCTCTGTCACACGGGTTGCGCCGGACGTATCACCCAGTATCGCGAGACCAATGACGGCCGCATCGAGATGGTACTAAGCGGCGTGTGCCGTTACGATCTCGGTGAGGAACTGCCCACCACCCGCGGCTACCGCCTCATCGTGCCGGACTGGTCACGCTTCAGCGACGACTACCCCAACCACGAGGACCCGTTGCACGGCGAGCACGATCACTTGATCCGGATGTTGAAACGCTACTTCGACGTCAAGGGACTGCAGACCGACTGGAGCGTGCTCGAACCCCTCTCAACGGTGAGGTTGATGAACAGTCTGAGCATGGTGTTACCCATCAGCGAACAAGACAAACAGGTGTTGCTGGAAACCGTCGAACCCGCGCAGCGCTTATACATCTTCACGTCTTTGCTCGGCGACAGTTCCCAGGTGCCCGGGCCGGTTACCCGGCATTGAATGCATTCCAGTCATCGTGATCCAGACCTTGTATCGAATCATCGTCCTGGCACTCTGTGCAGTGCTGGTCTCGGGCCCCGGCCTTGCCCAGACACCGCGCCCGACGAATGGCAACTACACCCACACTATCCCGACGCCGGACGGTACCGGCAAGTACTATTTCGGGCGCGAGATCGCACAAGTCATGGGGCACCGCGGTGCGGGGTGGCTGGAGAGAAAGTCCAGAATCCAGGAAGAGGCGCCCGACCAGGCGGTGCGAGCGATGCACCTGTCACCCGATGCAGTGGTTGCCGACATTGGTGCGGGCACCGGCTACTTTACCTTCCGGATGGCGGCGCTGGTCCCGGCCGGCCGGGTCTACGCGGTGGATATTCAGCCCGAAATGCTGGCTATCATCCGCAAACGCATGCAGCGTCGGTCGGTGGAAAACGTCATACCGGTAAAGGGTGAAGTCGATGACCCGCGTTTACCGGAACGCGCCGTCGATGCGGTCTTGCTGGTCGACGCCTACCACGAGTTTGCTTATCCCTACGAGATGATGAGCGGCATCGTCCGGTCTCTTCGCCCGGGTGGCAAGGTTTTTCTCATCGAGTATCGGGGCGAGGACTCGCGAATACCCATCAAGCCATTGCACAAGATGACCCAGCAACAGGCTATTGAAGAAATGCAGGCCGTTGGCCTGGTCTGGGTCGAGACCAGGCATTTCCTGCCGACGCAGCATTTCATGGTTTTCGAAAAACCCGATTTACCCGCGTCTCAGTGATCCTTGCGGGCAGATGCACCGCGCGCGGCGGCTTAATGATCCTTTAAGGACTTCCAGAAACGGTGGGGATAGTCCCGACGGTCGTCCTGGACTGGCAAACGTTGCAGCCCGAGTGCGCGGAAAAAATCGCTTGCACCCGGATGCGCCTTGACCAGTACTCCGTCAAAGCCGCGCAATGATGCAGCCATTTCGGCGGCCCCAAAAAGTCGCCTCCCTACACTACACCTTTTTGGTGCTGATCGGGAGCAACGTAGATCCCGTGCAGGAGTAACGCACTGTGGCCCGCCGGCGCGTCGTCTGTGTCAGCCTGTGGCTGGCGAATTAGTAATTATTACCTGAAAACGACAACTTGGACAGCCTTAGCCTTGTACCTGAAAAGGCAACCTTCCCTACCCCGTAGGGTGCAGAAAATAGAACGCGTACGTTCAAGCCGGTTCACGACAGCTCGACTTCGCAGGTTCGAGCGCTGGTACACGTCTTGTGCTGACAGTGGCAATAACATTCTTGCCACTCGACTTACCATCGTCAGACGGTGTCAGGCTGGATGAGGCGGTGTTTTACTGACTTTTCAGCAAAATATAAGGATAGAAAGGACACTAAATAAGCGCCTTAATTAATTGATTTTAGGGAATGGAGGCGACGCCCGGAGTCGAACCGAGGTCCACGGATTTGCAAGCCGTTGGCTTTTTATGTATTTCAATGGGTTACAGGCATTGCCACTCCGAGTGACACGCCACCTAAAAATTCATCCTTTGATGACTCCGGTTTGCATGGTTCTAAGCGCCCCCCATACATCTTCGGGATATGAAACATACGCACGCTGTACGATTTATTACAAAGCGAAAGCGATCAAAGACCTTGGCTTTCACGGCCAGTCGTATCCGCTGTTCGTTGGTGAACCGAAGCCGCTGTCCTTCGAGTTGATTCTTGAGAAAAGACTTCTTTTCGAAGAGATACTCAATGACCGCCTGTTGATGGCGGTTAAGCCCGCCGGCCGGGGCGATTACCAGCAAATGGAAAAGCGGTATGCTGTTTGTCAGTGCACGAACAGATTATCCGTAATATCGCCTGATAGCAATATCATACGGTTCGTTCGAATATTTGCACCATACGGGGTGCAAACTTTCGCTGGACCAGGACACCTTCTCGAATTCGGGCGTTTGTCCAATTATCTCGTTCTGTTCCAGCTGACCATCGCTACCCGTATAACGTTTCGCCATGCACAGGTCAGCGCTCCGCCCTCAGCGGCAGGGTCACGGTGAACAGGCTGCCTTCGCCGGGCTCACTCTCCACCTGGACCTCGCCGCCCATGAGCTCCACCAGCCTGCGGGTGAAGGCGAGGCCCTGGCTTGCCTTGAGGTATTTGCGGGCGATGGCCCTCTCTTCCGAGCCGGCGGGGCCGAAAAGATCGGCCAGCATCTCAGAGTCCATGCCGATACCGGTATCCTGTACCCTGAACTGCACCTGGCTGGTGCTTTCGCCCGGGTCGATCGCTTCGACGCTCAAGGTTACGCCCCCCGACTCGGTGAACTTGACCGCGTTGGAGAGCAGGTCAACGAGCACCTGTCGCAGATAGCCCGGATCGCCGTAGACGGTCGCAGGCAAATTGTGGGAGAGCTCGATCCTGTAATCTATGCCCTTCTCGCGGGCATACCTGCCGAAGAAGCTGGACAGGTCCCCTAGCAGCCTGTGCAGTTCGAAGGTTCTGTCCTCCAGCTTCACATCGCCCGCCTCGCGGTGCGAGTAGCCCAGGACGACGTTGAGTATGTCGATCAGGGAGACGCTGGTTGCCTGTATGGCATGGGCGTAGTGGCGTTTTTTCGCGGCACGTCGCGTCTTCACGAGCTGCTCGCTTATGCTTACGATGCCATCCATGAGCGTGCGAATCTCCTGACTCATGATGACCAGGAGGTCCCGCTTGGCCCCTTTGGCCTCGCGCAGTACGGCCTCGGCCTCCTTGCGGGCGGTGATGTCGCTCACCAGGGCGGCGTATAGCCGGCGTCTATCCGAGTCGTAAGGGCTCAACGTAAGCCACAATGCCAGGGGCTGGCCGTCCCCGGACTTACCGGTCACCTCCTGGCCCATGTCCAGTGCCTCCGCGACGGTATCCGCCGGCCCCTTGCCGGTGAACTGCAGCGTTGGGATCAGCTCGGCGACGTTGCGCCCCATCATCTCCGCCGAGCTTGTTCCGAACAGCTCTTCCGCTGCCCGGTTGAACGCCACCACGATCCCGTTTGCGTCCGCGACAAAGACACCCGGGGCGATGCTGTCGACGACCTTGCGCAGGAGGGCTTCGTCCTCGCGCATGGTGGCCATCGACCAGGCAACCAGTCGCTCCCGATGCTCGAGCAGGGTATTTACGGCAGCGGCCATGGCGCTGACCTCGTTGCGCCCTCCTGCATGGGGTATCCGCTCGATGGGGTCCGAATGGGCCAGCTTGCCGAGAACGCCACCGATGAGAGCCAAGGGGCGGGTGATTCTGCCGGTAATGACGATGGCGAAGAAGATCCCCAACAGGGCAGCGGCGAGAACAATCCACAGCATCAAGCGGGCGTCTTCCCGGGAGCCGGCGTCGATCGCGGCGCTCATATCCACCATGGCAAGGTTGGCCTCGGTCACGTTGTCCTCGGCCAGATTGGTGATACGTTCCACGGCCTCGCGCATCTCGGCGGTCAACTGCGCGAGGTGATCGTTCTGGGCCACCAGGCCGAGGAAATCCTTCTCGTAGCTCTCCAGTAATGCGATGAGCGTGGATTTCTCCTGCTCCGAGATGGTGGACTGCCCGATCTTGCTGCGGATGGTGCCGATCTCCCGCTGCGCCCACGCGACGTATTTCCTGTCCCCGCGCAGCAGGTAATCCTTCTCACGGCGCCGCAGCTGCAGGATGTCGGCTTCCAGGTCCGGCACGAAATGGGCGCCTAGCACCGCTTCGATGCGATGGGCCGCCTGACGGAAAGTGCCCTTGCCGCCGGCGATATCCTGGTTGGCCAGCACGGTCCGGGCGTAATCGCGGAAGGCATGCTCGTAGCTGTCGATCTCGCGCTTCAGCTCCGCTTTGATCTCTGGTGCGAGGTCGGAGGCCGTCGTCTTCTCGCGGAACTCCTGGATCAGCTCGAGCACATTGGCTTCGTATTGCTGGTCGCGCCGCAGCCCCAGGTCCTTCTCTCCGCGGCGTATCTGCAACAGCTGGAGGTAGAGGCTGCCCACCTTGAAGTGCTCGGCCTGAGCCTCCAGCTCGTGGACGGTGTCCCGGAACTTGCCTTGCAGCCCGGAGTTGTGATCCAGGCCTTTGGTGCGCCAGGCCTCGACTACCGCATGGAAATGGTCGTGGTAGTCTTTGGTCAGGGTCGCGATCTCGCGGCCGGTCTCCTGGCCTGCTTCATCGATCGCAGCCAGCCGGGCGGCTTCCGCCAGCACCCGGTCCACCTGCGTCTGCACTTCTTCGACATATTTGGACTTCCTGTCGATCAGGAAATCCTTCTCGGCTCGGCGCGCTGCCAGCATGCTGCGGCCGATATTGAGCGCGTGGCTCTTTTTGGCCTCGAACACCTGCCCGAGTCGCCGGTAGTCGGCCAGCGATTGTTCCAGGGTGCTGTGGTACTGCCAGATGACGCCGAGAAACAACAGACCAACCAGCCCGAAACTGAGTCCGATCGTTTCCCCGATGCGCAGCTTATTGAACAGATTACCCATAGTCATTTCTCTGTCAGTCCTCTGGCTTTTCTTTCGGTGAGTCGGGCAGCGCGTTGATGTAGGACAGCAGACGTTCCGTCGGATAACACAGCGGCACGAGGTGCTCCCCGATCCTGGTAAACAAAGAGAGCTGGTCGGTCATGGCGCTGAATACGATGTGATGATTCTCGATGCCCTCTACGTCCAGCCACAGGGTTTTGCCGTCGGCAAGCGGATTGTGGCCGACGATAAACGGGGTCTCCGCGGGCAGGTCCAGCCCTTTACGCAGGCGCTTCACGTCTCCCCGGCTGTAGCCTGCGGGGTAATTCGGCCTCTTCACCCGATTACACATTAGCTGCTCGAGAAGCCCCGGATACTGGGCGGCATTGATGAGAACCTCCAAGGAGACCTTGGACATCGGCGGTGCGGCGTGACAGGCGATGAAATCCCTGGCCAGGACCACATAAGGGAGCTGCTGATAGCAGCGATCCATCTCCCGCTGGTAGGCCGCGCCGCGCACTTCCCGCAGCTGATTCTCCCAGATCAGACCCTGGGAGATACCCCCTTTGCTGACGCTCGGAAGAAAGGCATCGTGGTTGCCGCGGATGTAGAAGACCTGGTCGGGAAATCTGATCTTGAGCTTGAAGATCAGGTCCATCATCAGCATGGAGCTGGCCATGTCCCCCATCTCGCCGTCGATCTCCGAGTGGACGGCGTCGCCGAGGATGAGCAGGCAGCCCTGGCCGGTTTCGAGGCTTTCCAGGAAGCTGTTCTCGCTCAATATCTTCAGGAGATTATCCAACTGAGCGTGCAGGTCGCCTACGATGATGGGTGTCAGCTCGTCGAGCAGCTTCAGAACGGCCCCCGGCTTGCCGCGGAAATCCCTGGGACGGTACGCCTCATTTACCAGGATGCGATTGACCTGTTTCAGGGTGGCCATAGCTTCCTGGCGCGGCAGGAGCTGGATGGGTCCGCCGAAGATCTCGCGGATGCGCCACAGCTTGGCGCGGCGCCACCGGATCAGGCGCTCGCCCTGCTCGGCCGCCTCCAGCCGCGAGACATAGGTGCCGAACTCAGAGTGCAGATCCTTGCAGGCCAATGCATCGCCGCTGTTGTCGAGGTGCAGATGGCGGCTCGAGACAGTGTTCGGATAATGGAGCAGAATTTTCTGCTCGGACTCGGCCTTACCGAGCACCAGTCTCTGACCCGGGTCCAGGGTGAGCAGGCCGCTGATGCCGGAAAAGTAGCGCTCTGGATCGAAGACAATTAAGCGTTGGGAAGCCTGCCGTGAACCTGGGTCCAGGGGACGGTCCGGGTACAGATGCAGCTTCTTGTGACGCCCGTCCTTGGGGCCAAGCACCAGCTGAATGGGTAATCCTTTCAACGGCACCGCCACCTTCTGCCCTCTGAGGTGCATCTCCTCCTGCAGCGCGACCACTTCAACCGCCGAGGAACGGCTGATCGCGGCCAAGAGACGACTGAAGAGCCCGCCTTTTCTTTTAGTCTCCACGGGACGCAGCCGAATTCCTATGCCTGACCCAACAGGTACACAATGATCACCGCCTCGACACAGGCGACAGCCACCAACGTCCACAACCCATACTTGGCCCATTCAGAGAACCGTGCTTGGTGAGTAAGGAGCTCCGAAAAGTCCATGAGCTCCTGCCGGAGAAAGATGCTCTCGATGGCCGTCTGCAGGTGACTGGCCACTCTTTCCAGGAACTCCCTGTCCTCTACCTCGAAGTATTGTCCCTGGTTTTTGTTCAGTACCAGGATGGCTCCACTGGCCTTTTGCCTGGACAAGCTCTTTATGGGAACACACAATTCGTTTCTGGTTACAAATCCTGTCTGGGCATCCACCTGCTTATGGGGACCTTCCAGCTTGTCCATGTCTTCCTTTACCATGTACTCTCCGGTGGCAATCACCTGGCCTACCAGAGAGTCACTCTTGTTCAGCTCAATCTGCTTCTCATCGACCCCCGTGCCGGTCTGCAGCCAGACCTTGTCGGTTTCAGGGTCATTGATAAAGATACTGCAGCGCCCCACGTTCAGGACTTCCGGTATCATCTCCACGAACAGATCGAGCAGTT
>Ga0316194_10000566_pt1 | contig 24141 bp, 20 predicted proteins | sample CroRivsedime1_MG_FD_204936 | JGI IMG/M metagenome (GOLD analysis project Ga0316194, IMG submission 204936) | Coastal sediment microbial communities from Maine, United States - Cross River sediment 1 | ecosystem: Environmental > Aquatic > Marine > Coastal > Sediment | place: USA: Maine...
ATTCTGTATATCTCCGGAAAAGATGTACTTCATGTTTTCTCCTATCCTGTATACATAATAAAGGCCAAAGCGTAATAAGGCGGAATCCAACTCTGATTATGACTTATTGTATGATAGTGGTTCATCTGAAAATCTGAGTGATAGCGAAAGCGATTATCACAACTATTACACTGTCTTGAGTAGTGATTATGTGATCCCGCATAATCTGTAGTAGTGCTACAAGTAAGTGTATTATTATTTCCACTGCCACCAGGTGTATCGCTATATGAAGACAGTAAGAACCAATCTCTCATATCTGGTGTGCCATTTGAGCCATTACAAAGCGCCCATCCATTGGGTGGGGTCAGACTCTCATACATCCCTATATAGCTATCATCTACTAAATCATAGGCCCCAGAAGCATTGTACCATAAAGAAAGTAATCTATATTTTGTATTAATTGCTACTGTAGCACTGAACGAGTGATAGTGACCACCATAGGTTACAATTGCCTCATTAGAGTTATTGTCTTGACCAGCGGGAAGCGTACCATCTGTAGTACCGTGATTATGAGCTCCATTGGTAGACGATGTAACAGTCTGAGTATACTTACCGCCTATACCATCTGCAGCTTGTGCTCTAAAGAACCTATTCCCACCAGCTGGTTGATTGTGTGTAAGTCCCGTCCAGCCGCCCGATGTATGCTTCATTATGCAAGCATCTTGTGGCAACTGATCTTGTTCACTATTTGCTTTGATCAACCTATTCCCTGTATAATAGGGTAAAGGTTGAGTGAACGTCATAGTAGTGTGGCCATGATTAGCATTAGCACTTAAACCAGTTTGGCCAGGAAGCCAACCATATCGTGGGATATTACCAGTATGACTTCCAGTAGCTACATCAGTTAAATTAACGTTACCAGTACCGGCGCCATTATTTCCAGGACTGTAAGTGGTGCCTGCGCCTACTATATACTTAAGATTAGCACTGCTAAATAACGACCAGCCGCTAGGTACGGCACCTGCACCTCTAAGCGGTAGAATAACACCAGCCGGGATCTTTACAGTCTGAGAGAAATCAAGTCCCAGAACCTTTGCTAGTGTACCAGCATCCTGTCCATAGATCTTATCGATCTCACTTGGTGTTAGACCGTGTATTGTACCTACTTCGGCCATTACGCTACCTCTACGAGCACCAGCGAAGGCTTAAAGTAGATGCAGGTAGCACTAAGTGCCCAGCCTACAGCAACAACCTGGTCTCCTGTGCCAGAGGGAGCTGTTTGTGTCATTGCTCCTGTAGTAGTTGAAAGATAAAGAAGACCGGCACTCCATGTCCATGAGGTATTACATGCCATACCCTCAATAAGTACTTCTTTTGAGCCCGAGCCAGATGAAAGAGCTAAGACTAAACCAACCGAACTAGTAGCAGCATCTGCATCTGCACGGTCGTAGTTAAAATCTGCAGCTTGAGCTAGCACGTTACCAAAGACAGTAGAAGCATCATCAACTGTGACTGATATTTTCGTGCCAGTATATGATCCATTACTTGTTAAGATACTACCAAGATCTAGATAGCTTTTGTCATCAACATATGTTGTTAGATCTGAAATTTCACTATCAACATATGCTTTTATACTTTGTTGTGTGGCTAGCGCTGTATTGCTGTCAGAATAGAAGTCGTCCTGGTCTAGGATGGAGTCTATTGCTATCCCTGACGCTATGGTGAACGTGCCATCTACAATATCGACATCACTGTTCTTGATGTCTATCGCAGCAGTAGCTATGTTGCCAGATATACTTATTCTTTCGGCCCAGCTCGAACTGTCTCCGGTAAAAATCTGTATTCCCGGATCGTCTGTCTCATCGCCTGGGTAAATGCTTAAACCGGCTTCCCCTTGAAGATACTGTACACCTCTGAGGATATTGTTGTTGAAATCCATTGCGCTAGCGCTAACAACATACTCAATAGCATTATTAATTCGTAGCTGTATCTCCTTGCCGGTTGGTGCATTGATATAGAGATTCTGATCACTAGGATCACTCAGTAGATTATAATCAGTAGTATTTAGAGTACCGTTGAGACTAATACCTGTGAAAGTAGAGCCACCACCAAAGCCAGCACTACCTATTATACAAGTTCCTGTACTTTCACCAAGAAATGTAAGTGTTGGAATACTAGGATCTATGGTGAGTATGTCTACCCAACCACTAACAGGCCAGTTCTGGATGGCAAAAAGACCGTCATCACCAGCTCTTATTCTCCAGAAGTCTGATGTTGGGTCATCGCCCTGATCCGCATATAGGTAAATATACCCATCTGCACCCTCATCTCCAGCGACCTGTAGGTAACTACCGGTTATACTTACATAGCCCCAAACGGCTAGGCCATTGGCGTTAATGGACGCTATCTTATCACCAGATAAAGTACCGTCAATATAAACATCTAAACCAGAGCTTGCAACCAAATCATCTGGATCAACATATATTTGGAATGCGCTGTCTGTCAGCCCTATAGTACCTACAAGCCCACCATCGTCTGTAAGGGTAATCCCGGGTGCGTCTTTAGTGATCTGAAGATCACCAGTCATGACCCTTGTACCATCCAGCCATACAGCTTTGGCTAGCTCGGCATCTAAATAAGACTGTCTGTAGTAAAAGTCATCGTGGTGATGTAGATCAGTATGCTCGCCACCAGTGAGGGCATCTATCTGGTCTTGATCCATGTGTGGCAGGACCCAGTATCCTTTTCCATCCTTTCTTTTTACTTTGAACTGGTGTGCCACTCACCCTATCCTCTTTGTATTTTGAGGTGCTCAATGTAGCCCGAGAACCGAGTATTTGCCGCACCCGCTGCAGAGCCCACATGGAGAACAGCTTCATCTGAGATTGCTAGCGCAGAAGATGTGGTTCCCCCAGGATTATCATTCAGATAAGTAAAGAAGTCAACTCCTATTCTTCTAACGATAATATGGTTCCAGGCATTTAGAGTTGCAGTACCTATTGCGAGAGGACCACATATATCCCATGTGCTTTGGTTTGAAGTAGCGTAAAATCTCAGTGCAGTGCCAACGTGATCTAAAACAAATCCTCTTACAATCTCAGACGGCCTCCTACATACGATATCGCCATTGCCAGTGAGCGACGTAGGGTATATCCAGACGCTTATTTCGAAATCGTCAGCACCGACATCCCATACTGGATCATCTTCTATGGTTAAGTAGCCCGTAGCTCCACCATCAAAGAAGCCTGAGTATCCACCGTACTTAGACTGAACTGCAGACCTTGTTACACCTCCAGCATTTGTGATATTCCAATCGTTAGGCGAGCTATCCTCAAAGGGATCTTCGTCGAAACGTAAGAATAATGCATACGGTGCCGTTGTCGTAGTGGTGGTAGTAAGTGTCGTGTCTTGAGAGTCGTAGATCAACCCAGGTTCACCAAGTGACCAGATTGCCTCAGGCTCTGTGGTTTGTATCTTGGTCTCACCAAGTGACCACTGAGGTACGCCAAACGACTCAAGCGCTGCTTCGAGTGGTGGATCGACATCAACATAGTTGACCTTACCATATGACCACATTGGGCCAGGTGATGCTATTTCTGTGGTTTGTATTGACTTACCGTAGGACCAAGTCTCGTCGGCAATCGCCGGCTCGGCCGTAGACGTTGTTGTTGTGGTCGTAGAACTCGTGGTCGTTGTTGGGACCGTGGTATCTACCCACAAGATGCCGCGGAAGTAATCCGGAGGCTCACTCTCTCCCTCCCATACTAACTCATTGACTAGCTCTTCTTCTCTTTGGTATGTGACTTTGTCTAATTGGTTTGTCAGCCGATCACCGCCTACTATGAAGATGGTGACGGCGCCAGTATAATTGAGTCCTACGATTGTTACTGCCTTAGCACCATCCTCACCACAGAAAGCGAATAGCCGCTGCCCCAGCCTAAATTCAGCTGTCCTATCTCCCTCAACTGAAAATCTCCATGGAGACAGGAAGGTAGCATCTACTCCTGCTCTGGGGCCTGTGTAGTACTGAAGCATGGTTATGTAGCCCTGACTTGTGGATCGACATAGATTTTATTAGCTGCATGATAGTAACGGCAGAAGAGCTTAATCCTCAGCCTGCTTGCTACTGCTGGTGTTATATTGTTTACCTCGAGATACTGGGACCAATCATCTGCACCAGATCGTGCAGAGATGGCGTCAACACTCACTACTCTGGTGATTGTGTACTCTGTAGTGTCATCATAAGATGAAACATACTCAAGTTCTATCCATAGTTCGTCTGCAGCTACTGCTCCCTCTGCTTGCACGTAGTAACGATAGCTCTTAGGTATGTCATCTACATCGAACTCATGTGTAAATATTGGCTTATAGAGATAGTCTGTATGTGGGTTACCAAATTGCCACCAGGCAGTTGTTCCTGCGTCGTACTGTATTTCTATTACTGAATCTGCTCCACCACTCCTCTTATATGGGTCTCCAGAACCTTCCACTACGTCGGTCTTAATAAATGTTCCCTGTCCGTTGAGTGTATAGTGGGCCCCTAGTACTTTGCCCCAATTCTCAAATGACAGGTAAGAGTCAGCGATATAGCCATTGCTATCCCACATGTTGTAAATGCCGGCATTAATATTGACATCTATACCAGTGATGAGTATACTCGCTGCTGTGTTATAGATTACATCATCACCAATCTGTCCCTCAACCCCAATGTTTATGTTTTCAAAAAATCCCGTAGTCTGCTGCAGGACAAGCGGAGAGTCATCCAGGTCATAAATAGCACCATTTCTTAATACGAGCTCTGAATGATATGTCATTACACCCCACGAGGAACTACCACCAGTTAAATCTGTGGTTATAACAAACCTGTCGAAGATCATTGTGGTTGCCGTTGAATATACTGGTGATGCACTCCCATCACTATGGAAAAGACATCCCTGCATAAAGTACGTACCACCAGAACCAACCACAAGAGACCTAGTGGAGCCTCCGAGGAAGTCTATATATCTGAATATATGATTGTAGTCAGAAGAGAGATTAAGATTTCCAAGGCTAGTCTGACTGTCTAGATGCGGCAAGTCATCTGCGTCTGCATCCCAGTCTGTTTCCTTTATAGTCCACGCTGAGTCGTCGAAGCCGTATGCTGTTCCCATATCATCTTCCCACAACTCGTCTGCTTTTATAGTTGATGCTCCATTGGTGCCAGTGACAGTGGTCCCGGAGTATTCACGATCAATTGTAATAGTATTTGTATCATTAACCTTTGTAATTAGGTAATCAAAACCGTTAGGTGCTGTGATAAATCTTGCGAGATGCTTTTCACGACCCATTGATAGGCCAACTATATTGTCTACAGTTGTAGAGCCATTCGTCCAGTCTGCTTGTGCGATAGAAGCATCGGCAGCCCTTGGCCAACCCACTATTTGAATAGGTGCGCTTGGATATCCATCATATATAGGATTTATAGTAGCGGCTGGTGTCTCATCATGAAGCCTCCTAATCCACACAATATCACCAGCAGCCAAGCCACCACTCTCTAGAGCATACTCTATAGTAGCCCATGCCAAATCCATAGTGGTGCCATTGTCGCTGTCGCTTCCAGTTGTCGAATCTACAAAGTAATTAGCCATTACGTGATCTCCGGATTAGGATCAATGTATATCTTATTGGATGCATGGTAATAGGAACAGTAGCACTTAATTCTAACTTTACTGAGACCATAGGCAGCTGGTTGTACTGTCACTTCTAAATATTGAGACCAATCATCTGCTCCGGAGCGTATTGTAATCGATTCGTCTGATACAACATTGGTAATATCATATCGAGCACCACTTTGATATCCAGAGACATACTCTGCTCTGAGGTACAGCCTATCTGCATTAACGGTTCCTTCGGCCTGCACGTAATAACGATATGTTTTAGGTTCAGTATTAACCTCAAATTCGTGTGCAAAAACTGGGGTTGTTATCCCATAGTGCAGAGGATCGGAAGTAGCATAAGCTAATGTATTATCATTGTATGCTACCTCTATGACCTGGTCTGCCCCACCGGAACGCTTCTGCGGATCGCCTGCTCCACCATATACTAGAAGGTTGCTTATCTCGCCATGGGCATTAAAGGTTCTGTGTGCGCCAAGCTGTCTATTGTAGTTCTCTATGGCAATCAGTGGCATTGGGAATCCATCTGCGTAGTTCACATTTATAGGACCGTATGTGCCATTACCTCCAAGCATCACATCACGACCTCTTATTATGCCCCTTGGTCCTGTAATATTGATATCTGCCTGAGTACCAGCTGCTTCTTCAACTCCTATATTTACATCTTCCAGGTATATAATTGCACCATTATTTGCTGTTATCTGTGCATATGAACAGCCATAGAAAGCACAATGCTTAATATACACAGAAGCCTGAAGAGCTAGTCCCTGTTGTGATCCTGTATTGTTAGCAGTAATTACGCATCTTTCAAGGAAAGCAGATCCATTACCTGCCATGTAAAAGGTATTAGTATTATTTATTTGGTGAAGTATAATACCCCTCATCAGGATTTGTTCGCAATTTCCAGATACCAAGAAACTGCCATAACCAACCCAGCTACCACTCAAAATATCTAGATTGGCAACACGCCATCGTCTCTTACCGTTAAAATAAAGTCCATATACATCTGCGCTAAAATCGAGCTGAGGAAGATCTTCTGCATCTGAATTGTAGTCTGACTTAGTGATTGTCCAACCAGAATCATCTATTGCCTGTGCCAAATCATAGTCTTCGTCTGCATTTATTGTAAAGACACCGTTAGCGCCACTCTTACTGCTACTGATATAGCCTCTATGGATCAAGATGGTATCACTATCCACTATCTTTGTTATCATATAGTCTATGCCATCAGGGGCCGTAAGAAACCTGCCCAGGTGCTTTTCTCGGTCCATTGAAAGACCAACTATATTGTCTACGGTTGTAGAGCCTTGAGTAAATGTCGCAGAAGTAACAGAAGAGTTCACAGCTCTAGGCCATCCTATGATAGCCCTGAATGCTTCTGAATTGAGTCCTGAACTAACTGGCTCTATATGAGAAGAAGGTGTTTCGCTATGGGAGCGTCTTATCCATATTATATCACCAGCAGAAAAGGCTTGTGTGGCAGCATAATCCAGCGTAGCCCACGCTAGATCCATAGTGAGTCCTGAATCGCCGTCATCACCAGTTGTGCTATCTACAAAATAGTCAGCCATGTAGGGATTTCCTCAAGAAATGCGGTAAGATATTAGGGGCTGGACAAGAAAAGGCGAGTAGAGTGGGCGGAGCCCCTCCTTAACTGTTATAATAAAGAGAAATTCCTGAAAAAACCTAACTGATTAGGTTATTTTACAGGCTTCTTTGACCCCTCGAAATCCTTCTCCATTTCGGGTCGCCATACAGATGTCGAAACAATCTTAGATTTGTCACACCGATCTCTGTACTTCATAGCAAGCGCGACCTCTTCGATCATCATGGGATCGTTGAGTTTAATTGGGTCCCATCCCAGATTCTTGAATCCGGAATTCTCTACCTTCAGTTCATTCTCTACAGCCTCCTTTCTAGGGTTCTTGTAGTACCTGATCTCAGAGTTAGGTACTAGACCCTTAACTATCCTAGCCAAGTCCTTGAGGCGTAGTGCCTCAGTCATTTGATTGTAGATATGTACACGATCCCCTTCTTCGGGCGGATTGTCGATGGCGAGCTTGACACAGTTAACGGTATCCTGAATGTGGATGAAGGCGCGCTTTTGGCCGCCCGTGCCATGCACTGTAAGGGGGTGTCCGACAGCTGCTTGCATAAGAAAGCGATTAAGTACGGTTCCATAATCGCCGTCATAGTCGAAACGATTGATGAGTCTCTCGTCAAGTTTCGTCTCCTGTGTATTGGTTCCCCACACGATACCCTGGTGGAGGTCGGTAATACGGACACCGTCGTTCTTATTGTAGTAATAGAACATCATGGCATCCTGGCACTTGGTCATATGGTACACGCTTCCCGGGTCCGCAGGATAGAGTATATCTACCTTGCTACCATCAGGAAGCTTGATATTTAGGTAACCCTCGGGGATGACTTCCCCGCAGGTGCCATAACCATACACTCCCATTGTTCCTAGATGCACAACGTGCACGTCTAGGGCACTCTCTACAATCGAAGTAAGTAAATTGTGGGTAGCGTTGATATTATTATCGACTGTGTACCGCTTGTGGTAGACTGACTTCATAGAGTACGGGGCAGCCCGCTGCTCTGCGAAGTGTACTACGGCACGAGGCTTATATCCCTTAATAAGAGAATATAGCCTGTGGTAGTGCTCTGCCACATCGAGATAAACAAAGTCTACATATCTTCCACTCGCCTCACGCCATGCATCCAACCTTGTGCTCATTGGCTGAATAGGAGTGAGCGAGTTACATTCTAGCTCTGTGTCAATCTTCCGGCGCGATAGGTTATCCACTATCGTCACATCGTAGCCGGCCGCGGAAAGCCCCAGGCTTGTGGGCCAGCCACAAAAGCCGTCCCCACCCAGGACTATAATATGGTTACCCATAGTAATAATTCCTCAAATACCACCTGAACGTCTCAGTCATGCCCTCGACCAAACTGTACTTAGGCTTCCAACCCAACATCAGCTTTGCGTAGTAGTTATAGGCATAACTGCGTTTCGCCTCACCAGGACGAGGCGGTTCAAAGGTATACTCTACCTCTTGAGCTATTTCGTCAAGGGAGATGTCACCCATCATGCATAATAGCGTGAGGATGCTGGTCTCCTTGCCAGATGATATCTGGAATACCTGTCCTCCTATATCTGGCACAGTAGATGCGAGAATGATGGCATCAACTAGATCTTTTACGTACAGAAAATCCCTGGTTTGTCTGCCATCGCCATATATATACAGAGGCTTCTCTTTGAGTGCAGCCTTGATAAACTCTATAAATAAGTTCTGTTTGTGCCATGCGTAGGGTCCGTAGATATTGGAGAACCTCAGCACGACAGTCTCGAGTCCGTATGAGTGGTAAAAGGCGCTACAATAGGCTTCACCAGCCGACTTGCTGGCGCCGTAAGGTGATGTTGGCCTTCCATAGCTATCCTCCTTAAATGGAGGAGATGCCCGACCTAGCACCGTACCAGAAGAAGCAAAGATGAATCTTTTTACCTTGTGGAGTGCTGCAGCCTGTAGTAAATTGAATGTCCCAGAGACATTGACTTCCATGTCCTTTCTGGGATCTTCTACAGAGGGCTGTACGCCGGTCTCAGCGGCTAGGTGTACAATAACGTCAACACCCTCACATAGCTTATAGACCAACTCATCCCTTATGTCTATCTGTACAACACCAGCCACAATTGCGTTCTTGGGCTCCCTATCAAGTACACTAACCTGATGGCCTTGGGCCAGGAGAGTCTTTACGAGATTTGTGCCGATAAAACCACACCCACCAGTAACTAGAAACTTCACTTGTTGCCTCCGATCCAGGTAGTTCCTATGCCCCTATTGTCATCTGGTTTAGTAAGTCCTTGTTCTTTTCTCCAAGGCCTGCCTTGATCTTTAATTGCTAGTGGTACTGCATAGAGGCCAGACCTAAACTGTTTCAAGTGTTGCCGTAGAGCATTTACTTTTTCTCTTGTCCACTCTTCGATAAGCCACCAGGCAAACATAACCACCCTCTCAGGAGAAATACCATCCTCTAAGAAAGGTGTAATACCATCTGTGAAACTACTTCTCATAAGAGCAGATGATGTAGCAAAGCATCCTTTCCAGCCCGGTGATCTGTAGAATCCATCCTCATGATACAACCACCTGAGCGGTCTTTTGCTCAATCTTCCAGGCACCTTCTTGATAAGAAAACTCCTTATGATATATGGACCAATCATATCATCTTTAGGATTGTCCCAGTCAGTGCCTCTATCGAATCTGAGCAGAGCCAAATCTTGATGCTTATCCATGATGTCAACCATGTGATTTATATCGATATCTTTGACAAACTCAAAATCATCTTCAGCATGCAAGACATACTCGGCAGATACTTGCTCCCAACACCACTTAAGCGCCAGTGGAAAAGAAGGTTCTGCAGGCATACGCGCACGGACGTGTGTAAAGTGTTCATACGCTAGTTTCAGTATATCCTGCTGAGTGCACCCCTCCTCTCCTACGGGATCTATATTGATGATCAGGGTGAAATTATCCACGTACTCCTTGCAGATCCTTTCTACGATGGACCTGAGAGTACGCTCAATAATAGCCGGCCTCAGTACGGCCGTCATGGTGATATCTATTCTTTGATCCAATTGTCGCTCTGCTTAATCGTGTACCACGTATTGGCTTCAACTTTGAATTCCGGTATAAGTTCTCGTACAGCTCTACCTACACCGAACTGTATTTTCCTATGAGGCGAAGGAGCATTTTTGAAATCATGCCCAGATACTAGGCCGCCAACCTTAACCTTCTTAGACCACCCAATAATATCTGGCCTGGCGTGTTCATACGAGTGACAGGCATCTATGAAGACCCAGTCTAAACTATTGTCCTCGATCTGATCGAGAGCATCCATGCTTTTAGCACGTATAATTATGCGCTTGTGCTGCCACGGGCTTGTGTTTCTCAGAAAGACCCTATAGATCTGTGCCTTGGGAGTCTTGTACTCTGGAGAAATCTTCCTAAGCGTCTTCTTGTAGTCGTCATAGAATTCCCACGGATCAACACAGTAGTATTTTTGAATGTTTGGTAGGTTCTTTAGTAACCTGCTAGCAAAGAGACCTTTATGAACACCGATCTCGGCGCCCACTGCATGGGGTATGTTTCTTAGTTGTTCAATGATGACGTGCCAATGTCGCTTGTTCTTCATCTGTTCTCCTTCATCAGATTTTGGTACCTTTTAGCAGTCTGAAACTTCTTCAGACCGTTGTTAGCCGATAGGATATAACCACTGTTACCAAACCCCTTGTTGATCCAGGTAATGGGAATCTTGGCAAAGGTAATATCGCCACGCTTCTTAAAGTCATTCCACGCTCGCCAGAATACTATCTGACCGTAGCCCTTAGGAATGCTGATGAAATCTGGTGCGTGAATGTAAGTACGCACCCCCCTCATGAATTCCCTAGATCTCTCGTTCACCGTAAAGCCGAGGATACACCCATATACCTTTCTCCACTCCGGATTCAACTGTGGGCGAAGCAACAGGCTAACGTCAGCACTTTCGATTAGCTGGAAGATATTGTTAAGTGACTTGTTAATGTATAAGTCAATATCCAGATGCAAGATATGGTTACCATCGCCTGCAAAGTCGAAGGCCTCTATTAGCGCATCACGATACCTAGAGAATATTGATATGTAGTGCTTCCAGTGATAGAACTCCTTGGACATATATCTATTGCCCAAAGTTTCTACCTGTTGTTTTCCTTGTTTTAGCCGTTCCCGACCCATTTTACTTCTTTTCTCGAGCCAGCCCCAGTCTATATCACTATTTCTTATAGTGAGATTCTTATATCTTTTGTACAGTCCTTCTATTTGCTCATCGGACAGATTCTTACTGTGCAGCAGGAACGGTATGTCCTGCCCATGTTTCTGTTTAAAGGACTCTATTAGCGAGATGGCGAAGTCGTAGAATCCGTCGGTAACGAAAGAATGGATTAGCACTACACTTTTCCTTTCCACTGTTTTGCTACTGTGCTTTTGTTACGGCCGTTATTACCCTGTACAATAAGAGCACCTCGATGGAACACGGGTTGCACAAAGCCCCTAGGGATTCTGCCCCAGTTAATATCAGACTTCTTGAGCTCATCATATGCTAAAAAGCATGATGTTTGACCATAGCCCCGAGGCTTCTTGATAAGGGGCTTGGCATCTATATGCTTCCTCCAGGTTTCTAGGAAAGTTTGGGCCTTTTCACCAAACTTGAAACCCATTAGGCAGCCGAACATCTTCATCCTGAGAGGTGCCTTGAGCCTAAAAATCAGCGAGACGTCGTTGTTCTCAACGATCTTAAATAGTGGGTTTAAAGATCTGTGGATGTAGCTGTCTACATCCAAGTGGATAAGATGGTCCCCGCATATGTTAAATGCCTCCTGTAGTGAGTTGCGATAGCGGTCTTCTACTGATATGAATTGCTTCCAGATAACACTCTCATGTTTAACAAATCGGTTTTCTACCTGCCACTTATATTTCCTTAGAAGCTTGACGCTGATCCCCGTCTTCTTGCTCAGCTTCTTAATATCTATCTTTTCATTTGAAACTATTAGGTTTTTGTACAGGGAGTGAAGCTCATCGAGCTGCTGCTCACTAAGGTCCCGGGTGGTGAAGAAGAACGTCAGGTCTTCTCCGTGATGCTTCTTGAATGACTGCAATAATATCTTGCCAAAGTCGAAGAACCCATCTGTCATATATGAGTGGATTAGCATTTTACTTTCTTTTCTTCGGCGGTTTTGTCAGACCGTAATTCTTGTGTATACCAACCTTGATGACCATTTCCTCATAGCCGGCAAAGTCAAGTATACTTTCACAACCATCTCGGCTATTTAGAGAATCAAGCGGAAATATCCGGAAGTTATCCGGAAATGCATCTTGGTAAGTTTCTGCAAGTATGTGGTAGTAATCCCAATATAGCCCTAGTGCTTCTTCTTTGCCTGCATTAAAGCGAGGATAGCAGTTCTTGTAAGGACACCTTTTCTCTCTAAACCAGAGCTCTTCATCCCAATGTTCGCTGTCATACTGTGTCCAATGATTTCTATTCTTGGCCGTCTTACGCATGAAGCTCTTGACTACTGCCTCCTTATCTCGTTGGAGGCAGATAAACTTAGTAGTTGGATAATCCGACATGATAGCAGTAACGTAGGGCAGATTCCACAGTGCTACATCTGCTGCTATATCATCATTACGACTCCATAGCCTTTGCATATACTGCTTATACTTTCTCTCGTTGAATTTATAGGGCAAAAGCATGATTTCATGGGTGGCACGTGTGCCTTGCTGTATCTCAAGTAATGATCTCAGAGATGATGTACCACATCGTCCTGTCCCAAGACCTATAATTAATCTTTCAGCCATTTTATTGTTTCCTGAGACATGTGAAGATTAGCTTGTGCTTAGGGCCAACCCAATCGTCCACGCGCATATCCACTACACTATAGTGGTATTTTTCTGCTAGATCCTTAAAGAATGCTTCATCATAGTGGTGTAGGCCGTGTCTGGGCCAGCTACCAACCAGTGGAACTATGTGAAACATTAGACCGCCTTTTCTACAGATATTATGTATATTCTGAAAGCACTCGTCTTGCTTAGCAACGTGCTCCGTAGTACCGGCATTGATAATGATGTTAAACTTGCCAATAGACTCAGGCAGTGGTTCTTGTAGGTCAAGCGATAAGGCGCCGTCCTTCCCATTGAGGTCTATCGACACTACATCTATGCCATTCTTCTCAAAGTATTTATGAACAATCTTGGTACCAGCCTTCTTCTGGATGCACTGTGTTCCCTTGGCAAAGTACAGGTTGCCTAGAAGGCATATCCTCGAGGCGGCAAAGTCCTTGTCGAGGTCATACACTATCATCTGAATGTAGCGGAACGCCTTGATATTAATTCCCATCTTCTTCTTCTACTTTACGAATATCTAAGATAGTGTAGTCCTTTAGTTCCTTGGCGATTTTCTTAGCTTCTTCCATATCGTCAGCTTCTACATAGGCAGTCTTAATCACCAGATATTTCACGGTTCTTCTCGATGTTCTCTTGGACTAGAGCCACGTAGTCGAGTTTCCAGTGGGGCTTAATAATATATGTCCCCGGAGCGATACGTTTATCGACCCAGCGCATAGACTCATCGTATCCCTTATTGGGCCCCCAGACGCAAAGATGGTAACTTCCTGTACCGCCGAATCGATATAGGTAATAGAGTTCCTCATCGGGGATATCGTAACACTGTCTTGCCTTTCTCCCACGCTTTCTACCTCCAGGTGGCAAGCTACCAGCCATGTAGAGCTTATCATCTACAAGCCATACTCTCTTGGCAGCTTTCTCAAAATGGATATCCTGGCCGGAGTGCTTAGGAGGGTAGCCTCTCATGGTCTTGTAGAACTCGCGGCTGTAGCCGCTCATGGCGTGAGCTACATTCCTTTTGGGCTTCTGATGGACCTTGCCTCCACCCCAATACCAGAACGTACAGGGCTTATAGTAGTGCTTCAAGGTCATCTTCTCTGCTATGACAGAGAAGCGATTGGGAAGATGAATGTCGTCATCATCCCACTGCATTACAATGTCACCCGTGGAGAGGTCTGTACTCATGTTACGCTTGTCACCGATCGTGGGAAGCCTCTCCTCCAGATTGATCAGCTTGATATTGTCAGGGCAGTCAGGATACTCCAATAGGATCTCAGGGTGATCATTGAGGATAACCAGCTCTGTCTCGCCCGGGTAGTCCTGGCGCAGAAAACACTCAACTGCTTCGCCCAACATGTCGGGCCTGCCAAAGGTCATACAACAAGCAGACATCTTTGGAAGCTTTCCTTCCCAGTGGGAGAAGTCGTACTCGCGCATTACTTTGCCTCGTTCAACAAAGCCAGCATGGCCGGGTGCAATTCATTGTTCCATATGGCATCAAGATTGAATGACTTTCGCATATGGGTTCTAGCTCTAATGCTCATATCATTCTGCATCTTGCCTATGATCACTCGGGCAACACCCATCCAGTAACGATCAGGTTGCTCTCCTGGTTTCTGAAACTGCATATCTCTATGCCAGCTTCCATAGTCCCAGAACAAGGCATTGTTGCCTGTGATCTCTCGCATCATATCAAGTGATCCATTAGCCACCACCAATGCACCACCCATCAATGACGCCTCTGGAAGAACCAGACCGAAGCTCTCGTGGTGTGTGGGGAACATGAATAGGTTGCCCAACATCATAAGTTCTGCTACCATCTTTGATGGTAGACCTAACTCCCACTTAGGAGCCTCAAACCTCGAGGAGAAAATGAAGTCCTTGTCGGGTCTAAGACCTGCCTTCTTGCCCTTCTCAAGGTATTGTTCTACGGTCTTGCGATGCTTGTCAACGTTGCACCATTGATTACAAATGACGAGTCTGACTTCTCTCTTAAATGTCTTACGCATAGCACCGAAGGTCTTAATAAGAAAGTCAAGACCCTTAGCCACAAGACGATCAACTGAAGCAGGATAGATCTGAATAATATCTGCATTCATCAGATCATACTGGTCTATGAAGTTGTTTGTGGGACCACTGAATTCGGCGAACTCTCTAATATCTTTGACGTGGTGGATCGGCCACACATCATCGATCTCTGTCCTAAACTGTTCCGAGACCCTGAGAGCGTCCGTGCGATTGGGAAATATGATCTTGTGACCGGGACCATAGCTCTTAAACTGCCAGATTGGATTCAGTCCAGAGGGACAGCTATGGATCCAATGCATCCACTTAACGTGTGGTCTCTTCTTAGCTACTCTCTTGACGGCCTCTGCGTAGGGATAGTGAGTGTTCAGGAAAATAATATCATGTGTAAAGATCAGATTAAGGTCATGATCATCGATCATCTTAATCAAAGCCTTCTCGGCATTATCTGCTAGTTTCTTGTGTTTCTCTACTAGCTCAGGTTTCTTATAAGGAACATCAAGCTGACCTACAGGAATAACCTTGTGAATCGTAGCCTCTTTAAAGTACTGATCTGCCTCTGCGAAGCTGTCACATACCATCAGGTGGGGCGGATAGCCACCTCTGGTGAGTTGGCGGATCTGGCTACGTATTAGGTTCGTCAGTGAGTACCCTGCTGCGTAGTAAGTGAAGGTAGTAAATACCCCGACTACCGGATGTATCATCGGAACTCCTTTCTGAAGTGGTTTATTATATTATACCACAACTTTCTCAGGACGTTACTTATTAATTATGGTAATTGGCGTTGTGAGTGAATATTCTACAAGAACCTTCTCATCAAAGGCTGCAGTGAAGTCACCCTCGAGCGTGTATCTAACCCTATTGTCAGCAGTACGAGATGTTTTCCACATCTTGAGATCATCAATGGGCTTATTTGCAACGCCGACATTTTTAATTCTATCGTCGACTTGCATCACTCTTTGAACAACTTCATTCACAATGAAGTCTTCGGCTATATCAAGGTTGTTGATATAGTCGTACATTGTACCAACAACGTCCCTGTTGATACTGGCTCTGTCCCTGGCCGTGATTGATTCACGATAGGTGAGAGATAGTATCATCTCGATACCTATCTCCTTAGGTTTGAGTGCATAGCCCCTGTTACCAAAGCTTTGCACGGTATCGACAGTATCTTGTACCGCATCCACAAGCTCATCGGACACACGCGCCTCTAGACTCTTAATGTATACTGCGAATGTGCCTAAGCCTCTGACATACGGAACCATAGAGACATCAGCTACGCCAGGCACTGAAAGGGCTGCCAGTCTGATTGCTGTTTCGTTGCCCATCTCGGATGCAGTAACCTGCTTAGAGATTCTGTACCTGAAGTCTTCATCGCTTTCGAGGCCGCGGCCGCTGGTGATGGAAGCGCGGTTCCTTACCAGAAGCGTGCCATTCTCGAAGTCGCTGTAGTTTTCAAAGTCATGATTAGTCAGAGTGTCCTGACCCACATTGGAAATATCACCCTGTTGGGTAGCACTAACGGGTATTGACTGCTGGCTGGCAGCAGATGGTAGTGTGACATCCTCTGTCACATAGTAATAGGTACTGTCATCTGCCCCTACCGTTGATGGCGAAGTCCACAACCTGGTACCCTTGGTGATGGTTATGTCACTACCACCGTTGATGGCGCCAAAGGTAGCCGCGAAGGTATAGAAAATCACGTTCTGTGACTCTGCCACCGTACCGGCTGTTATTGGTTGTAGTCTTTCTACCCCAACAATCTCACCAATGTAGTTAAGAAACTCACCTTGAGCGGTGCTAAGAAATGCATTCGCCAGATTCAGATCAAACACCTGATATTGTTCAGAGATCTGTCTACTAACTATTTCTAGCAGTGCTCTTGCTTTCGCACCCGGGGAGAGCTGCGTGATATTTGTCTCCTGTGTCAGCTGCCGCAGGGCGCTATCGATGATATCGCTGTAATTCTTCCTAATTAAAGCCATCCGCCTGTCTCCTACTTATCGTATATCATTACTCCCAAGTCATTAAAGTCAAAAGCAAAAGGTATCTCCAGCTTTCCTTCTCCGTCTGGATCGAGAACTCCCACATTAATAGTAAGGAGTATAAACACTGTGTGTGCGTCCCACTTACTCCATTCAATTTCTAGGTCTCGATCGTTTACTAGGTCGTCATTCGTGAGCCCTTGTCTTAGAGACTCTACGAGGTTCTCCATGGTCTCATCGTCATTCTTTTCCCCAATATACTGTTGCATATTGGTCCCCATCCACGGATGCTGGGGCCAGTCTCCAACGTTAGTTAGGATCCTGGTGACTACCTCCTGTTTCAGAGAGAGCATGGGATATATAGCTGTATCTACTAGCCCACCTCCTGGATCGAGTACAAGGTCACCATCTGGAGAAAACCTTAGATCTACTGCCCTATAGTCAGTCATTGTTCTAGCCTCTATGATAGAAAAGCTTTGATTGTTCTTGTTATATCAGCAAGTATCTTTGCGTTCTTGCTAGGAATATCGAGCCTTAGTGTGGCATTTGGTGTCGTCTGAGTAGAAGGAATACAGGACAATAGCACCGGATTAAGAGTCCACATACCAGAGACCCTTATTTGTGCCACGTCTGCGAGTATTGACGTCTTGCCGCTGATGAAGTTACCAAAGATACTGTCACTGGATATATGATGGTCGGCACTACCAGCCATGATAACCTTGTCGTCATACAGCTTTAGAGTAGCTGACGATTCAGGCCGATACTTTTGTATCTTTGCATCTATTTTTATCGTACTTGCCGGCTCTGCCATTATCCCATACCTCCTGATAGGCTCCTGAATGGACCATTGATCACATTATCTTCTTGAAGCTTTGCGTTGGTCTCGTCTGATGTAGCAAATCTGTAGATCCTGCCATTGTCGTAATCATAGTCACCGAACGTGAATACTATAACCCTGTCACCGATTCTAGGCTGCCACATGGATGTGATAACTTCTGCTGGGTCAGCGAACTGTATCCAGGCGCCATCCTCTAGACGATTGGTTTCCTCGTTCTTGGTCTCTCCTAGCAGATATAGCCGCCCAGATCTCCACCACCTAGGTACCTTGAGCAAGGCGACCTTGGCTTCGTAAAAGCCTCTGTCGTTTCTTATCTTTGCTAGAAAGCCCAGTGTGGCCTTGACAGGGAGGTTCTGCTCCCTCATTTCAGATTCTATAGTAGAATTTAGTGCCATAATTATAGTCCAAACATCTTGCGGAACACAGCCCTTCTACCTCTCTTAGTCCGCAGATGTAGATAAAGGTCAGAGACTGCATCGATACCCTCACTGATGCCCCTACGTAGTTGTCTGTAGCTATTAAGCAGAACGTTGCTGCTCGCTGGAGCCTCAAAGCCCTCGAGCCCAGTAACAAAAGGATACCCTTTGTGCATCAACGGGACTACTCTTATTGTAGCATGGTTTTTAATATACTTACCAAGAAAATATGCCCCTAAGAGAGTAGGACCCATAAAAAGTGGATATATTACCGTAAGAGCTGCTACGGTAGTAAACCCAGTAAAGGCGGTGAAGGCTCTCCCTCGATCATTTGCATGCCTGTAAGCTTGGCTTATCTCACTGTTGGCATCGTCATACCATCCTACTCCCATTCTATTGAGAAGCCACCTGTAGGAATATGCACCTATGGCTCCCATAGCAGTACGTTGTGCCATTTCACCTATACTAGTAAAGAGATCTGGTTTAATTTGCGTAATGAATCCAGTTTCTTCACTGAAAGTATGTATGACGCGACCCACCTCAACGGGTCCTTGAAAGTCGTTGTAGAGGTCGTTGATAAAACAAACATCATATGGTCTGATAGTGGGATCGCCTAAAATGGTAATCTCACCCTGATAAATATCCCTGAGATTCCACAGCAGAATAGATGTTGCCATCTTTTGTGCCCTGTGACCCCAGGCATTATCATTTTCTACATAAAGCCAATTGACATTCTCATCATCCATGCCGTCTAGTTTGCGCTCTACAACATCTTCATACTCGTCTTTTTCTCCACCAAAGAAGCCCTTTTTGCGGCGCATACTATTTAGCCTCACGGCATTGTAGATACCTCTTTTTGTTAAAATAATGCCGTTGTCTATCATATTGTGATAGCTACTTAGAAAATGGTAGCGCCTGAATGGTTCGTAGCGAACACTCTCAAGAAACTTCTTTCTTGCATTGAGATTGTTTAAATCCTTTTGAACCTGTTTTGTGTCGATGTCCAACTGTACATCTGCCCCAACATCTAGGCCGCTGCGTGTAAATGTATCGTGCTGGAGTTCTTGTACCTCTGAGATTAGTGAACTCCAGTCATCTGGTACCCACCAAAGATAGCCTGCGTCGGGCTTACCCATGAAGAATGTATTGCGCCACCTTCTACGACCGTTTCTATCCAGGTCTCTGTATGGGCGAGCGCCCATTATAAAACCTGGGTATAGAAAACACAAGTCCTGAAGTCCTTGCCACAGGGTTCTACCGTTCAGGGTATGTTCGCCTATATATTTATCGTTTAGATATACATTGTCATCACTAGGATTATTTGTCCAATCCCACTTCTTATACCACACACCCCTTATATTGCGCTCGTCTTCCCTAATTTCCCAACCATCTTCCCATCTACCAAAGTGCTTAACTTCTGGATGTGAAAGAATCCAGTTACTTACCTGAGCAGGTTTCACGTCTCCCTTGAGAACGGCATCCTTTTCTGGTACACCCTTGATATCTTGCATTAGCTCTGTGGCGAAGCTTTGTGCTATGATTTGTAGTGTACCTGGTCCTTCAGCTACCTCTGTAACCTCGCCTACAAATACCATTTCGAGGTTCTCTGGATTGTTGGAATAGCCCATCTTCAAGACAACATCCGTGCCTTCCTTAAAAATGATACCCTCTGTAACAGCTGTTCTGACAGCTGTGCTCTCTCTGTCTCTCCTGAGGGTTCTAAGCTTGTCCTTCAGATCCTCAACTTTCTTCTTGGATTTTGCTTGCTCTCTGTCTTGCACCGGCTTAGGAAGAGGCGTAGGGGTTATACCCTGTATTCTTTTCATACGCTTCTCTTCCGCTATAGCGTCGATTAGGTCTTCTTCTGTCTTCTTGATATCTTCATCAAATTGCTGTCTGCGAACGAAAGATTCAGAGCTGCCTTGAGGTCTGAATTCTTCGACGTACTCGTTGAGCTCAGTACTGCGTACCGCTTGCGACCACTCAAAGGTAATGGTTCCATTTTGCAGATAGTTATCACCAGCAGCAACGGTAATATCTGTCTCACGTTTTGGAAATCTGTACATAGAAGCAATAACTTCCTCAAAACGTGGCTCGTCTTTATACCTGGCCATCTGAGCAGCATACACACATATCGCATCAGCCCCTATGCGAATATTTGTCACTGGATCTTTTAGTGTAGAAGATGAATATGTTTTTCCGTCTACAAGCTCAGCATGATTATTTGTAACACCCATAGCACCATAGCCACCGGCTGGAGGATTAGCATTCACCTGGTCTATGATCTCATGAATAGTCTCAGCCTTAATATTAGTGCCATATTTACTGTTGGCAATTTGTAGCTGATTTTTAATGATCTGCTCGTGTTGCTCATACAGTTCATTATCTGCCACATATCTTGTTTGTTCTGCGCGGAAGTCCTCTTGTCTAATATCGTCTATTACGCTAGTCTCGAGAAATCCATCAAGATTAACCATACTAATCATTAGCATGTCTGCCGGGGTATTTCTATCGCGTACTACAGACAGATCCTTAACGGCAAAGCCACCCTGTGCCTCGTAGAAGCTACTATATGTAATCTGGTCCCTACTTTCTTTTATAAAGTACAGTCTGAACGTAGGGAATGCTTTCTTCATTCCCAATCTCGTGTCCCTTCTCACGCTGGCTAAGCCCGCATCAAAAATGGAGTCCTCTGTTATATTGGCAACTAACTTACCAATTACATCGAGATTTTGGGGCTTCAAATCTCCGCTGGTGTAGTCTAGGTCTGGCAGTCCATCCATGCTTACAATGCCCTGCTGTGCATAAACCTCTGCTTCTTCTTCTAGAATATCTACAGGCTTTTTGTTTTCGAGATCGAGATCTGTCTGTGCATTTGCCTTTACGATCTTCTTAATCGCTGGCATGATGTCATTTCGTGCAAAAGTCTCAGCCTTATTATCGGCTTCTGACCACAGTTCTTGGTCTACAAGGAAAAAGTCTGGTTCAGTATCTATCACCCTGCCAGTGACTGGGTGTGGAGGAAGCTCCATGTCTGGATAACAGCTATTGAGATCCAGATTTACTTGTGCATACTCTATCGCCAGAGTTGGAAAGGCTTTGCCAACTCTGCCAGTAAGATGTTTTAGGGCTATATCTCTTATATCACCCTTTAGTTGGTTTGCTTCAATGCCAAGTTTTTCCTGGTCTAGCATGTTGCCACCCCAGAGTAAGGATATCTCTGCTAGAGATTTAAGTCCATATGTTTCTTCATCTGTAGCATATGCAAAAGCTACAGCACCATTATTTACTCTGTGAGTCGTTGCTAGTATTTCATCGGCACACTCCCACAGACCAGCCATGCCCCTGATTTCTGCCTGTTGCTCTGTCAGCGCGAACTTCAGTTCTATCCATGGGCTTTTCTGGGAGTCTATGTTCTTAATATCAAGTGATGTTTCGCCCACTGGTAATTCGAATTCCTTGCCCCAATCACCCTCACCTCCAGTTCCTCTAATATTGCTAGAGGCATGGATAATATCTCTAGGATTACCACCACTAAGCTTGTTGAAAACAGCCTGAATGAACGCTGCAATAACCTTGTCTTCCCTGTCTAGTGGGCTCTCGTTTTCCTGGAAAACGGTTGGATTAAACTCAGAGAATGTTACACGCACGATACTGTTAGCGGGGTTACCTGGAACAGTTTCGATATCTATGTGCTCCGGCACCATCTTGTGACCATACGCCCCTCTTGGAAAGCCAGCCGCTTTAGCTAAAGGTGTCTTAACCTCCATCCACGCATTGTGTGCAAGAGATCTATAGTCTATTACGTTCTGCTCGAATAGCTCGATTTCCTTTTGGAACCTTTCAAGCATAGCTTTGCCGGCTTGTGTCGCATGGAACGTTATAGTGAGCTCCCTGTCCGTAGGGCCAAGATACTGGTGCGTTGGCAGCTGATGACTAAGGAGCGGAAGAGACGCAACCCTATGTGCATATTGCACGCTTACATGTATCGGTACAAACTCTGAGTTGGAGTTAAAGTGCCGAATCTTGCTATATATCTGATAGTTCTCGTCTTCAAGCTGCCACGTTTTGTCAACAGGACTTTTGCCCGGGCTGCCCCACTCTTTCCATGCCATCCTGAAAGCTTTGTCTGGTGACAGATTAGGACCAAACTCACTTGAAGTTAGCTGGTTACTTTCTGATCCACGAATAAACTCATACCAGGGGAGAGAGAGCTGTGGATTATTCTCTTTTTCCTGCAGGTAGTCATACAGCCTCTTTTGCTTTTCGGGATCTGGTTCTGCACGTATAGCGTCAAGATGTTCTCTAAACTTCTCAATACTAGACCTTATAGATATGCCTGCTGGAGCACCAAAATTACTCATTACATCAGCATAGAGGTTTTCTATTTCTGGCATATTAAACTCTGGCCCGAATGCCATGGGCTGCATCTTCTCGTCTAAATTATAGAACTTGCGGTACTGGATAGTCTTAGCATACGGCTTGTAATTAAACCATAGCATCTGAAGTACTGCCTGAAACGTAGTTGGAAGATTAGGTACACTCTGCACAGAGATAGACTGCAAAGTGAGCATCATGGGATCCTTTACATTCTCTGGCAATAGTATCTTACGCAGATATTCATTGTGCACCCAACAGAAAGGCGATTTGCGAAGCATGTAAAGAAGTTCAACTAGCTCAGTGTTCACAGCACTTCTAGACACAAAGGTAAGCGGAAAGCTAACCTGTATAAACCCGTGGCCGGTACGTACTTTCTGGGTAGAACTCGAGCGTAACACACCCATAGACACATTTTTGATATCATGTTGGATATTGATTTGCTCAGGCGGTATCTCGAACACTAGATGATTGAGTTGCAGATAGCTTGGAGGGTTATCGGACAAAGCTTTCCTAATAGCTTCATCTAGCGCAGCATCAGCTTCTTCTTTTTCTCTGACTTGCTCTGGGCCTGGAGCAGGATCCACCTTGTACCGCACCTGTGTCCTCTGATCGTCTTTTGTATCACCATGTGTATTTCTGGTGCCATCATCATATAGAGATGTACCCTGTTCAAGATCATTTATCTCTTGATTGAGTCTATCCTCATATCCCTGAAATGTCTTACCATCATCAGTTTTATGGATAAGCCCACTCTTAAATGTCTTGTCACCTACCTTGACACCGTCCTTTTTGCCTGTCTTACTCATTACTGATACCTCGAGGAATTATAAAACGAAGCGCCCGGCCTTAGGGAGCCAAGCAGCCTGTTGCTATGCATCTCGCGTTCTATATCGTGTCTTGTAACCTGTCTACGTGAATCATTGATGTGTACGTTTACTGGTCCATCACCAGTTATCCGACTCAGTTGGTCGGCTAGGGTCCTATGATCGATTTCTTTTGAGAGATTCAGGTTGACCTTAAAGCCTGGAACTGAGCCCTTGTTGTAATATATATTCTTACCTAGTCTTGGCATCGGTAGTCTTTGAACCCCTTCTCCAGGACCACCGGCAACCTGACCACTCTCTACAGATTCAGGAGTCAAGTCTCTTGGCCTTGAGAATACAAATCCAGCAAGAGCAGCTGCGCCAGCCGCCATCATCATGCCCTTTTTGTGTCCACGCATAACATTCCCAAGCTTCTCAAATGTTCTAACTGCTTGACCTGCTACACCTGTGGACCCCTTGATACCTGCGTGTGTGGCAGCTATAGTATCTCCAGCAGCGAGTTGCATAAAGGTCTTTGCACGCGCTGCACCGCGGCCTGCAAACTGAGCTTCAAGCAACGACCTCTTGTCGGCGCTCATGTTCTTCCATGTAGAAGTGAGAC
>Ga0316194_10000569_pt1 | contig 24094 bp, 15 predicted proteins | sample CroRivsedime1_MG_FD_204936 | JGI IMG/M metagenome (GOLD analysis project Ga0316194, IMG submission 204936) | Coastal sediment microbial communities from Maine, United States - Cross River sediment 1 | ecosystem: Environmental > Aquatic > Marine > Coastal > Sediment | place: USA: Maine...
CCCTGAACTATATCCTGCCGGAAGAGGGCCAGGAAGATCGGATGTATACACACATATCTGTTTTGCATGATTTTAGAGCACTGGAGCCGTTGCGAAAAAATCTACCGCAGGTGTATTCCGCTCTTCTGCAGCAAGCGTTTATCACAGAAGCGGGCAGGTATTATCTGCTGGATTCCATCAATGGGTATAGCAATGAATAGTGATTACAAAGAAAATGATTACGTGTGGATTAAGGAACTGCTCGATTATCCCATGACTTTGGAAAAACGTCTCGGCGGGTTTTCCGATACATCGCAAATTCAGCTTCCCGAGGACCCCATCGACAGTGTCATTTTCCAGGACCGAGCCAAAAGGGCCATCAGAAAAATTGCCCAGAACAAAGGACACATTCTCATGGTGGGGCGGCCGGGCACCGGGAAATCCATGCTGGCAAAAATGTTTCAAGAGGTTATGTCAAAATCCATTGGTGATTATCTCAGGCCGCGGGAGATCATCGTGGCTTATCCGGGCAAAGACCGTAACCATATCCGAGTCGCCTATGAAAAGCCCGCTAAAATGGACAAAATACTTTCCGATTGCAATTCAGCCATTGAAATCGCCCGCAGCAGCATGGATGAATTCAGTCTTTACGATCAGATCCAATCGGCCAGAAAGGTCAAAATCGGACTGATCCTGGCCACATGTCTGGCTGCCGCAGGGGGTTTTTTTTTCCCGCCGGCATTTATTGCCGCCGGACTGACCGGCATGGGATCAATTTTCATGTACATTCAGGAAAACAACCATCGGGTCCAGGAAAAAATTCAACGTGAGACCAATACCGGCACCAAAAACGACGTCAAATACCTGCAGGATATGGTTCCCGAAGTTTTATACGATCCGCGCAAAGATAAAGACCTCATGGCGCGAATCTCCGAACCGAGTGCCAGAAACATGAAAGGCGGATTCCGGCATGATCCCTATCAGTCGGGAAACCTCCTGACACCCTCCCACAAGCGGGCCTATCTGGGCGCCCATGCGAAATCTCCGATCATTTATATTGATGAGTTAAAGACCCTGGTCAAAGTCGGTTACATGGCGGATCTGCTGGAGATTATGCAAAACAAGGAGTATGTTCTCGAAGGCGGCCGCAGCACCGGCAGTGGCGCAGCGGATCGATCCGAGAATCATCTCAAGGCCGACAACATCATCGTGGCATGCTGTAATCACGACACCCTGGCTTATTTGCAGGAAGAAGGGGATGGCGCTTTTTTAAGCAGAATCGAGGATAAAGGCGAGATCATCCAGATGGAAGGCGCAGTGCCTGAAACCGACGAAAACGTCAAACAGATCGCCCAGTATGTTAAACAGGAGATAAAAAATCTGGCAGGAGAATTCAAAGAAGCCTGGGGGGAAATAATCGAAAAAGAGGGCTACGAAAGTGTCAGGAAGAGAAGCGAGCACGTTTACGGCAGAGCGCTTCCGGCGGATTTTAAGCTGACCGTGCGCGAGTTTTCAAAACCCGCTGTGTTGGAAATCGCCAAGGAGCTGCGCTGTCGTACCTCGGACGGGAAATTAAGCAGCATACTGCGGCCCATCAACGGAATTATTAAATCAGCCGAGTTTGAGGCTGTTATGGAAAACGCACCGCTGGTTGAACCGCAACATGTGCGCCAGGCTCTGGAGGAGCACTTAAGCCTGGAAGGCGGGCTTTCCAAAGAAATCGGCGAACACAAAAAATATCTAAAGAAATATATCAGCTCTATGACCAATTCCATCGGCTATGTGGTCGGACTTGCCGTCATTCAAGCAAAATCAAGCGGACAGATGTACGGCCAACCGCTGCCGATTCACTGCCAAATTAATGTGGGTAATGCCGATAATGTGGTGGCACCCGGCAAGATCGGCGACATTGCCAAGGCCGCCGCGCAAAACGTCAGGGCCTCCATAAAAAAAGTACTGGAAAACATCGGAGCCCCTTATGTGGGCCACGAAATGTATGTGGAATACATCCAGGCTCACGGCGGCGTGGAGGGAGACAGTGCTTCGGTGGCCGTAGACATTGCGCTGGTATCGGATTACATCAAACAACCGGTGAATCAGCGTTACGGTGTGACCGGCTCACTGACCGGCGATATTATCCTGGCCGTCGGCGGTGTGACCGAAAAAATTCGATCGATCATGGACCCGGACCTGGGCATGGAGGGAGCCTGCATACCCTGGCTGAACAAATACGACGTCGAACCGCTGCTGATCAACACGGAAAATGAATATATTCAAAAAGATGAAATCCCGGGTATCCGAATTTTTCGTATGAGCGACAAAAAGGATCCGTTTGATATTTATTTTTGCAAAACCAAATTCAATGCCTACAAGATTCTGATGGGATTGGGAAAAGAAGAGATTCAGACCAAAATGATTGAAAGAAGCAAAGAGAACCTGGCGTTTATGCAGAATTTAAAAAAAAGTTGAGATAGATACCCGGTAGCCGGAAGGGCCGTAATTTTGCAGTACGAGATACGTAACATTTATTGCAATTTTATTAGCGCAGTCTCGACGGCCTCGGAAATCAATTGTCTTTTATTTAAGTCATCCCGCAAACCACGAGTGATTTCCAGCTGCCCTCCTTTTTTATTTACGCCACGATTGCAAATATTATCAGGGTTTAATCCTTTAAATTTCCCGTACCCCTTTGGGACGATGATTCCCCTGGATTCCAACTCATCCGCAATGACCGCTTTCAGAATTTTATCCAGCCCTCCCAGATAGACAAATCTTTCGCTGCCGGTGCACGCATGAATTGCAACGACGATGTGGGATCTCGATATTATCTTAACAGCCGTCGGCTCATCAAAATTGTGACTGGTGATATGCAAGCACCTATTGTTTTCCTTTTTAAGGCCTTCAAAACAGTAGCAGTTAAATCTTTGGGTGGCGATTTTTTTGGCAATATCGGATGTCCCCGGTTCAATTTTCCCACCGTGCGGTGCTATAATCGTGACCTTGGACCCGACATCGCTAATGGATATTTTATAATCTATATTTAGCGCTTCATGATTTTTTAATTCAGCAAAACAGCTGTACGTATCGTGTGCCATGGCATCCTTTCTGAGCATCATCCAGAGAGTATTTCCGCTATCTTCAATTCCCCGATAAATCGGGATATACGCTTCGCTACAACCCCGCGAGCGGGATCTCTCTCCGAGCCGTAGGATCTACGAGCCGGAGGCCGCTGCGCTGCGACCGGCTAAGCACGTCCGGGTTGGGATATATCAATTATAGCAATAAATTATCAAATGAAAAAATATCAATGATCTCAAAATGCAAATCGAATCCATTGAGATATTGGTGATAAATCCTTGGAAAACTCTAAAAAGATGTTATAGTGTACCTACCGGTAGGTAACTCGGCTATTGACAATACAGAGAATTCAACTTAAATTAATTGTTTTTTTATGAATAAGAAAATGAAGATGCCTTTTATGAACAATAAAAGTGAGACCCAGCCATTGGCATCCGGGACCCGGGAAAGGCTATTGGAAACAGCCTCCCACTTGTTTGCCGAAAAAGGCTATGCTTCCACATCAGTCCGGGAGATTGTTGCCCGGGCCGGTGTCAGTAAACCGGTCTTGTACTATTATTTTCAAAGCAAAGAGGGGCTTTTTTACGCCATCCTAAAGTGGGGGGCGGAAGTCCAAAAAAAAATCATAGATGAAGCGTTTCAAGTGTCGGGAACGGTGCAGGATCGGATCATTTTTCTGTATCGACGAATATACGAAGAAATTCAGGAGTACCAGGGTCTGTATACCATGATTCACGGCCTCATTTACGGCCCCCCTCAGGGTGCACCGCGATATGATTTCCCTATTTACCACCGTCAGATGTTTGTCGCTGTTAAACGGATATGTTTCGAGGGCCTGTCATCGGGAGAAATCACAAAAGCCGATGCAGACGAGGTGGCGTTTCTGGTGCTCAGCCTGATTGATTTCAGTTTGAACCTGGAAAAGATTCAGCCCGAGCTGGCGGATCCGCAACGCCCCGAACGATTACTGCAGCTTGCCTTTCAGGGCTTGAGCCGAGAAAGGAAGAGTTAAATGAAAGCAGCCAGGATTTTTTATACAATCGCACCGGTCGCATTGATTGCGCTACTGGCGGTCCTTATGATGACCGGCTGTAAGGATCAGGAGAATACGGCCATTGCCGAGAGCAACTCCCGCGAGATTGCTGCGATTCCGGTTTCGGTAGCAGTTGTGGCGCCGGTATCCATCCGAGATGTCGTTTTTCTGCCCGGTGAAACCGAGGCCTATGAAGATGTCAAGGTGGCTGCCAATGCCGCCGGCCGTGTCGAATGGATCGGCCCCCGCGAAGGTCAAACCGTGCAAAAGGGCGCGCTGCTGGCTAAAATTGATGTCTCCGCCCATAAGGCGGCCCTCGAACATGCCAAAGCGGCGTGTAACCTGGCCAACGATTTATGCGAGAGACGCCGGCGGCTTTTTGCCAACAAAATTATCGCCCGGGAGGAACTCGAGCAAAGCGAGACCCAGCTCAAACTGGCGTTAACCGATCTTGATCAAATCAAAGTCAGGTACAATCACGGGTTTCCCAAATCCCCGATTACCGGAATCGTCAACCATCTATATGTGGATGTGGGAGAATATGCGGATATCGGAAAGCCGATTGCAGACATTGTCAACATCGACAGAATCAAGATCAATGTACGGGTGCCCGAGCTCGATGTCCGCTTTGTGAAAAGGGGCCAAAAGACACCGATTAAAATTGATGCCTTTGCGGAACGCCCGTTAATCGGGACCGTTGATTTTGTCTCGTTTAAAGCAGATGCGGCCACCAAAACCTTTTTGGTAAGATCGGTCATCGATAATCCCGAACATGACATCCGGCCGGGTATGATCGGCCGGGTGGCTTTTGTCCGCCGGATCATTCCCGATGCGGTTGCGGTGCCCCTGTTTGCCATCGTCGACAAAGGCGGGGAGCGAATTGTATTTTTAGAAAAGGACGGCCTGGCCGAATCGCGCACCATATCCATCGGCGTGATTGAAGGCGACCGGGTGCAGATCACCAGCGGACTTAAGGTCGGCGATCACCTGATTGTCAAGGGGCACACTGAAGTTGAGGACGGCATGAAGGTGACGGTTAAATGATTTTAAATCAGGCGGCTCTTAAACGGCAGGTAACGGTACTTGCGTTGCTGGTCATCATCGTCATTGCCGGTATTTATTGTTATGCCACCCTGCCCCGGGAATCCTTCCCGGACATTACCATTCCGTATGTTTTTGTCACCACCACTTATGAAGGGGTGGCTCCCGAGGACATGGAGCAGCTCATCACCATCCCCATTGAACGCAAACTCAAAGGCATCGATAATGTTGAGGAAATCCGCTCCACTTCGGCGGAGGGCATTTCTACGGTGGCCATCAAGTTTCTGCCCAAGGTAGACCTGGATGACGCGGTGCAGAAGGTCAGAGACAAGGTGGATCAGGCCAAAAACGATTTGCCGGCCGATCTTCCCGATGATCCGGCCATTGCGGAAGTCAATTTTTCAGATATGCCGGTCATCCGGGTGGTCCTGTCGGGACCTTTCAGCCTGCGCCGGCTGCAAAATCTGGCCGAGGATTTGCAGGATCAAATTGAATCCATCACCGGTGTACTGGAAGCCCGCATCAGCGGCGGTCTGGAACGGGAAATCCATGTGGAATTCGACCTGGATCGAGTGGGTGCCTACAATGTGCCGTTTTCCAGTATTATCAATTCCGTGACGCGCAGCAATGTGAATATGCCCGGCGGCAGTATGGACATTGGAGAAGCCAAGTACCTGGTAAGGGTTCCGGAAGATTTCAAGCATCCGTCGGAAATCTATTCTATTGTCGCTTTTGTGCGGGACGGCAAACCGGTGTACCTGCGAGATGTCGCTACAATCCAGGATTCCTTCAAGGACCCCCTAACCCGCAGCCGGATCAACGAGGAAAAAAGCGTCACGATTGCGGTATCCAAGCGCAGCGGGGAAAACATCGTGCGGGTGACCGATGAAGTCAAACGGATTGTCGACGAGATGCGTCCCCAGCTGCCGCAAACTCTGAAAATAGATCTGACTGCCGATATGTCCAACGATGTGCGGCTCATGGTGGCCGATCTGGAAAATAATATTATTTCCGGACTGATCCTGGTGCTGTGTGTCATTTTAATTTTCATCGGAGGTCAATCGGCCATTTTTATAGCCCTGGCAATTCCCTACTCCATGTTTATCACCTTTGCCCTCTTGACCGGTTTTAATGTGACGTTGAACATGGTGGTGCTTTTTTCGCTGATTCTGGCGTTGGGCATGCTGGTAGACAACGGCATCGTGATTGTGGAAAATATTTATCGCCACATGCAGCAGGGCAAAACACGACTGGATGCCGCCCGAATCGGTGCCGATCAGGTCGCCTGGCCGGTAATCACCTCCACCCTGACCACCCTCGGCGCTTTCTCACCCATGCTGTTCTGGCCGGGCATCATGGGCGAATTCATGGGCTATCTGCCGATGACCCTGATCATGGCCTTGAGCGCATCTTTGCTTGTGGCCCTGATCATCAACCCCGTGCTTTCTGCCCGCTACCAGAAAGTCAAGCCGGTCAAATCAAAAGGGAATCCGCACCCCAAAGAACCGATCATAAAGCGGTTTTATCTGGTTCTCCTAAAATGGTGCCTGCGCCATCGGTGGGTGGTGGTGCTGTTCAGTTTCGTGATGCTGGTCGCCGCCATTACGGCTTTTAGCATGTTCGGCAAAGGGACGGAATTTTTTCCGGAAACCGAACCCAAACGTGCCTATGTCAACATCAAAGCACCGGAGGGCACCAATCTCGATACTTCCGACAAGCTGGTCACCCAGGTGGAAAAAATCTTGTCCGATTATGAAGACCTCCGTTACGTGATCTCTAACATCGGGGCTATGGGCGGGGATCCATTCTCCCAGGGCGGGACCGGAACTCACATCAGCCGGGTGGTGCTGGACTTCAAAGACTTCCACGACCGCTCCCGGCCGTCTTCTGAAATCGTCAACGAAGTCCGACAACGGATTTTAAAAACCATCAGAGGAGCGGAGGTTCAGGTGGAAAAAGAGGAAGAAGGTCCGCCCACCGGCGCCCCCATCAATATCGAAATTTCCGGCGAAGATATTCTAACGCTGGGAGAACTGGCCGCAGCCGTGCGCAAAGAAATCAGAGACATTGCCGGCCTGGTCGATTTAAAGGACAACTTTGTCAAAGGTAAGCCGGAAATCCGGGTGCGGGTCGACAAAGAGAAGGCGGCCCTGATGGGACTCGATACCTACACGATTGCCTACACCGTCAAGGCCGCTATCAATGGTGTCAAAGCGGGCGTTTACCGCGAAGGCAAAGATGAATATGACATTATCGCCAGACTGCCGCAACGCGATCGACGCTCCATCGAAAACCTCAAACGGATTACGGTGTCCGGACCCCGGGGAGAACCGATTCCCCTGACCACCCTGGCTGAAGTATCACTGGGGAGCGGCATCGGCGCCATCATGCGGCTGGATCAGAAACGGGTGGTCACCATATCCGGCGATGTGTCCGGCCGCCTGGCCAATGATGTCATCAAAGAAATTGATGCGCGGCTGCAAAAGAATATCAACTGGCCGCGGGGCTATGTTTATCGTTTTAGCGGCGAACAGGAGGAACAGGCCAAAGCCCAGGCCTTTCTCAGCAAAGCGTTTTTTGCCTGTATTGCAATTATACTGCTGATTCTGATGACCCAGTTTAACTCCTTTATCACGCCCTTTATCATTATTACGTCGGTGATTCTCTCGTTGGTCGGTGTCTTTATCGGCCTGCTGGTCACCGGAACCGCCTTTGGAATTATCATGACCGGTATTGGCGTCATCAGCCTGGCCGGCGTGGTGGTGAATAACGCCATCGTGCTGATTGATTATTATAACCAGCTTTTGGCCAAAGGACTTTCTTCCTACGATGCACTGCTGCGTGCCGGATCGGTCCGCTTTCGCCCGGTGATGCTGACGGCCATCACCACGATCCTGGGGCTTTTGCCCATGGCAACCGGTGTCAGCTTTGATTTCCGAAAACTGGCCTGGGATATCGGCGGTGAGTCTTCCCAGTGGTGGGGACCCATGGCCGTTGCGGTGATCTTCGGGCTGGGGTTTGCCACCCTGCTCACCCTAATTGTGGTGCCGGTTCTGTGTTCCGCGGTCGACAGCACCAAAAACCGCAAAGCCCGGTCTTAAAAAATATCTGTGACATCCCTGTTTATCTGTGTCCCTAACAGTTTAAACAAACCGAATCGCAGAAAGGAATCGATCGATGAAGTTATTGGTGTTTAGCGACTTGCATAATGATTTTGGCACCGCTGCCAAATTAGTCGAATTATCCCATACCGTTGATGTGGTTGTGGGTGCCGGTGATTTTTGTGTGGCTCGCCGGGGGTTGGACGAAATTATCGCGCCTTTATCGGCGATTACCAAACCGACGGTGTTGGTTCCCGGAAACAGTGAATCAGAAGAAGAGTTATTGCAGTCCTGCCAATCATGGGAAACTGCCCGCGTGCTGCACGGCAGTCGGGAAACCATTGCGGAGACTACATTTTTCGGCATTGGAGGCGGTATACCCATCACGCCTTTTGGATCGTGGAGTTATGATTTCTCCGAAGATGAGGCCTACGATTTATTGCGCGACTGCCCTTCCGGTGGTGTGCTGATCAGCCACTCACCCCCGCTGGGTGTGCTTGATCTATCTTCCGATGGCCGCAGATTAGGCAGTCAAGCCGTTCGAGAAACCACCCTTATTAAAAAGCCGAACCTGGTCGTCTGCGGACACATCCATGGAAGCGCCGGTCAAATCGATCGTATCGATGAAACAACCGTGATCAATGCCGGCCCTCAGGGAATCATCTGGGAGTTCTAGTTTGCCGGATCAATGTTCAATAATCAATTCCCCGATAAATCGGGATTTACGCTTCGCTACAACCCCGCGAGCGGGATCTCTCTCCGAGCCGTAGGATCTACGAGCCGGAGGCCGCTGCGCTGCGACCGGCTAAGCTTTTCCGGTTTGGGTTTCTGTTATACTCTGGGCTCGTGGGTAGAAGGTGGACGAATCGCCGGTGTGACCACCGGCGATGGTCGACTCTCAGATACAGCTACGACGCTTGACATTACCTGGAAGCTGGCTTAATCTTAGCTTCAATCATATTCTATTTTCTTTAATCAACAAATTTTGTAAGGATATCAAGTAAATGAAAGCCGCCCGGATCGCATCCACCATCCTTTTATTCCTGGTGTTAACGCCCCTGCCGCAAATCGCCGCAGAATTGCCCCCCCGGGAAACGATACGCCGGTGGGTTCAAGATATGAAGACCAATTCCAGGGGGCCTTTTGCCCGTATCCGCTGGTTTTGCAACGACGGGAGTATCCTGCCCCCCAAGCCCTATGCCTGTAAAGACCATGACGGCGGGGTGCAGCACGGCGAATGGACCGATCGTGTCAAGCGCTTGCGCGCCAACGGATACTATATCGCCAATATCCTGGCATCTCTTGACCCGAGTCTGATAACAAATGCACAGGGCCATTCCGATCTTTATAACCAGATTTTAATCGAAAAGTTTTTGATTGCCGCCGACGACGGCTGGATCTTTCGCAAGGCCCGCTATTACCGCGGGGCGGTTCAGGCCGAAAATGAAACTGCGATGGCACGCGAGCTGTTACTGGGTCTTGCCGGCAAGGACATCTGGAATTTACGCGGATTTATCCCGCTTAGGATCGGTGCAAACCTTTTGGACCATGGGGTTGAAACCACCAGTGTGGCAAAGGTTCGTCAACAATCTCTTGCGCTTTCCGAAAAAGATAAAGGGTTTTTGCCGCTGCGTGTCAAGATACACAATCAGCCGGATCGGGAAGATGCTCAGCGTGTCCGGGACTACGCTGCAGGCATTCGCGTTCCTGACCTGGCGGCGGAATATGAACGTCTGGCGGCGGAAATTGACAAGGTGTTTGCCTCCGAATCCGCGGCCAAGCGCTTAAAGCAGATTCAAAAGAAACTCAGCGGCAATCCCGAACTTGCCCGGGAAATTGCGGCGGCGGTTAAGATATTGAAAACCGCCAAAGATCCCGGTCTACGGTTTGCGACAGCCTGCAGGATCATGGCAAAGATCCGAGAGCAGCTCACAAACATTCGGCAAGCGAACCTCCGTTTGGCGGCGGTGGACGCTAGTTTGGCAATCGAGATCGAACAGTACACTGCGGGCAGGGCCCTGATGGAACAGTTAGCGGGCGCCTCCCGCCGGGAACGATTACAGTGGCTTAGGGACAGCAGTTTCGCCGTATATGGTGCCGGACTCATATCGGCTATTCAGCTGCAGGATTTACAGGCTGCTTTCGCAAAAGTCGATGGCAAGGCCACATCGCTCGAGACCTACAAAGCCGCCCTCGATTACCTGGCCCGGGTGCCGGGCTGGGGCGGCCAGTGGCTCCGTTTCCATTTTGATGACAGTAAACGAAAATTGACCGAGATTGAACCGCTGGCCGACCGTGTCATTCAGGATTTTCTGAGGGGCGGCCCGCTGTTCTTTTTTTCTAATGTATTGGACAGTTTGCTGCGCGATGCCAATCACCTTGTGGGATTGCGCCACGAGCTTTTCGGCCGAGACGTCGGTGCCGGACTGCGCAGCCTCAATCCCGGCCTCGCCCGCGGTAAAATTCGATTAAAATCCGCTGGGCAACATCAAGACTTTGATCCGCAAGGTATATATTTGTTGCCGGAAACGATTGCGGAACTACCGCCGGTGGCCGGTATCCTGACGGCCGGTGAAGGCAATCCCTTATCCCATGTGCAACTGCTGGCGCGTAACCTGGGCATTCCCAATGTAACGGTCGACGAGAACTTAATCCCTGAGCTGACTGATTATGAGGGGCAGAAAGTCATATTGGCCGCCAGCCCGGCCGGATCCGTTCAGCTGATGCTGGATACGGGGCAGTTAGATCACGTCTTTGCGCAAAAGACAGCGTCGGCCAGTCTGATTCGTCCCGATCTGCAGAAACTGGACCTCAAGACCCGTGACTTTATCCCCTTAAGCCGGCTACGGGCCTCAGACTCCGGCCGTATTGTCGGTCCCAAGGCTGCCAATCTGGGTGAATTATACCACCATTATCCGGAAGCGGTCGCCAATGGTCTGACGATTCCCTTCGGTGTTTTCCGCAGCATTCTGGATCTGCCCGCTAAAAATAGTAAGCTGACGATTTTTGAGTGGATGGAAGCTGAATATGCCAAGATACAGGCCATGCCGCCCGGCTCACCTAAGCGCGATGAAAAAATGGAGGCCCTGCGCCAACAATTGGAAGACTACATATTGAATGTCGAATTCGACGATGATTTTCGGCGGCGCTTGGCGGCAGCGATGGAGACGGTATTCGGCCCGGACGGTAGCTACGGCGTATTCGTGCGCAGCGACACCAACGTGGAGGATCTGCCCGGATTCACCGGCGCCGGATTAAACAAGACAATCGCGAACGTGGTGGACATTGAAAATGTCCTGGCGGCCATCCCCAGGGTATGGGCATCGCCTTTCAGCAAGCGTGCCTTTGCCTGGCGTCAATCACACATGGACCTGCCGCAACACGTCTATGCCTCTGTGCTTCTTCTGCGCAGTGTGCCATCGGAAAAATCAGGTGTGATGGTGACCCGTGACATCGACACGGGTGAGAAAGGATGGCTTTCAGTTGCGGTCAACGAAGGGGTTGGCGGCGCCGTTGACGGGCAAGCCGCCGAATCGCTGCGCATCAATATCAAGACGGGTGGCGTCCGTATGCTGGCCCAGGCCACGGCGCCCTGGCGCCGGGTGCTGAAATCCAGCGGCGGCGTTGATAAAGAATTGGTGGAAGGTTCTGAAACCGTGCTCAAACCGGATGAGATCCAGCAGCTTATCGATCTGGCGCAGGACTTGCCGCAGCGATATCCTTCTATTTTGGATGCCGGCGGAAACCCGGCCCCGGCCGACATCGAGTTCGGTTTTGTCGGCAGTAAATTGCAGCTTTTTCAGATTCGCCCTTTTCTTGAAAGCGTTCAGGCCCGCGGCAACGAATATTTAAACAACCTGGATAGGGACATGACCGCCCAGCTCGATCAAACGGTGAAGTTGGATGAACGACCCTGACCCGGCTAAGCTTATTCAAAGGCCGTGCTTCTAATTAGCGGCGCCGACTGTCGCAGCAAGTTTGCCCTTAAAAACAATATTATAGGTGTCAGGTTTCGGGTGTCAGGGAGTTGAGAGCTGAACACTGAAACCCGACACCTTACGTTCCTTACAACTTATTGTCAGAAAAAACCTGCTAAAGGTTTGATATGGGGTCAAATGAAACATTGTCTATCTTTTTTTTGTGTTTTGTTACTCTTGTCAATCTCCAACCTGAGCGTCGCTTATCCCCTGGACGCCTATCCCGCAACGGGAATTCGGCGGATCGAGGCCGCCCGTTTGGCGGTTCTGGGCGAAATGCGTGGCCGCCGTCAACCTCCCGGCGCCCTGCTGCCCACCCAGTTGGTGGGTTTACGGCTGCTGGATCGGCCGGATTTGGTGCTGCCGGCGCCCGATCCGGAATTCACCGCTCGCCTCCTCGAGCTTTTAGGAGACAACGCGGACCGCTATGGCGTTGCCGTTTTGGATCTTTCAGCCCTTGACCATCCCCGGTATGCCGAACACCGTGCCGATTTCAAACAAAACGTCGGCAGCGTCGGCAAAATCGTAGTTGCAGTGGCGGTTTTTCAGGTGCTGGCCGACATATATCCGGTTGACATCGAAGCCCGCAAACGGATGCTTCGTGAAGCCGTCATCACGGCGGACGAATTCATCCAAAAGGACCATCACGAAGTCCGCATCTGGCATCCCGATACCGGAGCCCTGAGTTTTCGCCCCTTACAGCAGGGTGATCAGGGGTCCCTCTGGGAGTACCTGGACTGGACCCTCTCCGTCAGCTCCAATGCGGCGGCTTCGATGGTAATGAAAAATGCCATGCTGTTGAGGCACTTCGGCAGGGACTATCCCGTTTCAAATGACGAGGCCGACCGATTTTTCCAGGAAACCTCGCGCCGGCAGTTGCGTGAGCTCTACGAACAGACTTTCCTGGCGCCCCTCACCCGCAATGGGTTGGACCTGCAGTATTTTCGTCAGGGCAGCTTCTTTACCCGCTACGGCAAGCAACGCGTCCCCACCGGCTATAACAGTTACGGCACCGCCCGGGAGCTTATGCGCTTGCTTTTGTTGATGGAGCAGGGGCGGTTGGTGGATATCTTTTCCAGTCGGGAAATCAAGCGCCTGCTGTACATGACCGAACGCCGCATCCGCTATGCCTCATCTCCCGCCTTGGGTGATTCGGCGGTCTATTTCAAATCAGGATCGCTTTACAGCTGCAAAGCCGAACCGGGATTTAAATGTAAAAAATACCAGGGCAATGTCAAAAATTACATGAATTCGGTGGCCATCGTGGAAACCCCGGCCGGCGTCAACCATTTGTTCTATCTATCGACCTTGATTTCTAACGTACTTTACAAAAATGCCGCGGTGGACCATCAGACCCTGGCGACATACATCCACCGGATAATCGAGGCGCACCATCCACCGCAACCCACGCCACCCGGCCAGCTTCCGTCCGAGTTGACTTTTGGCCGCAATCTGATCGGCTTTACCGAAAAGCAGGAAGAACGTGTGCAAATTGCGACCGCACAGGCAAACCTAATTAAACTGGGCTTCGATGTCGGCAAGATCGATGGGAAATTGGGACCCAAAACGACGAAGGCCATCATGGCATTCCAAAAAAAACAGCACATTGAGGCGGACGGGAAAATTACTGAGAAACTGCTGGAACAGCTTAAAGTGGCCGTTGAAAGATCGCCACCAACGGATTCTTCCCAACCGGATCGTGCAGCGGGACAATGAAAGGATCCGAAGCCCTGTGAAACCATCCAGACTGGATAGATTCCTTTGTCTTTTCACGGAGGTCCGTGCAGGGGAGGGCGTCACCGCCCTACTGATGTTCGCCAACGTCTTTCTCATTCTGTGCGCCTATTACTTCATCAAGCCCCTGCGGGAGGGATGGATCGCCGTTTCCGATATCAGCGGACTTACCAAGATGGAGGTCAAGGCTTACTCGAGCTTTGGGCAGAGCCTTCTGTTTATCCTTGTGGTGTGGTTTTACGGCCGGCTTTCCGATCGATGGCGGCGCAGCGACCTGATCACCCGCTCCACGATTTTCTGTATATCGAACCTGGCTGTTTTCTGGGCGATTCAGCCCGGTCTTTTTATCGAAAACCTTCCGTACACGGGCATCGTCTTCTATCTCTGGGTCGGCATGTTCGGGGTATTCATGGTCGCCCAGTTCTGGGCCTTTGCCGCCGACCTCTACACCAAAGAGCGCGGACATCGCCTGTTTCCCCTGATTGCCATCGGGGCCACGGCCGGGGCCGCATGTGGGTCCTGGATCACCGGCGCACTGGTGGACTTCGGACTTTTCGGAACCCAGTGGCTGCTTATTGTGGCCATGATACCACTGGCGGCGTCGATTGCGCTCAGCAAAATTTCAGATCGTCGCAAACCGGATCAGAGTGTCCGAACGGAAGCAGCCTCCGAAACCGGCTTCGAGGATTCTGGACGCAGCGCCATCGCCATCGTTTTCGCCAGCCGCTTCCTGATCGCCGTCGCCGGGATCACACTGCTATTGAGCTGGGTCAATACCAACGGCGAAAACCTGCTCTTCCGGGTGGTCCAGGAGTTTCTGACGGGGGATGCACTCAAGGAAGGCATCACGCAATCCGATGCCCTTTTGGTGTTTACCCGCGACGGAACCACGGCCTTTTACGGCGACTTTTATTTCTGGGTGAACATTGCCGCATTGCTTCTTCAGGCCTTCGTGGCCTCGCGCCTGCTCAAATTCGGGGGTTTCGGTGTGATTTTACTAACGATGCCCGTGGTGGCTTTGATCTCCTACACCGCCATGGCCTTTGTCCCGATCCTGGCCATCGTCAAAGCGATGAAGATTGTGGAGAACTCGACCGATTATTCCATCAATAACACAGCCCGCAACGTCCTGTGGCTGCCTGTATCGGCGGAGATGAAATACAAAGGCAAACCGACCATCGATTCACTCTGCGTTCGCATCGGCGACGGGATTGCGGCCCTTACGGTCCTCGTCGGGGTCCAGTTTCTCGCCCTTTCAACGCAGTCGTTCTTCGTCCTGAACGTGGCGCTGGTCCTCATCTGGATCGCCTTTGCATTCGTGGTGATCCGGGAGCACCGCCGCCTTTCGGGAGATAAGGGGGTAGCGCGAAAAGGATAAGATTGAAGATTTGGACTACCCGCCGTATTCCCGTTCATCATACCCGCACTCTAAGAATTTCAAATAGTTACCGCCAATGTCATTAAGTCTCCTTGATTGGTTCATCATTATCATTTACCTTGCCGCCATGGTCGGGCTCAGTTTCTTTTTAGGGCGGGGACAAAAAACGGCACGGGATTACTATCTCGGCGGAAATACAACCCCGCCCCTTCCCATCGCCCTTTCCACCATGGCCACCCAGTGCTCGACCAACAGCCTGCTGGGGGCCCCGGCGTTTGTCGCTTTTGCTGCCGGGGGCGGGATTATCTGGCTGCAGTATGAACTGGCCGTACCCTTTGCCATGATTATTTTAATGGCGGTGATCTTTCCTGTTTTCCGTCGGCTCAACCTCATTTCTCTTTATGCTTACCTTGAAAATCGCTTTGATCGCAACACCCGCAGGGTCATCAGTATACTTTTTCAAATTTTGCGTGCTTTTTCCACCGGGGTTACTGTCTACGGAATCAGCCTGGTTTTAATGGTCTGCTTGGACATACCCTTCTGGGTGGCCGTGCTGCTGCTGGGCGGCATCACTGTTTTATACGATGTGCTCGGCGGTATGCGGGCGGTGATCTGGTCGGATGTCATCCAGGTGGTAGTGCTTTTCGGCGCGATTCTGGCGGCCATTGCAGTCGCCATTGACCTGGTCGGTGGACTTGAAGAGGTATTTGTCATGTTTGACTCCCGTCGTCTGCAGGCCGTGGATTTTGGTCATCATGGCTTGGGCGATGGAAAAACCTTTGCTTTCTGGCCCATGCTGCTGGGCGGTCTGTTCCTTTATTTGTCTTACTATGGCTGTGACCAGACCCAAGCCCAGCGGGAACTTTCAACCCGCAGCGTAAATGATACCAAACAGGCCCTGTTTTTAGACGGCATCCTGCGTTTTCCCCTGGTGGTATCCTATTGTTTTTTGGGGATATGCCTGGGCGCCTATGCCATAGTTCACCCGGGATTTGTGTCCGGGTTGCCGCTTAATGAGAGCGGTACTGCCAATTACAATCTGGCCGTACCGATCTTTGTTTTGCAAAATTTCCCCCACGGCCTGATCGGTCTCGTCATGGTGGGATTGGTGGCCGCGGCCATGTCTTCGCTGGACTCGACCTTAAACGCCCTCAGTGCGCTGAGCATGCAGGACCTTGTCGGTGGATTTGTAAAAAGAGAGTTTTCCCACCGAACCGAAATACTGCTGTCCAAAATTCTCACCGTTTTCTGGGGCGTGGTCTGCCTGACATTTTCCTTTTACGTCGGGAATGTATCCCAAACCATCATCGAATCGGTCAATAAAATCGGTTCGCTGATCAACGGACCCCTGTTGGCGGTGTTTCTGATGGGAATGTTGACTCGGCGGGTCAACGGACAGGGAGCTCTCCTGGGTTTGATTGTCGGATTTTCAGGCAATCTCTGGCTGTGGCGATATGCTCCGAATATCTCCTGGTTGTGGTGGAATGTGATTGGGTTTATTCTAGCCTACGCTGCGGGGTATGTGATGAGTTTGATTTTTCCGGTGCCGGAAGCGGACCGGCTATCCGGTACGCTATATCGGCGGGATGAACCGCAAAGATCGGCTCCGCGGCGCAACTGGCGGCCTTATTACATAATACTCGCTCTTTATGGGATCGGTATTTTTGCTTTGCTGGTTATCGTAACGCTTGTTTTTTAAGCCCTTTTCGGGTTTTTTCAGACAGTCGAAGCGGCCAGTTTGATCGGAAAAGAGACTTCGACCTTGCGGAGCTTCATACGAAGGATTTGAATAACGAATATGCAGAGTTTTAGAGGACGATCTTTATTCCTGAATTATTGATTTTCGCCTGTTTGGTTCTCCGCCTGGCGGATCTGGGTTAGGTTACAATATCACCACTTGTATCAAATAACCAATTCCACCGAAGAGTCCGATATAAAAAACCATCGAGAGCATGGCTCTGAGCCAGTCCATAACATTTTTCTTCCTCATTATCAGTACTCCCTGATTCCATGTTGAGATATATTTTACCATTTAGAGCTTTTCCGACGATCTCTGAATAGTGTCTTACTATCACAATATGTTGTTATAGTAAAACTAATTTTTTCCATATATCGTATAACATGTCAGGTTTATGGATTTAGGGTGTAATTCACAGCTGTTGGTTACCGGCAGTTGTTCATTCCTTATAACCGGAATCAAAAGATCAGGTTTCAGGTGTCAGAAGCGATGAACCTTAGATCTTGTGTAAAGCTAGATTTGACGAATGCGGAAGTCGGAATGTGGCCTCCGGCCTCTCCGAGCTGTAGGCTCTACGAGCCGGAAGCCGTAGGGGTCATAGGGGCCTACGCCCCGGAGGGAATGCGGGAGGATGGCGTCGCTGCGCTCTGTCTCTCTAATTAAATAAAGATACGGTTTTATTTGAGGATTTAGCACCTTTGAGATCTCGTGTGAAACATTTAATTCAATGTCCTTTAAGCTGTGATTAAAGGTTGGTGGGAGCGGCTTTCAGCCGCGATTTACCCGGGCAATCGCGGTTAAAAACCGCTCCCACAATCCAAAAACAACAGATTCAAAACTACATAGTCTCTTTTCCGATCAGACAAGGCGGCGCTTATATGAAACCTCATCGGAGCACTGACGACATTAATTCGATCAGCTGCATGGGGTTTACGGCGACCCCATTGACTTTCACTCCCCAATGTAGATGCGGTCCGCTGACCCGGCCGGTGGCGCCGGTCAGTCCGAGGCGTTGTCCTTTTTCAACGTGCCGGCCGGCAGTCACGTCGATTCTGCTCAGATGGGCATAAATTGTAAAAATCCCCGTCCCATGGTCGATGACAACAGCGTTTCCGGAATAAAAGAGATTTTCGGCCAATTTGACGACACCCGAGTTAGCGGCAAAAACAGGGAGTGGCGAGCGGGCGCGAAAATCGACGCCATTGTGAAAACTTTTCAACTGGCCGTTAAACACGCGTTTATTGCCAAAGGGGCTGGTAATGTCGCTTGTCATGGGCAATTGAAAGTCACCGTCCCACAGCCGGGCCAGACGGCCCTCGGCATAGATGCGCGTGATCCTGCGGGCTTCTTTCTGAGCCCGCTTGATATTTTTGTTATTCGGATTCACCCGGGAGGAATCCACCTTCAGCTCATCGGTTTTGTATTTCCCGGCGACGACCTTAAACGGTATCGTGCGGTTGTGATCCCCCGCTGCGTTAGTCCATGACAGCACCAGTTTGGCCGGCCCCGGTGCCGTGCGAAAGGGTATCGCGATCAGTCCGAAAAGGATATCCGCCGGGGTGACCGGATGGGCATACACCGGATAAACGCTTTGCTGGTATGTGATTCGCATGTCTCTGACCGGCGGACCCAACTTACGGGTGTCGATTTGCAGCAACAGCAGGCTGCCGTTGGTGACTTCCTTTGAGGACAGGGTGATCCCTGGCAGGGGGGTGGATTGATTGGGTTGTGTTGCAATGGCCGGCGTGGGCAGACCCCAGAAGAGCACCAAAGCCGTTATAACCCGACCCGTGCTTGTTTTGAAAAATAATTTCATCATTTATTTCGTCAAATCAGCTTTTTGAGGCAATTTTAGATTTGGGATTCTGGATTGCGGATTTGTTGTATCGCTTTGCTCTATCATTAATAGAGCTTAAATTGACGGAGCAAAGCGACATCCACAAATATTCATTCGTCAATATTCAATAGTCAATTCCAGCTTAGCCTTTGATAATCCTGGGCAGCATCATCTGATGCTGGGGGCAGATGGATTTGGGGTTTTGATAAACGGCACCGGCAAATGCGACCAGGTAATTTCGAATGTCGGTCATTTTGGCCACTTCGTCCACCAGGCCGTGTTGAGCGCAATAGGTGGGTCTGGAGTAGTCATGATATTCCTTAACCAGTTTGTTCATTTCCTCAATGACCGGCTCAAGCGGTCTTCCGGCATCTTTTTCCTTTACCAGCCTGCGGGAAAAACTAGCCGCGGCCGCGGTTTCACCGTGCATCACGTAGATTTCGGTGGCAGCCGTACCCAGGGTGAAGGCATTGTGCCGGTTGGCGGTGGGACCGCCCATGAGGTAGTGGGCAGCTGCCGTTCCCTTGCGCAGCACTACCAGCATCATGGGCACGTCGGTCTGCTGAATGGAGTAAATCAATGACTGGCCCAATCCCAGCAGTTCCGCTTTTTCGGCGATATCTCCGACATCGATGCCGCTGGTGTCCTGAAACCAGATAACCGGCACCCGGTCACGGCCGCAGTGGGTCACAAATTCGTTCATTTTGATCAGGCCCTGGCGATACAGCTTGCCGCCAATGCCCGGATAGGGGGCATATTCGGGATAATCTTCACCGAAAAAGCCCTGGCGGTTGCCGATGATTCCCACTAGAAAACCGTCGATTTTAACCAGGCCGGTATATATCTCGGGACCATAATCCGGACGATATTCCATGTGTTCGCTGCCGTCTACCAGACGTGCCAGGATTTCATCAAAATTGTACATCTGCTTCTGGTTGAAAGGAAGCAGACGGTAAAGATCTTCGGCAGATAAACGCGGCGCTTTGGGTTCGGCCACCCGGAAAAATTTGGGTTTATAGGCTGGCATATCCTGCATGTATTCTTTCAGACCATCGAGCACCGCTTCTTCGGTCTCATAAACATACCTGAAAAATCCGGTTTCGTCATAATGGACTTTGGCGGTTCCCGGAGGTTCGACTTTAAATTGCTTGGCTGCCGCAATCAACTGTTCCGCGCCTTCCAGGTCAAAGTAGCCTTTGGGGGACATGCCGCTTAAAATTCCGCCGCCGCCCACGGCGATGTTGCAGTCCTTGTGGGCAAAAAGGATGGTGGGGCTGATGCCCTGATAACCGCCGCCGGCCGGATTGGTGCCGTAAATTCCGGCGAGCACCGGAACCCCTTCCTGATTGAGCTCCGCATGTCTGAAAAAGGTGGTACCCGATCCCCGGCGATCGGCATAAAATTTTTCCTGCTCGGTCAATTTAACGCCGCTGCAGTTGACCAGCCATACCAGCGGGATGTTCAGCCGGGTTGCCAGATCCGTGCATCTCAAAACGTTTTCAGACTGTCCCGGGAGCCAGGCGCCGGCAAAAACTTTGTTGTCGAAACCGATGATCACCGCCCATTTTCCCGAAATTTTACCCAGCCCGTCCATAACGTTGGTCGTACCCTCGACATTGTCCTTGGGATTGTACAAGGTGTGCAGTGGAGTCCAGGTGCCTTCATCCACCAGGTATTCCAGGCGTTGCCATACGGTGAGCTGCCCGCGGGCATTGATTTTCTCCGCCGGCATTCCGGCGGTTTTTACCTTTTGCACAGCTTCATCCACCCGGGCTTCCACCTCCTGCAGTTTGCCCACGTTTGCTTCCGTACTTTTGATTTGTCCTGCTTTCAGCTCCTGCCCAAAATCTTGCATTTTTTCAAAATATGGTCTCATGTTCCTCCTCCAAGTTTTTGAGACCTTTGCAAAGGCCTCTCTTTATGTCTGCAACCAGCAACGCAGGGACCGGCCCATTGTCGCATTATGGCTAAACATTTCCGAAATTCTACTTTTCAAACGCCACTAGAGGCCAGGCCCCCGAGTTTGTCTTTGAATTTTTCTTTGAGCCGATTTACAACGATACGGATGATTAATTTGTCGAACCGGTTCGAAACAGTATTACATATATAAACATAGCCCCCACGTCAAGGATATAAGCTGGATTATTGAAAGGTAATTTCAGGAAATTTCAGCTGATTATGACCGAAATAATTGCCTTAGCGCTTGACATTCAAATCCCCTTCAAGTATCAAAACAGGTTATCGCTTTAGACACACACTGCTATTTGCATAGCCGAACCAATTATTATATTAAAGGGAGGAAGGAAAGAATGAGTAAAGAAATCGTAGCGCCGATGCCGGGAACAATTATCAACATTCTGGTGAATGTGGGAGATGAGATTTTAGAGTATCAGGAGGTATTGATCCTTGAAGCGATGAAGATGGAAAACGCCATTCCGTCGGCGGAGGCCGGAACCGTCAAAGAGATCAAAGTCAACGTTAATGACAAAGTTGCCACGAATCAGGTGTTGATGGTGCTCGAATAAATTTATCAACTTAATATAATCTAATTCATTATATCAGCCCGACAGGCCGATCGCATTAACAAGATCGGTCTGTCTTTTTTTATTTTGCCCAGCTTAATCCTGCCCTAAAACCTGGAAAAAACAAATAACAAATCGAAATTGCAAGCACCAAATTTCAAATAAATCTCAAATTCTAAACTTAATACTCAATGATTCGCAGCAAATTTTCTTAGCCTGTCACCTATGCCCCAGCCATCGTTTCATACTTTAATCTTTATCTAGAGTTTTTGATTTTTTTTCCGATATATAAAAGCATGAAAAAAATTGTGGCGGGCACCCGACTATAAAAGCACATTGGCATTGTCCAAAATGCGAGGCGCTGCTGTGCTCCCAGTGTGTCGTCAAACGTGACAGCGAAAGTTATGGGTCGAAACAAACCCAGCACTTCTGCCCTAAATGCAATCTGCCCGTGGACTGGCTCGGCGTACAAAACCTCATCGAGCCCTTTTGGAACCGGATGCCGAAAATTTTTTCCTATCCGCTTTCCATGCATCCACTGCTATTGATAGCTGTGCTGGCGTTCGTATCAATGCTCCTGTCAGGTCCCGGTATTTTCAGAATGTCGCAAGCTGGATACCAAATTTCTCCCGGCCGCCGACCCTTTATTCAAGCTGGCAGGTTGGCTCAACGAAACCGGCAAAACGAAAGCAGCTGTTGCGGTTTATAACCTTATCGTAAGATCCTATCCGGAAAATACACTGGTTCCCAAGGCCTATTTTCGTGTCGCCCAGATATTCAACGATCGATTGATGAGTACCGAAAAAGCCAAAAAGGTCCTCAGTGTCATCAAAACGAAATATCCCGATCATGATATCGAGCCCCATGTAGATAATTTCTTGGCACGGCTCTGAGTATCCGCCAGATATAGAGCAGATGGACGGTCGGAAGAACGGTTAATAAAAAGGCCATTTATCAGAATTTTGATCGTTTTTATCTTCCCAGCCCGGAATGAGTGCCTTTTCGGAAAAGGAAACCAGTTTTTCATACCAGCACCAAAAGGATAAAAAATGGTTCAGCCATGTTAAAAATCCCGCTTCTCGACCATGAGAGCGGGATTTTTTGCTTCACACACAGTAAATTATTCAAAGGCTGGATAAAGATTTTTAATAGTCCCTTTTAGGGTTTAATTCCCCGCAGCTTGCTGCGGTATAATCGGTACAATCAACTTTCAGATACCTCGTGGCTTGCCGCGAGGTAGTTCATTGTGGTAAGAAAGAAGATGTGACAATAAACAAAATTTGTGAAAAGGAGGTTCAGACATGTCAATATCGGATGATATCAAAGAAGGATTGGCTCTTTTTGAGGCTCATTATCTTGCCCGGTTTGGCTCAATACAATCGGAAACCGAGGAAACGGATGCGGGAAAAAAGTATGAGTGCCGTCTGATTTCCGATCATCTCCGCACGGGCAATTACCCTAAGATCTTTCACTATGGGGCTAAGACAAATGATGTAATTGTCCTGACCCACGGGCTATCCGACTCACCATATTATGTCGAAGCGATCGGAAAGCGATTTTTTGATGAAGGGGCCAACGTTATTCTGCCGCTTTTGCCCGCTCATGGGCTCAAGGACCCTGATCAGGCCATGGAAGACCCTAAATTAGATTCAAAATGGAAAGCCACCGTTGACAATGCCGTGACCGTGGCCGGTAAGTTAGGCGGGAGGATCTCGCTGGGAGGCTTTTCCACTGGAGGAGCGTTGAGTCTCAACAAAATCCTGCGTCAGCCCGATTCAGCTCAAGGTGGATTGTTCCTATTTTCCTCAGCACTGGATCTGGGCCTGGTAGATGAGGCCGCAAGGTTTGGATTCATCCAATCCATAATCCGGATAATCGACGGCAAGGTCACCGGTATCGGCAGGGACCCATATAAGTATCCCGAGGTGCCAAAATCTGCAGGCTTTGAACTTTCGCAGATCATTCGGGAAAATTGGCAATTGTGCGAAAATCGGGTAATTTCACAACCCGTTTTCGCTGCCCATTCCATGCATGACACGACGGTCGAAATTAAAGGCGTGCTGGATTTTCTGCAAAACCATGTCGAAAGGGGCATCGCCTTTATCATCGCTGAACAGGTTTCACATTCCAGCCTGGTGCTCGAAAATAAGATCGAATTGGATGACGTTCCCGGAGTCCCTGATATTGATGCGCCAAAGGCCAACCCCTGGTTCCGATGGATGATGGATGATGCGATTCGTTTTTTTAGAGAAAGCAGGGTGAAAAATTAGCAAATGAGGAACGCCACAAGTATCACCGGATGATCAGCAAGGATGTCGGCAAAGGGGTGCCGTCATATTCGGTCTGGTATTTGCGACCCTGCTGTCCATGATTATTGTTCCCCTACCCTGCTCCAACTGCTCCAAGACCCACATTATGAGGACTCGCAAGGCCCTATCTAAAACGGCTTAAATTTTCCCTTCAAAAAGTGCCCTTTTCCCGATATAGCTTTACCATCTTGTAAAAAAGCCAATCCGCATTTTGGATTGCAATGGGCGCAATGGGGGTCGGGCCACGCGAAGTACTTGCACACGCAATGGCGCAATGGCGTGCGCAATGGGGGTCGGGCCACGCGAAGTACTTGATATGAAACGAATAAGTACCAATCCTGCCCTCTGAAATAGGCCTATATTGAGT
>Ga0316194_10000571_pt1 | contig 24069 bp, 22 predicted proteins | sample CroRivsedime1_MG_FD_204936 | JGI IMG/M metagenome (GOLD analysis project Ga0316194, IMG submission 204936) | Coastal sediment microbial communities from Maine, United States - Cross River sediment 1 | ecosystem: Environmental > Aquatic > Marine > Coastal > Sediment | place: USA: Maine...
CGGTGATCGGCCCCAGACGCGTGTAGAGGTCCTTGGCTCGTTCGCGAAGACCCGGGATTGATGCGCGCTCCGGTTTGTAATAGACCATGAAAAAGGCCCACAAGACAAAGACCATCACCCAACCGATCGGGAACATGTACCAGGTGAGGCCGAAAAAGCTCACGTCCTGACCGGTGATCTCTTTGTAGAAACCGAGGGCCACCGCGCCGCGCGCCGCGCCGAGCAGGGTGACGATGCTGCCGGCTCCGGCGACGTAGGCCATGCCCATGAAAAGCCCCTTGCCGAAGTTGGTCGGCTCGTCACCCTCTTCGTAGAGCCGGTAGATCGCAACCAGCAGGGGGAAGATCGTCGCGGCAACTGCGGTGTGGGCCATAACGTGGGTCAGAATGGCGGTCATGACGAAGCAGCCGAGGTAGATGCGGCTCGTCTTCTCGCCGACCAAAACCAGCATTTTGTACGCCAATCGCTTGGTCAGCCCGGTCTTGGTGAAGACCATGCCGATGACGATCGATCCGAAGATGAACCAGACCGAGGGATGCATGAACTCCTTGAAAGCCAGTTCGCCGCCGCGTACCGGCGCCTCACCGCCGACCAGCATCACGTCCGGGCGAATCAGGAAGAGCACCTGCACCACAGCGATGGTGATGCTGGTGACCCCGATCGGCACCACCTCGAAGACCCACCACACCGCGGCCAGCAGGAACAGACCGAGCGCCGCCTTGCCCTGAGAGCTGAGCTCGAAGGCCTCCCCCATCGGGTCGATGGCATCCGGCCACGCCGGCGACAGGTAGACGGCGAAGAAAAGCGAGACACCGAGAAGGAGAAAAACGAGCCGTTTCCAGTCAATGGGCGATTCTGGTTTTCTGCGAAATCGGATGGTCCAGCGGCGGCGGGATTTCGAGGTCGTTTCGGCCCCCGCGGTGGAGACAGCTTCAGGCATTGTCGCCGTCCTTGCCGCCGTCGGCGCTGGGGGGCTGTCCGTACTCCATGATGAACTGGGCGACGATGTCGAAGATATTGGTCATCAGAACCACACCCGCGACCTTCTCGCCGTCGAGGACCGCCACCAGGTCAACCCTGTGGAAAAGCATTGTCGAAATCACTGTCGAAAGGGTGTCGTAGACCTGGACGGTGCCCTTGATCGGCACCATGACCGATTTGATCGGCATCATCGAAGCTTCGATCGCCGAACGCGAAAACAGAGAGGTCCAGCGGATCGACAGCTCGCTCGGCATGCTGCCGCCGAAAGGCACCAACTCCTTGATGTGGGCTTCGGTCTCCATGTCATCGTGCAAGTGAGGGATCAGGCCCTTGAGAAGCTCGCGCCGGCTGACCACGCCCACCAGACGGTCGTCATTGTCCAAAACCAAAACGTAGCGCGGCAGCATGATGTAACCGTCCTGGAGCTTGACGGCCGATGCGCTGAGGGCGACGATCGCTTCACGCATCGTACAACTCAGCCTGCAGTGTGGGTATCTCTCCGGCGGCAACATGACGTCGCCCGCCTTCGCGTCGCGCGAAGACAGGGCGAAATCGGGGTCGAGCCGGACATCGACGGCCCCAACCGTGCCGTGATCCGTCGTGATCTTCTCGACCCCGCGGATATTGCCGACAAAATCGATCAGTCCTTTTTCGGAGGCCACAAACGCCTTGTCTCCTGAAAGCATGACCTCGGAGTTACGGACCTCGACATGTGCGATTTCGGGAGTGAAGGGCGAGTTGAAAAAAAGTTCTGCCTTCACCCGTCTTTCGAGAGCGAAGTCCTGATAGTCCTGGATACACTGAGGGGTGGGTTGGTAGTCGTCGCCCTCCATGAGTTCGGCGATCATCGTCGTGGCCCTGTCGATACTCAGGTGCTCGAGGTTGACGACCAGGTCGTAGAGGTCGGCATCGGTGATATCGGCGTGAAAGATCTGCCGGCCCCACCGAGAACGGTATTCGTCGGCATCGCGGATATGCCGTCTGGCTTCGTCCTTCTTCAACCCGAATCGCTGCATTGCGGTCTCGATCCGATACTCCATCGGAGCGACAATTCGCACCTTGAAGGCATTGCACAGGTCGGCGAACAGAAACTGTCCTGCAAGCCCGTGGTAGATGCCGTTGCTGTCAGCGAGAAGCTCGGTGACCGTCGCCTGGGTGGCGAGGAGGTAGCGGGTTTTGCGGTGGGTGAAGCGTTCGAAGAAATTGGCCGGCAGGTAGAGCCCTCGAAAGAGCTCCTGTTCGGTCATCCGGTAAGCTTGTGCCGCGGCGGATGACACGTCCTCCTGACTGAGGACCTTCCAGCCGAGGGTTTTGTGCAACTGGTCCGCCAGACGTGCACCGCCGCTGCAGGACCCCCGAGAAATCGTGATGATGGCCATGGATATGGAACCCCCGTTGCAAACTCTCCGGTCGAAGACCGGTGGTTGGACAAGTGTACGCCTTAGCTGTGATTGGAGTACCTGTGAGTCGTTCTTCCAGGGCCCTTTTGGCGTTCAAAACCCACGTCGCGTCGCGGACGCGATGCCACCTCGCCACCGGGGCGCCGGGTTCACTGGTTAGAATCAACACTGCCTCGTGTCGGAGGGATGACCGTTCTGTGGTCCGGAGCGAGGTCATCCACGGCACCGGGGCCAACGAAAAATCTCGCAAAATGCGTGCCACGACGGAGATTGGGAGGAGGTGGCGCAACTCTCTGATTCTTCGATGAATCGAGCGAACCAAGGGCGTGAGTGCTGGAGTCGATTTCGGCCCTATAATGTTACTCTTTTGTAACATCGTGAGATCCACAGCGCCGTCGTCGAGTTCTTTCACTCACGAGCAGCGGTGTTACACTTCGCAGCCCTGGTTTTTGGAGTGTAGAAATGGCCATCATCACGATCTCGCGCGGTTCGTACTCACGCGGTAAGGAAATCGCGGAAAAAGTCGCCGCCAAGTTGAACTACTCGCTGCTGTCGCGGGACATCCTCCTGCAGGCTTCCGAGGAGTTCAACATCCCGGAAATCCGGCTCGTTCGAGCTCTGCACGACGCGCCGTCTGTGTTGGAGCGCTTCACCCACGGCAAGGAGCGATATGTCTCGTTCATCCAGCAGGCCCTCCTCGAGCAGGTTCAGGGTGATGACCTGGTCTACCACGGGCTGGCCGGCCACTTCTTCCTTCGCGGTGTCGGTCATGTGCTCAAGGTTAGGATCATCGCCGACATGGAGGACCGTGTCCGGCTCGAGATGAGCCGCGAGGGGATCAGCGGAAAGGAAGCGCGGCGGATCCTCAAAAAGGATGACGAGGAGCGCCGCCACTGGGCGCTTTCACTCTACGGCATCGACACGCTTGACTCCTCGCTCTATGACCTCGTCATCAACGTCTGTGAGATGGAGGTCGATTGTGCGGTCGAAATCATCTGCCAGGTGGCATCCTCGAGCCCGTGCTTCGAGACCACTGAAGCCTCTCAGGCCACCCTTCGGAACCTGCTGTTGGCGGCTCGAGTGCGGAGCGCCGTGATCTGCGAATGGCCGGGGGTCCGGGTTTCGGCGGCGGATGGCGTTGTCTTCATCGATGTGGAGGCGCCACTTGCCCAGGAATCCAAGGTGCGTGAGCAGATTACGGGCGTCGCCTCGACCGTCACCGGCGTCGCCGAGGTTCGGGTGAACGTTCGGCCGTCGATCTTTCCATGACTCCCTCCTTCCAAAACAATAAAGGCCCCGCCGCAGAGCGGGGCCTTTGCGTAGATAGCGCGATCAGTACCGATCGAGGTAGCGGTCAAGCTCCCAATCGTGGATTTCCTTGATGTACTCCGACCACTCGGTCCGTTTGTTGTAGAGGAAGTGATCGAAGATGTGATCGCCGAGGGCCTCGCGCAGCATCTTGTCCTTCTCCATGAAGTCGAGCGCCTCGTCCAGACTGGCCGGGAGCTGGTGAATCTTGAGGCGTTTCTTCTCGCGCTGGCTCATGTCCCAGACGTTACGATTGACGGGCTCACCGCAGTCGAGTTCGCGTTCAATGCCGTCGAGGCCCGAAGCGAGCATGGCGGCAAAGGCCAGGTACGGGTTGCACGAGGGATCCGGGATTCTCACTTCACAGCGGGTGCCGACGCCGCGCCGCGCGGGGACCCGCACCATCGGTGACCGGTTTTTTTCGGACCAGGCGACGTTGACCGGAGCTTCGAAGCCGGGCACCAGTCGTTTGTAGGAGTTAACCAGCGGGTTGGTCAGCGCAACGTAGGCGCGGGCGTGGTCGAGGAGCCCACCGATATAGTATCGGCCAACCTGTGACATCTGCCAGGAGCCGTCCGCGTCGTAGAAAGCGTTCTCGCCGTTGGCGGTGAACAACGACTGGTGGACGTGCATGCCGGAACCGTTGACCCCCGCCAGCGGCTTCGGCATGAAGGTGGCGTGAAGGCCGTGCATCAGGGCCACCTTTTTGACGACGAAACGGAAAGTCACGACAGCGTCGGCGGTGGCCACGGCTTCGCCGTACTTGAAGTCGATTTCGTGCTGGCCGGGAGCCACCTCGTGGTGTGCGGCCTCGACCTCGAGGCCCATCGCCTCGAGGACCAGCGTGATGTCCCTCCGCGCCTCTTCGCCGAGGTCGCGCGGACTGAGGTCGAAATAGCCGCCGGTGTCATGGGTCGCTGGGATCGAGGCCCCATTCGCGTCGCGCTGAAAGAGGAAGAACTCGGCCTCGGGCCCGGCCATCATCTCGTAACCCATCGCCTTGGCCTTGGCGACCACCCGCTTGAGCACACCACGCGGGCAGCCGGCGAACGGTGCGCCGTCCGGGGTCGCAATATCACACACCAATCGCCCGACCTTGCCCTGATTGGCTTCCCACGGAAAGACCTGAAATGTGTCGAGATCGGGCACGAGAAGCATGTCGGACTCCTCGATGCGGGTGAAGCCTTCGATGGAGGAACCGTCAAACATGATCTGGCCGTCGAGGGCCTTCTGAAACTGGCTTTCGGGGACCTCGACGTTCTTGATGATGCCGTCAATGTCGGTGAACTGAAGACGCAGGAAATGGACCTTTTCTTGCTTTGCGTGGGCGAGGATGTCGGATGCTGATTTTGACACGATGTTGCCTCCAGGCGTGTCGTTTTGAGGATTTTGCGGCTAGAATTGAAAAAAGTCAAGCGAATTTTTGCGAAATGAGTAAGAATTGGCGATCAAAAACCAGAATTCGACGGGGAGTATGGAAATAGGGCATTTGCGGTGCTCCGGGCGCGGACTCGGACTCGGACGCGGGCGCGGGGAGAGCGTTATACTCTGCCGACGGAGGGGATGATGGGCGAGACACCGACACGAGAGGACGCGTGGGCGCTGCTCACCGAGTACACCGACAACCCGAGCCTGATCAAACACGCCCTCGGGGTGGAGGCGGCGATGCGGGCCTATGCACGGTCCTACGGCGAAGACGAGGAAATGTGGGCCGCGATCGGTCTGATCCACGACTTCGACTATCAGCAGAACCCGACCGAAGAAACCCATCTTCACGTCGGCACCGGGATTCTCCGCGAGCGGGGTTGGCCCGAAGAGTGGGTGCGGATCGTCGCCTCGCACGCCGACTACATGGGGGTGCCGCGGGACAACCGTGCCGCCAAGTCGCTCTTCGCCGTCGACGAGCTCTCGGGCTTCCTCACCGCCTGCGCGCTGGTGCGACCCGACAAGGCGATCGCCGAGGTCAAAGTGAAATCGGTCAAGAAAAAACTCAAGGACAAGGCGTTTGCCCGTGGCGTCAACCGCGACGACGTTCGCAATGGCGCGGAGGAGTTGGGGGTCGACCTCGGCGAGCACATCGAGTTTGTCCGCGATGCCATGGCGACGATCTCCGACCAGCTCGAGCTCCCACCACCGGAGTGAAATCAACGCCACCCAATCGGCCATTCTCACCACCAAGGCACCAAGGACACCAAGAAGACCTTTCTCATGATGGGGCGGATCAAAGGTTCGTCAGCGTTGACGCCAACGGTGGGCGAGTTTGCGAGATCTAGAGATTATCTTGGTGCTCTTGGCGTCTTGGTGGTGAAATTTCGGTCGCTCGAGATTATCCAGGTTCGATGACTTCCAGGCCGTTCATATAGGGTCGCAGGGCTTCGGGCACGACGACGGAGCCGTCGGCCTGCTGGTAGTTTTCGAGCACCGCCACCATGGTTCGACCGGCGGCGAGCCCGGAGCCGTTGAGGGTGTGGAGGTGACGTGATTTGCCGCCCTCAGCCGGTCGGAATCGGAGATGTGCGCGGCGGGCCTGAAAGTCGGTGAAGTTCGTACAGGAAGAGATTTCCCGGTAGCACTCAAGGGCCGGTAGCCAGACTTCGAGGTCGTAGGTCTTGGCGGCAGAAAAACCGAGGTCACCGCTCGCCAAAGTGACGACGCGGTATGGAAGCCCGAGCCCTTGCAGCACCGCCTCGGCGTGTCCACAGAGCTCCTCGAGACGGTCCCATGATTCCTCGGGCCGAACGAATTGAACGAGCTCCACCTTGTGGAACTGGTGCTGACGTATCAAACCTCGAACATCTCGTCCGTGGGAGCCGGCTTCGGCGCGGAAACACGGCGTGTAGGCGCAATAGCGAACGGGGAGCTCCGTCTCGTCGAGAATCTCGTCACGATGGAGGTTGGTCAGCGGCACCTCGGCAGTGGGCACCAGGTAGAGGTCGAAGTCTTCCACGTGAAACAGATCGTCGGCGAATTTCGGAAGCTGACCGGTACCGAAGAGCGAGACCGAGTTGACCAGGTATGGCGGGATGATCTCGGTGTAGCCGTGCGCGCCGGTGTGAATGTCGAGCATGTAGGAAATCAATGCCCGTTCGAGCGCCGCGCCCTTACCGCGGAGAACCGCAAAACGACTCGAGGCGACCTTGGCTGCGCGCTCGAAATCAATCATCCCGAGCTCCGGGCCGAGATCCCAGTGAGCCTTGGGCTCGAAGTCGAAATCAGGTTGCTCACCCCAGGTCCGCTCGACCCGATTGGCGTTCTCGTCGACCCCGACCGGCACGCTCTCATCGAAGAGATTGGGGATTTGAAGCTCGAGCTCACTGAGCTCGGCCTCGAAGCCTTTGGCGTGACTCTCGAGGCCCTTGATCTCCTCACCGAGTGCGGACATCTCCGCCTTCAACTCTTCGGCCTCGTCCTGATGTCCGTCTTGGTACAGACCGCCGATCTCCTTTGAACCAACGTTACGGCGTGCTTTGAGCTCCTCGACCTGCACCAGCACCTCCCGCCACGAAGCATCGACCTCGAGCAGACGATCGAGGGGCGCGTCGGTATGGCGCTCGGCAAGCATGGTACGGACCCGTTCGGGGTCGTTTCGGAAAAGATCGCGGGCGAGCATCGGCTTTCCTCCGGCGAGGACTATAACAGCCGCAGGGGTCCTGGGTGAAAGGGGACGAGTGCTGAGGGTCAGCGTGTTGGGATCTCTCGATGGGCGAGTTAAGAGTTAAGAGTTAAGAGTCAAGGCCAGAATTTCACGCCGGGGGTGGGCTTTACTCTTAACCCTTAACTGCGTTTTGATCCCATCGGCACATAGACCTGGGTGCCGCGGCGGCTGCGCATGATCTGTTCGACGAACGCATCGAAGTCGGAGGGGTTGTTGACGAAGTCGATCTCGTCGGTATTGACCACCAGCAGGGGCGTTTCCCGGTAATGGAAGAAGTAGTAGGAGTAGGCCTCGCCCAACCGCTCGAGATAGCCGGGATCGATGCTGCGCTCGAAATCCCGCGCCCGCTTCTTGATTCTCTCCTGAAGCACTTCGATCGACGCTTGCATATAGATCACAAGGTCGGGTCTGGCCACCTCCTGCTCGAGAACCGGGTAGAGCTTCTCGTAGACCCGGAGATCGGTGTCATCGAGGTTCAGGTAGGCAAAGATCCGATCCTTCGGAAAGGTGTAGTCGGCCAACACCAGGCGCTGAAAGAGATTCATTTGCGCGATTTCGCGCTGCTGCTGGAATCGTGACAACAGGAAGTAGATCTGGACCTGGAAGGCGGCTCCGGCCCGCCCCTCGTAGAAGGACGGAAGGAACGGATTGGTGATGTCCTCGAGCACCATGACTCCCTCGAACCGATCGGCGAGGAGCTCGACGAGTGAGGTTTTGCCGACGCCAATCGGGCCTTCGACGGCGATATGTCGAAAGGGGATCTTGTCCCGCGTCATTCAGTGCATCCAGTCATCCAGCTCCGGTGATCTTAGCAGGGACCGTGGCGCATGAATGTGAGGGCTATTTTCCTGCGGCTATCAGTTGTGCGACCGCGAAGAGGATGCACATGGCCAGCGCAAGGGTGCCGTTGGCAGTGAAGAACGCGGCGTTGACCGAGTGCAGATCGTCTGCTCTGATCAGCCTGTGCTGCCATGCCAGCAGAAGACCGGCTGCCGCCACCGCGAGGAGCCGGATTGGACCTCCGCCGGCGGCCAGGGCAAAGGCCAGAAATCCTGCGAACGCGAGCAGGTGAAAGATCCTCGCGATCACCAGGGCCCGCCCTCCACCGACCCGAGCGGGGAGCGAATGCAGGGCGTGCTCGCGATCGAAGTCCTCATCCTGGAGCGAATAGATGACGTCGAACCCTGCCACCCACAGTGCCACAGCACCGGCAAGCACCAATGCGGGCCACCCGATTCTTCCAGTGACTGCGATCCATGCGCCGACCGGTGCGATGCCGAGGGCGAGTCCGAGCCACAGGTGGGAGCTGGCGGTAAATCTCTTTGCGTAGGAGTAGCCGAGCAGAATCGCCAACGCCGGCGGTGCCAGGACCAGGCACAGAGAATTGAGTGATGCCGCCGCGAACAAGAAGAGGCCCGCCGAAATCCCGGTCACGGCCCACGCGAAGTTGCGGCTCAACCTTCCCGCTGGCAGGGCACGGCCCGCCGTGCGGGGATTCTCGGTGTCGATTCGATGGTCGGCAAGGCGGTTGAACGCCATGGCTGCGGTTCGTGCAGACACCATGGCCACCGCCACCCACAACCACGTGTGTGCTGTTGGCCAGCCGGGCGAGGCGGCGGTGATGAGGGAAATGATGGCGAACGGCAATGCGAAGACGGTGTGTTTGAAAGCGATCATCTCACCCGTTTCGCGAAGACCGGTGAGGACCCCCCCTGGCGGGCCCGTCAGCCTTGCCATCGAAGGCCGTTACCCTCAGAAGGGACGCCAAGGAGATCGAGCAGGCGCATGCAGTAATGTTCGACAAAGATCTTCTGGGCGGTCTCTTCGTCGGGCTTGAGATAGAACGCGGGCAACGGCGGCACGATGTGGGCCCCGGCTCGAGCCAATTTCAGGAGATTCTCGAGCAGAATTGTCGACATTGGAGTTTCGCGGATTCCGATCAACAGCGGCCACCGTTGCTTCAACGCCACATCCGCGACGCGTTGTGCAAGGCCGCGCGAAATACCGTTTGCCAGCGACCCGGCCATGCCGGCCGAGCACGGCAGCACCACGACCCCGTGCAGACGATGCGAACCGGATGCGATAGGGGCTTCGAGGTCTGAGTCGGTATAAGGGTGGATACGGCCTCTTAAATCGTCGTTGAGTGTGAGGCGGTCCCGAATGGCCCGCGCACTCGCCCATTCCGAACCCATCTCATGGGCAATGACCTTGGAGGCCGCCCCGGTCACGACCAGATGGAGGGCATCTATCTGGCCGCTTTCGAGCGCAGCCACGGCGAAACGGGTCGCGAGAACGCTGCCTGAACCGCCGGAGACCAGCAGGGCCAGCTCCTGTGCCACGTTCACCTGCACCGCAGTCGATGGGGGTCCGTTGGTTGAACCATCGGGGGAGTATAGCAGTCTGTCACTGACAAAGAATCTTTACATGCGTTCCCGAATGGTTTTGGGGAGGCCTGTAAAGATTTTCTGTCATCGGCTCGCGTCTGTATTCTGGAGAAATTGGTCTAAGTAGTTGTGTTTAAAGAATTTATTGAGATGTCGTGAATTGGCATGAAGGCTGCTCTTGTGGACTCCGAGTGAAGGGAGGATGCCATGAGCGGCGAATGACCCGGCCCGTAACCCCATCGACCAACTTGCTCAAGAAAGGACTGATTATGAAGCACCGTAGACTCTTGCCCCTGATCCTGATGGCATTCGCCATTACTGCCGTTGCTGGGATCGCTGACAGCTCCCAGCCAGCCGGGGTGGTGAACATTAACACCGCCTCTTCCGAAGAGCTCCAACTCCTGCCCCGGGTAGGCCCGGCCCTGGCCGGCCGGATCATCGAATTCCGCGAGGCCAACGGTCCGTTCCAGTCCGTTGACGAGATCCTTGCGGTCAAGGGCATCGGTGAGAGCTCGTTCGAAAAGCTCGAACCGTGGATCGTCACAAGTGGAGCGACCACCCTTGCCGACAAGGTGAGGCTGGCGCGTTCGACCGGCGGCGAAAACGTCGCCGACTGATGTTCAACACTCGTTCGAGTCGAAACTTCGCGTCAAGGCTCGGGCGAGACAACTACAGCGTGGACGGGATGCGGCCCTTCGGGGCCGCGTTTTTTTGGAGAACGACATGGAAAGAGAGCGATCGAGTGATGCAATAAACAACGGCATGTCGCTGATCGAGGCGGTCCTGGTGCTCGCGGTGCTGGCAATTGTCGTCACTGCAGCCCTCCCGAATTTCGCTGAGATCCGGGGCGCGGCCGCTCTTGGAGCGGCGTCGAGTCAGCTCAAAGGGCTGCTCTTTCGGTGCCGTGCCCACGCGATCATGAATGCCAGAGCGACCGCTGTGGTCTTCGAGCACCGTGAGGACGGCTCCTGGCGATGTTTCATCGCGGTCGATGGTGATGGCGACGGAATCCGCACACGAGACATTCACAGGCTTGTCGATCCGGTGGTGGGTGAGGTCCTTCACCTCGACGGTGGCGGAGCGGGTCTCGGAATCCTGCAGAATGAGTTCGTGCCCGATCCCTCGGGGCGGGGCCGGTTGCGGGGCGATCTTGGCGATCCGGTCCGCGCCGGGCGCGGCAACATCATTACTTTCACGCCGCGGAGCACCGCGACTCCGGCCTCCATCTACCTCACCGATCACCGGTCGCGGATGCGGGTATTGAGGGTCTACGGTGGTACCGGCCGGGTGATCTCGCGAGTTTGGAAATCGGGCTGGCCCACATGGCGGTCGGAGGGAATGTGAGGAGCAGGAGGGCTCCCTACTGTTGTTCAGCGGGCCGAGGCACGGAATTCTCCGACAACGTTCTCGTTCGCGCCGACCTCGACCGCGCCGAGGAGGACGGAGCGGGTCACTCGCGCTCCCTGGCCAACCAGCGCATCCTCAGCAACCACCGAATCATCGATGATCGCCCGGTCCGAGACAACTGCGCCGCGGCCGACAAACGAGCTGTGGATCGAGGCGTCGGCAGAGACGTCGGCCGAAGGGTGGATCCACGTCGTGCCAGCGAGACGGAGGAGCATCACATCGAGATAGTCGGTCGGTGAACCGACCTCTCGCCAGTGGCCGGCCACCACCACGCCACCGAGCCTGCGCTCCTTCTGGGCGAGGTTCCACAGAGCGACCGGAATTTCTCCGCGGGCCGCTGACAGGGTTTCCAACGCATCTCGATGGACTGCCAGAACCCCGGGATAGAGAAATGGAACCTCGAGCGGGTCGGGTTGGCCCGGGGGGTGGATTGAGGTCACCCGCTCTTCGACATCGAGGACTACCCGAGACCACCGTTCGGGATCGAGGTGGGGAAGAAGTGCGAGGGTCACCAGATCGCAGCGCGCGAGATGGCGTTCACCGAAGCCCTCCAGATCGAGACCGAGGGCGCCATCACCGTTGACTACGAGAATAGAACCCTCGTCACCGAGCAGTCCCCGGTCCCTGGCCACAGCAAGACCACCAGCTGTTCCCATCAGCTCGTCTTCAAACGAAAGAACGATCTCGACTCCATCGATCGTCACTTCGGATACCGCCGCGGCCATTTGTTCGGCCAGGTGGGAGACGTTGACGACGATTCGTGTGGCTCCCGCCGATGCAGCCAACCTCAGCGCCGAAGCCACGACCGGTCCATCGGGCATCGGCAGAGCCGGCTTGGGCAAGACCGAGGTGAGCGGCCGCATGCGCTTTCCAAGACCCGCAGCGAGGACCATCGCAGTCTTGAACACGCAAGCCGTCATTCGGCGAACACCATGTTTGTGGGGAGATCGAGTTCGGGATGAATTTCTCTGTATCTCAACCAGAGACTGACGTACGACCCTCGCACCGCCGCTGCAGCGTCGAGTCCAAGAAGACGGGCGGCCCCTTCGAGTCCTTCAGGCGGTCCTTCCACTTCGACGAAATTGCCCATCGGAGTGTGATCGAGGACCACTGAGAATTCCTCGAGGAGCCACTCCTCGCGGTCCTTCTCGTACCTCATGAACACAGAGAAACCGAGGTGTCCGAGGATTTCGCCCATGCGGTCCAGGTCATCGACCTCGGTTTCGTACTCGGGTCGTTCCTTGATCACGCCACGGTAGCTGACAGGCCCCTTGAACGTGAGGATCTTTCGATCCCCGTGTTGACGCAGACGGAGCAATGAACCCGTGTTGCGGAGCTGGTCGTCTTCCGTGTCCAGGAGCAGGTTGATTTCGCGCGCCATCATCTGAACCACGATCGCCCGCGCACGCTGAAGGGACGCCCTGACCTGGTCGAGGTCGGTCACTGGAATCTTCAGTTCTGACTCGAGAGTTGTATCGGCCACCTTCAGAGCTTATAAGAACGTGAAAAATGCGCCAAACCACTGACGACAGAGACCGTGTACCATGAGCCGATGCGGCACGTCGTCTGGGGTACGGCCGGACATATCGATCACGGCAAGACCACTCTGGTGAAGGCGCTCACTGGCACCGATTGTGACCGCCTGCCCGAGGAGCGCGAGCGCGGAATCACGATCGACCTCGGCTTTGCCCAGCTCAGCGAGGAAGAGATCCAGCTCCATTTCGTCGACGTTCCGGGGCACGAACGATTGGTGCATACGATGATCGCCGGCGCCTCTGGAATCGACCTCGCCCTTCTGGTGGTGGCCGCGGACGAGGGGGTCATGCCGCAGACCCGCGAGCACCTCGACGTGATCCGTTTGATGGGTGTGCCGGGTGGTGCGGTAGCCCTCACCAAAATCGATCTCATGGACGATGAGCTGGTCGAGCTTGTGACCGAGGAAATCCGCGAGCTCCTGGCGCCGACCGCTTTCGCCGGCGTCCCCGTGGTGCCGGTCTCGGGGTACACGGGAACAGGCATCTCCGAGCTCAGGCGGGTGCTCGTCGAACAGGCGGGAGGAATTCGCCCACGACAGGTTGAAGGACGTCCCTTCCGCGAGCCCGTCGATCGCGTCTTTAGCCTGACCGGAGCAGGAACAGTGGTCACCGGAACCTCGCTCTGGGGCGAGTTGGAAGTCGGCACCGACATTATGATTTTTCCTCGCGGTACGACCGCCAGGGTGCGTCGGCTGCATGTTCACGGCGAAGAACGGCGCGTTGTCGAAGCTGGGGAGAGGGTCGCCATCAATCTTGCAGGCATCTCGCGGGAAGAGGTCAGCCGCGGCGACCAGGTTATCGCTCCTGGCCCATGGGAAGTCACTCAAATGGTGACCGTCGGCCTCGAGCTATTGGCGACCGCACCCGGCCCGTTGGACGAGAGTGACGAAGTCGAGGTCCACGCACTCGCGGCGCGAGTGCCGGCGAGGGTGGATCGCCTCTCCGTGCGACCCCTCGCTCCAGGCTCTCGTGCAACCGCCCAGATCTCACTTCGTCAGCCGATGCTGCTGTTCCCGGGAGACCGGCTCGTCCTCCGGCGTCCGTCACCGGTCAACACCTTTGCCGGCGGCAGGGTTCTCGACGCCCATCTCCGGCGTTGGCGGAGACGGGACAGCGCGGCTCTGGCCCACCTGCCCGATGTTCCACGCAGTGAATGGCCCGAGTTGCTCTCGAGCTGGATCGACCGTAACGGGCTGGCCGGACTCACCGTACTGGCAATGGCCGGCCGCCTCGGAGTCCACGAAGGTGCGATCGAAGCGCCCCTCGGTCGACTCCTTGAGGAAGGCATCATTCAAGGCCTGCCGACCCAACCACCAACCTTCGTTATGACGGAGCGGATAGCGCACCTTGCCAACGATGCTGCGCAGGAACTCGAGCGCCGGTTGGCGGGTGAAGAGGTGTCGGCGGGGATTCCGGCTCGGGACTTTGCGGGCCAGATCCTCCCACGGTCGGCCCTGCCCGTGGCCGACCTTTACCTCGAGGAGTTGCGCGGCCGCGGCACTCTCGAGCTCTCAGAGGGGAGAGTGGTGCCACCCGGCAAGGAGAGTCATATGACTGCTGCCGGCGAGGCGCTGACCAGGAAGGTCGAGGCGCTCTATCGAGAGGCGGGGTTTGACGCGCCGTCGCCGGCCGAGGCCGCGGATCACCTCCAGGCGAAACCGGTAACGGTAGAGGGAATATGCCGCTATCTGACCCAACGCCACCGGCTGGTCCGGCTGGATGGCAAGTTCCTGATTCATCGCGCAGTCATGGACGATATGGCGCGGCAGGTCCGTGAATGGGAGGTTGAAGACTTTGCGGTCGGTGACTTCAAAGAACGGTTTGGTCTGACCCGCAAGCTCGCCATTCCCGCTCTCGAATGGCTTGACTCAGAACGGGTGACGGTACGCCAAGGCAATCGCCGTAAGATCATCCGGCGCAAGGGTTGACCTGCGACTGACCCAAAAGAACATCGAAATTCCGCACGAAGGTGGACCCTTCACTTGCGCCGCGTAATTGGGTGATCGATGCCAGTCGGCGTGCGGAAATCCGCGTCTTGGTCGCGCTATTCGGCCGGCGTGTATTCGTGGTCGCGAACAACCCTGGAGGTCGTCGATGATATTCCCGACACCTTCATTCTGACGCGGGCAGAGTACTCGACCCAGACCGCCAGAGGAGCTCCATCCCGGGTTGCGGGCTGCACTCTCCAACTTGCGAGATAGCCCGAAAACCACAAGTTGAGCCCATCGTAGAGCTCCAATGGGACATAGCGGTCACATCGCCCGTTCTCGGTGACATGAACGAGGGCGCGAATGTGAATCTCGTCGTCTCTGCCGGGAGCGCTGACCTTGATGCGGCGCGGGGCGGCCAGTTTGCTGAGCTGCGCGTGCGGCGTTGCCTTGAGGTTTCGCAGACTTCCGGGTGGTTTCATTGCCACCGGTTGGTTGGGAACGGAAGGTGTCTCCGAGTCGGGCATTTCGAGGGTTTGATCGACAATTTCGCTTTCTTTGACCTTGCCCTCCATGACGATCTCGAGCACGACCCACGACGGCTGGGGGGCGCCGCCGGCAGTGGCAGGATCGAATCGGGCACCGTTCAAATCTTCCACGAGCGAGGCTGTAAGGCCAGGGACGGGGAGCTCCAGAGGAACAGCGCCGAGGCAGATCCCCTTGGCGTCGACAAATACGGCAACGGTCGCGACACCCTGCACGGCGACCTTGCGAGGAGCGGTCGCCTGGGTCACCTTCGGGGTCTCGTCGACCTCTGTGGCGAAGGGATTGACGGCCTCTAGCTCCACAAGCGGCACGGGGAGCGGGATTTCGACGTCCATCCTTTGTTGCCAGGCGCGGCTCGAGGCGCTTTGAGCCGCGGCCGAGGTCGCCACCAACACGAACGCCGCAACGGTCATGATGACGCGTTTCACAGAGGCATCGTACCACGTACTCCGGTGAAAATGCGGGCGCATAGTACACTCCCCCGCTATGGGACGAGTGGCGTACGTTGTGTCATCGCACGGGTTTGGCCACGCCGCGCGTGCCTGTGCGGTGATGGCAGAAGTGCGCCGGCAATGCCCGGGAATTCACTTCGAGGTATTCACCGAAGTGCCGAAGTGGTTCTTTTCTGAGTCCCTTCCGAATGGCTGCTCCTATCACCGCTGGGCCACTGATGTCGGGCTGGCCCAGCGCTCTCCGCTGGTCGAAGATCTGGAAGCAACCGGCGATCTTCTCGACCGGAAACCGTGTGATGATCCGGACACAGTTGGACAGCTGGCGGACACCCTTCAGAGGCTCGAAAGCTCCGTTGTCATTGCCGACATCTCGCCCCTCGGATTGGCGGCGGCGGCCAGCGCCGGCATCCCCTCGGTATTGGTCGAGAACTTCACATGGGATTGGATTTATCTCAATTATCCAGACGGGCCTTCGCGATTGCGCCGCCACGGCCGCAGAATGGTCGAAATATTCGCCTCTGCCAGCCTCAGAATCCAGACGGATCCGGTGTGTGAGCCGTCACCGAGGGCAGTGAGCGTGCGGCCGGTGGCGAGATCACCGAGATCTCAAAGAGAGACCGTCCGCGCTTTGCTCGGAGTGCCGACCGACGAGCCGATGATCGTAGTGAGCATGGGCGGGGTGCCATGGAACTACGGTGACTTCATGAACTTCGATCACTCCGAGGGAACCTGGGTCGTGGTCCCTGGTGGATCTGAGCGGACGGCGCATCGCCGGGGGCGGTTACTCATGCTCCCCTTTCACGCGGATTTCTACCACCCCGACCTTGTGGCGGCATCGGATCTGGTGGTCAGTAAGTTGGGTTACAGCACGGTGGCCGAGACCTATCATGCGGGTGCGGCGCTCGTCTTTGTAGGGCGTCCGCGTTTCCCAGAATCACCGATCCTCGCTCGGTGGGTTGAAGAACACATGGTCGCGGCCGAGATCGGAGAGGATGCGCTGCGCAACGGTGCCTGGCTTGCGGCGGCGAACGAGCTCCTCGAGGTTCCGCGCCGGAGACCGGACCAGCCGAATGGGGCTGTGCAAGCGGCAGAGGTGATTCTGGAGCGTTTTGGGTCGCTGTTCTGTTGAAGCCCGAATCGGCATCGGGCACGGAGACGGAGACGGGCACGGGCACGAAAATAAACGAGCCCGTCATGGAGCCCAGGCAACCTGCGGCACTCGTCGTGTTCCCCCTTAGTGCTGCTCCCTTCCGGGCCTGACACGGTTCGAAGGACGACGATGCACAGGGCCCGAGCTCCATGCCGGGCTCGCACGGACCTCAGATGGCGGAGAGGGCGGGATTCGAACCCGCGGTGGAGTTACCCCCACACACGCTTTCCAAGCGTGCTCCTTCGGCCTCTCGGACACCTCTCCGCAGACATCGAAATATTGTCAAAGAAACTGGCGGAGAGGAAGGGATTCGAACCCTTGGACCTCGTGAAAGGTCAACGGTTTTCGAGACCGCCCCGATCGACCACTCCGGCACCTCTCCGCGACCGGGCTTCGCATTCTACGATGATTGCCGTTGTTTGGCAAAGAAGCGGCGGAGCAGATCCCGACACCTGTCCGCCTCAAGGCCCCCTCGGTGTGCCAACGGCGGACCGAGGCGAGGATCGGTGGCCAGATCGATCACAGAGCCGAAGGCGCCGGCACGTTCATCTTCTGCTCCCCAAATCACGAGCTGAAGCCGGGCCTCTCGGCACGCTGCGGCGCACATGGGACATGGTTCGAGGGTGACGTAGAGGGTGCAGTCCGAAAGACGCCAATCGCCAACCTCTCGACCTGCGTCCCGAAGGACGATCACCTCAGCGTGCGCTGCCGGATCGGATGCTTCAATGCGGCGATTCCCAGATCGGGCGATGATTCGACCACCGCGCGTGACGACTGCGCCAACCGGGACCTCTCCGCGTGTAGCGGCCTCCTCGGCCTCGACGATGGCTGCCGCCATGAAGGAGCGATCGTCGTCGTCAAAAACCCATTCCGGCAGCATAGACCGAGGATAACAAAAGGGCCCCGATTTCAGGGCCCTTTTTGAAAATTCAAAGCTGGAACGGATTACTTCACTTCGATCCGGTCGCCAACCGCGAGAGGTGACCAGGAACGCGTGACGATGGCCGTCGAGTAGCTTTCGTCGACCGTTAGAACACCCACCTCACCCATCACCAGACGAGGCATTCCCTTGACCGGGTTGTCACGGAACACCGTCGCGAAGGTGCCGGGGTAGAGACCCTCGGCGGCGCCGAGGTCGAGGAAGACCAGCCAGTGGGTCCCGATGTCAATTATGTCGTCACGGTCGTAGGTGATATACCCGGTCGGTTTGCCGTTGGGTACGTCGCAACGGTCCGTCGGGTCGGGATCGATCACCAGCGGCACGGGAACCGGTGCGAATGGTTTCAGGACATCGCCGATGTAGATCGGGTCGCAGGCGTAGGTGACCTCGGCGATCGAGGTGTCCTCCTGCGCGCACAAGATCTTGAGCTGGCCGACCTGGCTGTAGACAACGCCGAGATTCGAGCTCGAGACCGGGTGGTGGAGCGGGCGGATCCGGTGGAGGACAAAGAACCGGTCGCCGGCCTTCACCCCCTGGTTGATGCCGCCATCGATATAGAGGATGTCGCCCTCAGAGTACGAGTCCTGATATTCGATTTGTTCAGACGACGCGACAGTAAACGGAAAGATGCCCTCATCCTGGACGAGCTCGGCGAAGCAGTAGACATCAGCCGAAGACCCGAGCGGACGGGGCATGATCTCGTCGCCCCCACCGTAGTCCTCGACGTACTCGGAGGTCACAGTTTCTTCGAAAGGCACATCGGCCTCGGCCACCGGCGCTTCCTGGACCGCGAGATCGATCACCACCGGGTCACCGGGATAGATCCAGTGCGAGTCCTTGATATAGGGGTTCCGTTCCCAGAGCTGAGGCCACAGGAACGGGTCACCCAGATAATGAGCGGCAAGATCCCACAGCGTGTCGCCCTTGACGATGGTGTGCACCATCGCGCCTTCGGGAAACTCGGTTGGCGGGTCGTACGGCGTCCAGTGATCGTTGACAAAATGCAGCGGTTGCGGAGGCGGAGCCACCGACTGCGCCGCAGCCATCAAGGGAAGGAATACGGCAATGATGGCAAACAGATTTTTAGCGCTCATAAGCCCTCTCCCCGCAGAAGATAACACTATTTGAGGTTAACCTATGGGCGCCCGATCCGTCAATCCTCGGTCTTATCCTCGGCCTTTTTTCTCAGTTCTTCGAGACGCTTTTTCCACGCGGCGTCGCGCTCTTCAATGAGCGATTCCAAATCGCTAATCTTGGCGTTCACGGCGTCGAACTTTGAGAAATTTGGATAATTTTCCTGAATATATTGGAATCGCCACAATGCGCCCTCGTAACGTTTATTCCTTTGGTAAAATTGGCCGACAATCCAGTCGTGTTCAGCCAGTAACTCATTGAGAGCTTTGATCCTGGAGTCGGCTTCGGGCAAATATTGTGAGTTTGGATAGAGGTTGATCAGCTGTTCATACGCGGCTAAGGCCTCATGGATATCACTCAAATCTCGGTCGGGGCGGAGCTTTCGCGCCGAGTAGGTGTGACCCACCATCAAAAGGGCATAATCGCGGTCCGGGTCGTTCGGATAACGGTTCGCGAAATCGCGATACCGAAGCCGGGCTTCTGTGAGATTCGTCACATCGTTCTTGACCGAATACGTATCAGCAACCCGCAGAGCGGCCTTGTGGCCCATGGGGTCGTTCGGGAAGCTGTCATAAACGAAAGCGAAGAGCTCACGCGCCCTCTGATACTCCTTTTCGGAGTACAGGCCCTCGGCCTGCTCGAAGATGGTTTCTTTGTCGAGATTCGCCAACTGGTCCAGCAGTTCATCCTCTTTGTTGCGGCCGCTTTTGCAGGCGACGGCGAGGATGACCACTGGCAACAAGATGACGGCGACCCGCTGTGCGGACGTCATCGCTCACCTCCAACGGTCGCGGCCTGGCGCAAATCGGCGATTGCGGAAGCCCTGTCTTCGAGACCGAAGATGGCCGAACCCGCGATCAGAGTCGTCGCGCCGGCGTTTGCCAGCGCTGCCACGTTCTCGAGGCAGACGCCGCCGTCGACAGCGATGTCCAACGGCCTCTCTGCCGCCATCTGCCGCAACCGGCTGATTTTTTCGAGGGTTTCGGGGATGAAATTCTGTCCACCGAATCCGGGGTTGACCGACATGATGAGGACAAAGTCGGTCCAGGGCAGGGCGTCCTCGAGCAGCGACAGGGCGGACGCGGGGTTGATTGCGATTCCAGCCTCGACTCCGCCGGCGTGGATATTCTCCAGAGTACGCTGGAGATGGTCGCAGACCTCGACGTGAACCGCGATCCGGGCCACCGGGGCCGCTATGAGATCGTCGATGAGTTCGTCGGGATCGGTGACCATCAGGTGCGCATCGAGGGGGATCTTCGAATGCAATGCAATGGCGCGCACCACAGGGGGGCCGAACGTAAGGTTGGGGACGAAGTGCCCGTCCATGATATCGAGGTGCAGCAGCTCCGCACCTCCCCGCTCGACCTCAACTACCTCGTCCGCGAGGCACGAAAAATCGGCTGAAAGAAGCGACGGCGCGAATCGAATACTCATCGGCTCACCCACACTGTAATGATTTCGGATGGTGCCACCGGCGACCCGGCCGGTGGGTACTGACGGAGCACGAGTCCGGAGGCGACACCGGGGTAGTTCACCTCACGGGCCCGACCCAGGCGCAATCGGTTCAATCTACAAAATTGTTCGACCCGATCCAGAGGCTGCGACACGAGCGAGGGCATGACCCACAGTTGTCGGTACGGGGCTGTATTGACCAGGAGATCGATCCGGGTGATGGGCGCCACCTGCTGACCCACCGGTGGACCGGTCGCGATCACTCTGTCGGCCGCGCCTTCACCCTCGACCCGGGCTCGCGAGCCCGGCACCAGGCCCGCTCGTTCGATTTCGCGCTGGGCCGTGTTGAGCGAGTTCTCGCGAATATCCGGAACCTCGATCGTCTTGCCACCGAGACTCACCCGAACTGTGACCACCGAGCCCGATTTGACATGAAACCCGGGTGGCGGCTCCTGAAAGGCGATGGCGCCTGGAACGACAGCGGCTGAAAATACCCCAGGCTCTTCCACCGCCATCTCGAGACCGAGGTCATGCACCCGTTGTCTCGCTTCTTCCAGGGTCTTCTCACCGAGGTCGGGCACCGCCAGCGTACCCCGATGGACTGTGTGCACCAGCGCGAACCAGAAAACAACTCCAGCACAGAGCAGGAAGAACAACGCGGCCAAAAGACGTTTCGCCATCGGCGCAAAAATAGCACGACAGCGGCTCTGTGCTCACCCGCGAAAGATGAATTGGCGGACATTTTCGGGCAGGAAGCGGACGATGTCGTTGAAGAGCACGACCACCATCAGAAGGATAAGAAGGTAGAACCCGACCTCGAGAATGCGCTCCTTGACCTTGAGTGGGAGGTCCCTGCGGATGATGCTCTCGACTGCGATGACGGTCAGGTGTCCGCCATCGAGGATCGGAATCGGCAGGAGATTGAAAATGCCCAACTGGAGCGAGATGATTCCCATCAGCATGATCAGCGCCTCGATGCCGCTGCGGGCGGCTTCGCCCGAGATCTGAGCGATGCCCACAGGCCCGGACACCTGCCGGAGAGAAGCCTTGCGGGTCAGCAGGCGACCGATGACCTGGAAGGTCTGGATGGTCATGCGGTGGCACTCGATGAATCCGACCTTGAGCGCCGGCAGGGCACCGAGGGTTTCGACGACGGTTGGGAAAAGCGGAACCACGCCGATTTTCCCCGCGCCGGCCTCGTTCATCGTCGTCAGATCAAAGCTCAGTCGATCGTCGTCCCTGATAACGTCGAGCGTAATCTCGACACCGGGGTGCGGTTCGATAAGGAGTGGAAGCTCGTAATACTGAGTTACAGGCTTGCCGTTGACGGCGACGATTCGGTCGCCAGTTCGAATGCCGGCGTCAGCGGCCGGTCCACCCGGCCGTGGCTGAACGACGGAATCGAGGAACGGTTTGATCCCCGAAACTCCGAAGCCGTAGAGGTAGTCGACGCCGAGGGTGACAGGGATCTCGGAGACGGAGCCGTTACGCTCGATTTTCAGTAATACCTCTCCGCCACCTGCGGTCAGAAGGGCGATCTCGAGGTCGCGCCAGTGATCGGACGGCGCTCCCTGCACTGCCCGAACGAGGTCTCCCTCGCGAATCCCGGCGAGGTCAGCGCCCGAGCCGGGCTCCACCCAACCGACCACTGGCGGGTCGTCGAGGTAGGCCTGGACCTCTACTCCAATAACGAAGGCGAGGGCCACAAAACCCACCGCTGCGACGATATTGGTCAATGGCCCGGCAAGCAGAATGAGGGTGCGTTTCCAACGAGGGAGGAGTTCGGTGTCGTCTGCACCGTCGCCAACGACGTCGGACTCGTCAGGCCCGAGACCGAGAATTCTCACATACCCGCCGAGCGGGACCAAAGAGATCCGATAATCGGTCCCCCCCCGCTCGAATCCCCAGAGGCGTTTGCCGAAGCCGATCGAAAAGACCTCGACGGGCGCCCCAAGAAGCCGGGCCATTGCGAAGTGGCCCGCCTCATGGATAGTGATCAACACACCAATGACAAAAATGAATGCAGCGAGTGTCAGCATCTACTCTCCGAACCAACCCCGGTGTCGAGGTATTTCCGTAGTTCTTCTTTGGCGATGTCGCGAGCCTCCCGATCGGCGGTGAGGGCCTGCTCGATGCTGGTCAGAGGGCGGTTGCATGCGCTCCACCGGTCGAGGGTCGCGTTGACCGTTGCTGCAATCGCGGGCAGCGAACAGAGACCGTCGAGAAAGGAGGCTACCGCAACTTCGTTGGCAGCGTTGAGGGCCGCCGGCATTTCGCCGCCGGCGCGGAGGGCCTCTCTGGCCAACCGGAGGGAGGGGAAACGCTCCTCATCCGGCGACTCGAAGGTCATCGGGGGAGCCGTGAGCAGGTCAAGACCGGGCAACCGGCTCGGCAGCCGTTCAGGCCACGAGAGGGCATGGAGGATCGGGAATCTCATGTCGTTGGGGGCCATTTGCGCGATCAGAGTGCCATCGACGAACTCGACAATCGAATGGATGAGGCTTTCGGGATGGACGACGACCTCGATGAGATCCTCCGGAATCGCGAAGAGGTGATGGGCCTCGATGATCTCCAGTCCTTTGTTCATCATCGTCGCCGAGTCGATCGTAATCTTCGGACCCATCTTCCAGGTCGGATGGGCAAGGGCATCGGCCACGGTGGCCTCGGCGATTCGGTTCGTCGACCAGGTGCGGAACGGACCGCCGGATGCGGTCAGAATGAGGCGTGCGACGGTGTCCGACGGAGCGGTGCCGAGGGCCTGGTGGATGGCGGCATGCTCGGAGTCGACGGGCAACAGCTTGATGCCGGCGCGTTTGACCTCGGCCATGACGAGATCGCCGGCCACAACCAAGGTCTCCTTGTTGGCCAGGGCGATATCCTTATGGGCGCGGATCGCGGCGACGGTTGGTGCCAGCCCGATCGAACCGACCAGCGCCGAAACGACCGTCTGTGCGGCCTCGAAGCATGCGATCTCTTCGACCCCCTCAACGCCGCCAACGAATCGTGTGTCTGCGAACTCCCTCGCCAGCATCTGGGCGTCTTCTTCCCGAGCGACGGCGACAAGTTGGGGTTTGTGGTGTGCTACCTGGGTCCGTAGCAGCTCGATGTTGCAACCGGCGGCGAGGGCGACGATCTGAAAACGATCGGGAAACGCCTCCGCCACGGACAACGTCGAGGTCCCGATGGATCCCGTGGATCCAAGGACAGCGACTCGTTTCATCCCACGAGGCCGGTCAGCAGAAGGTATCCGAGCACCAATGGCGCCGGGTAAAAGAGGCTATCGGTGCGATCGAGCAGGCCACCGTGCCCGGGTATCAGATTCGACGAATCTTTGATGCCGCTATCGCGTTTGAAGAGCGATTCGATGAGGTCGCCCGCCGGGGCGGCTGCGGCAAGAATGGTAGCCAGGGCGAAAATGTGTAGGGCGCTGAACTCGAGATCGAGAATGAAGGCCGCGACGGCAGCGGCCAAATAGGTGGTGACGATGCAGCCCGCTAATCCCTCGAGGGTTTTGTTGGGGCTGATTTTCGGCGACATCTTGTGGCGGCCGAAATTCTTCCCCACATAGTAAGCGCCGGAATCGCCGACCCAGATGCAGGCAAGGAAGAAAAACAGGACCTTCACCCCGTCGGGCTCCTCCGGCCACAGCCGCAACCACCCGAGACAGGCGGCCGTCGCCCCCAGATACAGGACCGCAAAACACTCGGCGGCCACCCCGGCGAGGCTCCCTTGGGGGGACTCCGGACGAGCCAGGCGAATGGTCGGCAGGATCACCAGAGCCGCGACCGCTGTGACGG
>Ga0316194_10000574_pt1 | contig 24041 bp, 14 predicted proteins | sample CroRivsedime1_MG_FD_204936 | JGI IMG/M metagenome (GOLD analysis project Ga0316194, IMG submission 204936) | Coastal sediment microbial communities from Maine, United States - Cross River sediment 1 | ecosystem: Environmental > Aquatic > Marine > Coastal > Sediment | place: USA: Maine...
CTCCAGGAAGCCGACGGCTATCGCCAGTATCGAGCTCATCTTCGACAATCGGGATGGCAGGATCGGCGGTGAGTATGCCGCCTATGCCGAAATCTCGATCCGCCGGCAGGTGACCCGGGATTCTCAGTCTGCTTACTTCCTGAACGGCAACAAGTGCCGGCGTCGGGACATCATGGATATCTTTCTCGGCACCGGCTTCGGCCCGAGAAGCTATTCCATCATCGAGCAGGGGATGATCAATCAGCTGGTCGAGGCCAAACCGGAAGATCTGCGGGTCTATCTGGAGGAAGCGGCCGGGATCAGCAAGTACAAGGAGCGGCGTCGGGAAACGGAAAACCGTATCCGCCACACCCGGGAAAATCTGTCCCGTCTGAACGACATCCGCGAAGAGCTCGACAAGCAGCTCAAGCATCTGGATCGGCAGGCCAAGGCCGCCGAACGCTACCGGGTGCTGAAAGAAGAAGAGCGTCGCCTGACTGCCGAGCTGTACACCCTGAAGTACGGCGCGTTGGAAACCGAACTGCAGGCGCGACAGGCGAAGATTCAGTCTCTGGAAGTGGAGTTTGAGCAATCGGCTGCCGCCCAGCAGCGCTTGGATACGCAGATCGAGCAGGCCCGCCAGGCACACACCGATCAGAGCGAAGGCTTCAACGAGATTCAGGGTAAGTTCTACCAGCTCGGCGCCGACATCGCCCGGATCGAAGAAGCCGTGCAGTTCAACCAGGAACGGGTCAAGCAACTCGAGCTGGATCTGGAAACGGTGGCGCAACGGGCTCAGGAAACGACCCGTCAGCTGGATATGGACGAGGGTGAGATCGGCGAGCTGAAGCGCCAGATCGCACAGATCGGTCCTCAGGTCCGGGAAGCGGAGTTTGCCGACAAGGCCGCCCAGGAGGCCGCTCAGGCGCTGGATGAGAAGTTCCGGCAGTGGCAGCGGGACTGGGATGAGTTCACCCGCTCGGCCGCGGAACACGAGCGCAACGCGGAAGTGCAGGCTTCCCGCATTGAACACCTGGAGCAGCTGCTCACCCGGCTGAGAGGGCGCCATGAGCAGCTCGAAACGGATGCGGCAGCGCCCGCGCCGGTAGGCTCGGACGAGGTCAGCACCCTGGCCGCCGAGATCGAAGCGGTGGAAGACAAGCGTCGGCGTCTGGAAGCAGACATCGATCAGTGCATCAAGGAACTGGCCGCGGCGCGGGAAGACCTGATGATGCGCGAGCGCACGCTGGACGAAGCGCGCAACGACCTGCACGACCTCCGCCATGAGCTGGCCAGCCTCGAAGCGCTGCAGCGGGCGGCCCTCGGTCGTGAAGCGCGGGAAGCCCATGACTGGATCGAAGCCCATGGTCTGGCTCAGGCCGAGCGGCTCGGTGAGGTGCTTTCCGTGGTGCCCGGCTGGGAGCAGGCCGTGGAGACCGTACTGGGCGATCACCTCCAGGCGATTCGCGTTTCCCGGCTCGACGACTACGCATCGGCCATCGACGCGTTCGAAGAGGGTGGCGTCACCCTGATGGAAGCCAGCATGGACGTGAACATGACGGGCGATCTGCCGAGCCTGGCATCGCTGATCCGCAGCCACGACCTGCACCTCGGTTCGGTGCTGCAGGGAATCTATGCGGCGGAATCTGCCGAGGTGGCCATGGCGAACCGGGCGCGCCTGGGTCCCGGTGAAAGCATCATCACCCGGCAGGGTGTCTGGGTGGGTCCGGACTGGATCCGTCGCTACATCATTGCCGACGAGGAAGCGGGCATCATCCAGCGGGCTCAGGAGCTGGAAACTCTGAACCTCAGGGTGGAAGAAGCGGAGCAGACGCTGGCCGAGCTCACCGCACACCTCGCCGACGGCAAGAGGCGTATCGAGGGGCTGGAAGGCGTTCGGGAAGCGCGGCAGACGGAAATCAACGCCCTCAATCAATCGCTGGGCGAGCTGAAGACCGATCACGGTGTTCGGCGTGTGCAGCTCGAAGAGGCGGATGCGCGCAAGGCGCGACTCGCCCGTGAGCGGGAAGAGCTGAGCAAGCAGGTCGACGAGGAATCCGCCCGTCTCGCTGAGGCGCGCTCGGCCCTGGCGGCAGCGCTGAGCGCCCAGGAAGGCCAGAGTGGGCAGCGCACAGCGCTGGCCGCTCTCCGGGAAGAGACGGAAACAGCGCTCACCGAAGCCCGGGACAAAGCACGCTCGAGCCGGGATCACTACCACGGCCTGAATGGCGAGTGGCAGAGCCTGCAGAGTCGGCTGTCTGCCTCGGAAACGGCGCGGGATCGGCTGGTCCGACAGCGTAAAGAGCTGGCCGAGCAGCAGGAGAACCTGCAGCAGGGCATCGCCAACAGCGCCACACCGCTGCCTGAGCTGAAGAAGGATCTGGAGATCAAGCTGGCCGAACGGCTCGAGGTGGAAGGTACGCTGACCGCCGCCCGTAAGGCCCTCGACGATACCGACGCGAAGATCCGCGAGCTGGAAGCGGACCGCTCGGAGGCGGAAGCGTCTCTGAATGCCATCCGCGGCAAGCTCGAGGAATCACGGGTCGCGCGGCAGGGCCAGCAGGTGCAGGCGGAGAATCTGCTCGAGCAGATCCGCGGCACCGACATGACGCTCCAGGAGGTGCGCATGGGCCTGCCGGCAGACGCCTCTGAGGCCGCCTGGACAGAATCACTGGAGCGCACGGACCGGCGGATCAGCCGGCTCGGCCCCATCAATCTGGCTGCGATCGACGAGTTCGAGACGCAGTCGGAACGCAAAATCTATCTGGATCAGCAGAACGAAGACCTGGAAAAGGCATTGGATACTCTGCTGGCAGCCATCCGGAAGATCGACCGGGAAACCCGGCAACGTTTCAAGGAAACATTCGAGACGGTGAACAGTCGTCTGGGGGAACTGTTTCCGAAAGTATTCGGCGGAGGACACGCCTATCTTGAACTGACAGGGGAGGATCTGCTCGACACAGGGGTTTCGCTTATGGCGCGACCGCCTGGAAAACGTAACGCCAGCATACATCTGCTATCTGGCGGCGAGAAGGCACTGACAGCGGTAGCGCTGATCTTTGCCATCTTCCATCTCAACCCGAGCCCTGTATGTATGCTCGATGAGGTGGACGCGCCGCTCGACGATGCCAATGTCATGCGTTTCGCAGAGCTGATCAAAGACATGTCCGAGGACGTGCAGTTCGTTGTCATCACCCATAACAAGTTGACCATGGAAATGGCCGATCAGTTGCTGGGTGTGACGATGAACGAACCGGGTGTTTCGCGCCTGGTGTCCGTGGATGTGGAAGAAGCTGCAGCTATGGCTGGTTAGCATCGCTGACCAGGCATAGCCGATGGCAGGGCCAGTGAGTGCCCTGCCGACGTGAGCTGGGGGTGTGGGCAACACCCGACTCGCGGAGCTTGAGTTCAAGAGTAGGAGTAACGGTCGCACCACGCGACCGGGGAGCCGAGTGTGGAAAGCACTGTAGATATCAAGGATTTCATCCTGATCGGCGGCGGTCTGCTTATTGCCGCCGTTGTCGCCCATGGATTCTGGATCGCCTGGCGGGAACGCCGGCAGGATCTCAGGATCGACATCAAGCCGGATCTGATTCCGGAGGAACAGGGAAGCGAGATTGAGCGACTGCGCGGCGAGTTGCCGAATGGCGGCGGCCGGGTGGTGAAGCAACCGGATCCGCAGCAGGTCTCGCTGGCACTCGACCCACCACCCCTGACGCTGGAGCCAGTGGACGCGCCGCCGCTGTCCGATATGGTGCAGCCCGGCGAGACCGCCCGCTTCGAAGCGCCGGAGCAGGCTGATCCGGCCGAGGTGGATGCCGTGCTGTTCGGCAGTGACTGGCGGGAGTCGGGCGATGCTTCGGAGGAGGAACTGCAGGCGCTGGACATGGCGCCGGTCAATGCAGAACCGGAATCGATGGAACGCCTGGAGCCCGTGCTGGGCGGCGAGCCTGCCGCCGAACCGATCATCACGGACAGCCGCAAGGCGGCCGAAGAAGCTGCCGCTGACGTGAAGCGGTCGAAAGTTGCCGAGGTCGCCCTTCCCGATCCCAATGTAGCCGATCCCATTGTTGCCGACGAACCCAAGCGTCCGCGGCGGCTCGGCAACCGCAAAATGAGCGACCGGGGTGGATCCCGTCGCTCGAACGCCGGTTCGGAAAGCCGTGCCGCCGCGAGCAGAGAAGAACCCACGGAAGCCGCGATGCCGGTCGAGGAGCTGATCGTGATGAACGTGCTCTCGGAACCGGATCGGCCTTTCACCGGTGATGAGCTGTTCGCCACCCTGCGCACCTGCGGGCTGAAGTTCGGCGACATGAACATCTTCCACCGGGTGGAGCCGCTGACAAAATCCGTTCAGTACAGCGTGGCCAGCGCCGTGGAGCCGGGCACCTTCGACATGGCGGAAATGGAAGCCATCCGTTGTCCTGGTCTGTGTCTGTTCATGCAGCTGCCGGGACCGGAAGATCCCACCGCCGCCTTCGAGGACATGCTGAGCGTGGCCAGGAGCGTGGTGAAGAGCCTTGGCGGAGAGGTGCGGGACGAGCACCGGAACATCATGACGCCGCAGACCGTTGAGCATTACCGTCAGCGTATTCAGGACTTTTCCCGGCGAAGGATGTCTAAACGGGCATGAACGCAGAAGCACGGCTGGCCGAGCTCCGTGCGCTGATCCACCACCACAATCACCGGTATCACGTTCTCGATGATCCGGAGATTGCCGACGTCGAGTACGACGCGCTCTTTGATGAGCTCCTGGCCCTGGAGGCGGATCATCCCGAGCTCGTAACCTCGGACTCCCCCAGTCAGCGAGTTGGCGGCGCGCCGCTGGACGGCTTTCGCGCCGTCAGCCACGAGCGTCCCATGCTCTCGCTCGAGAAGTGCACGACCGTCGAGGATCTCGAAGACTGGTTGAAGCGCTGCCGGAACCGGCTGGACGACGGCGCGCCGATCCGGCTTGCCTGTGAGCCGAAGATCGACGGCGTTGCCGTGGCACTGGTCTACGAGGAGGGTGTGCTGACCCTGGCCGCAACCCGGGGTGATGGCAACACGGGTGAAGACATCAGCGCCAACGTGCGCACCATTGGCGCCGTACCGCTCAGGCTCGCCGCCGATGACCTGCCACCGCGCATGGAGATCCGTGGCGAGATCTACATGCCTCTCGACGCGTTCGAGCGGTTCAACGAGCGGGCCCGGGAAACCGGCGGCAAAGCGCTCATCAATCCGAGGAACGGCGCGGCCGGCAGTCTCCGACAGCTGGATCCCAGGCTCACCGCTGAGCGACCCCTCACCATGTTCTGCTACGGGCTCGGTTGGGCCGAAGGCGGTTGGGCGCCCGAGAGCCACACCGAGGTGATGGATCGGCTTAAAAACTGGGGCTTCCGGGTGAACCCGGATGCGGCTGCGTTTGAGGAGATTGCGGGCGTCGAGACCTATCTGGACGATCTGCTGGCGCGCCGGGAGGGTCTCGGCTACGACATCGACGGCGTGGTGATCAAGGTGGATTCGCTGGCGCAGCAGGAGGCGCTCGGCACCGTTACGCGCAAGCCGCGCTGGGCGATAGCGTTCAAGTATCCGGCGGAAGAGGCGACCACGAAGCTGCTGGATGTCGAGTTTCAGATCGGCCGGACCGGTGCAGTGACGCCGGTCGCCCGCCTCGAGCCTGTCTTCGTCGGCGGGGTCACTGTCAGCAATGCCACGCTGCACAACATGGACGAAGTCACCCGACTCGGCGTGCACATCGGCGATACGGTGATGGTCCGGCGTGCTGGCGATGTGATCCCCCAGGTGGTCAAAGTGGTGGCAGGCAAGCGGCCGAAGAACGCAGCACCCATAGCGCTGCCGGAGAGCTGCCCGGTCTGCGGCAGCGAGATCGTCCGTGAAGGCGACGAGGCGGTGGCCCGCTGTTCCGGCGGTGTGCTTCGCTGCGAAGCACAGCGCAAGGAAGGCCTCAAGCACTTTGCCTCCCGGCTCGCCATGGACATCGAAGGAGTCGGCGACAAGCTGCTCGAACAGCTGGTGGAGGCCGAGCTGGTGAAAGACCCGTCGGATCTCTATCGGCTCGATCTGGAAACGCTGATTGCCCTGGAACGGATGGGGCAGAAGTCCGGCGAGAACGTGCTCGCGGCGATAGATCACTCCCGGCAGACGACGCTGTCCCGGTTCATTTATGCCCTCGGCATCCGCGAGGTGGGTGAGGCCACCGCGAGCAATCTGGCCGGTTACTTCGGCGACCTCGGGCCGCTCATGGCAGCGGATCAGGAAGCGCTGGAGGCAGTGGAAGACGTCGGCCCCATCGTCGCCAGGAATATCGTCGCTTACTTTGCCGATCCGCTGCACCGGGAGATGATCGAGCGGCTGCTGGCTGCAGGAGTCGTCTGGGAGGTGGTGGAAGTGCCGGAGGTGGGGTCGCAGCCGCTGGAAGGCGAGACCTGGGTGCTTACCGGAACCCTGGAGCGTCTTACCCGGGACAAGGCCAAGGCGCATCTGGTGGGGCTCGGCGCGAAAGTGGCGGGCTCCGTATCGAAGAAAACGACCCAGGTAGTGGCCGGGCCCGGTGCCGGCAGCAAGCTCGAGAAGGCGGAAACGCTGGGCGTGCCGGTGATGGACGAGGCCACATTCATCGAGCGGCTGAAAAGCCTCGGTGTGGGCCTTGAATGAGTGCGGGAGATGGCAACTCTGATGGATCCTAGAATTGTTGCTTTCCTGACCGCCATCGCCCTGGTGATGCTGCATGCCTGCGCCAGCAAACCACCGGACGAGCCGGATGATCTCTGCGCGATATTCGATGAGAAAGGCAGCTGGTACAAACACGCCCGGGCGGCGGAAAAGCGTTGGGGCATGCCCATACCCGTCGGCATGTCGTTCATCTATAAGGAGTCGAGCTATCAGGCCAAGGCCCGGCCGGATCGCGACAAGCTGCTCTGGGTGATCCCCTGGACGCGACCGTCCAGCGCCTACGGTTACGCCCAGGCCACCAACGAAGCCTGGAAGGACTACAAACGGGAAACGGGCCGGAACTTCGTCGGTCGGGCCGATATCCGCGATGCGCTGGATTTCATCGGCTGGTACAACGACAGAAGCCACCGCATGCTGGGGCTGTCCAAGAACGACGCCTACAGCCTTTATCTCGCCTACTACGTCGGTCCCACAGGCTTCAAACGCGGCGTTTATAAGAAACAGCCGGCAGTGCAGGGCTATGCCCGCCGGGTTGCCGACCGGTCCTATCGCTACACGAAGCAGCTCAGCCGCTGCGAGAAGAAGCTGAAGCGCGGGTTCCTGTTCTTCTGATCCCTGGCAGAATGCCTGCATGACTGATGACCCGCCCCTCTGGTCGCCGACGGGCGATAGCACCCGGATGACCGAGTTTCGACAGGTGCTGGCTGCCAGCTCCAGCGCCCAGCTTCCGGACTACCCCGCATTGCACGCGTTCTCGGTGCAGGAGCCGGAGGCTTTCTGGCGCGAGGTGTGGCGCTTCACCGGCGTTGTGGGCAGCGAACCTGGTGAGCAAATCCTCGAAACCGGCGCCGAATTCATCCAGGCCCGCTGGTTCCCGGGTGTGGAGCTGAATTTCGCCGAGAACCTGCTGCGCTGTCGGGACGAACGAACCGCATTGGTCGGCGCGACGGAGGAAGGTGCGCGTCGGGCTTTGACCTACGCAGAGCTTTATCGAGAAACCGCCGGGCTGGCGTCGGCCATGCACAGGTTCGGGATCCAGCCGGGCGATCGGGTGGCGGGCTACCTGCCGAACGTCATCGAAACGGTGGTCGCCATGCTGGCGACCAGCTGGCTGGGTGCGATCTGGTCTTCCTGCTCGCCGGACTTCGGCACAAACGGGGTCTGCGACCGGTTTGGCCAGATCTCCCCGCGCCTGCTGTTCGTCGCTGATGGCTACGTCTATGGCGGAAAGCGCCTCGACTGTCTTCCGAAGGTGGCGGAGATTCAGAGCAGGATCGAGGACATCGAGCAGGTCGTCGTTGTGCCGGTGCTCACCGACCAGCCCGATCTGAGCCAGCTTGGCGATGCCTGTCGGTACGCAGAATTTCTGGCCGATCAGGGTGGGGATCCGCCGCCGTTCGCCAGACTGCCCTTCGACCACCCGCTCTACATCATGTATTCCTCCGGTACGACGGGTATCCCCAAGTGCATCGTTCACGGTGCAGGGGGCACGCTGCTGCAGCATCTGAAAGAACACCAGCTGCATGTAGATCTGACCCCGGAAGACGTGCTGTTCTACTTCACCACCTGCGGCTGGATGATGTGGAACTGGCTGGTCAGCGGCCTGGCGACGGGGTGCACGGTGGTGTTGTACGAGGGCTCACCATTCGCGCGGGATGGCCATCGCCTGCTCGACCTCATCGACGAGGAGGCGGTGAGCGTTTTCGGCACCAGCGCCAGATATCTTGCCTCGCTGGAAAGCAGCGGCATCAAACCCAGCGCCACGCATCGGCTCGAAAATCTGCGCACCATTCTGTCGACAGGCTCTCCGCTGAGCCCGGGCAGTTACGATTTCGTCTATGTGCACTTCAAGCCGGATGTGGCGTTGTGCTCCATCAGCGGTGGCACCGACATCATCTCCTGCTTCGTGCTCGGCAATCCGGACGCGCCGATCTTCAGGGGCGAGATTCAGTGCAAAGGGCTGGGTATGGCCGTGGAGATATGGAACGATTCCGGGGAAGCGGTGGTCGGGCAGAAAGGCGAGCTGGTCTGCACTCGGCCGTTCCCTTCAATGCCCATCGGTTTCTGGAACGACCCGGATGGCAGTGTGTATCGGAGCGCCTATTTCGAGCGGTTCCCCGGGATCTGGGCGCACGGGGATTACGGGGAGGTCACCCCGCGGCAGGGGATCATCATCCACGGCCGCAGCGACACGGTGTTGAATCCAGGGGGTGTGCGGATCGGCACCGCCGAAATCTACCGCCAGGTGGAGCGCATTGATGAAGTGATTGACAGTGTGGTGATCGCTCAGGACTGGGCGGGAGACGTGCGCGTGGTGCTCTTTGTCGTCCTTCGCGAGGGGCTGGAGCTGACGGATGCCCTTACGAATCGGATCAGGCAGGAGATCCGCGCGAATACGACCCCGAGACATGTCCCGGAAGTCATTGTTCAGGTGCCGGACGTGCCCAGGACGATCAGCGGCAAGGTCGTCGAACTCACTGTTCGGAATGTGGTGAATGGCAATCCTGTGACAAACCAGGATGCGCTGGCGAATCCTGAAGCACTCGAGGCGTTCAGAGATCGGGACGAGCTGCGCGCCTGACCTCGGCGAGCGGGCTGGCGTCGAGCGTGCGGGCCGATGGGATCACCTACACACGAGCAGGAGGAACTGACTGGCTCTTGCACCGCTCCGCCGCTAAGCTCCCTCGATGAGCGAAGCCCCCATCGCACCCCCCGCAAACAGCAGCCGTTTGAGCGCTGCCGTCAAGGCAGAGATACAGGAAGCCTATCGCGCCTGGCTGGGCGCGCGGGATTTCAAGCCGCGGCGGGGCCAGCGCGAGATGATCGCCCAGATCGCCCGCACGCTCACTTCTGAAGACGACCGGATTGCCGTGATTGAGGCCGGCACGGGCACGGGTAAAACCGCCGCCTACTGTCTGGCCGCCGTACCTATCGGTAAAAGTCTAGGCAAAACGGTCATCATCAGCACCGCCACGGTGGCGCTCCAGGAGCAGGTGGTGCTCCGGGATCTGCCGGATCTGAAAGAACGTTCCGGTCTCCAGTTCGACTACGCGCTGGCCAAAGGGCGTGGCCGCTATGTCTGCCTGAAGCGCCTGGACGACCGGCTGCGCTATGCGGACAGCGGCGAGATTCCGCTGTTCGAATCCTCCGAATTCAGAGGCGATGATTCGGTGGACAACTCAGCCCTCTATCAGGGCCTGCTGCAGGCATTCTCCGAGCGCCGCTGGGACGGCGAGATCGACAGCTGGCCCGAAGCCATTCCCCGGGAGGCCTGGAGCACGGTGACCACCGATCATCGAGGCTGCACCAACAACCGCTGTGCCTACTTCAAGCAGTGCCCGTTCTTTCAGGCCCGCAACCGGCTGGAAGGTACGGATGTGATCGTCGCCAACCACGATCTGGTGCTGGCTGATCTTTCGCTCGGCGGGGGCGCCGTGCTGCCGGAGCCGGACGACGCCATCTACATCGTCGATGAAGCCCATCATCTGCCGGAGAAAACGCAGCAGCATTTCTCCGCCTCAGGGCGGATTCGCAGCACCCAGATCTGGCTCGACAACGTGCAGAATGTGATCGGCACCCTGACCCAGCGCTTCGGGCGCCCGGATGAGCTGGTGAACGCGGCCACCCGGCTTGCCGACTTCGGCGCCAGGGCGGGCCAGACTCTGATGCACCTCGACGAGGCCGTGGCCGATCTGCCTTTCGAACCCAGGGATGAGACGCTCGAGACCTGCCGATTCCCCGTTGGCCAGGTTCCCCAAGCCCTTTCGGTGGTGGCGAAGACCATGCTCGAACCCTTTGCCGCCCTGGCCGACGAGCTCGAACGCACCCACGCCATGCTCGGCGAGGTGCAGGAGGGCAAGCGGGAATGGGAGAGAGGCTTCGAAGCAGACGACTGGCTGGGGCCTGTGGGTCAGCTGCAGACACGGGCGCACGCCATGCTCGGTCTGATCGAAGCCTACTCCAGGCCGGATCCGGAAGGGGCGGCGCAGGCGCGCTGGGCCAATCGTCATCTGGAGGATGTGGAGCTCGTCAGCGCGCCCATTGAACCAGGTGGCCTGCTTCAGGAGGAGTTCTGGTCGCGCTGCTACGGCGCCATCCTCACCTCGGCAACCCTGACTGCGGTCGGCCGCTTCGATCGCTTTCTCGAGCGGGCGGGCCTCCGAGGACGCACCGCCTTGCGCATCCAGAGCCCGTTCGACTTTCCCAATATCGCCCAGTTCGTGGTTCCGCCACTCAACTCGGAGCCGCGGGATTTCGAGGCGCACACCGACGAGGTGGCGGCGCTGCTGCCGGAGCTGATCGGTGCGGGCCCCAGCGCACTGGTGTTGTTCACGTCCTGGCGGCAGATGTTTGCCGTGCTGGATCGGATGGATCAGTCACTGCGGCCGCTGCTCAAGGTGCAGGGTGAGGGCTCCAAGCAGGCGCTGCTGGAAGCCCATGGGGAGGATGTGCGGGCCGGCACCCAGAGCGTACTCTTCGGTCTCGCCAGCTTCGCCGAAGGCGTCGACCTGCCGGATGATCTCTGCCGGCACGTGATCATCGTCAAGCTGCCGTTCTCGGTGCCTGACGATCCGCTCGACCAGGCCATGGCCGAGTGGGCGGAAGCGCAGGGTCGCAATCCTTTCTACGAGCTGTCCGTGCCGGACGCCGCCTTGAAGCTGGTCCAGGCCTGCGGCCGGTTGATTCGCCACGAAGGCGACTGGGGCAGGATCACGCTGCTCGACAAGCGTATCGTCAGCAAGCGCTACGGTCGCGACCTGCTCGCCTCGCTGCCGCCCTACCGACTGGAGCTTTCGCCCCAGCGCGGCTGAAGGAACGGCGTTCTACTCGCTGCCGATGGCGCCGTCAGCGGTGGCCTCTTCGCTCGCCCCGACCTTCAACGCGCTGCTATCAGGCAGCCTGCGGCCGAGTTCCGGCGCGGCCTCGAATCGACCCCGACTGAACACGAGCAGCCGGGCGCTCTCCAGGCGTTCAACGGTCATCTCGAGGTGCGCGGTGACCTCCTCCAAGGTAAGGCTGCTGACGATGTCTGCAATGCGCTGTTGCGAATCGAAGCTGGTCACGCCCGCTTCCAGATCGGCCAGATAGCGCGCGTTTCGCTCACGCAGATTTTTCGCCTGCTCGGTCAGCCGGCCCACCAGTGCCGCCTTGAACTGTTCGAAGGCCGCTGGATCCATGTCCGCTACCAGCGGCAGCTGCTCACGCATGAACCCGACGGTGGCGGCTTCCAGCTCCGCCGGTGAGGCGACCGGCGACTGGATGATGAACACCAGCGCGCCTCGATCCCGCATGGTTCGATTCGTCATCGTGACGATGTAGCCGAGCTGCTGCTCCGTGCGCAGCTTCGAGAAGTACTGCTGCGAGAGAATCTGGGAAATCAGCGCGCTTCGGGCTCTGGATTCGAAATCAGCCTCCGGGTCCTGAACGTAGAGCACCATAGCGGCGTCGTTGTGATCCACCGCCAGCTCCAGCAGGAGGGGCTCGGCAACCTTGGCGAGCTCGGGTTTAGTCAGCGGGAAGGCTGCGACCGGGAGCGCGGCGGCGAGGAGCTCGCCAGCTTCGTTCACATCCTCCGGATCCAGATTGCCATGCGATAGCCCTACCACGCTGATGCGGTTGAGGCGTTCCTGCTGCCAGCGGCGCAGATCGTCCGCGTTCAGTGCCTCCGCTTCGGCGGCCAGCACTTCCGGCGCAAAGGAGGTGGACAGCAGCAGCTGGGAGACCGCGGCATAGGTCTGTGTGTAAGGCCGTTCGTGGCTGAAGTTATTCCAGTTTCGCACCAGTTCGGCCTGATAGCGGTCGAAGCGGGCTTCGTCGATCGTAAGGGCCGTGAACTCGTTGAGTATCTGCTCGAGCAGGGTGGCCTGTTTTTCCGAGTAGCCGGACAGCGCCAGCTGGAAGCCGGCGGGACTGGTGCTGAACCGGTAGCCGAGGCCGGCGAGCATGGCCGGGTAGGCATAGGGATTCAAGGCGTCATTCACCAGCTGTGCGTACAGTTGCGCCTGCACCAGATCCTCCGGGGAAGACAGCCCCCCGGACAAGCCGAGAAAGAAGGTCTGATTGGCGCGGGGCACCCGGAATTCGGCGTCCGGTGCCAGCCAGAGTTCGGTGCCGGGCGCCGTGACGGTCAGGCTTGGTGCGCTCGTGGCCTCCGCGGTCATCGCCAGCGCTTCCGGGATGAAGGGGTTGGGTTCCGGCAGGCGGAGACCGGCCAGGTCCGTCTGCGAGTCGATCTCGATGCGGTTTTCCAGTCGGTAGGGCACCTGGAAGTGGGCTTCCATCTGATCCGTCTCCACGTCCGGACCGGAGCGTTCGATCAGCACGTTGTCCGGGCGGAGGTAACCGAGGTAGCGCTCGATCAGCGCCCGGTCCATGCCTTCCATCAGATAGTCGGCAACCAGCACTTCTGCCGGCGCGTAGCGGGCCAGGTTCGGGCTGGTGCGGTAAACGAAGCCGGTCGGGCTCGACTGCTCCTGGAAGCGGAAGGCGAGCTCGGCGCCCCGGGCCTGCTCATCGTAGCGCCAGGCTTCCGGTTCCTGCGCTTTCAGCAGCTCGATGTAGCCGAACAGAGCCGCGGTAATCTCATCTGTTGCCTGCCGTCCCGCTTCGGTCAGCTCGATGTCGACGGAGATGAACGCGTTGCTCTCGTCCAGCCGCTGCACGCCGGCAGCGAGGGATTCGATCCAGCCGGCCTGCTCCAGACGCTGATGCAGGCTGCCTTCCCCTTCGTGGCCGAGCAGGTTGGTCAGGTAGTGGCCGGGCTTGATCCGGTAGTGTTCGTCCACCGGTGGCACAGGGAAGTTGAAGCTCAGCTGATGGCTGTCGGAAAGGGTGCGGTAGCTCAACCTAGCAGGGAAAGATTCCGCTTCGAACGCTTTCCCTGGTGCAGGTGCCGGACCAATGGACTTGTTTTCGATGGCGCTGAACGTGGGCCGAACCCAGGCCTCCATCTCGTCCAGGCTTTCGCTGCCGAGGGCGACGAGCACCATCTGATCGGCGCTGTACTGGGTCTCGAAGAACGTGTCCAGCGCCTCGTTGACCCCATCGCCGAGCGTATCGAGGGAACCGATGTAGAACCGGGAGCCTTCGTAGTCCGGATCCATCACCGTCTTGATGACGGCGCCGGAACGCCAGCCGTCATCCTTGATCTGCATCTGGTACTCGGAATGCACGGCGTTCTTTTCCCGACTGACGTAGGCCGGATCCAGCAGCGGGCTGATGAAGAACTGGGCGAACCGGTCCATGGCCGCTTCGAAGTGCGCGGGCTGCACATCGAAGAAGTAGTTGGTGTGATCGGATGAGGTGTAGGCGTTCGACTGGCCACCATGGGCGGAAATGAACTGCTGGTAGCCGTCCACTTCCGGGTACTTCTCGGTGCCGATGAACAGCATGTGCTCGAGGAAGTGGGCGAGGCCGGGGTATTCCCGGGGCTCGTGGTAGTAGCCGCGCAGCACGGTCAGGGAGGCAGCAGCCCGTTCCGTGTCCGGGTCGCTGACCAGCAGCACCCGGAGCGCATTCGGCAGCACCAGATAGCGATAAGCACGCGGATCGTTCGGGCTCTTCTGGATGACGACGTCGGCCGGAGAGACGGCCGTCGTGCTGACGGGCTGCTCGGCAGGAGGTGCAGCGGTACAGCCGGCCAGCAGCATGATGGCGACGGTGGCACAGGCGCTGAGCGTGCGCAGGATTGGAAAAGACTGGTTCATATCATTGGTTGGCGTTCGTTTTCGAGCCGGATTATAGAGAAATGTGGACCCGACGGCGCTCATTCGCGCAGCGGACCGGCGTTGCGGGTGCTTGACGATGCTGCCGCTGCCGTTGAGATAGCTGTAGTTGCCGTGCTCCCTGAGGATTGTCTTTGCCCGGGCGAGTCGCTTTGACGCCTCGATCCTCCGCTCGTTCATGTTGTAGCACTTGATGTAGCGCTCGAAGACGCCGAGCAGCCGGTCGTACAGGTTGCCGGCCCGATCCAGGAGGCCCGCCTGACTGGCTGGATGGTTCATGCTGTCTCGTCCTCGTCCGTCACCCTGGTTAGACTCGGAATCCGCAAAAGGTTCTTTCAAGGTGGACGCATGCAGTTGCCGGAGCTTCTGGATAGCTTGATCGAAGCGGGCCAGCAGCAGCTGGGTTCCGGTGACAATAGAAGGATGGTCGGTGACGTGCTGGCGCGTCTGCCTTTGCAGGCGCCCGAAGATTGGCGGCAGCTGGCGGCAGCGCTGGCCGTGTCCAGCGCTGATGAGGTGCGCGTGCTCGGCATCAGCGGCGGTCAGGGCGCCGGTAAGAGCACCCTGGCCTCGCTGCTGGTGGTGGCGGCCCAGGCGCTTGGTCGGCGGGCCATCAGCGTGTCCCTGGACGACTTCTATCTGACTCGGGCCGAACGCCAGCAGCTGGGTCGGGAGGTGCACCCGCTCCTTGCCACCCGTGGCGTCCCGGGTACCCACGATGTGGCGCTCGCCTGCCGGACACTGAAGGCGTTACTCGAACCCGGCGAGTGTCAGGTGCCGGTGTTCGACAAGTCCGTGGACGACCGGGCAGATCTCGGCAGAACCGTTTCGGGGCCTTTCGATCTGGTCGTCTTCGAGGGCTGGTGTGTCGGTGCGTTGGCGGAGCCGGCTGCCAGGCTGGCGGAACCGATCAATGAACTCGAGCGGAAGGAAGACCCGGAAGGACGCTGGCGGTCCCACGTCAATGGCGCGCTGGAGAACGAGTACCCGGCGCTGTGGGGCATCCTGCAGTCACTCCTGTTCCTCATGGTGCCGGATATGGCCGCCGTCATCCGCTGGCGGACTGAGCAGGAACAGGCGCACCCGGCCGAGAGACGCATGACGGCTGAGGCCATCGGCCGGTTCGTCGCCCACTATGAGCGACTGACCCGCTGGATGTCCGAGTCAATGCCCGCTCGCGCCGATTTGCTCGCCCTGCTCGACGACGAGCATCGGCTGGCGGAGCTCGTCGCCGGTGGCGCCGCTCATCGCCAGCCCGGCCAACCTAGCAGGTCCACCTAAAAATAGTAACGCCAGTCGAACGCCATCTTCAGACCCAGGAACCAGATGGTATCCAGCTCTACCGGCGCGCCGCCTTCCGGCAGCACGACCTTGGCGCTTCTTGGTACGTCCACACCGCCGTAGAGCTGGAACATGATCGATGACGACTGATTCATGGAAAAGGAACGATACGGCCGAAACTCGAGAATCGGGAACTCATAGGATGTGGATTTGAAGTTGACGATCCTCGCCGGGTCGCCAGGCTGCTCCGCCGGTGCGACCAACTGATCCTCACCGTCGAGGCCGTAGAAATTGATCCCGATCTCCCGGCCGAGCACGAACTGCAGCCTGCCCAGGGGCGTGGCCATCCCCTGCTGCCAGCCGAGCAAGCCACCGTTCGCCGAACTCACCGCCATCCGGGTGTAGGCGTCCGGATTGAAGAAGTACATGGGTGAGAGCAGCAGCAGATCGGCCGGTAGCACGTAGTAAGGCATGCGCGCCCTGAACGACAGGGCGGTTCTTGCCGGGATGGCCGCGGACAGATTGCCGTCGAATGCGCCGAACTCAGTTTCGCCAAAGGTGTTGGTGGACGGAGAGTCCGTCCGGAAACCGAGGGAGGTGAACAGGAGCCCGTCGCTCGACTCGCCCAGTGCGCCTTCCAGGCCCACACCACCGCGGAGCGCGAGTTCCAGGCCACCAATGAAGCCGCCGTCCTTGTTCTGTGAGCTCTCGAAGCCGCCGCTGATGCCACGGCCGTCGATGCTGCCGGCAAGACCGAGGAAGGGTCCCAGCTCGCTGCGGAAGCGGGGCATGGAGCCGAGACCGGGTCCGAGTCCCGGGATCGGCGTGGGCTCCAATGTCTCGGTCAGCGCCGCCATGTACTCGTCGTTGTCCTCGAGCCCTGTCTCCCGGCTTGGCAGGATGTCGTTCTGGCAGACGTTGAAATCATCCGGCTCGCTGGGCGCATTCGGCCGATAGGGATTGTCGTGTGCCGATCGGCCCGTGGCAGCGTCCAGCACCTGGTTGAGGCTCTTCAATACCGCGTCCGCGGCGACGTCAGCGTCCTGATCGCGCATGTGGGCATCGCCCATCAGAACGACCGACGCCTCCCGCCCCACCCAGGTTCGTGCTTCCAGCCCGTTCTGGTTGTAGAAGTCGTGGGTGCCTTTCCGTTGCGAGGCATCGCCCCAGGTACCGGCGACGTGACCGGAAGCGAACACATCCTCGAGGAAGTGCAGGGCAAACGCCTCATCGAACAGCATCGATCGGGCCAGCGCACTGCGCTCGGCAGGGCTGAGCGTCTCGTTGGCCAGGCGCGCCGCTTTCTGCAGGGCGCTCAGGTGGTACCAGGAGTACACCCCAATGGCGTTGACTTCCGATCCTTGTGCCAGGGTCTGATCCGCATACTCCATGCCCGACTGCTCGGTGGCGGCTCGGGCCAGCAGAAAGTGCGCGTTGTTGGCACCGGCCCGGGTTGCGTACTCCACGTCTACCCGCTGCATGCGGGTGTCGGCTGTGCGCAGGGCGTTGATTCGATCGGCTCGGCTCGACTCCGCGGCGAAGCGATCGCGGACGTCCTCACCGAAATCACCGGAGAGCTTCAGCTGCTCGGAAGACGGCAGAATGGGTATCCGATCGAGATCTACCTTCAGTTGGGCAGCCACGTCCGCCAGCGTCAGGATCCAACTCGATCCGGTGACGGTTTCCATCATCTGGGCGCTGGAGCAGGCATGGTCTCCGGCGATAGCGGAAAGCGCTGCCCAGTCGATGCAATCCGGCGTCAGGCCCTGAGCCGAGTCGGCGCCGCTGCTGCAGAGCCGACCTTCGTAGGACAGTCGAGCCTCCCGCCAGAGCTGGCTGAACACCAGCGATCGGTCCGGATCCAGGTTGTCGACGGCCAGAAGCGCGATATCGCGATGCTCCGGGTACACCCAGGCCCCGCTCTCGACGCTGAACAGACTACTGAGGAGGATACCGATGAGGGCGGCATGGCGGCCCCTGGCTCGCAGCACGCGCCCTGGGATTGTGTCGGTCATGATTTCTCTCCGATGTATAAGACTCTGAATTTGTTGATTATTTTCCAATTTCCGGAGCCGGCTTCGAGGCGCCTGAAACCCTCTGTGAGGTTCAGACACCGTTCAGGCTATGGCGGCTAGTCTGCGCCCATGTCTGAATTGAATCGAGGTGTCCGATGTCTGTTCTTCGAACTGTAGCGCCCGCTCTGCTTGGCTCCATGCTTCTGATCGGCGCCGCCGGCAGCCCGTCTTCAGCGCTGGCGGGGATCGGCACATCCAGCAGCGTCAGCCTGGATCAGGCCAGGGTCGTGGCCGCTGAGCCCGTGTACCGCACGGTGATGCGCAGCGTGCCTGTCGAGCAATGCACGCTGGTGGAAGAGCCGGTCGCTCCAGCGCCTCGCTACCACTCCTTCACCGGTCCGATCCTGGGCGCGGTGATCGGGGGCGCCATCGGCAATGCGGTCGGACATTCGAAAACGAACAAGAAGGTTGGCACCGCGGTGGGTGCGGTGCTCGGGGGCACCATCGGCCGTGACGTACAGCGCCGGGCAGAGCAACGCCGGGCTGAGCAGTATGGCGGTTATGGCCATTATGAAACGACGCGTTATCAAACGCGGGAAGTGTGTGAAACCGTCTACGAGACCTCCGAGGAACTCGAGCTGGACGGCTACGACGTGACCTACCGCTATGCCGGCCAGATTCACACTACCCGGATGGATCGTGACCCGGGTCGCTACCTCGAGGTTCGGGTACGCGTCACACCCGTATAAATGGTTTTGGGAGTACAATGCACGCAGTTGATCAAACGGTATTCGAGCATGAATTCTTTGCCAAGCAGCAGTAAGCGCGGCTTTAGAAGATGGCTCCTGTGGTCCGTGTGGACAGTGCTTGTACTCCCCCTCGGCCTCGTGGCTGCGCCTGCGGCTGCTTCAGACCCATGGTCTGCGGTGCTGGCGGCCCAGCAGGCGCAGCCCAATCACTATGCCGCACCCGTTGGCGGCATCACCCTTGAACAGGCCGCGGACAAGGTTCGACGCAAGACGGGCGGGCGCGTGCTGTCTGCTACCCCGGTGGAGAAAGTCGGGCGCAGGGGCTATAACGTTCGTGTGCTTGTCGACGGCAAGCGTGTCAAACAGTACTACGTGGACGCCGACGGCCGCCTGTCCTCCCGCTGAGGGCCGGCTAAGGAGACGAAGATGCGAATACTGGTAGTTGAAGACGAACCCAATCTGTCCGCGCAGTTGAAAGAGCGGCTGAACGAAGAAGGTTTCATCGTCGATGTGGCGGCGGATGGAGAAGAAGGTCTTTATTTCGGCCGCGAGTATGACTACGACGCGGCGGTGGTGGATCTGGGCCTGCCGAAGCTGGACGGTATGGATCTGATCGCCGAGCTGCGCCGCGAAAACCGCGACTTCCCGGTGCTGGTGCTCACAGCTCGGGGCAACTGGCAGGACAAGGTTGAAGGCCTGGAGGCGGGTGCGGACGACTACCTGACCAAACCCTTTCAGACGGAAGAACTGCTGGCGCGCCTGAACGCGCTCATGCGCCGGGCGGCAGGCTACGCGTCGCCTGTGATCGAACAGGGTGGCCTGAAACTCGACACGGCGAAAAAAGAGGTCCGGGTGGAAGACGCCCTGGTGGAACTCACAGCCTACGAGTACAAAGTGCTCGAGTACCTGATGCTGAACCCGAGCCGGGTGGTGTCCAAGACCGAGCTCACCGATCACCTTTACGAACAGGACTTCGATCGGGACAGCAATGTGATTGAAGTGTTCGTCGGCCGGCTGCGCAAGAAACTGACCCCGGTCAACCCGATCCGCACCATCCGCGGGCAGGGATACCGTTACTCCATGGAAACTACTGCTTGAAAGCAGGCATTCAGACCCGCCTGCTGCTCATAACCACCGTCGTTCTCGGCTCCTTTCTTTCGCTTGCCGGCATCGTTCTGGATCGTTCGTTCCGCGCCAGCGTGCTCGACGGTGCGGAGGAACAGCTCAAGCTAGTCACCTACTCGCTGATGGGATCCATGGACAAATCCGGCTCCGCGCTGTCATTCGGCGCCGAGCTGCCCGAGCCGCGTCTGCATCAACCGGAGAGTGGTCTTTACGCCGCGGTCCTCGGTCGGGATGACGACGCCGAATGGCTCTCACCTTCGACGGTGATCACATCGATCCGACTGCCCGAGCCGGCCTGGTCCGGGCTGGGTGAATTCGAGTTCCTCGAATTCACCGGGCAAGATGGCGTGGAGCGATTTGTCACTCACTATTCGGTGATCTGGGCGGACGAGGCCGTCGTCAATTTCTCCGTCGCAACCGATCAGCGCCCCTTCGTGGCAGCCATCGGCAGCTTCCGACGGAACCTCTACATAGGGCTCGGTGCGGTGACGGTCTTTTTCGTGCTCGCCCAGGCGCTGGCCGTGCGCTGGGGTCTTCGGCCGCTGCGGGTGATGGCTGGTGAGGTTCGTGATCTCGAAGAGGGCCGTCGGGATCGGCTGTCAGAAGCCTATCCCACCGAGCTCGAAGGTCTGGCCGAAAATCTGGACCGTTTCATCGCCCACGAAGAGCGCAGCCGCAGCCGCTATCGGAAGGCGATGGAAGATCTCGCCCACTCGCTGAAGACGCCGCTGGCGGTGATGCGCAACGAACTGACCGGGCGTCGCGCTGATGGCGGTGATGAGCTGGTCCGGGAGCAGCTTGACCGGATGGAAAGCACGGTCACCCATCAGCTCAATCGGGCCGCCGTCTCCGGGCCGGTTGTCGTCGGGCGCGCTGTGGATGTGGGGCTGCTTGTGAATCGTTTGTTGCGGGCGCTGAATACCGCCTATCGGGAGCGGGGGATCGAGGTTTCTCAATCGTTGCCCGCTGGGCTCATGGTGCGTGGTGATGAGCGGGACCTGATGGAGATGCTCGGCAACCTGCTGGAAAACGCCTTCAAGTACACGGGCAGCCGGGTTGCCATCAGCGGTGAAGCGCTGCCGGCGGTGGAGGGTCTGCAACCAGCACAGATCTCCCTGGTCATCGATGACGACGGGCCGGGGATCGACGAGGCGCTGCGGGAACAGGTGCTGAACCGGGGCACCCGGGCGGATGAGATTCAGCCGGGTCAGGGTATCGGGCTCGCCATGGTGCACGAGCTCGTCGGCGCCTACTCGGGGAAGCTATCTATTGGCGACAGCGCCTTGGGCGGTGCGTCGATCCGGCTGGAGCTGCCCTCTTAGCCTCTTCAGCGTCGCAGCAGCACGGTGATGGCTGCGAACAGACGATCCCGGAGCGGATCCGCGGCGGCGTCCTTCGGCCCCAGCTCACACCAGCGTCGGGTCAGCTCTTCCGGCGTCGCTTCCAGGGCCTCACGGCCTCGACCCGCGTTCATCATCTCTACCTGAAGGCTCATCCGCAGATCCGTTTCCGCGGATTCCAGCTCTGCTGCGATCTCTGCCTCGATGACGATTCGGGTCAGCGCATCCGCATCCACCGGTGCTGCGTCAGGCTGGCAGCGAGCAGCGAAAATCGGATCCGGGGGTGTGAAGTCCACCGACTCTCCGGCCTGTTGCCGCTGCTCGAGGGCGGACACCTCGGCATCCTGTGCCTTCAGGTTCTCGAGCCGAGCCGCCGTTGCCGCCGCCCGCTGATCCCTAAGCGCCTGCTGAGCGCTGCGAACCAGCTCATCGCGCTCCCGATCCATAACCCGAGCGAGGCGATCGGGCAGGGCGGGCCCTTCGGCATACTGGTTCTGAAACTCGCGCAGCGTGGCGGCGTCGAGGGGTTCCTTTGCTTCGTCGAGCCGTTGGCGGAAGTCAGCCAGCAGCTGTTCCGTCGCTTCCCGGTTGGCCTGAATCTCCGCATCTTCGCTCTGCCTGGCCGAATCCCGATGCTCGAATATCGCATCGCAGGCGGCGCGAAAGTCCCGCCAGAGGATCTGATCAGGGCGGCGCGGGGTAGTGCCCACGGCTTTCCAGCGTTGCTGCAGGCGCTTGGCCGCTTCAACCTGATCAGCAACGCCCTGTTCTGATTCGAGCAGCGCCTTTGCTTCCTGGACGATCTGCTGTTTCAGTTCCAGATTGCGGTCCCATTCGGCTTTGATGTGCTGGTGCAGGTCTGACTGAAGCCCTTCAAATCGTTCTTCCAGCGCTTTTCCCGCCGTGCGGTCGACCGGATGATGCGCACGCCATTCCTCCCGCGCGGTGCGCATGATGCGTTCTGCCGCCCGGTAGTCCGTAGTCGCCCAGTCCGTGGCGGCAAGATACTGAGCGAGTGACTCGCAGATGGCTTCCCGAGCGGTCAGGTTTGCCGCGCGGACCTCCGCCTGCTCGGCAAAGTGTGCCCTACAGGGTTCGAATGCCCGCTCGGCAGCCTCGTTGAATGCGTCGAGCAGCTTGTGATCATCGGCTCGCCCGACAGGCCCGAGGTCATTCCATTCCTTGCGCAGGGCTTTGATCCTGCTTGCCTGGTCCGGTGCGGAAAGGGGGGTGTTAGCGATCTCCGTCATGGCCGCCAGCAGGGCTTCCCGTTTCGGCGTGGTGGCGAAAGTCTGCCAATCACTCAGCTCACCGAGGCGTGCGGATGCCCGCGCCAGATGGCGGTTGAGTGTGTTGGCAGATCGCTCGGGAATGGGCTTCAGGCGTTTGCGAATTCGTCCGGCTTCGGCCCGGGCTGACTTCAGCTCACCGGCATCGATCAGCTCATCCAGTGCTTTCAGCCCCTCGGCGAGCTCGGACAGGGTGTGCTCGACCGAGCGCTGCCAGGCGTCCAGTCGGGCGCCCGCGGCCTCCACCCGTGCACGCTGCTCGGCCAGCGCTTCGGGCACCGTTGCCCACGAGGGCCAGTCTATCTGGCTCAGGCCTCTCTTCAGGGTGCGGACGGAGTCCGCCAGCGTGTCAACGGCCTGCCAGGCGCCGGGCGCTGTGTCGGTGCTGAGAGTATCAGGCACCATTGCGGGATCGATGGCGGGGAAGGTGGCTGCCTGCAGACGTCGGTTCGCTTCGGCGAGCATCTGGTAGCGGCGCGAAACCTGCTCGAATGTCCGGTGTTGAGCGTCGCTTGGGGGCGTCTGATCGGCGCCGGCGAGCCAGAGATCGGTCAATGTCTGCCTTTCCCTGGTCAGGGCGTCGAAGTCCGTGCTGGTTGTGAGGGCTTCATCGAGCGCCTGGAAGCGAACGGCGAGCTCGTCGAAATCAACGCGCTGTTCCGCTGCCGCGTCTGTGGATCCGGTCGTCTCAGGTTCCGGCGGCTCGGCGTCCGACTTATTCTGCGGCCTGCGCTCTGCTGACTGCAGTGCCCTGTTGTCGCTCAGCAGCGCCTGGTAGCGCAGCGTCAGCGATGACAGCTCGGGTGCTTCCGCGCCGCTGCTGGCCAGGTTGGCGCGAAGCGCCTCGAGCTCCGCCAGATTCGCTTCGATTCTGCCGAGAATCACTGAGCGACGTTGCCTCTCGAGGTCTGAGTCGTCGGCACTGGGCTTCTCGAGGCTGCTGAGTCGTTCCTCCAGCTCGTCGGCGAGCGTCGCTGCCGCGGCGGATCGCTTGCGTATCTCCTCGAGACGCGCTCGCGCGAAGCGGTTCGTCTTCTTGTCACGGTCCCGGGAGCTTCGTTCCAGCTCCTGCAGCACTTCCACTTTGTCGAGCTGGGGAAGTGACAACAGGGAATCGCGCTGTGCACGCCCCGCGCCGAGCAGCGCATCGATCAGCAGGTCATGGCCACCGAGTTCAATCAGTCGAGCCGCCAGGGTGCCAGGCTCAGCAGACGTAGAGAGCCGGGCGGCAAGGACCATCGGCGCCTCCGCCAGGGCCATGCAGTCGCCCTGAGCGTTCAGCGCCAGAATCCGCTCGACGGCTCGGCTGGCCAGCTCTGTGTCGGCCAGCAACGAGCGCAGCGCGTCTTCTGCGTGGAGTCGGTCGATGGCGGCGCGGCGCACGGCCGAATCGTCATCGTCCCGGGCCAGCCGGCTGAGCTCGTTCTGTGCCTTCAGCGCATCCTGCTCGGACAAGGCTTCGATGGCGTTGCGCCGGTCTTCGGGCGCTTTGCTGTCGAGTTTAGGTCGGGTCCTGAACAGGCGGGCGATCATGGCAGTACCTCATCCAGATCATGGGCGCACAGGGCGCGGTTTCTCGTGCCTTACGGCTGCCGGTGCCTACAGGGCGTTGTGCGAGCCATCGCAGAGCGGCACGCCCTCGGTGTGCTTGCAGCCACAGAAATACAGCGTGCGATCTTCTTCTGCGGTGTAGGCGTAGGGTGTGAAGTCCGTACCCTCGTGGGAGCCATCGCAGAAGGGCTGCCGCTGGCTTTTCCCGCAGGCGCACCAGAAGTACTTCTTGCCGGTGGTCACTTCCACGGGATAAGGGGCTTTCTGTGAGATTGTCGGTTCGCTCATAGTTACTCCAGTAATTAGCTGAATT
>Ga0316194_10000576_pt1 | contig 24024 bp, 24 predicted proteins | sample CroRivsedime1_MG_FD_204936 | JGI IMG/M metagenome (GOLD analysis project Ga0316194, IMG submission 204936) | Coastal sediment microbial communities from Maine, United States - Cross River sediment 1 | ecosystem: Environmental > Aquatic > Marine > Coastal > Sediment | place: USA: Maine...
GTGTGGCCGAAGACCATGCCTCCAACCCCATCAAGACCGGGCTTGGCAAACTGAAGAAGAACGGGGCCAAGATCGTCTCGATCAACCCGGTCAAGTCTGGCTATTCCGCCATTGCCGATGAATGGGTCGGTATCCGCCCCGGCACCGATGGGTTGTTCGTCGGAGCACTGGTCCATCAGCTGCTCAAGGCCGGCAAGATAGATCTCGACTATCTGGCACGCTATACCAATGCCGGTAACCTGGTGATCCGCAATCCCGGTGGCGAAGACGACGGCCTGATTGCGCGCGATCGCTATGGCAAGGTCCTGGTACTGGATCAGAAGTCCCAGAAACCTGTCCCCCTCGACAAGGCGGACCAGGTTGCGCTGCATGGTGAAGTGAAACTTCCCGGCAAGGGCAAGCGCATGGGCGTGCCGTCATTCCAGTTTGTCGCCGAGCGCTATCTGTCAGATGAATACTCGGCGGAAAAGGCGGCGGCCCATTGCGGTATCGAGGCCGCCACCATTGAGCGTATTGCCGGTGAACTGGCGCATGCCGCCTTTGAGCAGGCATTTGAACTGGACATCTCCTGGACAGATACCCACGGAAACAAGCACGACAAGATGACCGGCAGGCCGGTGTCGATGCATGCCATGCGCGGTATCTCGGCCCACTCCAACGGCTTCCATACCTGCCGGTCAATCCACATCCTGCAGATCCTGCTTGGCACCATCGATGTGCCGGGCGGTTTCCTGTACAAGCCGCCGTTCCCGAAAGCCGCACCTCCCGGCCTGAAACCTGCAGGCAAGATCGGTGAGGTCAACCCGCTCACGCCGCTTCCGGGCCCGCCGCTGGGGTTCGTGGCAGGCCCGGAAGACCTGCTGGTCAACGAGGACGGCTCGCCCCGGCGCATCGACAAGGCCTATTCGTGGGATGCGCCCATTGCCGCCCACGGCCTGATGCACACTGTGATCACCAATGCGGCCAACAAGGACCCGTACGGCATCGAAGTGTTGTTCATGTACATGGCAAACATGGGCTGGAACTCCACAATGAACACCACCGGTATCATGGAGCATCTGACCAGGATCGATGAGGAAACCGGTGATTATGTGATCCCGAAATTCATCTATTCCGATGCCTACTATTCCGAGACCGTGGCCTATGCGGATATGATCCTGCCGGACACCACCTACCTGGAGCGGTGGGACTGTATCTCGATGCTGGATCGCCCGATTTCGGAACCGCACGCACCGGCTGACTCAATCCGCCAGCCCGTGGTTGAACCGGACCGGGACGTGCGTCCGTTCCAGTCGGTCATGCTGGACCTCGGGGCCCGGCTCGGCCTGCCGGGCATGGTCAAGGAAGACATGACGCCGAAATTTCCCGGCGGTTATCCTGATTATATTGTCAACCATGAGCGCGGGCCGGGCATTGGCCCGTTGGCCGGTTTCAGGGGGGCTGACGGCAGCAAGCAGGGCAAGGGCGAAGTCAATCCGAACCAGCTTGATGACTACATCAGGAACGGCTGTTTCTGGAAGTACGAGATGCCGGAACACATGCGTTATTACCGCATGGCCAACAAGGATTATCTTGAATGGGCTCAAGGCTTTGGCTTCAATCCCAATGCCAACCAGATTATGTTCAACCTGTATTCCGAAACCATGCAGAAATTCCGCCAGGCCGCGCGCGGTCATGGTGACATCGTGCCGCCGCAGGTGCATCGCCGCCGGGTAGAGGCTTTCTTCGACCCGGTTCCCATGTGGTATGCGCCGTTTGAAGAAGCCATGACCGATGCGCGGGAGTTCCCGATGCACGCCATCACCCAGCGGCCCATGGCGATGTATCATTCATGGGGCTCCCAGAACGCCTGGCTGCGTCAGATACTGGGGCGCAACTGGCTCTATATGGAACGCGGCAGGGCAGCCAAGCTGGGGTTGAAAGACGCAGACTGGGTGCACGTCACCAGCCATCATGGCCGTATCAAGGTGCAGTTGAAGCTTATGGACGGGGTCAACCCGGACACCGTGTGGACCTGGAATGCCATCGGCAAGCGCTCCGGTGCCTGGAACCTCGACAAGAATGCACCGGAAGCCAGGAAGGGCTTCCTGCTCAACCACATCATCTCCGACCTGCTGCCGGCGCGTGAAGGCGGTTACCGGTATTCGAACTCCGATCCGGTCACGGGGCAGGCGGCCTGGTACGATCTTCGTGTGCGCGTTGAGAAAGCTGATGGCGCGGCAATGTCCGAACCGCAGTTCGAGGCAACCATGCGGCCGCCGGGCCTGTTCAAGGCAGCCATGAAAATCGGCTCGCGGGCATTCAAGGGGACCAAGTCATGACAACTCTGCCAGATACAACCAGGCCGGGGCAGAAGAAGCTCGGCCTGGTCATCGACCTGGATACCTGCGTCGGCTGCCAGGCGTGTGCGGTGTCGTGCAAGGAATGGAACACCCAGGGCTATTCCGCACCGCTCACGGACCTTGAACCTTATGGGCCTGATCCGGCAGGGGCATGGCTCAACCGTATCCACGGCTATGAAACCGGTGAAGGTGACAATGCGCGCGGGCTGCATTTCCCGCGCTCCTGCCTGCATTGCGAAACACCCGCCTGTGTGACCGTGTGCCCGACCGGGGCCAGTTACAAACGCGAAGAAGACGGCATCGTGCTGGTCAATCCCGACACCTGCATCGGCTGCAAGCTGTGTTCGTGGGCCTGTCCTTACGGCGCGCGCGAGTATGACCAGGATGATGGCGTGATGAAGAAATGCACCTTGTGCGTTGATCGCATCTACAATGAAAATCTTGAACCGGAAGACCGTCAACCGGCCTGTGTGAGAGCCTGTCCGACCGGGGCGCGCCATTTCGGCGACCTGGGTGACGAGAATTCCGACGTGTCAAAGCTGGTGAAAAGCCGGGGTGGCTTCGATCTGCTGCCGCAGATGGACTACAAACCGGTCAACAAGTACCTGCCGCCGCGGCCGCGTCGCGACAAGGCAGGCGGTGTGAAGTCAACGCCACTGGAGACGGTCGGCAAGGGGGACGGTTCCCTGGCAGAGCGGGTCTTTTCCTGGATTGATGAGGTCTTGAGCTAATGCATCCTGCGTATTCCGTCATTGTGTTCACCACGGCGTCCGGCGCGGGCTACGGTCTGCTGGCGCTGTTGGGGTTAACCGGTGCAAGTCATGGCAGCGCGTCAGACTTCTGGTTCGGTTCGGTGTCCATGCTGGTGGCGCTTGGCCTGATAACAGTCGGGCTGCTGTCATCCACCTTCCATCTTGGCCATCCGGAACGCGCCTGGCGCGCCTTCTCGCAATGGCGGTCCTCCTGGTTGTCGCGCGAAGGTGTGCTGGCGGTTGCCACCTACATTCCCGCATGCCTGTTCGGCCTGCTGTGGGTCATGCCGGACAGCAATGAAATTCTGCTTGCAGGCCTGGGTATTGTCACTGCCATTCTGGCCATGGCGACAGTGATCTGCACGGCGATGATCTATGCGTCGCTGACAACAATCCGCGCCTGGCGGCACTGGATGGTGGTGCCGGTTTATGTAATCTTTTCAATCGCCACGGGTGCGGTGCTGCTGTTTGCTTTGACAAGCGTGTTTGGTCGTTCAGGTATTCCTGCTCTTGGCATCATCACCATTGTGGCGCTGGTGCTGGCTGGTGTTGCCAAGCTGGTCTACTGGACCGGCATCGACAATATGAAACCGCTCTATACCATGGGTGATGCCACCGGGCTTGGCGGCGATGTGCGCCAGTGGGAACTGCCGCATACCTCCGAGAACTATATCCAGTCCGAAATGGGCTTCAAGGTCGCGCGCCGGCACGCCCGAAAATTGCGCATGATCGTAGGTGCATGCTTGGTTGCAGCGCTCGTGCTGGTGCTGGCTGCATTCGGTCTGGGGGGTGAGGCAGCCCCGGTATTTGCCGTGCTCGCCGTCGTGCTGGCCGGCATCGGTGCCATTGTCGAACGCTGGTTGTTTTTCGCGCAGGCCAGGCACGTCGTGTCACTGTTTTACGGCGAGCAGAGCGTATAACGGGTTACGCCCGTTCAACCCGGCACTGGAAGCAGTTGTTTTCTGCTGACCGCACGTGAACGAAGCGGACCTTGCCGTCGGCCAGCAGCGATCCCGCATATGTGCTGATGTCGGATGCCGGCACCACCTGTCCGGTACCGTAGATGATCCGCTCTCCGGCATCGTACCCGCGCACAATATAGGCAGGGTTTTTCAACATGTCCGGCAGCTTTGCATCCGGCGTGGTCCGCTCGCAGAATCCGGCATGCAGAAAAATCGGCCCGGTTTCCGAATAGGGTTGCAAATTGCTGAACGGGCGATGGGCAACGACCAGATACTCGTCACCCTGCGCAACGAGTTTCAGGCAGTGGCGGCAAGGTATCCTGCTGCCGTCGGAAACTGCCCGTTCCGGCACATTGCCATAGGCATCCGGGTCTCCGTTTTGCAAGGCTCGTACAGTGTCGGTCGGGATGGCTTGATAGCGGATATTCATTGCAGGGTCTCCTTGATTGGTGACCCACGATGGCATTGTATGAAGAGTCTGACGACCCGATTTACGGAAACAGCCACACAGGAATTTGAACCACGTCATGCGCGAAAACATTGAAGCGGCAATAGACACCATCAAACTCGCTCAAGGGGTTGTGCTGGAAGACGACTGGTTCGGGGTGCGCGCGCTGGACGATGCCACCATTGCCATTGGGGAACCTGCCTATCATCAGCGCAACTGGTGCTACCTGATAACCGATGCCGATGACAGCCTGCTGTTTGACACAGGCTCCGGCAGGAGGCCGATTGCCCCTCTGGTTGCACGCCATGGCCGGGCGCGTATTGAACCCTTCCCGTCTCACATGCACTTTGATCATCTTGGCAATATCAATGCGTTCGGCCCGGTGATCGTGGCCGACCTGCCAATGTTACGCGCGATCGAGACGGGCGGCAGGCTGACCCCGACCGAGGCAATGTTCCTTGGCGCCAGCGAAGCCGTTCCGGTGCCTACCTTTGAACTCGGCCGCTGGGTTGCGCCGGGCGACACCGTCAAGGTGGGCCGGCGCGAGCTGCGTGTAATGCACACCCCCGGACACTCGCCCGACTCCGTGTCATTATGGGAGCCTGGCCGGGGCAGGCTCTATGCTGCGGATTTCATCTATTGCGGTGCCTTGTATGCCCAGACGCCGGGTGCATCGCTACGCGACTACGTTCGCATCTGTGAGCAATTGCTGAACGTTTTGCCGGAACAGGTGCAGATTGTCTGCGCACACGGGCAACCGGAAAAGGGCGTGCATGATGCACCGGTATTGGGCTACGCCGATCTCCACGCCCTGCGCGATGTGGTGGCGAAGCTGTTGCAGAGACAGCCTCATACAGGCGAGGCTCCGGTGAACGAGCGTATGTATTTGCTGTATTCCGAGGACAGTTTCACGGCGTAACAGCTCAAAAAGCACTACATAAAGACATCTTTATGTGTTATGTGAAGGTCAGCAATTCTGACAAGGTGAGTTCTACAGATCATGGCGCGTGCAAATTTTCTCGACCTTCTGAAATCCCGTGACTGGCTGCTGGCCGACGGTGCCACTGGCACAAATCTGTTTGCCATGGGCCTGGAAGCCGGCGATGCGCCGGAGCTGTGGAATGAGGATCATCCTGACCGCATCCGCGCACTGCACCGCAATTTCATCGAAGCGGGCTCCGACATAGTCCTGAGCAATTCGTTTGGCGGCAACGCCTACCGGCTCAAACTGCACAACGCCCAAAATCGTGTGCATGAACTCAACGTCAAGGCGGCGCAGCTTGCGCGCATGGAAGCCGACGCAGTTGATCAACCGGTCATCGTGGCTGGCTCCATGGGACCCACGGGCGAGATTTTCGAGCCGGTTGGCACGCTGACCCATGAACAGGGCGTGGCCGCTTTTGCCGAGCAGGCCAAGGCGCTGGAAGAGGGCGGTGCGGACGTTTTATGGATCGAGACGATATCTTCGGAGGAAGAGTTCAGAGCCGCCGTTGAAGGGGCTCGCACAACCGGCCTGCCGGTGGTTGCAACCATGAGTTTCGACACCAACGGACGGACCATGATGGGGTTGACGCCTGCCGCCTATGCAGCTCTTGCATCGGCACAGAAAGCTGCACCGGATGCCATTGGCGCCAATTGCGGAACCGGCGCTGCGGAACTGATCGCAACAGTGCTGGGGATGACGGAAGCCGACGCGACCGCGGTCGTGGTGGCCAAGGGAAACTGCGGCATTCCGGCCTGGATGGACGGGCATATTCACTATGACGGCACGCCGGAACTGATGGCCGACTATGCTCGGCTGGCGCTGGATGCAGGTGCCAAAATCATTGGCGGGTGTTGCGGCACAACCTATGAGCATGTCCGCGCCATGCGCAACTCGCTCGAGAGCTACTCAGGCGGGACGCGACCCACGGTCGAACAGGTTGAAGTGGCGCTCGGCAAGGTTTCGGCACTGGCGCATGGAACTGACACTGCTGCCGAAGGTGCCGCCCGCCGTGGTCGCGAGGGCCGGGGGCGCAGGCGGGGCTAGACCAGGATGATGTTTGGTTGAATCAACCAAACATCATAAACCTGATCGCTCCCAGAGTGTTAGGGCAACTTTATGTATCAAATTGAACCCAAGTTGCTCCAAAGCACCGCACTCTGTGGATCAACACGGTCACGGACTCACAGTGATCTTGCAAATTGCCGCAGATGGCCTACCAAGTATGAATGCCTGACGTTTTAGAAGAAGATCCGGGCCCGGTTCCGGCCTCCGCTTTTGGTGTGCCGGTTTTTCGGGCCGTCTGGATTGCCAGCATGAGTTCGAACTTCGGCGCTCTGGTGCAGGCAGTGGGTGCATCGTGGCTGATGACGACCCTGACGGACTCGCCCCAGCAAATCGCACTGGTCCAGGCGTCAACGGCGCTTCCCGTCATGTTGTTTGCACTGTTGGCAGGCGCTATTGCCGACAATATGGATCGCCGGCGTGTGATGATATTCGCGCAGGTTTTCATGCTGCTCGTTTCCGCTATCCTGGCCATCTGTGCATGGTACCACCTGTTGACGCCGTGGCTGCTGATTGGCTTCACCTTTCTCATCGGCTGCGGCACTGCGCTGAACAATCCTGCCTGGCAGGCTTCGGTCGGTGACATGGTGCCCCGCAGCCTGCTGCCAAGCGCAGTGGGGCTCAACTCGATGGGCTTCAACATTGCCCGCAGTGTCGGTCCGGCCATCGGTGGCGTGATCGTTGCAGCAGGCGGTGCAGCAGCGGCTTTCGCCACCAACGCAGTCAGTTACATTGCCTTGCTGGCAGTGCTGGTGCGCTGGCGGCCCAACACCAGGCTGCGTACACTGCCGCGTGAACGCATCGACCTTGCCATGTCGGCAGGCGTCCGCTTTGTCGCCATGTCTCCCAACATAAGAAATGTGCTGCTGCGAGGCTGCCTGTTCGGCATGGCCGCAGCAGCCGTTCCGGCACTCATGCCGGTGGTTGCCAGCACCATGATCGCCGGTGGACCACTCGTCTATGGCGCGTTGCTTGGGTCTTTCGGAATTGGTGCGGTTGGTGGCGTACTGTCAAGCGGCTGGCTGCGCGCACGGTTTTCAACCGAGTGGATTGTGCGTGCTGCATCGGTTGCAGTCATCGTCGGCACCGGCATCACCGGTGCGAGCGCATTGCTGGTTCTGACAATGCCTGCGCTGATGCTGACAGGTGCGGGCTGGGTGCTGGCACTGTCCACGTTCAATGTATCGGTTCAGATGGCTGCCCCACGCTGGGTGGTTGCCCGGGCACTGTCGCTGTACCAGATGATGACGTTCGGCGGCATGGCATTCGGCAGCTGGTTTTTCGGGTATGTGGCCTCAGACCAGAGCACGTCTACCGCGTTATACGCCGCAGCAGCACTGATGGCGGCGACCTGCCTGCTGGGACTTGTCCGTCCGCTGACGCAAATCGAAAATGTCGACCTTGACCCGCTCAACCACTGGAGCGAGCCGGCAACCGCGGTGCGTGTGGAACCGCGCAGTGGCCCGATAGTCATCACTGTGGAACACCGGATTGCCGAGGAGAATGTCATGGCGTTTCTGCATGTCATGAATGAGCGGCGGCGCATCTGCCGCCGGGACGGGTTTTTGCGCTGGACCTTGCTGCGCGATCTGGGTGATCCGCAATTGTGGATTGAACGGTTTCATGTGCCCACATGGCTGGATTACGTTCGCGATGCACAGCGCCGCACCAAGGCAGATGCCGCCAACTATGAAGAGGTACGCAAACTCCACATCGACGGCACGCCGGCAGTGGTGCACCGCATGATAGAACGCCAGCCTGGCTCAATGCCGTCAGCACAGCAGCCCGGTGGCCGCGAACTTGCCGATCCGATGACGGATGTCACCAGGGCGACCTGAGCAGACGCTGGACATGGTATGAACAGTCCTGTGGTCGGGTCTTGGTGCTGGTCGTGGCTTTATACGCCTTGTTTGCAGTCTACGTGCAGCAACCGTGACGGTCGCAACACAACTTGAAATATTGTAAGATGACAAATTACTGCAACAGGCGCGTGGCTAGTGTCAGGCGTGAACGGGCTCCAACACGAGATGAACAATCATGACAAACGTTCCGCCTTTGACGCCTGATAATATCCGGCAAACAGTTATCACTGCCATCGCTGCCCACTGGAAGGCGTTCCTGATTCAAGGGCTTGTCCTGTGCGTTCTGGGACTTCTGGCAATTGGCGCTCCGTATTTCACCACGCTTGCCATCGACATCCTGATCGGTTGGCTGTTCATGATGGGTGGCATTGTCCGCGCACTTGCGCTGATGAAGGCAAAGCATATGCCGGGATACTGGTGGTCCATGCTTGGTGCCGTATTGGCTGTCGTTCTTGGTTTTGTGTTGATCGCCAGACCGGTTGACGGCGCACTCACCCTGACCATGCTGCTCATCATACTGTTTGCCGTAGAAGGGGTATCCGGCATCCTCTCGGCCCTGGTGTTCCGGCAATATTCAAGCAACTGGATTTGGCCTTTGATCAGTGGCGTGATGAATCTGGTGCTGGTGGCCTTTATCCTGCAAGGCTGGCCGGGGACGGCAACCTGGGCCATCGGTCTGCTGGCCGGTATCAACCTGTTCTTCATGGGAGCCTCGTTGATCATGCTGTCGGTTGGAGCCTCGAAACAACACTAGCGCATTATCCGATAAGATGGATATTGCTTTAGCCATCATTGCTGGCCGGGGGCAATTGCCGAACCCGCACCTGAATTATTTGTAAACTGACAAAGCATGGGCAGGGTACTACAAGTGAGCAGGTGCCGGTTTTTGGCTGGCGGCGGATTTGCAAAGCGATGCGTGTTTCAAACAACTCCCCGGAACAGAATGCCCTCGTCCTGCAAGGCGGTGGCGCTTTGGGCGCTTATCAGGCAGGAGCCTACGAGGCGCTTGCCGGCAGCCATCACCAGCCGGACTGGATAGCTGGAATTTCCATTGGAGCCATCAATGCTGCCATCATCGCAGGCAACCCCGTTGAATCGCGCCTGGACAGGCTGAATGTGTTCTGGGAGCAGGCCAGCTCGGCGCTGTCATTTGATCCGTGGCTGGATACACCGGGATTCCGGAACGCCTTCACTGAACTGGCTGCTGCATCGGTGATGGCGTGGGGGGTGCCCGGGTTCTTCAACCCCCGGTTTCCGACGCCTGCCTTCATGCCATACGGCTCTGCCGAGGCGCAGAGCTATTACGACACATTACCCTTGAAAGCCACTCTGGAAGCGCTGGTGGATTTTGATTTCCTTAACTCGACGGGCCCCCGCCTGAGTGTTGGTGCTGTCGATGTAGAGACTGGAAACTTCACCTATTTCGACAGCAAGACCATGCGTATCGGGCCGGAGCACATTATGGCCAGCGGTGCGCTGCCGCCCGGCTTTCCGGCCGTCGAGATTGAGGGGCGCGAATACTGGGACGGTGGTCTGGTGTCCAACACGCCCCTTCAATATGTCATGGAGAATTGCGGCACGGGACCCTTGTGCATTTTCCAGGTCGACCTGTTCAGCGCGCGCGGAGCCAGACCGGGCAACCTGGTCGAAGTATCACAGCGCGACAAGGACATCCGCTATTCCAGCCGGACACGGCTGACGACGGACAGGTTCCGGAAAATGTATGAAATCGGTGCCGCAGCCAACAGGTTGCGAGAGAAACTGCCCAGGGAACTGCAGGGTGATGCCGATCTGCAATCTCTGCTCAATGCCGGACCGCAATGTCCCGTTGCGCTGATGCACCTGATCCACCGGAAAGAAGAGTTTGAAGGCCAGTCGAAAGACTATGAATTCTCCCGCATCTCCATGAAGCAGCATTGGGTGGCTGGCATAAATGACACAACCAAAAGCCTCAATCACCGGCTATGGAAGAACCGCAAGCTTGGTGATGTCGGATTGCAGGTCTTCGATCTGACCGCAGCCGAATGATGGTCAGGATATCAACAGGATTATCCAAATGAAGAGCAGGTATGTAACTGCCAGGCATTTGCCATACCGCTCATCAATGCGTCCTGTCAGCCTGGGCCTTGGCGACGACACCGAATCCGCGCAGGTCATGCACAATTGTCTGGAAGAAGGAAACCGATGATGAATCTCAACAACAAGGTGTGCATCATTACAGGTGCAGCAAGCGGCATTGGTCTCGCCATTGCCGAACGGTTTATCGCTGACGGAGCCAAGGTGGCGATTGCCGACCTCCGCCTCGACGCTGCACAGGCGACCGCCGAAAAATTGACCAGGACGGGACCAGGTGAAGCCATCGGCGTTGAAATGAATGTCACTGACGAGGGTCAGGTCAATGATGGCGTTGCTGAAGTCGTCAAGCACTGGGGTGGCGTCGATGTGCTGATTTCCAATGCCGGCATTCAGATCGTTCACAAGATCGAGGACTTCCCGTTTGACGACTGGAAGAAACTGCTGGCAATCCATCTGGATGGGGCGTTCCTGACGTCCAAGGCGTGCTTGCCGCATATGTACAAGAACGGCAGCGGGTCCATCATTTTCATGGGGTCGGTGCACTCGAAAGAAGCATCTGCACTGAAGTCAGCCTATGTGACGGCGAAACATGGTTTGCTTGGTCTGGCCCGTGTGATTGCCAAGGAAGGCGCTGTCCACGGTGTGCGGGCCAACGTCATCTGTCCCGGCTTCGTGAAAACACCGCTTGTCGAGAAGCAGATTCCCGAACAGGCGAAAGACCTCGGGATATCTGAGAAGGAGGTTGTCGAGAACGTCATGCTCGGCGACACCGTGGACAAGGAATTCACCACAGTCGAGGATGTCGCCGAAATTGCCCACGTATTTGCGGCATTCCCGACCAATGCACTGACCGGACAATCCCTGGTTGTCAGCCACGGTTGGTACATGAACTGAGCCGGCGCGCCAACACTTTGGAAACGCACCGGTTCCGACCCGGAAGAAGGTCCCGGAAGTGACGCTGATACAGAACGTGAAGCAGCTTCGTTCACAATCAAGCCTGTGGCGCTTCAGGTTGTGATGAAGCCGGTTCGACAAAACTGATTCAGCGGTTGTCTTTCTCGGTTTTCGTGCCGACCGGGCGCTGACGGACAACATATCTTTCCCGGTCCCTGTACGCCACTTCAACACTCTTTGACGTCTTCTCCCGCAAGCGCTTCACATAGTTCTTTATGGCGTGATCCGGCAGGCTGGACAAATAAAATTCCTTGGCGAACTGATCAACAGACAACCTGTCTGCCTTGTGTTGAGGAAGGCTCACATAGTACGGCCCATCAAGCAGGATGATTTCCGGCCCGGTATGTTCAAACAGGTTGCCTTTGCCATCAGTTCCATCCGGCAACATCGGGACGATGTCGTTCTGATCCACCACCCGTGTCAAAGGCAAGTCTGCATACTTCTCTGCACCTTGCCTGTTGGTGACCTTCGGCTGGCCGAAAGTGTAGATTCTGCCAACCTTGCCGCCCTCGTGGTGCAAGTACATTCCCAGCAGACAGGCAACCGCACCACCCAGCGAGTGTCCTGTCAGGGTCACCGTGTAACCTGGTTTCAGGTGAGGTTTCAGGTCAGTCAGGATGTCTTGCGTCACGATATCAAAGCCACGGTGCACTTTGATCCCCAGAACTGGATCGAAACGTTCATGCGTGTCGCGGTCCTCGCTGTCATTCATTGCATCAGCAGTGCCCCGCACAGTTACGATATGAATGCGTTCGCCATGGTCTGTCTCAATGAAATACAGAACACTCGCTCCACCGGGTGTCGCGATGCGGGTGGTGTTGGGATACGCCTTGGCAATCGCTGCAGGTGACTCGTAAGCCGTACTGGCCCGTTCAGCAAAACCCAACAGGGTCGAAAACTGGACCATGCTGTCACTGGCTGCGGCAGGGAAGATCCCGGCTATGCTTACCATCAGGACAATCAACAGGCATTTGAATGTTCGCGGCATATCGTTCTTTCCAAACTGTGCACAAACGCGTTGCCAGTGATAACGCGACAACGCCTATCCATTGGCTATGTCGGGATATGGCAAAACCTCATCTGTTCTTGCCAATGACATAGATACTTTCCTGAAACCCGGGCTGTACGGGACCATCGGTCGATTGCCCATGAACCATGACTGGCATACTGGAGCGTAATAATCACGAGCATCGTGGTCCTCTACGGCATCAAGTACGCATCTGATGGCGTCCTGTTTGACAGTCAAAGTAATGAACTCAATTCGTTTGGCTGGAGCAACTTTATGGGTTCAATTGAACCCATGTTGCTCTAAGCCAATTCCTCCAGCCGTTCCAGGAACGTGTCCACTTCGTCTGCCGTGTTGTAGTGCGCCAGGCCGATGCGCAGCACGCCGCCGTCTTTCATCAGGTCCATGTGATGGATGGGTTCCAGTGCGTAATTGTGGCCGGACCACAGGAAAATATTGTCCTTTGCCAGCGACGTGGCCACGTCTTCGGGGTTTTTGCCGTCCATGGTGATGGACACGGTCGGCACCCGCCGTGCCATTGCGTTGTCCGAGGTGATGCCGCGCACCTTGACACCCTTGATGGATGACAGGCCGCCAATCAACTGCCTGGTCAGCGACATTTCGTGGCCCATGGCGGCGCGCATGCCGGACACAACGCGGCTGCGCGACAGCGGCAATCCGATATAACCGTCATCCAGTGACGCGATATACTCTATGGCCCCCAGCGATGCGGCAAGTGTCTCTCTGGGTGCCGTACCGGTTTCGAACTTGCCGGGCGCGCCATATTCAAGGGCCGGGCGCACCTGGTAGGAAAACAGTGATTCCAGTACGTCACTGCGCCCGTACATGATGCCTTGATGCGGGCCGAAGAACTTGTAGGCAGACGATACCAGGAAGTCGCAGCCAATGTCCTGCACATCGATAACCCCATGCGGAGCAAATTGTACGGCGTCCACATAGCTGATTGCCCCGACGCTGCGGGCCTTGGCGCACATGGATTTCACGTCATTGATGGTGCCGGTGCAGTTGGATGCATAACCAACAGCGACGATTCTGGTCTTGTCGCTCAGCACCTTGTCCAGGGCATCGCCGGGGAACTCAAAACTCTCCGTGTCAAACTCGAGCCATTTTACCGTTGCGCCCGTGTCCGCTGCCACCAGCAGCCAGGGTGCTACATTGGCATCATGATCCATGCGCGACAGTACGATCTCGTCACCTTCGCTGATATTCAGGGTCTTTTGCAGGTTGCGCGACATGGCCAGTGTCATGGTGGTCATGTTGGCCCCGTAGATGATGTCATTGGCTGACGGCGCGTTGTAGAATTGCGCGGCTGCCGCATGCGCCTCCTCGACAAGGGCCAGAGCCATTTGTGACGTGACAAAGGCGCCACCCAGGTTTGCATTCTGTTCGATCATGGCGCGGGTGGCGCGGTCGATAACATGCTGCGATACCTGGGTACCGGCGGGATTGTCCAGGTAGATGCGTGGCTTGCCGTTATCCGTAAGGGAAAGTGCGGGGAACTGGGCGCGGATGCCACCAATAGAAAATCCGGTCATGGTAATCCTGATTGTGTTTGGGTCGGGGAGGAGAGTTTGTTCGGCCGAAAATGCGCGGTGTCTGGTGCTTAGTCAACCATGCGTCGTTATTTTGCCCTGCGACAGTCGCAATCAGACAGCTTATTGTCGCTCGCTCATGCGCATGCCTGTTTCATTAACGGTTATGAGTGTGTAATCGCGTCAGGCGCATGATGCCTCTTGTGGAGAAGATGATGACTGAAGAAGACGATCTCGACCTGCGGTCTCTGGATGATGAAGAGCTTACCCAGCAGATACACGACGACCTCTATGACGGTCTCAAGGAAGAGATCGAGGAAGCCGTCCACATTCTGCTGGAGCGTGGCTGGACGCCGTACAAGATATTGACCGAGGCCCTGGTTGAAGGCATGCGCATTGTCGGTATCGACTTTCGCGACGGCATTCTGTTCGTGCCGGAAGTTCTGCTTGCCGCCAACGCCATGAAAGCGGGCATGTTCATTCTCAAGCCGTTGCTGGCCGAAACCGGTGCACCGCGCGTCGGCAAAATGGTCATTGGCACCGTCAAGGGCGACATTCACGATATCGGCAAGAACCTCGTTTCCATGATGATGGAAGGTGCAGGCTTCGAAGTCATCAATATCGGCATCAACAATCCGGTTGAAAATTATCTGGCAGCCATTGAAGAGCACCAGCCGGACATTCTGGGCATGTCGGCTCTGTTGACGACCACGATGCCCTACATGAAAGTGGTCATCGATACACTGAAGGAAAAGGGCATGCGCGATGATTATATCGTGCTGGTCGGCGGGGCACCTCTGAATGAGGAATTCGCAGCCGCCATCGGTGCGGATGCCTATTGCCGGGATGCTGCCGTTGCGGTTGAAACCGCCAAGGATTTCATGGCACGCAAGCACAACCAGGTGACCGCCTGACCTGTTACTTCCTGTCTGGATTTTGAATGAATTCGCCTGCAACCGGCCGGTTGCAGGCGTTGTTTTTTGTGGCTCACAGCGCCTTGGGCATGTGGCAACCAAGCTCAAATGACCGGTTTGTGAAAAATTGCACATCTGCTTGATTACAATCCTGTCATCTTTCGTGACATCAACGTGATCAACACGAAACAGAGCAAAAAAATTCAAATCGAGGAAACAGACCCATGACCGCAATTCGCAACACAGCAATCGCCGCCGTTGCCGCTATCACCATCGCCGTTTCAATGGCTTCTCCCGCACAGGCAATCTCCAAGCATGGCGCCTTCTGGGCAGGAGTCGGCACAGTCGCTGCCATCGGCGCAATTGGTGCCGCACACGGCCACGGCTATTATGACGGTGACTATCGCGGTGGCCGCCACTATCGCCGCTCGGCGCGTCGCTGCGCACGCCGGTTTGGCTGGCACACCTGGCGTTGGGAACGCTGCATGCGCCGCCGCGGCTTCTGAGCTGACAGTTTGACCAACAAAGGTTCTGCGAACGCCGCCGGAGTTTTTCGGCGGCGTTTGTCGTTTTCGGCATCGCGGGTTCGCTCAGGCAGGCCTATACTGGCCGCCATGAAACAGCTTGGCCCGGAAGAAAAGTTCGAATTCCGCAAGACGTCCGGCGATGTGCTGATCATCGCCTGCGGCGCCTTGGCGCGTGAGATGGTGGCGCTGATCGAAATGAACCGCTGGTCGCATCTGGATATCCAGTGCCTGCCGGCCATCTGGCACAATACGCCGGACAAGATCCCCGGTGGCGTGCGCGATGCCATCCACAAGGCGCGCGCAACCCAGCGCTATCGCGAGATTTTCATTGCCTATGGCGATTGCGGAACCGGCGGACTGCTCGACAGGGTCATCGAGGAAGAGGGGGTCAAGCGCATTGACGGCCCGCACTGCTATTCATTCTTCTCCGGCAATGACAAGTGGGCCGCGCACCAGGATGATGAAATCACTGCCTTTTACCTGACCGACTACCTGGCCAGGCATTTTGACAAGCTGGTCTGGCAGGGGTTCGGTATGGACGCTCATCCTGAACTGCGCGACATGATGTTTTCCAATTATACAAAGGTGGTCTATCTGGCGCAGACCGAAGACGAGACCTTGCAGGAAATGGCCAGGGCAGCAGCAGAAAAGCTGCAGCTTGCATACGAGTACCGGTTCACCGGATATGGCGATCTGGCGGCAGACATGGCGAAGCTTGAGACAGCCTGATCAGCGGTCGTGTTGCAACAAATCCACCATGCGGTTTCGTGAATTGGGTGCGGGCCGCTATACCGGGTTCAAATTCCAAATCAACTATGAAAGCCGAACCACATGACCTGGAACGTTTATCTGTCGGGCGAAATACACAGCAACTGGCGCGAGGAACTTGAAGCAGGCACCAGGGCGGCCGGTCTGCCGGTCAGTTTCTCTGCTCCGGTAACAAATCACCCGGCATCCGATGATTGCGGTGTTGCCATTCTCGGCGAAGAGCCAAACAAGTTCTGGCATGACAACAAGGGCGCCAACATCAACGCCATACGCACCCGTACCCTGATCGAAAAAGCCGATGTCGTCGTGGTGCGCTTCGGTGAAAAATACAAGCAATGGAACGCAGCCTTTGATGCAGGCTATGCCTCTGCGCTCGGCAAGCCGGTGATCATCATGCACGGGCCTGATCACCAGCATGCGCTGAAGGAAGTGGATGCAGCCGCACTGGCGGTTACCGAGACGCCGGACCAGGTCGTGGATATATTGCGCTACGTGATCAATGGCGAACTGAAGGGCTACTAGACCAGAGGCTTGGCATTGAGAAAATGGTCGCTCAGCGGTTCCTGATAGTCGCCACCCGCAATCTCGTAATAGTCACCGGCAAAGTCGCAGTAGATATGCCCCCTGAGCGGTACGCCCAGAGCGGTATCAAACGCACCGGCTGCAATCGCAATGCGGTCTGATCCGTCAGCCTTCCAGAACAGGGTCGACCCGCAGGTTGAACAAAACCCGCGTCGATAGCCGGGGGTGGACTCGTACCAGGCCTGACCGTCTGTCGAGGTCATGTGCAATGCATCATCGGCGCAGCCCGTGGCACTCATATAGGTGCCGGTCTGCTTGCGGCACTGGATGCAGTGACACGCCACGACGTCGCGCAAGTCACCTGCTACCTCGAATTTCACGCCGCCGCACAGACAGCTTGCCTTGTGTGATGCGCTCATTGCGACCTCAGGGTTGAAAGGGCAGCAATATGGTCCGGCGTGACGCCGCAGCAGCCGCCGATTATCTGGGCGCCTGCGTCGCGCCAGCCTTGTGCGGCGACAGCAAAGTCAGCCGGTGCAATGTCGACGAACTGCCAGTCCGGCATGGTGAATTCACCGGCTTCCGGGTAAGCGCCGGTCGGGCCCGACCAGTTGGCGGAAATGATCTCCAGTCCTTCCAGTATGGTGTCGATCGGCGAGTGCATGATCAGGCATGCATCCGGATTGAACCGGGTCAGTTCCCTGACAATCGGTTCGAGCAACTGATCGGGATGATTGACACCGGTCAGAGCACCCTCGCCATTGCGTTCTACGGCAATGCCGACCCACACGGGCAGGCCGGTATTGACGGCGGACTCCACCGCCCAGCTTGAAAACTTCGTGTCGCGCATCATTTCCATGATCAGCAGGTCTGCACCGCAGGCCTTCAGATTGGCAGCCTTGGCATCGAACAGGCGCCGCACGGTAGCATCGTCCCAGGAGAAGTTCGGATCGAAATCATCGGTGCCTTTGGCGATCGGGCGCATGACGGATATGGAACCTGCCACGCATACCGGGTGGTCCGCAGCGTCGGCCGCCTCACGCGCCACCCGCATGGCGATGGTATCGGTCTCGATGAGGTCGGCATCGCGGCCATGCGCGTTGAACATCAACGGTGCCGATGCATAGGTATTGGCTGTTATGACCTCTGCTCCGACCCTGATGTAATCATCATGCACCGCGCGCACCACTTCCGGGTGGGTGCGATTAGCTTCGGCACACCACACATCGGAGTCCATTTTCACGCCACGGCGCTGGATATCGGTTCCGGTTCCGCCGTCCAGAATGACAAGTTCGCCATTGTCGAGCTTGGTCTTGATGTGTGCATACATGCAGGGGGCTTCCTTTAAGGCTTGGCAGCTCTATCCGATTGTCCCTGGATCGACGCCGCGCGCTGTCATGAAAGCGACCATATGGAAGCGGGTCTGGTCTGGCGAGTAGAAATATTCAAGGCCCACCGGGCAGGCATTGCGGGCCATGCAGCCGCCTGTCCGGCACAGCTTGCCTTCACTAAGTCCGAGATGAGTGGTGCAAGCAGCAACATCATAGCCACCAGCTGAAAAAGCATCCACCGGGCAGGTTACCAGGCATGGCTTGTCCATGCAGGTTTCGCACGGTGAATTCGTCTCATGTGCGGGTGGAAGTGCGATTGCCTCGTCAAACAGGAAGGCGGCTCGGTAGGCGTGCCACAGGCCGAACTTGTGATGAATATTCATGCCCAGCGGCGACGTGTGACCGGCCCCTGCGGCTCGTGCCCAGGTCAGAAACGGCGGATGCGGCGTATCGAATGGAAACACCACACGCGCACCAAGTTCCCTGGCAAGCGGGGTGAGGACGTCCTGTGTCCACTCGTCCATGAGATCGCACGCCGGGTCGCGTTCAGACGCAAAACGGGAAAACATTGCAGGCCCGGCATTGCCAATGAGCACCAGCGTGCGGCCTGAAAAATCGACACCGGCGGCATTGCCCAGCCACCCCAATACTTCAAAGCGCTCTGCACGAATGCGAGCCTCCATTGCTGCCGCTTCCTGACGCACGTCAGGCAAAGCGCGGGTGGTCTGGTTGCATCAGGGCACGATCCAGCTTGATGTCATGATTGGCGCGCAGTTGCTCATCAATGGCTGCCGGCAGGTAATCAGGGAAATAGCCTGACAGTATCTTGTTCTTGCGCGCGGCAGCCACTTTGACGACATTCGGCTTTTTCGCCTCGTTCCACTCTTTCGGGCTCATCCGGTTGCTGATGTCGGGGTAGACATAGTCCTTCTGCATCAGGTCCAGCGTCTGTCCCGACCCAAGATAGTGGCCCGGCCCCTGGGTACAGACTTCGGTGATCACATCAAGGGACAAGGTCGCGTCATTCACTTCAATGCCACGCACATTGCGATTGACCGCGCCAAGCATGTCATTGTCGATCAGAATGCTCTCCAGGCAAAAGCCCAGTAGCGATGCATGCATGCCCGCAGCCTCATAGAGCAGGTTGACACCTGACATTGCAGTCAGCGCTGCATTGACCCCATGTTCGCAGCCCGCCTGCATATCCGGCAGTTTGCTGTCGGCCATGCCGGCGGCAGTGCCGGTGGTCAAATCATAGAACTGGCCCATCTGGGCACACGCGGAAGAGATAAGGGCCTGTTCGCCGGACCCGCCTGACATGGCCCCTGTGCGCAGGTCGGATACGAACGGCCATGGCCCCCACAATGCATAGGCCCCGGGTTGTATGGCATTTACATAGGCCAGGCCGGCCAGGCATTCCGCCACTGCCTGCACCACGGTTCCCGCAAGCGCTGCAGGTGAAGTCGCACCTGCCTGGGCAGCCGACAGCAGCAGTACCGGCATGCCGCCGCGCACCGCCACTTCCAGGCAGCGGCAGGCATCTTCGGCCCATTTCATCGGCGGAACCACAAAACAGTTTGACTGGCTGACGAACGGCCGTTCGCGCCATTTGGCCTCGCTGCCGGCAACCACATGCAGCATCTCGAGGCACTCGCGCACATGATCAGGCTCCACCATGGAGGTGCCGACGTGTTTGGACGTGCCTGCGAGGCAGGCATACAGCGTGTTCACATCAAGATCGCGTGGTTCGACCATGTCGCGGGCAACCACGGGACGTTGAAAAAAGTGAATGTGCTCGCAATTGTCGACAATGCGGGCGGCGTCGTACAGGTCGACCAACAGTGAATCACGATAGGTTTCAGTCTCAGGCTCGACAATGTGCACTGCCGCGCCGGCGGTGCCGAAGTGGACCTTTGAACCCCATGGTTCGAGGTCGTATCTGGGGTCACGGGCAAACAGCGGAAACCGCCGGGCACATATTGTCAGCGTGTCCTCGATCAGGGCGCGCGGAAACCGCAACCGGCCATCGTCGCCCAGCGTACAACCCTTTTCGGTCATCAGTTCGATGCAGGACGGGATTGAGTTTCCGATACCCACCTTTTCAAGCAGGGTCAGCGCTGCTGCATGGATCTTTTCCAGGTCGCCCTCGGAGAGCGGTTTGTACCGTCCGCCCGTCATGCCGGGGCGAACCGCTGCCTCGTCAACAGGAATGGCGCGCGAGCGCATGGCTACGCGGGCTTCGCGTCCGCCGCGTCGGCGGTTGATATCGACAGCTACGGACATTGCCGGGTTTCCTCAACTGGGAGAGTTGTCATTGCAAGCGTGATTGTGCTGGTTTCTGCGAGTCTTGCAAAGCGCATAGTTCTCATTTCATGGTGAGAATTTTTCACCATTATGATGCGCTTTCCTGTTGAAACACAGCCGTTTCATGTCAGTATCGGCAACACTGACCATCAATAGCGCCAACAGGGTGAATTGACGTGACCAAGCGAAACCTGCCCCCCTTGCGCGCGCTTACAGCGTTTGAAGCAGCTGCGCGACTGGGCAGTTTCCGCCGGGCAGCCGATGAACTCGGCCTCACCAGGTCAGCCATCAGCCACCAGATCAAGGCGCTGGAGGGTGTTCTTGGTGTTGACTTGTTTTCACGCGATGGCAAACGCGCGGAACTGTCGGGCCCGGGGCTGATCTACTTCCCGGCTGTACGTGAGGCATTCGACCAGATTGAAAGCCAGACCCAGGTGATACGGCCGCGCGCATCCGGCAACGAGTTGACGGTACAGGTCTATGTCACGGTCGCGATGAAATGGCTGCTGCCGCGGCTGCATGATTTTGAGCGACGGCATCCGAACATGCGTGTGCGGCTGTCGACGTCCTATTTCCACTGGGACTACGACGCTGACAATGCAGATGTGGCTATCATCCTGGCGCGCAAACGCAATGATGATCATTATTATCGAAACCTGTTCCGGTCACATCTGAAACCGGTCTGCTCGCCGGATTACCTGGCACGCACCGGCGCCATTTCCACGCCGCAGGATCTGTTGCGGCACAAGCTGCTGTTTGTCTATTCGGCCGAAGAAGACTGGCGGTTGTGGCTGAAGGCCGCCGGTCTTGGTGAAACGAAACTGTCCAGCACACTCGCCTTCGACAGTTATCTGCTGGCGCAGGAAGCTGCCATTGCAGGTCAGGGCATTGCCATGACCATAGGCCCTTATGCACGTGACGAGCTTGCGTCGGGAAGGCTGGTGCTGCCGATTGATCTGGACGTGCCGCACCGGCACTGGTGGGCATTTGCCTGCCGCGGAACCGACCGGCTGCTGCCCAAGGTGAAAGCGTTCGAAGACTGGTTGATGGAGCAGGTCGCCGCAGATGATGACATACCCGCAGCTGCCAGGGAGGCAATTGACGCATGAGCGAAACCATTGAAGCAGAACCGCGCAAGCGTCGCAGGCGGGCAGATGCACGCCGTGCCGCAACAACCGGTGACACGGGCGCGATGACATTGGCGCAACAGGCGCCGGGTCAGGCAAAGGTGATGTTTGAGCCTGCACGAATAGTTTCTGACGACGAACTGGAAAGCCTGCATCTGGCCTCGCTCGAGGTGCTGGAGACAATCGGCATGGATGTGATGTTGCCAGAAGCGCGCGACTATTTTGCGCGCGCCGGCGCAAGCATTGACGGTGAACGGGTGCGCATTCCAGCCGGCTTGATCATGCAGGCTCTTGCTACGGTACCGTCGCAGTTCACCTTCCATGCGCGCAACCCCAACAAGACACTCCGGATCGGCGGTGGCTGGATGGCATTTGGAACCGTTGGGTCGGCACCCAATTCCTCAAGCCTTGAGCGCGGTCGCCGCCCGGGCAACCTGGAAGACTATTGGGACTTTCTGAAACTCGCCCAGAGTTTCAACTGCATCGACTTCATATCCGGTTATCCGGTTGAGCCGATAGACGTTCATGCCTCGGTTCGCCATCTGGTGGCACTGAAGGACATGGCGCTGATGACGGACAAGCCTTTCCACGCCTACTCGCTGGGACTGGAGCGGATTCGCGATGGTATCGAGATCGCCCGCATTGCCCGTGGTGTTAGCCACGAGCAACTGGAAACCGAGCCTTCGCTTTTCACCATCATCAACACCAACTCGCCGTTAAAGATGGACGTGCCGATGTTGCAGGGCGTGATCGAAATGGCGCGCCGGAACCAGATCGTCTGCATTACGCCGTTTACCCTGGCAGGTGCCATGGCTCCGGTTACGGTTGCCGGGGCTCTGGTGCAGCAAAATGCCGAGGCGCTTGCCGGTATTGCGCTCACCCAGCTTGTGCGTCCGGGCGCACCGGTTATCTATGGCGGCTTTACCTCCAATGTGGACATGAAGTCCGGGGCACCGGCGTTCGGCACGCCGGAATACATGAAAGCCGCGATGGTGGGCGGACAACTGGCGCGCCGCTACGGCATTCCGTATCGCACGTCGAACACCTGTGCCGCCAATGCACTTGATGCCCAGGCCGCCTATGAAAGCGTGTTTTCCCTGTGGGGCGTGACCATGGGCGGTGGCAATCTGGTCATGCATGGCGCAGGCTGGATGGAGGGCGGACTGGTTGCCTCGCTTGAGAAGTTCGTGCTCGATTGTGACCTGATTCAAATGGTCAAGTCGTTCCTGCAACCGCTTGATGTGACTCGGGATGCGCTGGGGCTCGAGGCAATGAAGGAGGTCGGTCCCGGCGGGCATTTCTTCGGCTGCGCCCACACCATGGCGCGCTATGACAGCGCGTTTTACGCGCCGATGATTTCGGACTGGCGCAACTTTGAGCAATGGCAGGCAGCAGGCTCATCGCACGCCGGCGACAAGGCGCAGGCTATCACGAAGCAGGTATTGGGCACCTATCAGAAACCAGCGATTGATCTCGCTGTTGAAGAAGAACTGGAAGCATTTGTGGCCAGACGCACGCAAGAAGGCGGTGCGCCGACCGACTTCTGATTGACCTCATGGCGAGCCATCGCGCATTGTGTTTCGGTAGAGAATTCAGGTTGGACTGTTTTATGAAATTTGCCTATCTGATCGAGCCGCCGTTCAACCATGAAAAACAGGACGGGTCGGTACCCGGATGTGATGTCGAACTTGCCAGGGTGGTTTATGACGCCATCGGGGCAGGCCCGTTTGAACAGGTCGAGACAGAATTTGCCGAGTTGCTGCCGGGCCTGTGGGGATATAAACCAGTTGCAGCATCGACGGTTTGCAGGCTGACGGAGTATCCGGGGTCGCCCGGGCGTCGCCAAATGATGGCAGGGTCAGGTTTCAGCGACGATGAGATTGATCTCGTGGTCAACCGGAAGTCCGGATAGCTGCATTGGACCTCCTCTTACTGTTTGGATCGGCGTTTCTCGCGGCAACGATTTTTCCTGCGCAGTCGGAAGCGGTGCTGCTTGTGATGCATGCAAATGGCGTGTCGTCTGACATGGTGCTGCTGGGTGTTGCCAGCCTGGGCAACACGCTGGGTGCCTGTGTGAACTGGGGATTGGGCAGGTTTGCGTCCGGCATGCGTGACCGGCCATGGTTTCCGGCAAATTCCCGGCAGTTGATCCGCGCTGAGCGCTGGTATGCCCGCTGGGGCGTCTGGTCCTTGCTGCTCAGCTGGATGCCGTTTGTGGGCGATCCGCTGACCGTGATAGCCGGATTGTTGCGCACACCGTTTGCGGTGTTTGTGATCATCGTGGCTATTGCCAAGACCGGCCGCTATGCGGTGCTGCTGTGGGCCGCTGCCGGTATTTGAGAATGACGCGGTGACCGCTCAAAGGCCATCGCATCATTGTGCTGTGCGGTCCTCAACCAGATGATCTGTCGAGCCCGTGTATCAGGTCTGAACTGCAGGAATGATCCTACCTCCCGCCGCTGACCGGACCTCTGCCGAAACCGCGGCCATATCCGCCATAACCGTAGCCCCACCGATAGCCGTAGCCCC
>Ga0316194_10000577_pt1 | contig 24014 bp, 31 predicted proteins | sample CroRivsedime1_MG_FD_204936 | JGI IMG/M metagenome (GOLD analysis project Ga0316194, IMG submission 204936) | Coastal sediment microbial communities from Maine, United States - Cross River sediment 1 | ecosystem: Environmental > Aquatic > Marine > Coastal > Sediment | place: USA: Maine...
ATCAAAATCTACCATTTGTGGATGGACACTTCCTAATTTTTTCGTTATTCATTATTGACGGCTTCGTAAAAAGTCTTTTGTGAGCGACATCGAACAATTTTGGAGAAAGATTCATGATGAGTCTGGCGTTAAAAATTGTAAGCTGTTTGAGGGCGTTAGCCCGAGTTCTTGCAATTTAGCCCGGCGAGTCATGAATCCCAAAATTGCTTGCGGAGCGAGCAAAATCAGACTTTTTACGAGTTCATCATTATTCATTTTAGATATGTTGGGTTCAGATATAAACTTATTCACTCTTGTCCAAAAACGATCTTATAGATGTATATGAGTTATCATACCTAAAGAATTTGTGGATCGTAGCTTCCTTGGGAACCTGGAATGATGGAATGCTGGAATTTTGGGTTCTTTAAAAGGAACCAATCTTCCATTATTCCAATATTCCATTATTTCGGCATCTTTTTGGCAAAATGTGAATGCGGTATTTATCCCGGCTTGTCATGCCAAAAATATTCTGGACACCAATGAAATTTTTTATTTCAGAACAACCCGGTATTTTTTGAGAAAATCGGACGGATTATAGGATAATTTCGCCTTGCGAAGGCCGGCATCGCCAAGATCCTGTTCGCGATTGACCGTTTTAAAATCATCGCCGGCATGCTCAAGGAACATCTGGTTGATCGCCTGATAAACCCCCTTATATGCAGCATTCCCTTTTTCGAAATGGATAACGACGGTATCTTCTGACAATTTTTCTCCGATGGTGTAAGCAACCATTTCTTGACCGATTAAAATGGCACCCCCTGTTAATCCGTACAACTTTTCCCAGCTGTCGAAAACCCGCGAGATCGCCCTATTTTCAGCGGAAAGTGCTTCAGACGACTCACAATCACGCCAGGTACACCAGTCGTCCTGCATCCCCATGGCCATATCGATCATCTCTTCACCAAAAGGGACAAATTGGTAATCGTATTTTTTTGTAAACTGATTCAGCAGATTCCTTTTTTTATGAAATTGTCTTCCTTTGAGTTCAATGAGCGCATTCGCAGCATAAAGATAATCCCAATGATCCCTTGCGTCATCAGCGATGATTCGGTGGCCGATATTTTCTTCCCAGAGCCTCAGCAGGTCTTCGGGAATACGAGAAAATTGGGTCTGTTCGTTGAAATAATCGTCGAAACATATGCGCCAATCAATTCCCGCCCATGATCCTATGGGCGCCCAGAAAACTTCATCCGGAACCGTCTGTTTTATCCAGACAAGATTTTTCGACCATGCCCAGTAAAGGCCGTACACCTCGGCCCATCCCCAAAGGTTCAAAAAGGTATAATCAGAAGGCTTTTGGGGGCATTCGGCAAAATATTCCAAGTATTTTTTTTGGTTCTCGAGGCTTATTTTTTCAAAATTTAACGACATTTCACAACTATCCGTGTTGATTAAGGTTGACGTCCCATTTATGTATTCAGTAAATATAAGCATTCTTTAAATTTAGCAACCTTTATGCCGACCCTCTGGCCGGTATACACATTGCGTTTCATCAGAACTTGGCCATTTTGATCATTTTGGATAGAATTTCGGGATATCGGGTATCTTAGCACCGCATTGAAAAGTATTGGGATTCGTGAGATAAACCTTGCGGGTCGAAAAAACACTTGGAGGTATCATGCGCTGGAAACAGTTTTTAACGCCTGTAAAATCTGTTGATGCAGATCAGGCCCGAAAATACATGGGAAATAGGGACAGCGGCGAACTGACAATTTTAGATGTGCGTCAGCCCAACGAGTATGAAAGCGGCCATATCTCCGGAGCCAAACTCATTCCGCTTCCAGACCTCACTGAAAGATTTCATGAAATCGATCCGAATAAACCGACGGTGGTCTACTGTGCAATCGGAGGGCGCAGCCGGATAGCCGCCCAGATGCTGGCAGGAAATGGATTCGAAGATGTGTACAACCTTTCCGGCGGATTCAAAACATGGAAGGGCGAGGCTGCGGTAGGCAAAGAAGAGCTCGGATTAGAGCTTTTCACCGGGGACGAATCTCCGGAAAAAACACTGGTCGTAGCGTATTCCCTCGAAGCCGGCTTGGGTGATTTTTATTCATCCATGATACCCAAAGTAAAAAATAAGGATGCTCAAAATATCTTTCAAAAATTGTCTGAAATAGAAGTCAAGCACCAGGACCGTATTTTTAACGAATACATTCGACTATCCGGAAAGTCTGTAAGTCGTGAAACGTTTGAAAAAAATACGGTTCAAACGGCTGTGGAAGGCGGTCTGACAACCGAGGAGTATACCGATCTTTTCCAACCGGACTGGGAATCTCTAGCAGATATAATCGGGCTGGCCATGTCCATCGAAGCTCAAGCCCTAGACCTGTATCTTCGTGCTGCAGACAGGAGCCCTAATCCGGAAAGCAGAAAGGTCCTTTCCCGGATCGGAGACGAAGAAAGGGCACATCTGAAACAACTCGGCAAATTGATGGAAACCATAGACAGTTGAGGGGTTGGGGGTTTTATCTCCTAAACCGCTCCAAGGGTAATATACCACGCGTTACAATGAAACCTTCCCCTTCCTCGATATTGTTTGAAATCAAAGCGATAAGGATATGCCATGGAAAAGCATCTTGTACTTGTGGGCGGCGGCCATGCACACATGGTGACACTTGCGAACCTGCATGATTTCATTGAAAAAGGCCACAAGGTCACCGTTATCGGTCCATCGGCATACCATTACTACTCCGGTATGGGGCCCGGAATGCTCGGCAAAATGTACGCACCCGAGGATATTCGTTTTGCCACACAATATGTGGTTGAAAAACAGGGAGGTGCCTTTAACCTTGGAAAAGTTGTTCGTGTGGACCCGGAGGGAAAAACGGTAATCCTTGAATCCGGCGAAACTGTTTCATATGATGTTATTTCATTTAATACGGGGAGTTACGTTCCCAGATCGATTGTCAAAGATGGCGAAAAAGATATTTTCTCAGTTAAACCCATCGAAAAACTCATGGATGCTCAAACGCGTATTTTGGAACTAATCTCACAAAAAAAAATAACGGTCAGCATCATCGGCGGCGGGCCTTCTGCAGCTGAAATCGCGGGAAACGTCTGGCGGCTGACACGGAATTATGGCCCAAATAGGCCAAAAATTCAGATTTTCGCGGGAAAAAAATTCATGTCCCACATTCCGGACACTATGCGAACCAAGGTTTCCATTTCACTCCAAAAGCGCGGCATTAAAATTCTGGAAAAAGATTATGTCAAAGATATTAAAACCGGCCAGATTACACTGGAATCAGAGCAACGCTATGACACGGATTTCATCTTCCTTGCCCTGGGTGTCAAACCGTCACCGATTTTCGAGGAATCCGATCTGCCCACGGGCCCGGACGGCGGATTGCTGGTCAATAAATACTTACAGTGCACCGCGTATCCGGAGATTTTCGGTGGGGGGGACTGCATCTATTTTAAAGACCGTCCGCTGGACAAAGTGGGTGTTTACGCAGTCCGTCAAAATCCGGTTCTTTTTCAAAATCTTATGGCATCTCTGGAAGAGACTGTTCTTCAACCCTTTGATCCGGGGGGAGATTATCTACTAATATTTAATATGGGAGATAATACCGGAATTCTGCGAAAAAAACGGCTGTTGTTTGGCGGAAAACTCGCTTTTTTAATCAAAGATTATATTGACAGAAAATTCATCAGAAAGTTTCAAGCCATCGAACAAACATGATATCCGGTGTCAATATTCGGCGTACAAGACTCAAGTAATATTCCCTTGGAGAGCAAACGATGAACAAACATGATGTTGTTTTTTTCAGACCGTATCCTTTCAAAGTGGGGCAAAAATTGCATATCGAAGGCGGCGCGCGCAATGGTGATTGGGAAGTTATCGACACAACCGATCGGAAAGTAAAGCTCCGCTGCCCTGTTTCACTGCGGGAGTTTGAATGGAACCGCTTCTGCTATTTCGTTGAAGCGCGTTCAGAGACTGTTTGGCCTCAGGAATAGACCCAACGATTTGAGTGTTCAGAAAGGTCTTATGATCAGGCCATTTTTATCAACGGAATGGATGTGTTTTTTCTCAAAGAGCGCACTGTTTGAGTTTAATCTGTTCAACGTTCTATCGCATCAGAAATATTACTTGTGAAATTTATCAACATTTTTGCCATTGCAGTGGGTTTGGCCATGGACGCCTTTGCGGTTTCCATTGTTACCGGCGTAAATTTGAAAAACGTAACCTTTCGCCAGACATTCCGTTTGTCCTGGCATTTCGGATTGTTTCAGGCACTGATGCCGGTCATTGGCTGGTGTGCAGGCTTATCCGTACGGTTTTACATCGAGAGTTATGACCATTGGATCGCCTTCGGCCTGCTGGCATTTGTCGGCGTCCATATGATTAAGGAGGCATTCGATCACGATAAATCCGAAAAACGGAAAAAAGATCACACAAAAGGCATAACGCTGGTCATACTTTCCATTGCAACCAGTATTGATGCCCTTGCTGTCGGCTTCAGCCTATCGCTACTGGGTGTATCCATCTGGACGCCCGCAATTATCATCGGTATTGTAGCGGGAATCTTTACCATCATCGGATTACAGATTGGCGAAAAAATTGCGTCTGCCGAACAGTTGGGTCGATATGCCGAAACCATCGGCGGCGGCATTTTGATCGCCATCGGATTGAATATATTACACGAGCACGGCGCTTTGTCTGCTTTTTTTAATTAGTTTCCATCCATAAATGGCCCTTTTTGCAAAGATCTCACTCCATGGAGGGTACCTATGTCACCAATATCAATGGGGATCATCGCAAGCACACTTGCAGGCTTGGCCACGGGTGTCGGTGCTTTGCCCGCTCTATTTTTAACAAATGTTTCCGATAAAGTTTTAAACACCATGCTGGGTGGCGCTGCCGGAGTTATGTTGGCAGCAACTTCTTTTTCGTTAATTGTCCCGGGAATCGAATACGGCAATCAGATCTGGCCGGGTTATGGTGTCTATATCGTGGTGTTTGGGATGCTGGTCGGGGCGGTTTTTTTAGATCGCCTTGATAAATGGATTCCCCATGAGCACTTTGTTCTCGGACCGGAAGGCCCTTCCAGCTCTATGAAAAGAATTTGGTTGTTCATCATTGCAATTACCATTCACAATTTTCCCGAAGGTCTGGCAGTGGGTGTCGGTTTTGGAACAGGAGATATTGGGGCGGGATCCAGTCTGGCAATCGGCATCGGGCTGCAGAATATGCCCGAAGGTTTGGCCGTTGCATTGCCGCTCATGGGTCTTGGGTACAATCGGTGGCGTGCGGTAGGGATTGCAACGTTAACCGGACTGGTGGAGCCTTTGGGCGGGTTCTTAGGAGTTGCCGCCGTCACGGTATTTCATTCCGTCTTACCTTTTGGCCTGGCTTTTGCCGCAGGCTCCATGCTGTTTGTCATCAGTGATGAGATCATCCCGGAAACACACGCCAAAGGAAAATCGCGCCTGGCGACTTTCGGCGTTATGGTTGGCTTTGTCATCATGATGGCCCTGGATAATCTTTTGGGTTAAAACGCGTGTACCGTGTTTTAATCCTCCGGGATCGAAAACATTTCTTTAAAGGTATCAGGGTCAAAATTTTCTATAATCATAGACCGTTCAACGAATACCTCGATATTAGCATATGCATTTTCATAAACAGCCATCACCGTCTCGAGCTTTTGACAAACAGGATCTTCTACGCCCAATACATTCCTTAATTTGTACAACAGACTTTTCCCTTCTTTAAAATGATCGGTGATTTTACCGAACATTTCTTTTCTTTTTTCGTGCTGTTCCCGTTCCCTGGCGATTATCGGCAAAAGTCGTTGAACGGAGAACTCAACCAGTGCATCCCGTGGTGCATTGTAATTTTTGGATACACTTTCCAGGGATGTCAGCGATTTCCTGCTGATGACAAATGTTTTTTGGATGCGGCCTTGCCGTGATAATTTTATATTCTGAATTTCACGCGCAATGGATCTTAAATTCCCGGCATCTTCGACCAAATGATCAAAAAGAGATTTCTGCTTGATGCCCAAATGGGCAGCAACGATACTGATTGCGTCGATGCATCCCTCTGTAAGTTTGAACGTTGCACGAACAGACTGCCTCCCCCTTAAATCTGCAGTAAAAGTCCGGGGTAGGGAGACATCTGCGGGTCGTTTTTTATTTTCATCCCCTTCCATGTTTTTCTCCTTATAATAGATTTTATTTTTTCATTACTTATATTATTTATTTTTATTGATAATGCAATATATTTTTTTATTTACGATCTTGACATAATTTTTTAGTTTTCATTTTTATGGATAAAACGTCGTCAAGATACAAAATATTGAATCGTCGCACTTGGGCGTTATCTACTTTTTGGGTTAATTTTCAATTGTTTATATCGGCCACTATGGCAGTTCCCAAGAATACGTTCCGATTGAATTGCTTACTGTCACAATTTTAGAGAGCCACAGGATGATTTCCATCCCTTTTAAATACGTCTTCAAAAACCATTATTAAAAAGATTATTATTAAAAAATAATATAATTTTTTCAAACTAATTAATATTGACATAATATAAATAATTCTTATTTTCCTTCCAGCTGAAAAAAACTCATAGGTTTCTAAAGCAAAAAAGCAACAAGGAGGTGTTATTATGGAACTTATTAGATTGAATCCACTGAAAGGCATGCTCCGCCTGGGCCATCGAATGAATCATCTATTCGACGAACTTTATTGCCCAACCCACAGAGACGACGGCGAGCGGTCCGCGTGGAGCTGGGATCCGGTGGTGGATATTTATGAAAATGACGAAAACATCGTCATCAAAGCTGAACTGCCCGGGATCGACAAAAAAGATATCGTCGTAGATTTAAAGGGGAGCCTTCTTACCCTAAAGGGTGAACGGTCAACAGCAAATGAAGTTAATGAGGAGAAATACTATCGCAGGGAAAGGACCTTCGGAAAATTTGAAAGGGCCTTTACGCTACCCAAAAACGTCGATCCTGAAAAAATAAGGGCTGACTACACCGACGGTGTTTTACAGATCAAGATCCCGAAACCCGAAGCCAAGAAGCCAAAAAAGATTACAGTTCAATAACCATAATTCTGAAAAGAAAATCTAAAGATTTTGGGGCGGTGTAGCATCAACCGCCCCAAAATTTAAATCTGATGGAGGAAGAAAATGAGTAAAATAATCGGAATCGATTTGGGCACCACCAACTCATGCCTCTCGGTTATGGAAGGTGGCGAATCCAAAGTTATTACGAATACCGAAGGGGGTCGAACAACCCCTTCGATCGTTGCCGTTACCGACCGTGGAGAGAGATTGGTGGGACAAATTGCTAAAAGGCAGGCCATTACCAATCCCGAGAATACGGTATTTGGCGTAAAAAGGCTCATCGGAAGAAAATATGATTCGCCGGAGGTACAAAATGACGTCGAAATCCTTCCCTACAAAATCCAAAAGGGAAGCAATGGTGACGTTCGCATAAATCTCAGGGGCAAAGATTACAGTCCGGCTGAAATTTCTTCGTATATCCTGTCAAATATTAAAAAATCGGCCGAAGCATACCTGGGCGAAAAAGTGACCGATGCCGTCATTACGGTGCCGGCTTATTTTAGTGACAGCCAGAGACAGGCAACAAAAGATGCGGGGAAGATTGCAGGCCTTAATGTATTGAGAATCATCAATGAACCAACGGCGGCATCTCTTGCCTATGGTCTGAGCAAAAAAAACGAGGGGAAAATTGCGGTGTTTGACCTGGGCGGCGGTACATTTGATGTTTCCATCCTTGAAATCGGAGACGGTGTTTTTGAGGTTAAAGCGACCAACGGAGATACCCATCTGGGCGGTGAGGATTTCGACCTTCGCTTGATCGATTACCTGGCCGATGAATTTAAAAAAGACCAGGGTATTGATCTTAGAAAAGACACCATGGCTTTGCAACGGCTGAAAGAAGCCGCTGAAAAGGCCAAAGTGGAATTGTCAGCTTCTTTGGAAACGGATGTGAATCTGCCGTTCATCACTGCTGATGCCGGCGGCCCCAAACATCTCAACATCCGGATAACCCGGGCCAAACTCGAAGCTTTGACCAGCGATTTGCTGTCCAAACTTGAGGGCCCCTGTCGCGTAGCCATGGATGACGCTGGCGTATCGGCAGGTGATATCGATGAAGTGATTCTTGTGGGGGGCATGACCCGCATGCCGGTGGTCCAGGAGCGCGTCACGCAGATATTCGGCAAAGCACCCGGAAAAGGCGTAAATCCGGATGAAGTCGTTGCCCTTGGTGCAGCGATTCAGGGTGCTGTCTTGAAAGGTGATGTCAAGGATGTTCTGCTCCTCGACGTTACGCCGCTTTCTCTCGGTATAGAGACACTGGGCGGTGTCATGACGAAACTGATTGAAAAAAATACCACGATTCCGGCCAAAAAGAGCCAGATTTTTTCCACGGCAGAAGACAATCAGCCCGCCGTTTCGATTCATGTACTTCAGGGAGAGCGTGAAATGGCTTCCGGGAACAAAACACTGGGACGTTTTGAACTGATGGACATCCCCCCTGCCCCCAGAGGAATGCCTCAGATCGAGGTCGCCTTTGACATCGATGCCAATGGTATCGTGGAGGTATCGGCAAAAGATCTGGCCACAGGAAAGCATCAATCGATACGGATTACAGCCTCTTCGGGATTGTCCCAAGCGGACATCGATCGACTGGTCCGGGATGCAGAACTTCATGCCGATGAGGATCGAAAGAAGAAGGATCTCGTAGAAGCTCGGAATACGGCAGATGCTCTGATCCATAACACGGAAAAGACCCTGAAGGAAATCGGTGCAAAGGTCGACAGCGCGGTCAATGCCGAAGTTGACGAAGCGGTGAGAGGCCTGAAACAGGCCATGGACGGTGACGATCCGTCCGAGATTAAACGGCTGACCGAAGCACTGACCCAGGCTTCCCATAAGCTGGCAACCGCCATGTACCAGCAGGCCTCCCATTCCGATTCAGCACCGAACGGATCCACGGCGGATGGCATGAGAGATTCGGCCTCTTCGGGATCGGATGACGATGTCATTGACGCAGAGTTTCAGGAAGTGGCGTAAAGGTTGTCACTCGAGTTTCGCACCCTTTTTGTGATGTTTCCCAGCACCGCAAAGGAAAGCGACCTGAACTGTTTGAGCTCCGCCATCGGCGGGGCGAGGTTTCAGGGCGCCCGGAGTAAGCTTTAGAAGCATTCAAATGGGGTGCGCGCCATAAAGGGAGTTATATTATCTATGAATTTCCTTATGAGAAATTCGGGCTAAGACCGCGCCTGCCCTTCCATACACGAGGTTCCCGGCCCAGGGTACCCTTTACACATCCAAGGTCTTACCGGATAGATTTTACAAACCGCATTGATCCCGTCGTATTTCAAAAATGGGCAGGGTGCTGCGTTATATTCCGCATTTTCGATTTCACCGGAATATTCATTAATGATGAAACCATACCGATGGAGAAAATCGGAAATCTTTATATTTAGATAATCCGCAGCCAGACGGGGATCCAATTCCGACCATGGAATTCCAATTTTTTTACAGCATTTCCCACATCGTTGACAGATAAAATTCATCGGTCGATCCGTTTTTAGGCCTGTCGCTGTCTGGGTGTATTATAGCCTTTCTCAGAATAACATTCCGTTTCCATTGGCAAGAACTCGCAAATAAAACCGCGTAAAAGCGAACAGGGATAGACGCTAGTTCAAACCCTCCGAACAACATTATTGACAAAAATTTTTTGAAAGTAAAGTAAATCCTTTCTTCAAATTCATACATCATGTAATATAAGGTCTCAACTTAAAATAATTTAAAAAGGAGCATGGATGGATGACGGCAAAATCTTCTGTTTTTATGGAAACCTACCAAAACTATCTCCATAAGATTGCCAAAATCGATATGGATTCCAGGTCTGAAAAATTAGGGGGGCATATTGAAGGAAACCAGATGATCATCTCTTTTTTCGGGCAGCCTTACAAAATTTCAGGCCGAGGGATAAAAGATCCGTCCGGGAAACAGCCGGCCATAGGGATTAGCGTCGTACTATGTAAGTATCTGCTGTTATGTCCGGAAATACCCTCGTTAGACAAAGAATGGGTTTCCTATAGGGACTTTAAGGATGCCGCTCCGTTAGCCGGCAGTTTTGCCAATAATACCGAACGGACGATCGCACAAAATTTTTCAGGTCGTTTGGATGAACTGGATGCGGCCTGTGAAAATCTCGGCGGCTGGAATCCGGGTCTGGATCTCTCCTATCAACTCATTATAAAGCTCTATCCGTTGCCGAAAGTTCCCGTGCTTTTGCTTTTTGACGACGCCGACGAGGAGTTCCCGGCCCAGTGCAAGGTGCTTTTTGAAAGGCGTGCCGAACACTACCTGGATCCTGAATGTTTGGCGATCTTGGGAATGCTCCTTTCCGATTTTTTGAATAAAGCCGTTCCCGGTGATAAGCTTTAAGCGGTGATGATGAATTGTATCAAAGAACCCATGGAAGATGTTAGAGTTTATATCGGTCTCGCAGCCGGTGGGAAAGTTCCTTTACAGCCGCAAATGCTTTTTCAACGGTGGTTTCTCCATCAGGGTTGACCAGGCAGCAAGTCGCCGGAGATATGAGGCTTTTTGACAATAGAAACTCTCTGTCGATTCCTTTGGCGTGCAAAACATCCCATACCCCTGCCAGCCTTGTTTCCAGCGAACGGATGTTTTCAGCTTCAAAAGGCTCAAAATTTGTGGGGACAACACCCCAAACAATAACACCGCCGCGATCAAGAAAGTTTTTAATCGATTTCGAATATGACGAGAAAACTTCTCCGTTTTGATATATGTCCAGAGATAAGATGTCGAGATCGAGATTTAGAAGAAAATCCCAGTCCGGATTCCCGCACAAATGGATTCCACGGGGTCTTTGGACCATGGAAAAGAATTGTTCCATATCGCTTTTGGCCTTGGTGCTGTCATAGCCCGAAAGTGCACTGAACAAAAACTGTAATCCCGGCTCATCAACGAACATAAATGCATTGGGGTTCATCTGCTGCAGACGTTTGAGCTGAACATTTATGCGTTTTGACATAAATTCGAACATAAATGGCCGTATGGTGTCTTCAAAGAGAATGGGCCGTTTATCCTGATCAAGAACATTTAAACCAAAGCTGATGGGCCCTTCCAACTGTCCCCTTATGGCCGGCCGGTCGGAAAGATCCATTTCAAGGAATTTATGATACACCACCGAATAATCTCTGCTGATATCAAAATATTCCGGGTCGTCGAAACGCGCCAGGGTGTCTTCAAATTCGTTGATGAAATTATCCATGGAAAAGCGCAGGGTTTGATTTCCCAAATCGAGTAAAATTCCGGGAAAGTGTTCTGCCGCCTGTACGTACATATCCTCATAATAACTGACGTGGGGCAGCTGCGGCCAGAAAGGAATGTCCATGGAAAGAGCGAGCTCGAGTGCCCGATCTGCATCTTTATGGGGCATGACGGCCATCGCCGTCGTTTTTAGATTTCCCGGAATTGTCATAACTCTGTTTCCTTTTTTCAAGTTCACCCCGTTAAAAGCCATTATCTGATCCCATGGGGCATTCGTCAGAAGGCAACACGAAATTTGAGAAAACAGATTTCAATCAATTTTCAGCCCATTAAAGATTTTTTTTAATTCTTTTTCGGGAAGAATTTCTTCCTCACTCGCGACTTGGATGATGGTTTTCCCCGTCTCATGGGCTTTGCTTGCGACGGCTGCGGCCTGATCATAACCGATATGGGGCACTAGATACGTCGCCAGGGCCAAGCTTTTCTCAATGTTGCCGGCACAATTTTCCCGGTTGGCGCGAATACCGTCGACACATTTTTCAGCCAACACATCGGCACCGGATGAAAGAAGATCAATGGATTGCAAAAGGTTATAAGCGATCACCGGAAGCATGACGTTCAATTCGAAGTTGCCGGTCTGTCCTCCCAGCATAATGGTCGTGTCGTTTCCCATAACCTGAACGGCTGCCTGAATAACAGCCTCGGGGATGACCGGATTGATCTTTCCAGGCATAATAGAAGATCCGGGCTGAACAGAAGGAATCGATATTTCACCGAGTCCGCACCTTGGACCCGATGCAAGCCACCGGATGTCATTGCAAATTTTAACCAAACTCACAGCGATGGTTTTTAAAGCGCCGCTAGTCTCAACCGCTGCATCCTGTGCCCCCTGGGCTTCAAAGTGGTTTTCTGCTTCCGTGAAATTAAAGTTTGAATGTTTCGAGACAAGCGCAACAACTTTTTTTGCAAAATCAGAATGGGTATTGAGACCGTTCCCGACGGCAGTTCCGCCCAAAGCAAGCTCTGCCAGGCGGTCTTCAACGGCTTCGATCCGTTTTATACCCAGCGCCACCTGTCTCGCATATCCCGAAAATTCCTGTCCTAAAAACATGGGTACCGCATCCTGGAGATGGGTTCTCCCTATTTTTTTAACATCCCCCATTTCAGACGTTTTATGTAAAAGACTTTTTTTAAGGTAGACCAAAGCGGGAACAAGTCGGTCTTTAATCCGGGTCAAAGCAGATATGTGGAGGGCCGAGGGAATGACATCGTTGCTCGACTGGCCGAGATTAACATGATCATTCGGATGAATCGGAAATTTTCCGCCTTTTTCCCCCATGATTGTCTCGTTTGCTCTGGATGCAATGACCTCGTTCATGTTCATGTTGGTTGACGTTCCGGATCCTGTCTGAAAAACATCCACAGGAAACTGGGCGTCAAATTTTCCTTCCATGATTTCCTCTGCAGCTGCAACAATGGATTTTGATATTTTTTCATCCAGAAGGCCCAACTCACCGTTCACCATTGCAGCGCATTTTTTTATGAGCGCAAGGGAATAAATAAATGACCTCGGAAATCTAAGCCCGCTGATGGGAAAGTTGTTTATGGCCCGTTGCGTACTTGCCCCAAAGTAAGCCTCTTCAGGGACCGTCACAGTTCCCAAGGAATCTTTTTCTTTTCGGTATTTCATTTTAAATCCTTTTGTTAACCATTTTGAAATATGGTTGTGAGAAATTATAAATTGAGCGTTTCAAATAATGACTGCACGACCCAAACGGACTATTTACAAACCCATCAATTATCGCGAAACGGATCTTTTTAAAACGTGAGAATTTTTATGAATTCACGTTCCGGCCATGCCGTTTTCTTCGGCAAGAATCACACCTTCTCCCGGGTAGAGGTTGCGTTGTTCCAGCGGCGTTGTCTCTTTAACTTCAGGCCAATAGCCCCGTTGGGGTTCGACGCCTTCCAGAGCAGCGAAACTTGGATTTCTGTCTTTCATTTTTGGATACATTTTTAAATCCACACCGGCAACCGGTGCACTGAATTCGATGGGGATATTGTTCGGATCAAAGGCATAGATTGAGTGGATAAATCCGTGGTCTATGACTTCTGAAACCCAGATACCGGCGGCTTCGAATTTGTCCTTGAGTCTCCAGAGGTCGTCATCGCATGTTACCCCCAATGAGACATGGTCAAATACAAACGACCCCTTGACCGGGACACCATGATCTTTTTCGGGTATTTTTTCGACATCCGGCCATTCGAAAAAGGCAATCATATCGTGCTCGGATATCTCGAAAAAATAATGTCTGTACTTAGATCCGCCAAGCCCCGCCACAAGACGCATTCCTAAAAAATCACGCCAAAATCTAATGGTGCCGTCCATATCCCTTGTGGCCATCGCCAGGTGATTGATTCCGCTGAATTTAACCATTTTTTTAACCTCATGTATTAGAAGCAGCACATCGTACGTGTTCAGGGGGTTCACTTCCCCGTGCAACGATACCTGCCCGCTCGTGCCTTGCATGGCAGGCGGATTGGCGGAGTGGCTTCGTGATTTCAATCATTTAGCAGTGGGGGAGACCGCGGCTCCCGCATGCTTTTCGCGGAAGAACGCGGAGGGGGCAGGAATGCCCCCGCTGCTAAGTCATTGAAATGACCAGACACGTAGACACAGGAGTGAAACGGGGGAGCGCACCCCCTGAACACGTACCACACATCTTAAGTTTGCGTTAACTGTCGATTAAATTAATAATACAATAAGTGTGCCAGCCCAAGGCAGAAAAATTTGTAAAATACTTGGCACGAGCATTGCAGTGATTTTACTTAAGAATCGATCATGTCTTTTTTATCGGCAGGAAATTTTTCAACAATTTTTAATAGATGCTCATGGAGGTTTAACATGACAAAAAAACGTTATAAAATTCAAACATCGTGTCCGCAATGCGGGTGCAGTGCTGTTTCCCACCTATCCACAGAAGAGATCAAAGAAAGGTACGGTGATGTATCGAATGTTGAAATGGAATGTGGCGAATGCATGATTAACTATGAAACCGATATGAAGACGGCATGTCCGGAATGGGATGAAGAATGCAGGATGAAAGAATAATAAAAACACCAAAAGGACAAAAAAATGACTTATGATTTTACCGCAGATGACGTATTCGATATGGCTGAACAGCTAGAAAGAAACGGAGCACAGTTCTATAGAAACGCCGCTGAAAACGCCGGCGATTCCGAGGCGAAAGCGTTCTTGATACGTCTTGCGGAAATGGAAGATGCCCATGAAAAGACGTTCGCTTTTCTTCGGTCGAATCTTTCCGAGAAAGCCAAAGCAGCGACGGTTTTCGACTCGGAACACGAATCCGCCCTTTATCTTCGCGCGCTGGCAGATACCAAGGTGTTTTTTGAAAAAGAGATCGATCTTTCTTCAATGAGAGCAATCCTCAAGGCAGCCATCCTGGCTGAAAAAGACTCCATCGTCTTTTATCTGGGCATGAAGGATCTGGTTCCGGACAAACTCGGAAAGGATAAGCTGGACAAAATCATCAAAGAAGAGATGGGCCATATCAGAATTTTAAGCAAAGAACTTATGGCGCATAAAAAATAGCAGCGATTCTTGTTTCATAATACAATTGTGTATCAAGCATGAACATGAGACAGTTTTATATCTTTTCAACACCTAAACAGAACCCATCAAAGCATTTATCTTTAAATATCTCCTGTAACGGCGTGTTTTCTATATGTCCGGATAAAATTGTGACAACATGTGAATATTCAAAAAGTTATGCATTATTTCAATATTTTTTTCTCCCTGGCACGGAACTTGTTAGACCAAAAGGGGAAAAATAAAAAAATGGAGAACATTCTTTGAAGTCCTGCGATTACAACATAAAAAGAACCCTTAATCTGGTAGATGAAATGATCCGAGTTGCAGACAAGGGTGACATTGATCGTGAAGATACGGGGTGCGGCATCCTATACGGTGTGTTGCGAGATGCGGCCTATAAGCTTAAAAAATTAGCCGAGCAGGAAAAGGAAAATCACATTCAAAAGGGATGGTGGAAAGAAAAACCAGAATAAAAATTGAAGCTCTCTGCAGCACCGCAAACCGGGATTTCCGCCCCGGTTAAACAGAAAATACAGAGTGGTTTTACAGGGTAAACATCATTTCAACAAGCTTGTGGGGAATGCGCTCCCTGTTTCATTTCACAGCCGTACCGAAGCACTCGCGCTTTTGGACAGCGATAACCACATCAATAAAACAAGAGGAGGAACTAAACATGGCGAGTTTAAAAGGGACTCAAACCGAAAAAAACCTTTTAACTGCTTTTGCAGGGGAATCTCAGGCAAGAAATCGTTACACCTATTTTGCCAGTAAAGCCAAAAAGGAGGGCTATGTTCAGATATCAGATATATTTACCGAAACTGCAAATCAGGAAAAGGAGCATGCCAAAAGATTCTTCAAATTTCTTGAGGGCGGCGAAGTCGAAATAACAGGAGCGTTTCCATCAGGCGTCATCGGCACGACCCTTGAAAATCTGAAAGCTGCCGCCGCAGGAGAACATTATGAGCACACCGAAATGTACCCCGGTTTTGCAAAAGTGGCACGTGAAGAAGGATTAGACGCTGTTGCCGCGGTATTTGAGGCAATTTCGGTTGCGGAGAAGCAGCATGAAAAAAGATATGTCGACCTTGCCGCCAATATAGAAGCCGGTAAGGTATTCAAAAAAGATGAAACCGAAACATGGCGATGCCGCAACTGCGGATATCTTCATGAAGGCGAAGAGGCTCCGGAGTTGTGTCCGGCATGCGCCCATCCACAGGCTCACTTTGAACTACTTGGGGAAAACTGGTAATCTTTTTGTTAAATTCAGACCCGCCTGCTTCGTACGGCACCAGCAGTCGGGCAATTACAGATCAATGGAGGAAAGAAAATGGCTGAAAGACTTGAAGTGTACAAATGTGAAATTTGTGGGAACATCGTAGAAGTCCTTCATGGTGGAGGAGGAGAACTGGTATGCTGCGGCCAACCGATGGTCCAGATGGTTGAAAATACCGTGGATGCAGCCAAAGAGAAACACGTCCCGGTGATCGAAAAAGTATCGGGCGGCATAAAAGTCAAGGTCGGCAGTGTTGCGCATCCTATGGAGGAAAAACATTACATTGAATGGGTTGAAATTATTGCAGACGGCAAGGCGTATCGACAGTTTCTCAATCCCGGCGAGGCCCCGGAAGCCACATTTGATGGTGCGGCAGATCAAGTCACCGCACGTGAATACTGCAACCTTCACGGCTTGTGGAAAGGATAATACAAATGCTCTCGGATAGAATGCAAAAAGGGCTCAATGCACAGATGATCGCTGAAACCTATTCTTCTTACCTGTATCTGTCGATGAATGCCTATTTTAAATCTGTCAATCTCGATGGATTTGCAAATTGGATGTACGCTCAGGCTCAGGAAGAACTGATGCATGCAATGAAGTTCTACGAATTCATCAATCAGCGAGGGGGGCGGGTGATTCTGGCAGCAATTGAAGCACCCCCCAACGAATGGGACGGTCCCATGGCTGTGTTTGAAGATACATTAAAACATGAGCAGAAGGTTACCGGCCTAATCAATGATTTGGTCGAAGTTGCCCTGGAAGAACGCGACCATGCGACGCAGATATTTCTACAGTGGTTTGTGACGGAACAGGTAGAAGAAGAAGATAGCGTTGGCAATGTGCTGGAGCAGCTTAAACTTTTGGGGGATGCCAAAGGCGGTCTGTTTATGATGGATCGCGAGTTGGCCAAACGACAGGCTCCGGACATGTCGACCGAATTGGAATCGTAATCCACATCAGATTTAATTGAACCGTCTTATACCTCGCCCCAAGCGGACGGGGTTTTGAAGATCATCATCAAAATTGTATTAAAGGAGGTGATCCCTATGCCAAACTGGAAATGCTCAAAATGCGGATATGCGCTCGAAGCGGATGCGCCGCCGGATCAGTGTCCATCCTGCAAGGAAAAATGTGAGTTTCTTGACAACACCTGTTATACACCGGATTGCGAATTCGAGAAAACTGACAACCGAATCTAACCTAAGTTGATCGATTTTTGGAGAAGAGATGTGCCAAAATCTTAATGCAGCAAGATTTGCGAAATCCGCAGGTGCCCCGCAGGAAATGCCCTTGGGGTACATACCCATGGATATGTTGAGGAATTTCGAAGATCTTTGATGCGCAAGAGATTAGTGCAGATCGAATCAAAAATTGCTCAATTTAGATCTAAGAAGGTGCTCTAAAGTTTAAGGAGAAGACATAAAATGGCAAAGGTACTTATAGTCTGTGCAACACGAACCGGAGAGAGCCTTAAGATCGGCGAACTCATTGCTGAAGGCATTCGATTTTCCGGTCATGAAACAAAGGTCGTGAAGGTCAACGCAATCAAAAAAGAAACAGACCTTCAAGGATATGACGCCCTTGTATTTGGGTCCGCCACGTATCACGGCGATATGATCCAGGGGATGAAAACCATGCTTTTTCTTGCTGAAAATGCTGAACTTGAGGGTAAAGCGGGGGGTGCTTTTGGTGCTTTTGGATGGAGTGGAGAAGCGCCGGACCGCATCTTCAACACCATGAAGAATATTTTTAAAATGAACATGGTCAGCGGCCCCTTAAGACTCAAATCGAGTTCTCTGGGCGGAGGGGTTCAAATGGCCCAGGATTATGGCCGCGAAATCGCCGAGAAGGTGTAATGCGTGACCATCTATGCATATTAAAAAGGAGAGTATTATGTCGACACCGCAACATTGTCCGGGTTTTCAAAATTTCAAGACGCTAAAGTCGTTTACATGCAAATGTCCGAATTGTGCCAAAGAAGTGGAAATCTTCTCTGATGAGTTTGACAGAACCCATCTGTGTAGCGCCTGCAACCAGGAAATCGACTTTACCCAGTGTAAATTGGAAGGAACAGCTTAAACCGCTGTTCTGATTTCAGGAGCCCCCGCTCATTGCATATAGACACAGCGGTCAATTACAAAGGGTGTAACATTTTTCGTTCGAGTTTGGCAGGAACTGTGATATGGGTTTACCGAAAAATTCAACGTCCTTAAACTGACAACAATGAGTCCGGGCGAATCGGTATAAAGGAGATGCTCATGGATGTGGTATTGCTTTCACGGCTGCAGTTTGCAGCAGCCACCATGTTTCATTTTTTATTTGTTCCCTTTACCCTGGGGTTATCGTTTTTGGTCGCCTACATGGAAACCCAATACGTCAAAACCGGAGACGAAACCTATCTTCGAATGACAAAGTTCTGGGGTAAGCTCTTCCTAATCAATTTTGCACTGGGTGTTGTTACAGGGATAACCCTAGAATTCCAGTTTGGAACCAACTGGTCCCGCTATTCCGCGTATGTGGGGGATATTTTTGGATCGCTTCTCGCCATTGAAGCCACCACCTCTTTTTTTCTGGAATCGACACTGATCGGCATCTGGATTTTCGGGTGGAAAAAGCTTTCCAAAAAAGCCCATGCCACGGTAATGTGGCTGGTGGCCATCGCTTCAACTTTTTCCGCGGTTTGGATCCTCATTGCCAATGCCTGGATGCAAAATCCCGTCGGCTTTACCATTCGGGAGGGAAGAGCCGAACTGGTGGACTTCGCCGCTGTTTTATTTCAAAAATACGCCATCTTTAAATTTCTGCACACGGTCAGTGCTGCCTATGTACTGAGCGCTTTTTTCGTCATGGGTGTCAGCGCCTATCATTTATTGAAAAAACAGAATATCGATTTTTTTAAACGCTCATTCAGGATTGCACTGGTATTCGGGACGATTTTTTCTGTGATCGTGGTGGTTGTCGGCGACATAAACGGCGTCATCGTTGCTGAAAAACAGCCCACAAAACTGGCTGCCATGGAGTCTCTATGGGAGACTACCACCCGGGCGCCGGTCTACCTTTTCGCCCTTCCGGATGAAGAAAACGAAAAAAATTCAATTGAAATCGGAGCATTACCCGGCATGCTCAGTTTCCTGGTATTTCACGATATAGACGCAGAGGTCCAGGGTTTGAACGCCTTTCCCAAGGATGAAAGGCCCCCGGTGTTGATCACCTCTTTTGCATTTAAAGGGATGGTCGGACTGGGATTTTATTTTATCCTCGCAACGGTCCTGGGCTGGTTGAAACGCGATCGCCTGGTGGAAAGCCCCATGTATTTAAAACTCATGCTCCTGTCGATTCCTCTGCCCTACTTGGCCTGTGAACTGGGTTGGGTGGTTGCCGAAGTCGGCCGTCAACCCTGGATCGTATATGGTCTGATGAAAACGTCCGACGCAGTTTCTCCGATTGCGACATCCCAAGTGTTGACCTCTCTCATAGCGTTTATTTTGGTGTATGGTTTACTGGGGGTTACCGGATTCTATTTAATTGCCAAAAACGCCCGCAAGGGGCCCGAGGTTGAAACCGGCAGTTAGCAGTCCGGAAGACTCGGCAATAAAAAACAGGAGGAAAAAATGGTTTTACAAACGATCTGGTTTTTCCTGTGGGGCCTTTTATGGGCGATATTCTTCATGACGGACGGATTCGATTTCGGGATCGGAACGCTGTATCCTTTCCTTGGCAAAACCGACCAGGACAAACGGATCATGATCAACGCCATAGGCCCCCTGTGGGATGGAAATGAAGTGTGGCTTATAACGGCCGGAGGGGTTACTTTTGCGGCCTTTCCACTGGTATATTCTGTAATGTTTTCTTCCCTTTATTCAGCATTAATGTTGATTCTATTTGCGCTTATACTCAGAGGTGTTTCCTTTGAATTCCGTGGCAAGGTGGACAACCCGGTTTGGCGAAAGGTCTGGGACAGCTGCATCTTTATCGGAAGCTTTACACCGGCGCTTCTTTTCGGCGTGGCTTTTGCTAATATTTTTCAGGGTATTCCCATCGATCACAACGGAATTTATCACGGAACACTCTTTACACTCTTAAATCCATACGGACTTCTGGGCGGCATCCTTTTTGTTCTTCTTTTTCTGGTTCACGGGGCTTTATGGCTTACAATCAAATCAGAAGGAGAACTTCATGAGCGGGCAGTTTCCGCTGTCAATAAACTTTGGCCGATCCTTCTTGTTGTGACCGTTGCCTTTTTGATCGCCAGCAAGTTCTCCACCCGTCTCTATGAAAATTATATTGCGCATCCGATCTTCTTTTCCGTGATACTGATAACGGTTCTTGCCCTTTTGGGAGTTAAGTTTTTTATATCAAAGAAAACTTTTTTCAAAGCCTGGTTTGCTTCGGCCCTCACTATTGTCGGAGCCACCTTTTTCGGCGTGGTCGGTCTCTATCCGAACCTGTTCCCATCAAGCCTTAGCCCCAAATACAGCCTAACGGCATTCAATGCCTCTTCAAGCCCTCTGACCTTGAAAATTATGCTGATTGTGGTAATATTATTTATTCCTGTTGTCATCGGCTATCAGATTTGGGCATATCACCTCTTTAAAGGTAAAATAACAGCGGATGATCTTGCCCATGAAGAAGCATACTGAGTATTGAGCGGTCGTGGGAATTATTGCAAGGCATTATCCATCAACAAAAACTCCGCGACACTTGTATAAACTGAGAAAAACCATGGGAGATATCGTATGAAGTCGATTATCGTGATCGTGTGTTTCGTTTTTGCAGTCCTTTCCGGGGGTGTAATCGCCGCTGGAATCACAGAAAAAGGCCCGGCAGAGATTACCCTTGACGGCGGCAGTAAAGGAACCGTCGATTTCCCGCACCAAAAGCATCAAAACACTTTAGGCGACTGCAAAATCTGCCATGATATATTCCCGCAGAAATTGGGCGTAATAAAGACTTTAAAAGACGATGGCAAATTAGAGAAAAAGCAAGTCATGAATAATTGCAGGGGGTGTCACCGCAATCTGGCCAAGGAAGGTAAAAAGGCCGGTCCGACTTCATGCACAAAATGTCATTCAAAATAGGGAATTATCGATTATGCTGGTTCTCGGATTGCAAGGAAGCCCCAGAAAAAAGGGAAATACAAATTATCTTCTTTCGGCGTTTATGAATGAAGCTGAAAGGTATGGAGCGCAGACCCGTGTCATTGAAGCGTCCAAAAAGAATGTCGTCCCATGTTTGGGCTGTGGTTTTTGTGAAAAAAACGGATACTGCGTTACACGAGACGACGATATGACGCATGAAATTTACCCGTTGCTCCGTGCGGCGGATGCTGTCGTTCTGGCCTCTCCCATATATTTTTATAATGTCACCGCCCAGCTAAAGGCACCCATTGATCGGAGCCAGACGCTCTGGGCCAGAAAATATAAATTAAATCTTACCGATCCGGCACGAAATTATAGACGTGGATACCTCCTTGTTCAGGGGGCCACAAAAGGAAAGAATCTTTTTGAAGGCGTCAACCTTACAGCACAATATTTTTTTGATGCTGTCGGCGCCGAATTCAATGGCAGTCTTGCCTATCGCCACATTGAAGACCCCGGAGATATGGAAAAACATCCAACCGTTCATGCGGATATAAAAGCGGCGGTCAAGGAACTTTTATTGCCACTGGTTGGGAGAAAGAAAGTCCTGTTTGCCTGTCGGGAAAATGCCTGTCGAAGCCAGATGGCTGCAGCTTTTGCACAATATTTAGCGGGCGATAAAATTGAAGCCGCTTCAGCCGGCAGTGAACCTGCAGCGAAAATAAATTCTGACATGGTGGACGTCATGGAGGAAAAAGGGATTGACATGGCATTTCGCACAACCCGGTCTTTGGAAGCGGCGGTGTTAGAAATAAAACCGGATATAATTATCACCATGGGCTGTGGTGAAGCCTGCCCTTTGGTTCCAGGTGCCCAAAGGCTGGATTGGGACCTGTCTGATCCTGCTGGAAAATCGATGGATTTTATGCGGAATGTCCGAGACGAAATAGAAGAGCACGTCAAAGACCTTGTAGAAAGTATGTTTGCTTAAAAATGTAAAAAAAGGACAAATAAAATGCCAGTTAAATTGAAAGTCAAAGATTTGATGGTGCCTCTGGATGATTATGCGGTAACCACCGCCGATAAAACGCTGAAGGAAGCCGTCCCCGAGTTGATGAAAATCTACTGCGAGGTGGAAACCGGAAAGTGTACGGAAGCAGGACACCGAACGAGCCTTGTCCTTGACAAACAGGGTAACCTTGTGGGAATTCTGGATTTTAAGAGTATTCTAAAAGTTCTGATACCTGAAATAGCAGGCGGTATCAGCGGAAAACTGAGTGCTCTGGGTATTTCAATCGCTTTTGCAGAAGTCGATGCACACCATATGGACACTGCAAGGCATGGATTCAGATCCAGAGTCAGACAAAACGCCCAGACCCGGGTCGGTGATGTCATGCTTAAACTAAAAGGATCTATAGACGCGGAAGCAGGTTTTTTGGATGCCCTGAAAATGATCTACCGGAACAAAATTACTGTTCTGCCGGCGTACCAAGGAGATAAATTGGTGGGAGTCCTGCGCGACTCCGACCTCTTCCTGGCCGCTGCAAATGTTCTCATGGAATAAGTACTAATATAAGGAGGGATAAATGGCTGAACCCGAAGAGATGTATCAGTGCCAATCCACAAATTGCGGATATATTTACAATCCTGACAAGGGAGACCGAAAAGGAAAAATCCCTAAAGGGACTCAATTCGTCGATCTTCCGGACGACTGGAAATGTCCGGTGTGCGGTGCGGGCAAAAAAATGTTTAAACCCCTTGCCGGACCCGGTTCAGTGTTGGCCGGCGATTAAATATCAGTAAATGGACATGGATTTTCATTGAACAAACAAAAAAATTGATTAACAGAAAAGGAGCTTAAAATGGATAAGTACGTATGTACGATTTGCGGCTATGTTTATGACCCGGAACAAGGTGATCCGGACAATGGTGTTGCGCCGGGTACAAAATGGGAAGATGTCCCCGATGATTGGGAATGTCCGGTGTGTGGCGCATCAAAAGATGATTTTGAAAAAGAATAATTAAAGGGCTGGTGGAAAATGAGACCTGTTGAAATTGCAAAGGGAGTTTATGATGTTGGCGTAATCGATTGGAATATAAGAGATTTTCATGGATATTCTACACATCGGGGGACCACCTACAACGCCTTTTTGATTGTAGATGAGAAAATCGCGCTGATCGATACTGTCAAGAAGAATTTTTCCGATCAACTCATCGAAAACATTTCAAAAATCGTCGACCCCAAAAAGATCGACTATGTTATCAGCAACCACACCGAAATGGACCATTCCGGCGGGTTGCCGCGGATCATGCACAGGGTCGGTGAAGACAAGCCCCTATATTGTTCGAAAATGGGTGCAAAAAATCTTGCCCGGCATTTTCCCCGAAAGTGGAACTATCATGCCGTGGGAAGCGGTGAAGAACTGAGCTTAGGGAACCGGACCCTGACGTTTCTTGAAACCCGAATGCTCCACTGGCCGGACAGCATGTTTACCTATTTGAAAGAAGACAAGATCCTTTTTTCCAGTGACGGCTTTGGCCAGCATTATGCAGGACCTGAAAACTTCGATGATGAGGTCGGCGATGAGATCATGCTGCATGCCAAAAAATATTATGCAAATATTCTGCTGTTATACTCGCCGCTGATACTCAAGCTTATCGACACGGTAACGAAACTGGGCATTGAAATCGACATGATTTGCCCGGACCATG
>Ga0316194_10000578_pt1 | contig 24007 bp, 17 predicted proteins | sample CroRivsedime1_MG_FD_204936 | JGI IMG/M metagenome (GOLD analysis project Ga0316194, IMG submission 204936) | Coastal sediment microbial communities from Maine, United States - Cross River sediment 1 | ecosystem: Environmental > Aquatic > Marine > Coastal > Sediment | place: USA: Maine...
CTTAAAGAACTCGTGAATAAAGGATCGTAATGAAAGAGCCGGCCTGGGTTATTTAATAAAGATCTCTGCTTTAACAGAGAGTTTCATCCATAAAATTAAATCGCCGATGGTTCTTTCAAAACGATCCCTAATCACTCAGACAGCTTTCAGTCAAAAATTTAATCATACCTGAAGCTCCTTTGAAACCGATTCGATTCAAAGAACTAACCTATTACGATATTTGAAAAATTATGAAATATGTAGAAACTGAAGATATCGGCAAACTGCCCGGCAGAAGACTTGAAAAGAATGACAGCTTTAAATTTCAATGTTACCCGGGGATTGCCTGTTTTAATCGATGCTGTCGTAATATCAACCTGTTCTTGTATCCTTATGACGTCGTTCGTTTAAAAAACCAATGCAATATGACTTCCGATCAGTTTTTGGATAAATACGTGGACATTGTTTTAAGGCCCTCTAATTTTTTTCCTGAAGTCCTTTTAACCATGTTAGACAACCCGGAGAAAACCTGCCCTTTTTTGGATACGTCCGGTTGTACCGTTTATCCGGATCGTCCCGATACATGCCGTACATTTCCTGTGGAACAGGGCGTTTTTTATGATGCCGAACATGACAAAACAGAGCCTATTTATTTTTTCAAACCCCCTGATTTTTGTTTGGGACAGCATGAAGTTAAAGAGTGGACAACCCAAACATGGTCAAAAGACCAGGATGCCGTGATATATAATAAAATGACCGCCCGCTGGTCAGAGTTGAAGCGGTTGTTTCAAACAGACCCCTGGGGTTCCCAAGGACCGGAAGGTCCCAGGGCAAAGATGGCGTTTATGGCCACATATAATATCGATCAATTCCGAGATTTTTTATTTAAAAGCACCTTTTTAAAACGGTATAAGGTAAAATCCAAAGTTTTAAAACGAATTCGTTCTGATGATGTGGAATTGATGAAATTTGGTTTTGAGTGGGTAAAATTTTACATCTGGGGGATTAAGACAAGATACTTTAGACTCAGGTAGTGTCCGTCCATAAATGGTCTTTTTGCCCGACTTCTGCGTTATGCTCAAAAAATTATCCTCGGAATATTAAACATATGCACCCCAAGGGCATTTCCTGCGGGGCACCTGTGGTTATTTTTTTCGCATGCCTTGATCTTGAACAAAAATCCTCATTTATGGCTGGACACTATGTAGTTCAGGAGTCGAAAAGTTTTTGATTTTTCGCGTAACTATTCTTAAAAAAGGGGAGTTTTTATTCCCCCATCATTTCTTGCCGACGCGCTCTGCTTCCGAACCGTAAACTTCCTCGTTCGCCGACAGGTCTAATCTGAATTTTTCAATCCTTATGCCGAACGCAACGGTGTGGAAGATAATTGCGGCCTCATCCCGCAGAAAATTTCGGAGGAAGGTTGCTATAGACTGATTACCGCACTTTCACAGGCCATGGAGATCAATTGATCCCCGGTGGCCATACTGGCGCCTTCTATCAAATCTTCAGCCGAAATACCTCTGGATATGGCACAAGGGGTACACACAAGGAGCGGCACTCCGAATTCCTGCAAATATGCCATATGGTCATCAGCCTTATCACCGGTGGCTGCCTGAACATTTTCTATGATTCCCTTCTTGGCAATATATACGGCTTCATCCAACAGAAACACTGCTGTGTTCTTTCCCTCCTTTTTGGCAACCATGGCAAAAAACAGCGCTCGCGTGGCTCGATTCGGATTATCGGTACCACAGGACAGTACGATCAATACCTTGTCAGTCATAGTTTACTCCTTTTTTTTAATATATTGATAATTGACGCCATACAAACTCAATGAACGGTTCTAAGGTTTGCCGAGGAGCCGTTCATCTTCCTCTTCTGTTTGAAATCCTTCATGAAAAATTCGGTCAAAAATCATTGTAGCACCCCTTTCGGCATGGGCGCGATCTTCTCGCCACCGAGCACATATCCGCCGTCGAGCCTTATCACACTTCCCGTCATAAAAGGTGCATCTTTGATAATAAAAAGTACGGCTTTCACCACATCTGCTATGGTGCCGATACGCGGGATCAAAGTATGGTCGATAATTGCCGCTTTTTGTTCATCGCTGAGCAAGCCCCATCCCCGGGTATTTCTACCGTGTCGGGTTTCAACCAATCCCAGCATAATTTCATTGACGCGAACTTCCGGTGCTCCAATACGTGCCCATGTTTCGGTTAAAAGTGAAATGCCCCGATTGGCAGATGCATAACCGTCATTGAATATGTAACTGGCAGGACCTGACCGTCCCACTATGGCGGCAATGGAGGAAAGGTTTATGACAACACCATCTCCGGAAGCTTTAAGATGTGGCAAGGCAGATTCAAACACCCACTTTTTGGCACGCAGGGTGGTGGCCATTTCGAGATCCCACTGTTTTTGATCATACGATCCGTGAACCACCGGCCATCCTCCTCGCTCTATATTGTTAATCAAAATGTCAAGTCGGCCGAAACGATCCACGACCTTATTGACAAGTCCTGGAATTTTATCGATTTCAAGCAGATTTGTTTGGATGATCAGATGATCCTGGCCGATTTCGGCAAAGTCCTGCTGCAAATCATCCAGGCTTTCTTCCCAGTCAAAATAGTTGAGCGCAACGTTAACCCCTTCCCGTGCAAGGGCGAGCCCGATTCCTTTTCCGATACCCTTTACGGCGCCTAACACCAGAGCGACTTTGTTTTTCATTTTCATGAGTTTCACCCGTATTTATTTGGACAGGATTAACAGGATAGACTTGATTTTTAACTACATGAATTTGGGATAATTATAATTAAGTCCGGATATTCTGTTAATCCTGTTCAAGGTTACCAAAAAGGATCTTTTTGATCCATCGATGCCCCAATTTTAAGAGTTCGACATCATCATGCTTCAGGGTATTTAAAGTTTTTTCGTCCAGGTTCCAATTATCAAGAATATTTTTTTCAAATATGTGAGATCTGAATGTGTCAAGGTCATAAAGTGCCATGTGAAAAGCAAGTCTTGACTTGATATCCATCGGGCCGGGAATGAGGCGATTTTTAAGGCCGATGATTTCCAGCAACATATCATTCATTTCATTATAAAAGGTAACATCCTGATCTTCGATCCATTCCCTGATGTTCCAGGTTCGTCCCTGTTCAAAACCCAGACAGTGCGGTTCTTTTAAAAGGATATACTGCTCTGTAATTTTATTTGTTTCTCTGGAACGAGATGCAATCCGCACCAGCGGATAGGTCCGACACGATGATGGGCGGTCTTCATAAACGCTGCATCCTGATGAGGTCACAAATGGGCACTTAAGTTTATGAGAATCATCTGTTTTTAAGGTTATTATGGGGAGACCGGTTTCAGGGCCGGTCTGTTGGGTGGTATACCGCTCGAGAAAGAGACTCGATGATATATCGAGTCGATGTTTCAGTCGCAATATGTCAAAAGGGGTGAGAAGCTGGTTCAGGTCCCGGCAACATTCATTGAAACAAGGCACCTTTTTTGAGCATGAAAATAAGAATGTATCATTTACCGAAAGGGGAGTCATGTTGTTTTCCATAATAAATAACCAATGACCAATCCAGCAAAACCTGTCAACCCAAAAATGTGTGTTAAACTTAACTTAAGCGCTCAGGTTAGGTAAAAGCGAAAAGTGCCTAACGTGCTGTAAATCTTTCAGGATGGCCTTCATACGTCTATACAAATGTCCAAATACTGTATGGAATTCATATCCTGAATGGTTTATATAACATGAATTATTTTAAACACAATATATAGTGTATATCGGATTATATTAACCCAAATAAAGATTCTATCAAATCCTTTAAAGCAAGGCCTATAAATTTATAATTTAGTTTTCCCAAAAGTTCTTGACAAGAATAATGTTAATTGTTATTTAATCCCTTTGGCACTCAGATCTTACCTATCTTATTGATTTCATGGTATATTGTTTATTTAGCGTTTATGAATTTTAAAATCACCCCTAAGGGTGATTGGGTAAAAATAAAGCGGAATTTTTAAAACGAATAACAATTGACGGTCTTTTGAGACCAAAATTACGAAGGGAGGTGCAAACAGTTTAAAAATTGTACCAGAGACTATTTTAAAGAGGTTAGAATACTGAAATTTTTTACAACAGAATTAGGAGGTAATTAAATGCCAAGTTTCGTAATTACTGAAAAATGCGATGGCTGCAAAGGCGGGGACAAGACCGCTTGCATGTACATTTGCCCTAACGACCTGATGGTTCTGGAACCCAATGAAATGAAGGCTTACAATCAGGAGCCGGATCAGTGCTGGGAATGTTTTTCATGCGTAAAGATCTGCCCCACACAGGCAATTGAGGTTAGAGGTTATGCTGACTTTGTGCCGCTGGGAAGCAGCATTATGCCCATGCTTGGAACCGAGGATGTTATGTGGACCTGTAAGTTCAGAAACGGTACCATCAAGCGCTTTAAGTTCCCCATCCGGACAACCGCTGAAGGCGCTGCCAATGCGTATCTGGATCTCGTAGGCAAAGATCTTGACAGTGAGCTGCTTTCAACCCAAGAAGCAGATGGTTATGAGATGCCAAAACCGCTGGCAACCGTTTAAGCGGTGAAGGTTTTCAAAACTACGGTTTGATGATCAATTTAGAATATTTTGATTTAAGGAGGATATAATATGGCATTACCAAATAAACCTTTGGGAGAACTCAAGGCTGTCAGGGATCCGGAAGTTGAAGAGCGCGAAGTTGACATTCTGATTGTCGGCGGCGGCATGGCTGCATGCGGAACTGCTTTTGAGCAAAAAAAATGGTCACCTGACGCGAAAATCCTGCTGTGTGACAAAGCTGCTATGGAGCGTAGTGGCGCTGTTGCCCAGGGTCTTTCAGCAATCAATACATATATTGGAGAAAATACACCGGATGATTACGTGCGAATGGTTCGCAACGACCTGATGGGGATTGTCCGTGAGGACCTGATTTTTGATCTGGGCTGTTTCGTTGATGATTCCGTCTTTCTGTTCGAGGAATGGGGTCTTCCGATGTGGAAATTGTCAGATGACGGAAAGAAAATGGACGGCAAAAAAGGCCTGAAAATGGGGACCTTAAAAGAAGGTGCCACACCTGTAAGAACCGGCAAATGGCAGATCATGATCAACGGCGAATCTTACAAAAGGATCGTCGCCGAAGCTGCCAAGCTGGCACTTGGCGATGATAACATCCTTGAGCGTGTTTTTATCGTCGAGCTTCTGTTGGACGCCAATGAAGAGAACAGGATCGCCGGCGCGGTTGGCTTCTCCGTTCGTGAAAACAAAGTCTACATTATTAAATGCAACACCATGATGGTCGCCTGTGGCGGCGCTGTCAACATCTACCAGCCCCGCAGCGTTGGTGAAGGTAAAGGCCGCGCCTGGTATCCTGTCTGGAACGCCGGTTCTACCTACACCATGTGCATGAAGGTCGGTGCCGAGCTTACCATGATGGAAAACCGTTTCACCCCGTCCCGTTATAAAGACGGTTACGGCCCGGTTGGTGCCTGGTTCCTTTTGTTCAAGGCCAAAACACTTAACGGCCTGGGTGAAGGCTACGTGGGCAGCGAGGCAGCTCAGGCAGAGCTTCAGAAGTATGCGCCCTATGGCACGGCTGCCATTACGCCCACCTGTCTGCGTAACCATCTGATGATCTTTGAGATGAAGGAAGGTCGTGGCCCCATCATGATGGATACGGTCACAGCCCTTAAAGACTTGGGTGCATCGGTCAGCAAGAAAGAGTTTAAAGCGCTTGAGTCCGAAGCCTGGGAAAACTTCCTGGACATGACCTGCGGACAGGCCAACCTGTGGTGCGGCACGAACACCGAGCCGGACAAGAAAAACTCTGAAATTATGCCCACCGAGCCGTATCTGCTGGGATCCCATTCCGGCTGCTGCGGACTGTGGACCTCCGGACCTGATTATGACTGGGTTCCCGAAGAATATAAGATTCGTTACAAAGACAAAGTTTACAACCGTATGACCACGGTTAACGGTCTGTTTACCTCCGGTGACGGTGTGGGTGCTTCCGGTCACAAATTTTCCTCCGGTTCCCATGCAGAAGGGCGTATGTGCGCCAAGTCCATGGCCCGGTTTGTACGTGACAATGCCGATTTTAAACCGACCATTAGCCAGTCCAACGAAGAACTGGTGGACCTGGTTTACAAACCGGTAAGATTGTTCCTGGAGCATTGTGATTACACAACGGCCATCGACATCAACCCCGAATATCTCAAACCCGAAGGGATGATGTATCGCTTGATGAAGGCTACCCATGAGTATGGTGCCGGTACGGCCACCTACTACCAGACCAGCACCAAGAGTCTGGAGATGGTGATGGATATGCTCCTGATGATGCGCGAAGACTGCGAAAAGCTGGCCGCCGGTGACCTCCATGAGCTGATGCGGGCCTGGGAAATCGAGCACCGTATCTGGACGGTTGAGTCTCACCTGCGTCACATTCAGTTCCGGAAAGAAACCCGTTATCCTGGATTCTACTATCAGGCCGACTATCCGGGACAGGATGACGAAAACTGGTTCTGCTTCGTCAACTCCAAGTATGATCCCAAGGCAAAAGAATGGGATATCTTCAAGAAAGATTACATCAAGATCATCCCTGATTAATGTTGAATCAGTTTTAGCCTAATCTGATACGCCTCCAGGCGTCTTAAAGACGCCTGGAGGTTTTTATTAAGAATACAAGCCATCTCAAAAGTGCGGATTACGTTCAAGGACAAGGCGCGAGCCGATGAAAAAGCGGAGCATACATGGGAGTATGTGAGCATTTTGAAGAGGCTCGTTGTAAATCCCGTCATGCGGGGCAACACCGTAATTGGGCGTTAGATGTATTTTTGAGATGGCTTGTAGTAACCTTTCAAAAACATTTTGCCTTCAGGCGATATTCCCAAGACCAAAAATCGTGTCCGGTTTCTCAAGGGTTTTACCTCGGGTTTTATATTAAAACCTTTGAGTATGTGGACACCTAAATTTATTTTTTAAGGATATCGCCTGAAGAAATATAGTTCCGGCAAAAAGATTATAATCGTAAACGAATAATGCATGGAGGGATAGCATGACAGAAGACAAAGCAACCCCTGCAAACGGAAGCATTTTGGTTGTTGGAGGAGGGATAAGCGGGTTGACCACGGCCCTTGAAGCTGCCGAAGTGGGGTATGAGGTGTTTTTGGTCGAAAAAAATCCTTACCTGGGTGGAAGAGTGGCACAGCTGAATCAATATTTTCCCAAGCTATGCCCTCCAACCTGCGGTCTGGAGATCAATTTCAGGAGAATAAAAGATAATCCGAAAATCAAGGTTCTTACCCAGGCAGAGGTCGAAAAGGTCGACGGTACCCCGGGAAGCTATGATGTATCCGTAAAGCTGAGCCCCAGGTATGTCAACGAAAACTGTACCTGCTGCGGAGATTGCGCTGAAGTTTGCGAAACAGAAGTTTCCAGTGAATTCAATTTCGGAATGAATTCGACCAAGGGTGCTTACCTGCCCTTTGAAATGGCTTTTCCGACCCGTTATGTCATTTCTCCCCAGATTATTGGAACCGATGATGCAAAGAAGTGTCAAGAAGCATGCAAATACGATGCTGTTGATCTGGACATGGAAGCCAAGTCCTTGAACCTTAAGGTTGGCGCCATTGTCTGGGCCACGGGCTGGGAACCATATGACGCCGCCAAGATAGACAATCTTGGTTTTGGTCAGTACCCGAATATTATCACCAATATGATGATGGAAAGGCTGGCCGCGCCCAACGGCCCGACCAAGGGGAAAATTACCCGTCCGTCGGACAACAAGGAACCCGAAAGTGTTGCCTTTGTTCAGTGCGCCGGGTCCAGAGATGAAAATTACCTTCCCTATTGTTCCTACATCTGCTGCATGGCGTCTTTGAAGCAGGCTACCTACATACGAGAACGATACCCTGACGCCAAGGTCTATATTTTTTATATTGACGTTCGGGCACCGGGTCAACGGTATGAAAAGTTTTATCAAAAGATCAAAGAGGATGAGAATGTCTTTTTGATCAAAGGCAAGGTCGCTGAAGTCAGTGAGGATGCCGGTACCGGCAATATCACCGTGGTGGCAGAAAATGCAGTCACCGGCGAAAAGATCAAGCAAACCGTTGAGATGGCAGTTCTCGCCACCGGTATGGAGCCGACAACCGCAACAGTCAAACTGCCTGCCGACCTCAAGTATAACGAAGACGGCTTTATCATCAATGATTTTGAAAAAGGCGGCATGTTTGCGGCAGGTTGCGCCAATAAGCCGTCTGACGTCGTTTCGGCAAATCAGAATGCCACCGGTATGGCCCTTAAAGCGATTCAAACCCTGGTGAGGAAGTAGGAGGATATCCATGGATAAAAAATATTGTGTATATATTTGCACAGGATGCGGCATCGGAGATGCCCTTGATATGGAAGCGCTGTGCGAAGTCCCGGAAGAAGAAGGTTACCCTGTTAAAACTCACCCGTTTCTGTGCGGAAAGGAAGGGGTTGAACTTATCAAAAAGGGTATCGCCGACGATGGGTACAATACCCTGGTCATTGCTGCCTGTTCCCGCCGGGTCAATTATGATGTCTTTAATTTTGAGGGCTGTATCATCGACCGAGTGAACTTACGGGAACAGACGGTCTGGTCCCATCCCAGATCCGAATTTCCGGCACTGACTGAAGAGCAAAAAGATGATGAAGAACACTTTGACCGCCTTCAGATGCTGGCCGAAGATTATCTGAAAATGGGGATGGCCAAGGTTGAAAAAATTGATCTGCCGGAACCGTACAAGCTGGAAACTCTGAGCAGAAAAATTTTGGTCATCGGCGGCGGCATCACCGGCATTTCGGCGGCTTTAGATGCTGCCAAAACCGGTTATGACGTCACTGTGGTTGAAAAAGAATCGGCAATTGGCGGCTATGCAGCCAAAATTCGCAAACAACTGCCCGTCGAAGATCCTTATGAAAACCTTGTGCCACCGGTTATTGAAAGCAAAATCAAAGAACTCGAAGCCCATGACAATATTACCGTAAAAACCGAAACCGTCGTTGCTCGTATAGCCGGTGAGCCCGGGGATTTTATCGTAACGCTCAAAAAACCCGGTGACAAGATCGAATTTGACGTGCCTTTCCCGTTGCCCGAAGAGATGAAGTTCGATGAGAACGGTAAAGAACTGGATGTTGAAGCGCAACATGAACGTTACCTGGAGTACAACAAGGGCAAGCTCGATATTTTACAGTTTGATCCTGATGGCGAAAAATTCGGGGCCGTGGTGCTGGCTGCCGGTTGGCGCCCGTTTAAACCCGAAGGTGATGAATTTGCCCACCTGGGTTTTGGCGAGCTGCCGGATGTTGTCACCAACCATCAGTTTGAGGAGATGGCGGCTAAAGGGAAGATCTCCCGGTCTGACGGCAAGGAAGCCAAATCCGTTGTCTTTGTTCAATCTCCGGGTAAAGGCGACGACGATGCGGATTTTGATTACGCCGGTTCGGTGACCAGCCTGGTTACCCTCAAGCAGGCCAAATATGTGCGTGAAGATTATGACGACGGCAAGGCTTATATTTTCTATCAGCACATGCGCACCCCCGGCCTGTCGGAAAACTTTTACAAAAATATTCAGCAGGATGAAGGTATTTTCATGACCAAAGGGGAAGTGATCAATGTTTCCAAAAACGGCGACGGCATGATCGTTGAAGCCGACAACACACTGCTTGGTGAAAAGGTCAAGGTCAAGGCTGATATGGTGGTGCTGGCCACCGGCATGGTTCCGGTTACGGTGGATGACCCGGTGGTCAATATGGCGTATCGGCAGGGTCCGGCGTTTCGTGATATCGGTCTTTTCGACGGCTACTGTGATTCGAACTATATTTGTTTTCCTTATGAAACCCAGCGGACCGGTATTTATGCCGCCGGCGCCATTCGGCGCAGCATGACCATAGAAGAATCCATGGAAGATGCCACCGGTGCCGCCTTAAAAGCGATCCAGTGTATTGAATCCGTCGACAGGGGCGTTGCCGTGCACCCCAGGTCCGGTGATATGACCTTCCCGGACTTCTTCTTCCAAAGGTGCACCCAGTGCAAACGATGTACGGAAGAATGTCCATTTGGTGCTTTGGATGACGATGAAAAAGGAACACCAAAACCGAATCCGGCGCGATGCCGGCGCTGCGGAACCTGTATGGGCGCCTGCCCCGAACGGATCATCGGTTTTGCCGATTATAACATCGACAGTGTCGGATCCATGGTTAAAGCCGTCGGCGTGCCTTCGGAAGATGATTATGACGAGCCTCCTTTCAGGATTGTCGGGTTTGTATGTGAAAACGATGCCTATCCGGCGCTGGACATTGCCGGTTTGAACCGGCTTGTCTATTCAGCCGATGTCCGGTTTATTCCGATTCGTTGCCTGGGTTCCATGAATGTCATCTGGATCAAGGACGCCCTAGCCCAAGGTATGGATGGGGCTTTTCTTTTGGGCTGCAAGCATGGTGATGATTACCAATGCCACTTTGTCAAGGGGAGTGAACTTTCGGACATCAGAATGAAGAAAATCGGTGATGCCCTTTCAAGTCTTGCTCTGGAGGATGAACGAGTGACCCAGTTCGAAGTCGCTATTGATGACTATGACAAGCTTCCGAAAATGATTAATGATTTTGTGGAACTCGTAGAAGAACTCGGCCCGAACCCATTCAAGGGATTCTAATAATTGAAGATTGAAGATTGAAAATTGAAATCGCTCTTTATTAATCAATCTTCAATCGACAATATTCAATATTCAATGTTAGAGGAGGTATCCATATGACAGACAAATACCTGATAGAGCCTGATGTAGGCTTTATTAAAGAAGTCATCGGGCTCGGGGGCGACACTTTGAAAAAGTGCTTCCAATGCGCAACCTGTTCGGTGGCCTGCCCCATTTCTCCGGACACAAAGCCTTTCCCTCGAAAGGAAATGATTGCGGCATCCTGGGGGTTAAAGGACAGACTTGTCGGCAATCTTGATATCTGGCTGTGTCATCATTGCGGAGATTGTACGACCATGTGCCCCCGTGGAGCAAAACCGGGTGAAGTGCTGGGCGCTGTTCGATCCTATGCCATTGCAGATTATGCGGTGCCCAAATCAGTGGGGAAGGCTGTCAACGATCCCAAAAAACTCCCCATTCTCATGGGGATTCCCGTGGTCATTTTTATTGTTCTGGGCCTTATCACAGGTTTGCTCGATTTTTCACCGTCTCTGGGGGAACACGGGATTGCACATTCTCAGTTCTTTTCCACATGGCTGGTGGATATGATTTTCGTCCCGTTGGCGATCTGGGTGGTTGTGATTTTCGCTTTAGGACTGAAAAGATTTATCGCTGATATTCATGAGAATGCCGTTTTGGAAGGCAAAACAGAGAAAAAAGAACTCGATCTTTTTGGATTCATCAAGGCGATTCCCAGTATTTTGCCGACCATTTTAAAACATGACAAGTTTTCAGAATGCTCTGAAAACAAAGATCGGGCCACAGCCCATCTCATGGTCTTCTGGTCATTTGTGGGGCTTTTTATCGTGACAAATATATTCTTTGTTGTGCTTTATGTTTTTCAGCAACATGGGCCCTATTCACAGTTGAATCCGGTTAAATGGCTGGCAAATGTCGCCGGTGTGGCACTAATTATCGGTAGTGCTTTGATGATTAAAAACCGTTTGGCTAAAAAAGATCAGACTTCTACATACAAGGATTGGTATCTGCTGGGCCTTGTGTTTGGACTCGGTGTGACCGGTGTACTTACTCAAGCCACGAGACTGGCAGGAATGGCCGGTGTGACCTATGTTATCTATTTTATTCATCTAATCTTTGTTTTCAATCTGTTTGCGTTTCTGCCGTTTTCAAAGCTGGCCCATCTCGTCTACCGAACTGTGGCAATGGCATATAACGAATACTCAGGCAGGCAATAGCTTAAAGCTTTGTAAAAAGTCCAGCTAAAGAATTTAGATCTTTACCTTACAACATGTAACAAAAAAGGGGAGACAATTTCGTCTCCCCTTTTTTGTTACGTAATCAGTAATGAGCAACAAGCAAAGAGTTGCTCGCTTTTCTATTTTTTATCATCACCTGTGGCGGCGCTATGCATCTTGATCTCGACTTTTTCTTCAAGCCCTTCGTAGTAAGCTCTTAGGATTTCTACAACTTCATCTCGCCCGAAGTGATCGGGAAGTTCGCCGCCCTCGGAAAGCATCTTGCGCAGCATGGTTCCGGAAAGAAGCACCCGCTCTTCCTTGTCATGGGGGCAGGTTCTGAGTGACGCCATACCGTCACACTTGTAACAGTAGAATGTCCAGTCGATCTTTAAAGGCTGGCAAAGCAAATTTTTCCCAGGATCATCCGTTACCGGGATTTTGTCAAAGATGGTCTGGGCTTCAAACATGCCGTAGAAATCACCCACGCCGGCATGATCCCGGCCGATAATCATGCGGGAGCAGCCGTAATTCTGTCGGAAGGTGGCATGAAGCAGGCCCTCTCGGGGACCGGCATAGCGCATATCAAGGGGATACCCGCCCTGGACCACGTTTTGTTCTACAAAATAGTTCTTTACCAAGGAGTCGATACATTTTACACGAACTTCGGCAGGGATATCACCGGGCTTTAGGTTACCCACCAGAGAGTGAATATAGACACCGTCACAAACCTCTACGGCAATCTTGCAAAGATATTCGTGGGATCTGTGCATGGGGTTTCTGAGCTGAAGGGCGGCAATTTCACTCCATCCTTTATCCTCAAAAATTTTGCGGGATTCTTCGGGCCTCATATAGACACCGGCATATTTTTCGGGATACTCACCTTCGCTCAAGACTTTGACTGGGCCGGCAAGGTTGAATGCCTTCTGAGCCATGACCATCTGAACACCTGGATGATCTTCACCTGCAATCTTCCAGAATTCCTCGGCGGTAGGCGTGCCTTCCCCCATGTATATCTTTTCACATTCAAATTTTTTGTCGACCTCGGTCAATTCATATTTTTCCGCGACCTTCATGGTTCCCATAATTTCATCGGTATCCGGATCACAGAGTGCGATTTCATCGCCGTCATTGATGCTGTCGGCATCAGCCTTGTCCACGGAAAGGGTCACGGGAATGGGCCAGAAAGTACCATCGGCCAGCTGATAATTTTCACAAACACCTTTCCAGTCCGCTTTGGCCATAAAGCCTGTGAGCGGGCTGAATCCGCCGATACCCATCATGATAAGGTCGCCCACTTCTCTATGGGACACGGTGATTTTTTTTAGGCCTTCAGCCTTTTTCTTTTCTGCATCAAGCTCAGCGCCTTCGAGCAGGCAGCAGGTTAAACCTTTGCCGCCATGGGGTGGAATTAATTTTGACATTTGTTAACGTCTCCTTTCAATTTTATTATTAAAATAAATGGCTTTTTCAACACCATTTCAATTTTCACAAAAGCGAATTATTAATAGGGATTAAATGATTTGTCAAGGGTAATCAATGAGACCTTTGAAAAACGCCCCCTTTTGCCCAATTCCAGCGTCAGACTCAAATTTTAATCCTCGAAATGCTCAATGTATTCCTGTGGTTAAAATTTTCATCTTCCTTGGCCTTGGACAAAATTAAACATTTTTCAAAGGTTTCACCCTTGTTCAAAAGGCCCAAAAGGATCTGAGGTGCCCAAAATAATAGGTCGATCGAAGGGACTTTCATCAATCGTCAATAATCAATATTTCAATTTTCAATCCTGGTCGGTTCCAATTATGGTCACTTCAACGGTCCGTGTTCTCGGACGGTTGTCGTGATTGATGGCAACCACCTGTTGCCAGGTTCCCCGTCTGAGTTTGCCATTTCGAACGGGTAAAACAATGGACGGCCCAAGAAGCGCGGCCTGGACATGGCTGTGTCCATTGCCGTCGTGCCAGGCCTTTTCATGTTCATATTCCAGTCCGGGCGGCGCTAGCGTATTGATGGCTCTTTTCAAATCTTCCACCACCCCGGGTTCGAATTCTATGGTGGTGATCGACCCGGTGGATCCCACCATTGTAGCGCAAAGATTCCCGATTTCAATATTTGATGTTTTGATTCGCTGCTCAAGTTCCGATGTAATGTCACACATATCCGGACCGGTTTTCAGTTCAATGTCAATAGCGTCGGTAAATAGTAATATCGATTTCATAGTTGTCCTCCCTTCATCTCAAAAATAGAACCCAAAGAGTGTCCATCCATAAATGAGGATTTTTGTTCAAGATCAAGGCATGCGAGAAAAATAACCGCAGGCATATGTTTAATATTCTGAGGATTATTTTTTGAGCATAACACAGATATTGAGCAAAAAGACCATTTATGGATGGACACTAAAGAAGTTCCAACTCCCAGTTCCACAAACCGGGTCTCTTTTTCAATGCGACATCTTTCGGAATCGGCTCCAAAAGATGCACAAACAGTCTGTAGCCTGCCTTCTCGAGGGCTTTTCGTTTGATGCCTAAATCGAGTTTCCAGTTGGGAAACACCCAATAGTCGGATTCATATTTTTTAACCCAGGCTGCTTCACCTTTTGGACTGGTAAAAGGCGTTTCAGTTTCCAAGTCGTTCGATAGAGCGCGTGAAATACAAAGGGGCCAGTTGCCGGAGAGAACGACCCCCAGCGGCAAGGGGCTTTGCTTGGGAAGCGAGAAAAAATCTTTTTGCCCAAGTTCAGGGGTGACGATGGCACCTTTATACCCAAAAGACGCCAGGGTCTTTAGCGCCAGAACATTGGCGATATTACAAAAGGGACCGGCCCAAAGATCCATTCCTTTTAGATGAGTGAAAAGTGTTGTCTGCCACGGGGCGTTCAGCACGAATATATTTGCGCCTTTATTCAGGACAGAATCGACAAGTCCTTTTAGTTTTTTCTCATCATCCGGCCAGATCACCGGCGGCAGCCACCACCAGATTCTAGTCCAAATCCTTTTGGGAAGTTTCTTCACAGCTTGATCCGAAAGCCAGAGTCCCGATGTGCCATGGCGTTGGGTTTTGTCTATTCGACGGTAAACACGAAGATCTGAGATGGTTCCGTTTTTCTTTCCGAAATTTTTGGGTCGTCTGGCGACAAAAACGAATGCGTTGGATTTTATGACCGGTGTTTTGGGCAGCTCTTTTTCGAGTTTGGACACCATATCCCCAAGATCCTTTTCCTTACGGTCGATCAAAAAAACCGGAATTTTCTTTTCAGGATTCTTTTTTAAAATCGGCTTTAGAAAGAGACGTCCGCCTTTTGGAACATATTTGCCCACCCTGATGGTGCCGTGCCACAACTCGTCTTCATATCCCAGACGAAGGAGATCGCCCGGCAACAGCGCTTCTTTTGGATTTAAAAAAGGTTTTTGTTTTGTCCCTTTTACGGCTCCTACTAAAAGACCGGACCCGGTTTGACTGTTAATACGGATAGGATTCTGGGGCCTTTGGGGTAAAAAATTATAATGGGTTCCAGACCTTCCCAGTGCATAAGATAGCATATGGAGCGCTTCTTTCTTCATCTTGGGATCGGTCCCATGGTCTCTCAAGATCCGGTAAGCTTTAACCGTATAAAAAACGGTGTGCGGACCTTTTTTACGGCCTTCGATTTTCCAGGTTCGTATTTGTGGAATTGTACGAAGGACTTTTACCAGGACATCCAGGCTAAGATCCTGGCAGGAAAAAAATCTTTTTTTTTGTTCATTCTGGTTGTAAATTCGACGACAAGGCTGGACGCATCTTCCCCTAAGCCCGCTTTTTCCGCCAAAATAACTGCTCCAATAACATCTTCCGGAAACACCGTAGCAAAGTGCGCCGTGTACAAATACTTCAAGGCCCAGACCCTTTGGACAGGCCGTTGCCATAGCTTTGATCTCGTCGATATTCAGTTCCCTGGGCAGAACGACCCTATGGATCCCAAGGCTTTTTTGCACCTTTTGAAGGGCTGCTGAAAAACTGACATTGGACAGGGTCGAAAGATGCAGCTCGCCTGAAAAGCCGGTTTGTCTGGCGAGTTGTACAAAGCCCAGATCCTGAATGATGATGCCATCCGGTTTTACGTGTCTCTCAAGCTGTCGAAGAAGTTCTCCTGCTATATTCAGGTCGTTGGGTTTTAGTAGAGCGTTCAACGCTACATAGACTTTGACCCCTTTATTGTGGGCCAGCATCGTCAGGGGTACAAGCTCATCAATAGAAAAATTTTTGGCCTCCATGCGTGCTGAAAATTGTCTCAGGCCGCAGTATATTTCATCGGCGCCTGCGGCAAGGGCTGCCAGAAAAGACGCTTTATTTCCAGCCGGCGCCAGAATAGAGGGACGGTGTGATATTTCTATTTCGTTGTTCATCATTCAATATTTTTGGTTTTTTTCGCGATTAGTTGGAAGAAAGGGTTCAAGGATTCTGGGATTCAAGGGTTCGAGTGTTTGTTTTTTAGCATTTCACTTGGCCCCTTGGCCCCTTGACCCCTGGAATCCTCTTGGGATCATCAACTCTTTTGGTGATGATCCATATATTTTTTATTCCGGAATTGGCTGGGTCAAGTTTTTTGAGAATCTTTTTTTCAGAACACCGGCAACATCGAGGGCAAGGCTTAATAGCGCAGGGATCAGAAATATAGTAAACACCGTTGAAATCAGAAGGCCGCCCACAACCACACTTCCGAGTCCTCGATAGAATTCGGAGCCTGCTCCCGGGGCAAGGACCAGGGGGAGCATCGCTGATACGGTGGTGATACTGCTCATATAAATCGGCCGGATACGGGTTCGAACCGATTCTGTGATGGCGTCCCGGGGTGACATATTGCCGTCCCGGATGTTATTCAAAGTTTGATGGACAATGAGGATGGCATTATTCACCACGATGCCGACAAGGATGACAAATCCGAGCATGGTTATAATGTCCAACGCCTGATAGGCAATAAAAAGATTCACCAGTGATAAGCCCACAAATCCTCCGGCTGCGGCCAGCGGGACACTGAACATAATAATTAATGGATAGAAGAAATTCTCGAATAAAGCCGACATCAGCAAATAGCTGATAACGATGGCCAGTATAAAGTTCCACATCAACGCTGCTCTGGTCCGCGTCAGGTCGTCAGCCGTACCGCCGAGTTTAATATTGTAAAGGCTTGAAAGGGCGCCTCCGGTCTTAATGGGGCCGACCACTTTTTCCTCTACAATAGCCATGGCGGTTTCAAGGGCTGTCTCCCTTGGGGGAATCACCTGAATCGTAATGGCCCGCTGGGAATCGATATGATTAATCTGGATGGGTCCTTCTTCAAGCTTAATTTCAGCGAGCGAGTTTAGGGTCACTTTCTCTCCTGATGGTGCGACAACGGGAAATTGGGGCAGGTCCTGGGTGCGCTCGAGTTTTCCTTTTTGACTTTTTACCACCAGGTCGATTTCATCGCCATACAGACGGAACGTGCTGGCTTTGGCCTCATCCACCATAGTGTCTACGATCAAGCCGAGATCAGCCGTGGTCATACCCAGGCGGGTCAAGCGTTCGCGGTTGGGAATAATGCGCATCTCGGGGTTGCCCAAGTCCAGGCCGGGTATCGGTCGTATTTGAGCGCCGGGCAGCGCCTGGGCCGTCAATCCATATATTTGTTTGCCTATACTGATGAGCTTTTCCAGATCGGGTCCTTTGATTTCTATCTCGATGGATCGGCCCTCGCCGATATTGCGTGAAAAAAGACTGGGCTGCTGGACAATTGCAATCATGCCCGGAATTTTTCTCAATACACCGTAAATATATGGCAGTAGTTCCCGGGTTCTTTCCTGGAACTTTGAAATAATTCCCATAAAGACCGATTGTCCCCGTGCAACATAGAAAAAATTGCTGGCGGGTGGAAGATTCAACTTTTCCGCCAGGTCACTTTTTTGATCATGTTCAATGAGCGGTAGAATATCTTTTTCCACGGTTTCCCCAATTTTTTCAAGTTCCGTCAGATTATAACCCGGCGGCGGCAGAAGAATTCCAAACAATATCTCCCGGTTACCTTCAGGAAGATATTCTGTTTTCGGCATTAAAAAATATGCCAGGCTAATCGCCAGAAGGGGCATGATCACGGCAATGCCCATACGAGCGGTAACCCATCCACACATCCAGTAAACAAATTTTGTCGTGTAATCTATAAAGCCGCCGGCAAAAGCGGTGAACCCTCGCATGATGAAATTAACAGGCTTCCAGATAGGTGCAAGATATCCTTTTGCTTTGAATGCGGTATTTTTTTCATTTTTAACCTTCCCCAGTATTTTGGAAGACAAGGTTGGAATAACCGTTATGGAGACGATAAGGCTTAATGTCACGGCACTGCTGATAGCAATGGCAATATCCCGGAAAAGTTGGCCGGCCTCCTCCTGAACAAAAACAATGGGGAGAAATACGGCTACCGTCGTCAGTGTACTCGCCAGAACCGCTCCCCAGACCTCAACGGTACCATCATAGGCTGCTTCTATGCGGGTTTTGCCCATCTCACGATGGCGAAAGATATTTTCAAATACCACAATGGAATTATCCACGATCATACCGATGGCAAAGGAAAGTCCGGCCAAGCTGACGACGTTGATGTTCCTTCCCATTAAGGTCATGACAAGGAAAGTGCCGATGGCGCTGATGGGAATGGCGATAGCCACGATTATGGTGCTCGCAACATTCCGTAAAAATATTAAAAGCACCAAAATCGCAAGGGATCCACCCACAAAAATATTTTCCCTTACCAGCTTTATCGCACTATAAATGTAGCTGGTTTCATCATAGACTTTAACAATCCTTAGATTCTTTTCTTTTAATAGGCCATCATTAAGTTCCGTAAGGGCTTCCTGGAGTTTCTTTACTACCACCAGAACATTGGAACCAGGTTCGCGAACGGCGTTTAGAACGATGGTCGGGGTCCCTGTATGACGGACAACATATTCCGGATCTTTAAAGCCAAACTCAACGCTGGCAATATCGCTTACGGTAACCGGGATGCCGCTTTCTCTTTTAATAATAACATTGGAAATATCCTCAGCACTTTTATACTCGCCGACGGTTCTTGTGATATAACGACGCTTGCCCTCGTCAAAATCACCGGCACTGATGTTTTTGTTCTCTATGTCCAGTGCTCGAACGAGTTCAGGAATGGTCACTTTCCGGGCCGAGAGGGCGTCCGTATCTACAATGACTTGAATTTCCCTTTCCCGTCCTCCGTAAATATTGGAAGAGGATACCCCCGAAATTCGCTCAAGACGTGGCTTCACATGTTCATCAATAAAATCGTATTCTTGCTGTAAAACTCCTTGATATCCTTCCAGTGCCTGCAATACCATCCAGGCAATTGCCTTTTCACGTCTTCCCCCGGACTTTATAATCGGCTTTTCCACATTATCCGGATATTCTTTTACCCGTTCGAGACTGTTGGATACCCTGAGAAGCGCTTCATCGGTACTCGTACCGATTTCAAACATCAGGTTGATATAGGCATTGCTGTCCTGGCTTTCACTTTTAATTTCCACCAGACCTTCGAGGTTTTTGAGTTCTTCTTCCTGGGCATCGACGATTTCGCGTTCTACCTCAACAGGACTTGCACCGCGCCATGTCGTCGTGATGGAAATCTCCGGAAGGTCAACATTGGGGGTCAACTGAATCGGAATTCTGAAAAGTGAAATAAAGCCGAACAAAGTCAGCAGGAGAACGCCGACCGTAACGGTGACCGGCTTTTTTATGGCGGTATCAACTAGTTTCATAGTTTTATTATTGGGATCAGGGACCAGGGTTCAGGGTGTTAAAAAATGTAACCTCAATCATCCAACATCCTGTATCTTGCATCCCGCATCCTGTATCGCAAATCATTTTTGTACGACCACCGGTTGTCCGGGTCTTAGACGCTCATTTCCGCGAATCACAACCTGAATCCCGGGTTTCAGATTCCCTACCACGGCAACATCCCCATCATAATAGCCGATAATTTTAACAGGAACCGATATGGCTTTGCCGTCATTAACCATAAAAACCAGCCGGTTGTCTCCGGCTGTAACCACAGCATCTTTGGGAACCAGCAACGCTTTTATTTCAGTTGCCAGATTAAAGGTCACCATGGCCTCCATTCCGCCTTTTATCTTATGATCCGGATTCGCAAGGTATATCCTTACAGGGAAGGTTCTGGAATCGGGATTTCCCTGCGGAAGTACGGAGTATATCTTACCTGAAAACGGGTTGTTTGATACGCTTTTTATGGATACGTTTACGTTACTTTGGGGTGCAAGTAAAACCGAATAGCGTTCCGGAACATCTACGGTGATTTGTACTTTATCAAGACCAAGAAGGGTAACAACAGGCCCTCCTTTGTTTATCCATTCTCCGATTTGGGTGTGTTCTTTTGCAACAAAGCCGGAGAATGGTGCCAACACTTTTTGTTGTTTATTTTCGTATTTGAGCAGCTCTATTTCAGACTCATTCTGGAGCAATTCCTGGGAAAGCGCACGATACGTATAAAAAGCAGTATCATATTGCTTTTCGGCAATACTGTTTGTCTCTTTAAGTTTGCTGACCCTTTTGAGCTCCTTTTCAGCATTCTGAAGGTTCGCCTGGATTCTTTTCTTTGCCGCAACAGCCCCTTTAAGACGAAGCCTCAGTTCGGTTTCTTTCAAATTGACCAGCAGGTCTCCCTTTCTAACATAATCGCCCTCTTTTATTGAAAAATATTCCACAATGCCCGATATTTCAGAAGCAACTGTACTCTCTGAGAAGGCTTCCGTTGTTCCAACTAAAGATATCTGAGTTGAGACGGTCTTGGTTTTTACAATGGCAACCTGAACCGGGGAAGGTGGCGGTCCTTTCCCCTTGGCAGGATCTTTGGCCAATGAGGCTGGAGCTGGAAGTAAACAGACAGTTGTGGCAATTAAAAAATATCTGTAAAAAAACGCTTTGATATCAAATGTTAGCATGAATAACCTCTTTTAGATGTAGGATCTTTACGTCGAGTAATGGCGAATCTATATTTAAAATTCGATGTCGTCAAGCATTTATAGATACACCTTATCGATGTTTGATAAATGAAACCTTCAAGATATTCCCTTGCTCAGACAAAATCATGTGTTATATTTAGAATTATTTACGAGTTTTATTCAATGCGATTCTAAACAAAGGGAAAGGAAATACTTATGAAAATTGCAGTCAGCGGCAAAGGGGGGGTTGGCAAGACAACGTTTTCAGCACTTTTGATACGAAAATTGAATGAGCAAGGGAAACATGTGCTGGCCATCGATGCGGATCCGGATGCCAATCTTGCGGCGGCGCTGGGTATTCCAGATGCCGACCGCATCGTTCCAATTGCCGAGATGAAAGAGCTTGTTTTTGAAAGAACTGAAGCAAAGCCGGGAAGCATGGGTGGTTTTTTCAAGCTCAACCCCAAAGTGGACGACCTCCCGGACGCGCTTTCGGCAAAACTGGATAACATTAAACTCATGCGCCTTGGGGGAGTTCAAAAAGGCGGGTCCGGATGTATCTGCCCGGAGAGCACCCTGCTAAGGGCGCTGATAACCCACATTGTCTTGGCGCGAGACGAGGTGGTGGTCATGGATATGGAAGCCGGAATCGAACATTTGGGAAGGGCAACCGCTTCGGCTGTAGACCGGTTGATTGTGGTCGTAGAACCCGGCCGTCGAAGTATGGATACCGCAGGCCATATTCGAAAGCTTGCATCCGAGATCGGCTTAAAAAATATTGTTCTTGTAGGCAACAAAATTCGCAATCCGAAAGACGAGACATATTTAAAAGAGCATCTAAAGGATTTTGAATTTCTCGGCTTTATCCCCTATGATGAAGCGCTGATAGAGGCGGATTTGGATGGTGTTTCACCATTTGATGTGGATTCAACTGCAAAAGAACATGTTAACGCGATGATTTCCGAGTTTTAATGAGCCGTCCAAGACGATACCATTATCGAACCAAAAAAGGAAAAGGCGGATTCAGCCGGAGTCACCGGCCTCCCAAAATCAAGCCCGGTGCGGATGCCGGGCTCAAAAAGATTTTTGCCTGCATTGGCGTGCCGGCTCAGAAACCGTTTAAACCCGACCCTTTTCAGCTTCAGGCATTGTCGGCAATCAAACGATCCGACTGCCTGGTGACCGTACCCACCGGCGCCGGCAAAACCTGGATTGCCGAACAGGCCATCGCGCGAATCCTTAAAAAGGGGGGCAAATCATGGTACGCTTCTCCCTTAAAAGCCTTGAGCAATACAAAGTACAGTGAATTTTCAAAAATCTTCGGGCCTGAAAACGTCGGTATTTTAACCGGTGACAGAAAAGAAAAACCGGATGCACCCGTCATTGTAGGAACCACCGAAATTCTTAGGAATCAGCTTTATGATGCCATGTATCAGGGGACCACACTTCTCACCGATTTCGTTGTTCTTGACGAGGCACATTTTTTAGGGGATGAAGACAGGGGCGTTGTCTGGGAAGAGATCATGATATATCTTCCCTCCAGGATTCCGCTTCTTCTGCTCTCGGCTACCATCGGCAATGCAAAGGTTATTTCCCAATGGCTTTCGTCCATTCGCGGTAAAAAGTGTATTGTTGTTGAAGAAACCAAAAGGCCTGTGCCGCTGTATCCGCTCTTTTTTCACCCGTCAGGGACGCTGTATCCCCTGCTCGTTAGGGGAAGTTCGGGGAAGGGCAGATTGTCTAAAAAGGTGGCTGCTTATGTAAGCAGCAGTCGTCCACTTTATCTTTCCCCGCCCCATAAATTGCCTCCTTTTGGGGATATTTTGCGCGTATTAAATAAATACCGACTTCTCCCTACCATATTTTTTCTCAAATCCAGGGCCGATTGTGACAATGCCCTTGATTTGTGTGAAGAGGGTTTGAGATATGACCGGATTAGAAAAGATAAACTCAGCCGGAGAATCGAAGAACTTGTGGCCCACAATTCCCATATTGCCAGGCACCGGCAGTTGTGGCACCTTGAACACTTGGCCGTGGGCGCCCATCACAGCGGACAGCTCCCGGCATGGAAACTGATTCTGGAAACCCTCATGACAGAAGGGCTGCTAAATGCCGTCTTTGCAACTTCTACCGTTGCCGCCGGTGTAAACTTTCCGGCCAGGACCATTGTTTATCTGAACTCTGACCGGTTTAACGGCAAAGAATTTCTGCCGCTTTCTCCCACTGAATTCCACCAGATGACCGGGCGGGCCGGGCGAAGGGGAATGGACCATATTGGATTTGCTGTGGCAATTCCGGGAAAATTCATGGATATCCGGCTCACCGCAAAGCTGATGAAATCACCGCCGTCTGACGTGTCCAGTCAGATAAAGATAAACTTTTCAATGGCTCTTAACCTGCTTTTGTCCCATACGCCGGAACAGATCGAAGATCTTTTGAAAAAATCCTTTGCAACTTATATGATAATTCATGCGAGAAAAAAAAGGGGGCTTCAAAAGCCTGTAGAAAATGATCATAAGCAGCTATGGCAGGATTTTGTACGGCATCTCGATTTTCTGAAAGAAACTGGTTATGCCAACCAAAGCGGCAGACTGACCGGCGACGGCATATGGGCCTCTCAACTTCGTGTCGATCAGCCGTTGATGATTGCAGAAGGATTTAGATGCGGAATTTTTCCTGACAATGATCCGGCGCTCCTTGCTGCTGTGACAGTGTTGTTTGTCAACGAACGCGAATCAGATGAAATAATAGACAAGGCATTTATGTCTAAAGTGCTGATCAACACCTTTTCCGATGTTAAAAAAAGCCTTTCATCCTTTTCAGCACGGATGTCCAAAAAGGGTTTTGAAACCCGGCCACTGGTTTTGCAACCGGCGGCGACCCTATATGCCTGGGCAACCGGCCTGCCCTGGGAAAAGGTGCTTACCATCGCCAAAATGGAAGAGGGGGACCTGGCCATGCTGATTCTTAGGACAGCAGACAACCTGAGGCATATCAGGACCCTTAAAAATGTTTTCCCTGAGGCTGCTTCAACCGCTGCTACGGCAATAGACCTTATTATGAGATATCCGGTGGTGATGGATTATGAGTAAAAAGATGGCTGTGG
>Ga0316194_10000580_pt1 | contig 23959 bp, 26 predicted proteins | sample CroRivsedime1_MG_FD_204936 | JGI IMG/M metagenome (GOLD analysis project Ga0316194, IMG submission 204936) | Coastal sediment microbial communities from Maine, United States - Cross River sediment 1 | ecosystem: Environmental > Aquatic > Marine > Coastal > Sediment | place: USA: Maine...
ATCATATGCCCTTAGACGGCGCGCCTGAGTTCAGAGATTATCTGTACAAAGAACTCGAAAATATATACGGCGGCATGTGGGATTGTGAACCGGATCCGGTGAAACATGCCCATAAGATGATCGCCCATATCGACAAAAAGCGAAAGGCCCTGGGTATCGACAAGGCCAGAGACAGAATCCTCATGGACATGGCGGATCGTCAGGCTCTTGATGGATAAAAAATATGGAGGCTAAATATCAGCAGGTTTAACGACCAATGTGTGACTGCAAGGCATAACCACTAAGAAAAATTATAAAAAGGGGGTCTCTAATGGAGATCCCCTTTTTAGTATTCAGATCGGCATGGATGCAGATTGAAAAAGGTTTTTCGGGATAATATCAATCAGAATTGGAAGATGATCGGAATTCAGGTCCAATAGATTCAGTCTGTGTAATAATTTTTCCGTATTGATTTGCTCCAACTCGTAGTGTGCTTGAAATTTTGACATCAATAGATCAGCAAGATACACCAGCGTTACAAGTTTTTTGTCTTCAGTCGCAGTTTCGGGATAATGATGGTTTGCAATCACATTGATCAAATTGTCCGGCAGGGCCCATCTCTTGCCCAACTGCCGTCCTGCTTCAGTATGATCTATACCGAACTTCAATTTTTCCGCCTCGCACAATTCAGCACCCTTTTCCTGCGTATATCTATAGAAAAAAGGGGCGTTTGCCGCCATAACCTGATCCATCGGAATTTTTCCTATATCATGCAAAAGGCCGGCTGTATAAGCAACATCGGGTGCTGCCTTCTTAGTAAAAACGGCAAGTTCTTGAGCAATCAGGGCAGTTCCAATTGAATGCTGGAAGATTCCCCCCTTGCACAGGGAATAACCTTGAGATGATTGGGGGAAAAGCGATTTGACAGATGCCGTAACGACGAGTTTTAAAAGGCGCTTTTCCCCTACCAATATCAGTGCTCGATCAATGGAATCGACGACCGTTTTTAGTCCCATGATAACAGAGTTGCAAAGATTTAAAACTCTTCCGCTGATCACCTGGTCTTGGCGGATTTCACGCCCTATTTCCTTCATTGTACAATCGTCTTGGTGTATCATACGGATGACCTTCAGTGCCACCTGAGGTATTGGCTTAACTCTCTGAATCGCTTCATCAATGGTGAAAACAACATCAGTTTGAAAAGGACTCATCGACGGCCTTTCAATTTGAGATGCAGGTTGAATGGTCGTGTTCCAGTAATAAAGATCGAGACTCATTTTGCGCCCAGAATATCCGCCGGTTTCACTTTCATTTATTGGAATCCCCTGATCCTCAAGATACGTTTGAACCACTTCGGCTGTTCGCCCTCCAATATCTAAAGACAGGTCTTGATCTGACACGGGCCCGATCAGAGCACCTCCGGCTACGCATGCTTCCAGCCTCTCTTTCGAAGCACCAGCATCAATCAACTTCTTAAAAAAATGCGGCATGCCGGTGGTCGCATAACTTTCAGGTTGAAAAGACATATCCATCCCTGTAGCCTCGGCCAAAAGAAGGTGAAGTAATCCTCCCACATTTGCCTGGCGATCAACCAGAGTGACCCCTACACAACTCCCCAGATATGCTTCAAGGCTTTCTTTTTTTTTCTTACTAATAACAGATGCACCTGAGGTCACAATTTCTTTTTTCATTTCTCATTAATCTCCAACTCCAATAGATCAACCGCAGCTTCTTTGAGATATTGAAAAACATCCGAGCCTTCTGCCGAGGCCTTCTCCTTTCCTTCTGCAACGTGCTGAATAAATTCTATCCCTTCTCTATCAAAACGGCCGATCTGCTGATCGATCAATTTTAGAGTGTTGTGAATCATACTGTAAAGGACCATGGGGCCGAACATTTCTTCCCCGTTTTCTTTTTTGGCCAATGCTCCGGTAATTTTGTGGTGGCCAACTCTAAAGGCTTTGGGTGCGTTTCTGTAATGTAAAATTTCTGCAAAAAGATCAAGGCATTCAATGACGCCGTCCGAGTATCCGTTTTCAAAAGACGCCAAGCCGTCTTTGGCTATTTCATCGAGATCGGATGCGTTAAAGGATAGGTTCAGTTTTGCGATGCATTCCTGTTGAACGGTCTTAACGGAGTCTTCCTTTTTGCTTATGACCACGTCGGTATCTTTTAATATTTTGACCACATTGAAAGGATTCATCATCTCTTTTACGGTGGGACTTTTGCGCATGGCAACATCGTAGACAGAAGTATTGTAAATGGCCAGATCATTGTCGAGCACCAGAATCCGGGTCTTTTCGGCATCGATATTCTCGATATAAAGATCGAGATCCCGTTTTCTTTTGTAAGTATAATCGGCTAGATCGAGAAGTTTACGCATGATTTTCTTGTCTATCTTGCGACTACTGTCTACAGGACCGATGGAAGCAATGACCTGTCGCCCCATTTTGTCTAGTTTGATTTTTTTTAAAAGATTTTCTTTAAAAGACACAATGCCTCCTCATACAAAGTACAGGATAAAGGATGCGTAATGACGAAGCCACTCCGCCAATATCGTCACACGAGGAAGTACACTCCGTGAACACGCAAAAAATTTCTTTCGGCTCGGTGCTTCAAAGGCTTTTTCGCAATAATTGGGTGAAAAACTTGAATTCTAAATTTATCATACCTTAAGAGCACATGTAAACGATAGTTTGTAAATATTTTTCAACGGTTTCTTGACGTTATATTGATATTCATGTATACAAAAGTTTTTTTCAAATTAACGCAGCTTCGATAAATGGAGATGTGGCAATTCCACAAGTCAATATAAAAGCGTTTCCGTCCTGTTCAGACGTATGATTATACGCAGTTTATTGGCATGCCAATGCAGCTGATATAATAGGAGGTTAATCACTTTGTTTAAACTGGGAATACTAAACGGTAATCACTCATTTGAAACACAGAGGTGGGATATGAAAGATAAGGTTAAACTTATATTTGAAGGCAAAACATATGAACTGCCAATTGTTACCGGCAGTGAAGGCGAAAAGGCCATCGACATTTCAAACCTTCGCCAAAAAACAGGCCTAATTACCCTGGATCCGGGATATGCCAACACCGGCAGCTGCACCAGTTCCATTACGTTCATGGATGGTGAAAAAGGAATTTTACGGTATCGAGGTATCCCGGTCAAACAGCTGGCTGAACATTCGAGTTTTATCGAAACCGTCTATCTGTTAATTAACGGCGTGTTGCCTGCCAAAGAGGAACTCAACAACATGTCGGTTCTGTTTAATGACAACTCACTTGTGCATGAGGACATGCAGATTTTTTATCAGAACTTTCCCAGGGCTTCTCATCCCATGGGAATACTCTCATCTATGGTGAATGCTTTAAGGAGTTTTTATCCGGAGCTTGAGACCATTGAAGAGGAAATCAATATCACGGTTACTCGTCTATTATCAAAAGTTCGGACGATGGCAGCCATGTCTTATAAGATATCGAGAGGTCACAAAGTCGTTTATCCACGACCTGATCTAAAATACAGTGCAAATTTTCTAAACATGATGTTTGATACACCGGTTAGGCCGTATCCCATTGATGAAGACCTGGTAAAGGCACTGGATGTTTTCTGGATTCTTCACGCTGACCATGAGCAGAACTGTTCTACTTCAGCGGTAAGGCTGGTGGGGAGTGGGAGAGTTAATCTATATGCGGCTATTTCCGCCGGTATAGCGGCCCTATGGGGTCCCCTTCATGGGGGAGCCAATCAGGCGGTCATCGAAATGCTTACCGATATTCAAAATGACGGTGGGAACTATCGCCGGGCTATTGAACGCGCCAAAGATAAAAACGATTCGTTTCGACTCATGGGTTTTGGTCATCGCGTTTACAAGGCATATGATCCGCGGGCCAAAATCATGAAAAAGATGTGTGATAAGGTTCTTGCCAAGCTCAAAATTAGCGATCCGTTACTCGATATTGCCAAGGAACTCGAAGAAGCGGCATTAAAAGATGATTATTTTATTGAATACAATCTGTATCCAAACATCGACTTTTACAGTGGCATAGTCCTGCGAGCCATGGGCATTCCCACCAACATGTTTACGGTCATGTTTGCCATCGGCCGGTTGCCGGGCTGGATCGCTCAATGGAAAGAGAGTGTCGATGATCCCAAATGGAAACTTGGACGACCTCGTCAGATTTACACCGGACCTATCAAAACCGATTATATTCCCATCGAACAGCGATAGTCCTATATCGATGAACGCCACGGATAAGAAGCTTAGAAGTTTGCTGCAACAACTCACACTGGGTCAGGTGGTGAAGCCGACAAACTTACTCGAGGAAAAAAAAGCTTTTCTGCACCCTCGTTTTTCAAACAAGAAAAAATCTCCTTCGTTTAAATATAAAAATACACCTTCAAACTGGATTGATTTTAAGCCGATTTTGCCTCTTGAATCCATGGATGCTCCGGATGAAGTCGTTGAAATCTACCGGGAAAAACAGCTTGAGCTGGACAGGACTAAAAATATGTTCGCTGCGGTTGGTAGCGATAAATTTACACAGTATGCTATTGAAATTTTCGGCGCTCCGACCGCTGAAGACGCCCAGCAGGCTCACCGGGTTCTAGAAAAATTTTCGAATGTTATACCACCTGAACGAAACTGCTCAGCAGAAGACTTTGCAAAGTTCCTTGAGGCTCGCTTAGAAAAACTTGGTATTTCCATGGATATCAAGCTGGTTTCTTCCATGGCCACAAAAATTTCGGTAGACAGCGTTTCCCGCGTAATTCATCTTAATCGAAATGCCTTATTTGCACCCCAGGAAGTAAAACGCCTTCTGGTGCACGAGATCGATGTTCACGCCGTTCGTATTCACAATGGTTCTTGCTTCCCATGGGGTATTTTTTCCATGGGTACAGCAGGCTACCGAGAAGCCGAAGAAGGCCTTGCGGTTCACTTTGAACGCTATTCGGATCACCTTTATCCCTTCCAGGAGAAAATTTACGCTGGGCGCTGCTTGGCGGTGTACCTGTCTCTTTCGGCCGGATTTACAGAAGTTTTTGAAGAACTCTTGGTGTATTTCGATGAAGAGACAGCATATACGATTGTAGAGCGGGTGAAACGGGGATTGGCCGACACCTCACGTTCAGGCGCGCTTACAAAGGAATTTCATTACTTTACCGGACCCAATAGGGTTCAGTCGTTCCTTCACACTAAAGGTAATCTTAAAATGCTTATGGGTGGAAAAATAGCTTTCAAACATGCTAAATTAATAGTCAGGTTTGTACAAAAGGGTTTTGTGGATACCTCGAATTGGATTTTTCCGGTGGAAATGAACAATGATAAAGAATCTGAGCAAACTTAAGGATGCTCTGAGCAAATGCCGGGGAACCTGGGCCTGGGTAGGACAGAGGGGCATCGATGCGTTTACGATGCTTGACTTTGTTTCCGTAGATGCGGGATTTTGTTGTGATTTTGGTGAGGAATATGCAAGACTTTGGACAGAAAAGTCCCTGTTTTCTGTGGAAAAAGATCTCGGGAGGCGGGAAAACTGGGGAAATCAGGATCTTGAAATGCTGTGGGAAGAGCCGACACGGAAACGGATTGAAACATACATCAGTGGTGTGAAGGAACCTATCAATACGGTTTGCTACCGTTCCCTTAAGGTGTTAGAAAATGACAGACGTTTTCGTGTTTTGGCGCCCCCCTTGATGCTTAAGGACCTGTTTGACGACAAGTTGCGGCAACTGGAACTGTTTTCCATATTGGGTGTAAAGACGCCGGCGACTTTTGTATGCCCTTTGGCTGAAACAACCTTTTCCAAGGCCAGCGATATTTTGGATGGCCCGTTTGTAGTACAGCCCCCGGTGGGATCTTCCGGGGAAAACACTTACTTTGTGAACAATGAGACCGACTTCGAGAGAGTCGAAGATATACTTGAACCTTCACAACGCGTAAAACTATCTAAATATTTGCCGGTGCCGTCTTTAAACGGACATTGCGTCGTCCTGAAAACACGTGAAGGATTGCGGTCAATTGCTGCCTGTCCGTCGGTTCAGATAGTAGGTACCTACGGATGCACAAACCGGGCTGAAATTTACTGCGGAAATGATTTTTCAGCTGCCAATAGAGTGCCGAAATCCATAAGAGAAGAAATCTGTACAATTATGGAAAAAATCGGCCTTTTCATGGGCACCGAGGGCTTTTTGGGTCTCTTTGGTATGGATTTTCTCCTAAATGGCGACGAGGTGCTGGCTCTGGAGATAAACCCGAGGTTTCAGGGATCGACCATGCTTTTATCATTACTACAAGTGGACAGGGGTGAAGTTCCCATGACAGCTCTTCACGTGATGCAGTTCATGGGCCTTATAGAAGAATTTACCCAAGATTTTTTAGAGCAGTCCAAAAAGATGTACCGGACTCCTTATAAAGGCGCTCACTTAATTGTCCACAGCTTGAAAGATGAACCTTATTGTATCGAGCATGATATGAAAGCGGGCATTTACACCCTTGTGAACAACTCCATCGAACGGGTTCGAAATGGAACGACCTACCGTGACATCAAAAGTCCTGGTGAGTGGTGTATCCTGGGCAATCTCCCTGAAATAGAGACTAAAATTTTTCAGGAAGCCCGTTTTGCCATGATACAAACAACTGAAAGCGTTCTGGACAGCCACTTAAAACAACTCGAGTCTTATGCTGCGACTTTTGTAAATGAATTACAGAGCCGCTGCAGAGTGCTCCCCTTTAATGGAGGTAGTGAATGAAACATTTTTCACCGGATACTTACGACATAGAGCAGCGTTTTGTCGAGCTGTACTCCCTTGGCCACAAGGGGCTTATAACTGAGGCGCCGTTTTATCTTCACGCCCTTGGCTTCGACAGCGAACCTGGCAAATTTGGAGTAGAACTCATCTCATCTTTCAACAAACTGGCACAAAAAGACGAAGAACTTTCCAAATACGCCTTAGATCTTCCGAATGCCACACATTTTCCAGACACCATCGTCTTGATTGATGCCTCTAACGACCGGCTTCCAACCGGCCCTGAATCCTTTCGGGTATTGCAAGATGAAATCAAACGGTTAGGTGTTAACGCTTATTGTCTGCTCGTGAATACCAAAGAAGAACTGATGGCGGCTGTCAATAAAAACCCAAAGTCTACTTTGGTTATCAGTGAGTGTGTTGATTCAAGGGCATACAACATCGAAGTCCTGGAAATTCTCGAGGGTATGGGAGTTGTCGTGCTGCCCGGGCGGGTCACGGCACCCGGGGCTATATTTTCAAACAAGGGGAAAACTTACCAAATGCTGCAAGATGCGGACAAGGAAGACTTGCTGGCACGTTATGTCACTGTTCCTGCATCACAAATGGACACGTCACAGGTCGTTTCTACTATTTTGGATAATGTTGATAAATTTTCTCAACATTGGAATAGAAGCCGTTTTTTTGTAAAACCGGTCACAGGTGGCAGCGGAGTCGGGGGATTCCGGATCTCAAAAACAAACAGGGGGTATTTCGTTCCCGACCTTTCCAAAGTCACCGGAGATGCTTTAGAAATACTTCCCATACGCATGGATGTGGATCCGCAGGACGATCATCGACTTGAAGAGCTTTTGTGGATTTTCTCTTTGTTTTCATCTGACCCATACTACAGCAAGCAATACATGTGGGTGAATTTAGAAACGCTAAGAAATCGTTATGAAACCAGCGATGATCGTGAAGCACTCAGACAACATCTTTTAAAAACAGCGGCCATGCAAACAGCTAAAGCTGAAGAGAGAAGCCTTGACCGTGGGAGTATGCGCGCAAAACTTGAAGAGGCGGTCAGACGATATGAAGCACATTTTTCAAAGCGGTATGACCCTGTATTCTGCGAGCATATCGACTTCGGTGCATGGGGGCTTAGGGCTCACTATCGCCTCACCAAACAGAGTATACAGTTAGAGTCCATATACGCCAGGATTTTTCAGTTGGCTCTGACCGAAGAAGGGGTGAGTTATGTCGGTTCCGACAATATTTCCAACAAGCATACCGGAGTGCTCGAATCGGTGCGGCTTACGCCTATCAAAGAAACCATGGTTAATACGGTCGGGGGGCGAACTGCTTTCTTGGATCTTCTCAAAAGAGGTGGCCTTGCCGCTTCGGCGCTGGTCGCTACCCAGGAGCCCGAATCGCGCTGCCGCATCCCCGTTCGCTGCCAATTGGACATCGCACCTATTGATGGAAAAATAGGAGAAGGCAACGCTGATACAGCCAGAGGACAGGCGCTGGGAACGAGATGGTCCGACTTTGTCGAAAACATGCGAGAGTGGTTCCAAGACTGCTTGAGCTACTATGCCATCTGCAAATCTGACAACAAAAAATGACACAATTTAAACCCTTCGGGATTGCCGATTGTACCGCAGTTCCCCGCTGATTCGGGATCTTCGACAATTGTTGAAGCGTACTCGCAATAGCAAACTATGGATTCATGAATCATCGCATGCTGGTCACCGGCCATTAAAGGATCATTAACAAGATCGTACAGAGCAAGGAGTACAAATATGTTCAGAAAAATCCTGTATCCAACAGACTTTTCAGACGTATCAAAAATCGCTTTGAACTATTTGAAGCAATTAAAAGAAAGCGGAGCGGAAGAAATTTTAGTGCTTCATGTAATTGATAAAAAGGACCTCCAGTTCAGTTATCTCTATCTTTTTGATGAAAGTAATGCCGACGGAAACGTTGAACAGAAGCTGAAAGGTGACGCCGAACGAGAATTGAATGAAATAGAAGGCAAATTGAAAGATTGGGGTTTTAGAGTATCATCCAGTGTAAAATTAGGAGTTCCGATAAAGGAAATATTAAATGCCGAACAAAATAAAGACATATCGATCATCGTCATCGGCTCACATGGAAAGAGCAATGTTGAAGAAATGCTCCTCGGTTCGGTTTCAGAAAATATCATACGAAAATGCAAAAAACCGATACTGGTCGTTAAGCGATAAATGATAATATGGGTCACATAAGGAGAAAATTGTGGGGGGAAAAACAACCATTATGCCTGGTTGGCTGGTTTTGATTGCGATTTTATGGGTTCCCTTTTTCGGGGGATGTTCCACGGCATATTATGGGGCAATGGAAAAGGTGGGGATTCATAAACGCGATATTCTTGTTGACCGGGTGGAGGACGCCCGAGACGCACAATCTGAAGCGCAGGAACAGTTTAAGTCCGCCTTAGAGCAGTTTGGCGCGGTTATCAAAATTGAAAATACCGACCTGAAGAAGGCGTATGACAAGTTAAATGCAGAGTATGAAGATAGTGAGAAGGCTGCAAAAAAAGTTTCCAAGCGGATTGACAAGGTGGAATCTGTTGCCGATGCTCTGTTTGAAGAGTGGGAGGAAGAGTTGAATCTTTATAAGAGTGCTGATCTGCGTCGGTCAAGCAAACAGAAACTGCAAAGCACCAAATCCCGCTACCGTGAGATGCTCGCCAGCATGCATCGGGCTGAAAAAAGCATGACACCGGTTTTGCGTACTTTTCGAGACAATGTCCTGTTCCTCAAGCACAACCTCAATGCCCAGGCCATCGGTTCTTTGCGGTCGGAGTTTTCCACGCTGAAAGGAGAAATTGACGGCTTGATCAAATATATGAATGAGGCCATTCAGACTTCCAACCAGTTTATTGCCGATATCAAACAATAGGGCAAGAATCGACAGATGTTGTGATCCATCATCATTAGGAGAAGAAAGTACATGAGCAAACATATGCAACTAACCGTCCAAGTTCGTCCATATTACAAAAAGGGTCTGAAGGCGGATTATCCCAAGATTGCCCAAGGCCTGAGTTATATTCATGAGGCATGGGTAGAAAAAGGACCGTCTCTCTTTGACATCGTTGGAAGGCTGGACAAACTCCTTTACGAACTGGAGGGTAATCCGCCCTTTAGAAAGATTTTACTTAAGCACAAAGACGTACTCCGCAAGCTTCACAAGGAAGTTGAAGAACATATTGCGGATTGGGACTTGGCCAAAGCCGACAAGACGCTGTATCAGATTGAGGACATCTTTAATCAAATTGAATGGGAATTAAGGTGAGCGGATGATATCATTATCCGCATCCATCCAGACCGGAAAAGTTTCTCTGGACTTTTGGAGCGTTTCATAGGACAGCCCGTTGGTATATGTACATGCCTGATGGCTTTTTTGGAAAATAATTTTTCCCCATGGATCGATGATGGAGGAATCGCCGCTGTAGGACAGGCCATTTCCATCTGTCCCGACACGGTTGACGCCGATCACGTAACACTGATTTTCGACAGCTCTGGCCTGCAAGAGGGTTTTCCAGTGGGCTGAGCGTCTTTCAGGCCAGTTGGCGATAAATATGGCTGCATCAAACTGGTTTGCAATATTTCGTGTCCAGACCGGAAACCGTAGATCATAGCAAATAAAGGGTCTGATCTTCCAGCCGTTCAGCTCAACAGTCATATTTTTAGTGCCGGCGCTGTATATTTTTTCTTCTCCCGCCATCCGAAAGAGGTGTTTTTTGTCATAGGTGAAGATTTCACCGTTGGGTTTGGCCCAGACCAGCCGGTTGAAAAATTTGCCGCCGTCATCGGCGATGATACTTCCGACCATGTCTACATTCTTTTCTGCTGACTTTTCTATGATCCATTTGACCGCAGAACCTTTCATGTCCTGGGCCAGGGCCGCGGCATTCATGGTAAAGCCGGTGGAAAACATCTCCGGTAGTACGATGAGATGGGTGTCTTCTTCAATGGCATTTATTTTGTTATCAAACCCGGTTAAATTTGATTCAATATCTTCCCAGACCAGTTCGCTCTGAATCAGTGTAACTTTTAAATCTTGCATAGTCTCTCCGCAGCTTTTTCAAGAGTTTCATCTTTTTTTGCAAAACAGAATCGAAGTACTTTATGATCAACTTGATGGTGGTAAAAAACAGAAGGTGGAATCGACGCCACACCATGCTCTGTGGTTAGTCTTTTTGAGAATTCGACATCGGATTCATCGGAAATTGCGGAATAATCCAGCATTTGAAAGTAAGTGCCTCGGCAGGGTAAGGCTTTAAACCGCGAATTTTTAATGAACGATAAAAATTTATTTCGCTTTTGCTGATAAAATTCTGAAAGGCTCAAATATATTTCCTTGTTTTTCATGAATTGGGCATAAGCATACTGAATCGGAGTATTGGATGCAAATGTTAAAAACTGGTGCACCCTTTGAAATTCTTTAGACAACGAGGTTGGTGCCAGGCAGTATCCAATTTTCCAGCCGGTGGTGTGGTAGGTTTTTCCAAAGGAACTGATCACAAAGCTCCTTTCAACAAGCTCAGGATGCCGAGCAATACTTTCATGCCTTACACCGTCAAAAATAATATGCTCGTAAACTTCATCACTCAAAATCAGCACATCCGTATCCTGTAAAATGTTTTTAAGTTCGGATATGTCTGTATCCGTAAATACAGCGCCTGTGGGATTATGGGGTGAATTCAGGATAATGAGTCTGGTTTTAGAAGACAGAACATCTCTGACATCATTCCAGTCTATTATGTAATCCGGGAATTTGTATTCGACATACACGGGAATGCCGCCGTTGAGCTTTATGACCGGAACATACGAGTCAAAGGCTGGTTCAAGAATAATAACCTCGTCACCGAGTTGGACAACGGCGCTAATGGCTGCAAACAATGCCTCAGTAGCACCGGATGTGACGGTAATTTCAGAATCAGGATCATAGCTGGCATGATACAGATCCAAGATTTTTTCTGCAATCTGGTCGCGCAGTGCCTGTACACCCTGCATTGGCGCGTATTGATTGTGTCCGGAGCGCATAAATTTGTCTACCAGTGTCAAAAGGTCCGGATGAACGTCGAAATCCGGGAAGCCCTGAGAAAGGTTAATGGCATTATGGTCGTTTGCCAGCTTCGACATAATCGTGAAAATGGTGACACCGACATCCGGAAGTTTTGATTGTAGTTTCATGGTGTATTTTTTACCCTTTCCAAACTGCGTTTCTTTTTGTCTATAGCAAAGGGAAGATGCGTTCAACATGGGTTTTGATAAGACTGAACACCACTTGATATTTTTCGTACGAACCGCCCATGGGATCTTTGATGGCACTTTTTCGAGTTTGTTTTTCAGGCCAGGCCCCAAGAAGAAAGATTTTTTTATGAAGCCAAGGGAAAAAGGTTTGCACAAATTTTTTGTGAACAGGTTCCATGCATAAAATAAGATCGGCCTTTTGCAGCTCATCTCCTACCAGATATCGTGCCTTGTGAGATGAGATGTCAAAGCCGTCTTTTCCACAGACTTTTTGGGCATACTCGGTAGCTGGAAAATCATTTAGTCCGTGAATTCCCATGGATGAAACCGTCAGATCATGACGGCCCATTTCCTTGCATTTGTGCAGCATAAAACCTTCTGCCATGGGGCTCCGGCATATGTTACCGGTACATATAAAAATAATGTGGGGCATAATTCATAACCCTATATCATATTGGAATAAGAGAAAAGATAACACGTTAACCTTTTGAAAACATTGCCGTCTCTTTAAAATCGATTTGTTTCAAAGGACTATACTATTACAAGAAAAGAACTACCTATTGTCCATCCACAAATGGTCTTTTTCCCCAATGTCTGCGTTATGCTCAAAAAATAAGCCTCGGAATATTAAACATAAGCCTGCGATTATTTTTTTCGCATGCCTTGATTTTGAAGAAAAATCCTCATTTATGGATGGACACTACCTCACAATTTTCAGTACATTGGTGTTTTGAAGCTTTTCCCATAATAATTTAACGATGACCAAAGACGCACCATATTCACTCAAATGTTTATCACCGGATATCGAACGACATGATTTTAACAACGATTCATTTGTGAGCCACAAACTGACTTCGTTCTGCATATATTCCTCAAGTGAGTGATAAAGGTCCATCACATTTTCTTTGGGAATATTAGCAATCATGGTTTTATCTCTCAGCGATAGTTTTGATAGAAGTTTATCCGTAGCCTCTTCAACGGTTTGAGGCAGGATTTCTTTTTCCATTTCAGCGCGACGCTTAGGGGTAACGGTAAAAGAGGCGGGTATGGTGTCATCGATAAGATCCAGATAAAAAACAGTTTCTATAATGTCGACTGTAGCCTGATATATAGCCGGATTTTTGCTCGCTCTGGGTCCTGCTACATTTAAAACCTTAATTTCATTTTCGGTAATCCATGATTTGATCTTTCCAGCAGCTTGAAAGGCACCGGTTTTGTTCAGATCAATGCGAAGCCAAGGTCGATGATGTAAGAGGGCCATTTCACGGGTATAATCTGATCCGCCGGTGAGCCTGCCGTGGGATATAATCAGGGTGCCGTCAGAATCTATGACATTCTGTTCGGTCCGCTTATTATAGTTGGTGGTTTCCATCTCCTTGAGCTTATATTTACTATCTAAAACGCCCTCTTCTGTTAACCGCCCTTTGGGTATCCATCCACCATATGGAATTCCAAGCTTAATGGCAACATCAAGAGCAGCCTGATCGGCACCGGTCTGTCCGCCGGAGATAATTTTTTTAAGCATTATGATGTCCAATCAATATCAATTACAATATCGTCTCTTTGTTTTGGATGTCTATACCGGTATCTTCACCAGAGAGGCAAGTTACCTTAGCGTTCAAAATTGCGCCGGTTTCGATCACCAAATCCTTACAGACAACTTTACCGGTACATTTTCCGGTTGATAATAGGATCAATTTTTTCAAAGCTCTGATTTCCCCTTCAAAGGTTCCGCCGATGGTCATGCTTGCAACTTTCGCATTCGCATAAACAGATCCTTCTTCGGTAATGACAACATTTTTTCCAATAACCGTACCTTTCAAAATACCCTTGACGATAAGCCTTCCGGTGGTAGAGACTGTACCATCAATAGTTAATTCTTTATCAATGATGGAAAAATCCTCAGATATTTTTTTCACTATTTATCTCCTGCAACAGTTCATTTCAACGTAATGGTGTCTCCCTTTTCAACGTTTAACTGATGGCTGGCATTGTCACAATTTAGTGCAATTTCAAGGTATCCAAAGCTCCCGATAATAGCAAGAGGGCACCCCGACCCTGCGTCTGTATAGCTGCGGGACAAACTTTTAATTACAGTTTTATCTGTTTTGATTTCAAGTCTTTTTTCAGAGCCGTTTTTAATAAATTTATTGAGACAATTTTCATTAATATTAGAAATACAGTTCCCAAATCGATCAATGGATATAATCGTCCCTATAAGTTCATCTTTATTAGAAATATAGGGTTTAGAGATGCTCAGACGGATAAGATCTTGCATGCTCAGGTGTGGGCCTAATTTTTCAATGGGAACACCCTTGGATATGTGGGAACCAACAGGCGCAAAAATATCCCGTCCATGAAAGGTCTGGCTTATGGAATTTAAGAAGTAATGGGTGTTCTCGACGCGAACAATTGCGTCAACCTCTCCTTCATCCATTAGAAGGGTTAAAACACCATTATTAGGTGCAAGGAAAATATGACCCGACAATTCAACGGCAACGATTGAACGGTTCCCGCCAACCCCTGGATCCACAACAATGATATGTACCGTGCCTTTGGGAAAATATCTGTATGAAGACTTGATGAGATAGGCAGCTTCGATTAAATCCTGTGGATCGATATAATGACAGACATCAACAACTACGGCAGAAGGGTTTATAGAAAGGATTGCACCTTTCATGACACCGACATAGGGATCTTCAGTGCCAAAGTCTGTAAGGAGTGTAATAATCGACATAATTAGGTAGTGATGGCTTCGTAAGAATCCATTTTATAATTTTTTACGAAACCAACAATCATTGAAACATTCTTTTTTGAAAGCTGAATCCGAGGTGCTTATACGCTGCCTCCGAAGCCTTTCTTCCTGATGATGTTCTTGTGACAAGCCCGATTTTTAAAAGATAAGGTTCTATGACATCCACCAGCGTATCCGATTCTTCCTGGAGGGTCGCTGCGATGGCTTCAATTCCCACAGGACCGCCTTTATAAAATTCGATGATTGTTTTCAAATATTTACGGTCAAGATCGGTTAACCCTTTATTATCTACACCTTCTAAAACCAGCGCCGCTTCAACGGTTTTTTTTGTAATGATTCCGTCTGCCCGAACCTGTGAATAATCCCTAACACGTTTAAGAAGCCTGTTTACAATACGTGGCGTCCCTCTGGATCGACTTGAAAGCTCGTTTGCCCCTTCATCATCAACCGTGACCTTCAGTAGAGCAGCTGAACGTCGGATGATTTTTGCCAAATCCGTTTCATTGTAAAAATCAAGACTTCTGAAAATACCGAACCGGTCGCGTAAAGGTGCAGATAAAAGTCCCACCCGGGTGGTAGCACCAACCAGTGTAAAGCGATTCAAACGGTACCTGTGACTGCGGGCATGCATTCCCTTGTCAAATACAAAGTCCACGGCAAAGTCTTCCATGGCAGGGTATAAAAATTCTTCTACAATCTTGGGTGATCTGTGAATCTCGTCGATAAACAGGATATCCCTGTCTTCTAAATGGGTCAGAATACCGATGAGATCTCCACCTTTTTCAAGGGAAGGGCCGGACGTTGATGTAAGATTACCTCCCATTTCATTTGCGATAATGTGTGCCAATGTGGTTTTTCCAAGACCGGGTGGTCCATGAAAGAGGATGTGATCAACCGGTTCCTCGCGTTGTAACGCTGCTTCAATTGCAATTTTAAGCGCTTCCACAACTTCAGTTTGGCCGACATAATCTGCAAATTGTTCAGGTCTTAAAGACAGGATCTCCGGCTCTTGATCCATCGGAAGGCAGGATCCTGTAAGAATACCCTGTTTGTCGGAAGAATGTGTGAGTATGTCATCCGTCATTTGCTTAACTCAGGGGTAGGGGGTTTATTTGTTCAATTGCTTCCATGTCGTCACCTAACTATCATCGACGGCAGTTTAACGGTATGGTCACCGATCAGCTTCGAGCATCTTCCTCACGGTATACTTCTTCAAAGAGCTCTTCCGGGGTTGATATATTGCTGTTGCGCTTCATGGCATCGGTGATCATCTGTTTCGCTTCTTTTATTTTGTAACCCAACTGATCAACAAGTACATCCAGAACCTGTTGAGACAAATCCTCGACCATGGGAATCTCTTCCTTTTGAGATTTTCGGATGAGCGCAAATTTATCCATTTTTCCTTCAAGAGTGGCAATAATCTTGCGCGCTGTACGATCGCCGATACCTTTTAACTGTTTAAGCTTGTGAACATCTTTCGATTCGATGGCTCTTGCGATATCACGAACAGGAAAATCTAAGGCTTTAACAGCCTTCAAGGCACCGATGGCTTCAACAGAAATAAAATATTGAAAAAATTCCTTTTCGACTTCAAGATTAAAACCGATCAAAACCGGCTTCGGTTGCCGTTCTGTTTGCTGGTGATAAATATAGAGAGCGACCGGATCGCCCACAGACTTTGCCCTAAAGGTATTCATTACAAATGCAGGGAGCAACACTTCATACCCAACCTGATTTGCCAAAACAAGTATCCGATCATCTCCCTTTTTTAAAAGTTTTCCCTCAAGATAACCGATCATTGCACTTTGTTTTTTCCCTTTTGTACGGTGTCCTTTGCGCGGAACGATCATTGTAACGGAATAATCCCAAAAGCGCCAAACCCATTGCATCAGAAGCGTGGTAAGGACGGATTGGCGTTGTCAGGTTCAATAAACTTCTAACGGCTTTTTCAAGTTGCATTTTAGTTGCATTGCCGTTTCCGGTTAAGACCTGTTTGGATTCACGAACGGGAACTTCGATGACAGGCACCTCCATTTGGCATCCTGCAAGGAGGATAACACCTGTAACCTTTCCTAATGTAATTCCGGCATTCGGAAATTTTTCAACGGAAAATACATCTTCCACAACCATAAGGTCGGGCGTTTCGTCTTTTAAAACCGTAAGAAGATTTGAAAAGATTTGATCAAGGCGACTCGGTAAAGGAAGATTTTTTGAGGTATGAATACTACCGAAGGAGAAGCCATCAACTTTGAGCCCCATTCCTCTGACAATTCCAACACCCGTTGCAGATAGGCCTGGATCAACACCGATAACTTTTATCATTCCATGCTCTTTTCTTGATACAAAGTGCCGGGTATCAAGAGAGAGATACGGTCCGTAATTCTTGTATCATGTATTCTGAATCCAGCATCTGGTATCAAGCAACAACCCGTCAAGGTTTAATTCCTTTTAATTTGCGTTCGGCAATTTTTGCCTCATTTGATTTTGGATATTTTTTAATAAGTTCTGATAAAATCAGACGCGCATTTGATTTATCTCCCAAATTAAAAAAGGCAAATCCCTGTTTTAAAAGTGAAGCCGTCACTTTATTCCCTTTTGGGTAATTTTCGATGACCTTCTGATATTCCAAGATCGCTTTCTCATACCATTTTTCACGGTAGTAAATTTCACCGATCCAAAACTGGGCGTTGTCAGCGTTTTCTGATTTGGGAAATTTTTTTAGTAATTTTTGGAATCCTTCTCGGGCGGTGTTAAAATCACCTTTATCATATGCCTGTTTTGCAGACCTGTATACATCATTTTCTGAAAGTTTATGTTTGGCTTGTTTTGCAGACGTTTTATTTGAAACCGGCTTTCTTTTTTGAATAGGTGCTGTTGAATCAAAATTCAGATACTGCTCCAGACGTTTGATACGGTCTTTATTTAAACTTGCGGTCTTATCGATGCTCGTTAATTTAATCTCTCTTTTTTCGGATAATTCTGCAAATGCGTTTATTTTTTGTTTCAATAAATAATCTGTCTCTTCAAGTTTTCCTTTTAATATCCTGATTTCTTCTTGGAGTTGATCGAGGGTTGCATTTTGGCCTGCAGTTTTGCTTCTAAACTCTTGGTCATACTGCTCACGAGCATTACGGTATTCCTCTAATTTTGATTCAAGTTGTTTATTTTTTTGTTCTGCTTCCGTATAGCGTTGTTCTGATTGAGCCAGTCGATCATCCAGTGTCACGACATCCCTTTGCATCGCGCATCCGGACAATATGATCGAACAGAGTAAGAAAATGAACACCTTTTTTTTCATGGCAGGATCACACTTAAAGGGCTCCACCCCTAAAGGGGATATTGGGATAATAGTGGCGTCGATCACACATCCCAATATCCCTTTTCAATTTATATGTAATTGATCTTAAAAATTAATCTATTTGCTTTTTTATTTTGTTAACGATTAATTAGAGTCAAATTAATTTATGTTAAAGCGGCATCTCCTGTTCTTTTCCCAGGCTTCTTCATTCTGTCCGGGATCTGCCGGACGCTCTTCACCATAGCTTATGGTGGTTAGGCGCGATGCTGAAATTCCAAGGTCAACCAAAAAAGTCTTTGCACTTGTTGCACGTCTATCTCCCAATGCAAGGTTATATTCATTGGTACCTCGATCATCACAGTGCCCCTCAATAGTTGACATCGCTTCAGGATTATTCTGGAGCCATTCTGCCTTTTTCTTTAAAATTAGCTGTGCCTCTGAGGCTAAAATGGAACTATCGAATTCAAAATAGATGTCATCATTTAGGAACATGTCCCTGGCCTCTTGCTTAAGCCTTGCTTCCTCCTTGAGTCGTTCTTCTTCCATCGCTTGCTGTCTCGCCAACTCTTCCTGCTTGGCTTTTTCAGCCATAGCTTTCTCATCTTCGGCCTGTTGTGCTAAAGCAGCATCATCCTTTACAGCCTTCTTTGCACATGAAGCGGTGAACAGCAATCCTGGGATAATAAATGCCAGAGCCAAAATGATCCATAATTTTTTTCGCATTGTTGCCTCCTTTTTAGTTCCTTAATGGTGGATTTGTGCATTAAGTCGTAAAAATCTAAACGATATATTTCTCTAATACAAAAGATTAACAATTTTTGGTTGTAGAAGCAAGACATAGACTCATATTTATTTTCGAGTCATTCTTGGTGACCATTTTGGTTGTGTTTGCTGTCCTTTTAAGGTAAGTAACCGCCTCTGGTCGGTTCCGTAGCCTGTCATGACATAAATTCTGGAAGGCCCTTCCCGTGTTGAACTAAAAACGATAAGGTTCCCGTCCGGAGACCAGGACGGTGACTCGTTATCGCCTTCGTTGTGTGTCAATTGAATCGGACCCTGACCATCAATACCAATCACGAAGATATTGTTGAGACCCTTCTCCATGCTAGAATATGCGATTTTATCTCCTTTGGGTGACCAGCTGGGCTGAGTATTATAGCGTCCCTGAAACGTCAATCTATTTACCTGGCCGGAATCTAAATTTTTAACGTGAATTTGAGGGGTTCCGGATCTTTTTGAAACAAAGGCCATATTTTGACCATCCGGAGACCAAGTGGGTGATACATCAATACCTTTGTTACTGGTCAATCTTTTAATAACTTTCCCGGTTCCGGTCAATAAATAAATTTCCGGATCACCCGAAAATGAAAGTGTCGCCGCCAGATCGAACTTGTTTGGAAGCCAGGCAGGCGTTATGTTAAGCCCCTTTTTCGAAACCACAGTGCCACGCTTTTCTTTTAAATGTTTTATGTAAAGATCAGGTTTGCCCATGGCATATGAGGTATAAGCAATCCATTGCCCGTCCGATGACCATGCAGGCGTGAGGGTAATAGTTTTGGCGTGTGTCACCCTTCTTATGTTGTATCCATCAAATTCACAGATGTAAATTTCCTTGGTACCAGAACTTGTTGAAACAAATGCAATTTCAGTGTTAAAAATACCCCGGTCGCCGGTCAGACTATAAATCACATCGCTACAGAAGCGACGGATGATTCTTCTCTGATCACTAATTCCCCCTTTATATCTTTTTCCAACCAACAGTTTTTCCTTAAAGGTATCGTAGAGCCGAAGCTCAACTTCAAGCAAATTGTCTTTTATCAACACACCGCCGGTAACCAGAAGCTCCGCTCCGATACTGGTCCAGTCGTGAAAAGTGACATTGGCAAAACCGGCATCCGTTTGAGGATCTGCAAGAAAAGCTTCTCTGTTCATAATTTTAAAATATCCTGTAAAATCGAGCGTATCAGAAAGTAAATCAGATAATGTTCTCGACAGTTGGGCAGCATCATTTCCAGTGGATATTTTTTTGAAAAAAGGGACCGCGATTGGCAATTTTCTTAAATAAGGTTGGGTGATATCGATATAATCATATCCGGCCAGAGACACTCCGGGTATCGTTAGAATAAATACTGAAGCGATCAAGCAAGCAATCAATGTTCGACAATTTTTCATAGCGGAAGCAAGCTCCTTTAATCCTCAAATATAATGTCTTTTTTACATCCTGAAAACGTATTCCTTAAACACAAATTATTGATTAATGCCTGAAGGCGTAAAGTGAAAACCGGCTTCAAAGTATGGGCGAAAATACCCTTTTGGGAGGGGTGGAAGCGGATTCGACTTTAAAATTGCTTTTTTTGCCTGTTCATCGAAATAGCGGTTGCCGGATCTCTTATCAAACCATGTATCCTTTATTTCGCCGTTCGGCATGACTTTGATTGCTGCCCATGCTTCAAGATCCGTACGACCCCCGGCCAGTTGCTTATTGAATGACCAGTTTTTTTGAATCCGAAAGGCTATTTCGACCTGATATATAACCATGAGCTCCAAATCCTTTTTACTGCCGGTGGCGGTTCCGCCGGGGGGACCTGTTCCTTTTGTATCCTGCTGTTTGATCAGGTCCGGAGGACCGGCCTTTTCGACTTGATCTTTCAGGCGGGCGATGGCCTTATTGACCTGATCAGGTCTCGATTCGTCGACGTCTTTTTTAATTTGGCTGATGGCACTTTTAACAACTTTGTCAGTTTTGAATGTCTTTTTCTTAAGAGACTGTTTGACCTTTTTTTTCTTTGGCTTTAAAGAAATCGACTCTGGGGATTTATGATCGGTTTTCGGAATCGTTGCCTTTTGATCCTTTTTTATGACGGCCGTTTGTTTTTTAAATTCAGCAGGTAACGGTGCATTGTTCTGTGAAGGTAATGTCACAAGGCTGACATTTATGACCGAAAGAGAGGGGTTTCTATCGGTAGCATAGCCGGGAGCAAAAAACAAAATAACGAAAAAAAGCAGATGGCATAAAAGAGAAACAGCAAAATTAGAATAAAATTTCCGGCGCTCGTTTTCCTCGTCTTGGTAAGTGTGAGGATATGTTCTTTTGTTCATCAGTTTATTGCTTTTTGTTACTGACCTTTCTTTTTTTCACGAATCGGTTCCGTCACCATGCCCAGCTTGTCAACCCCTGCTGCTTTTATTTCGGCCATAACATGGACGACAAATCCGTAAGATATTTCCCGGTCAGCCCGAAGATAGACCTCCCGGTTATCTCGACCTTCCAATATTTTTTTTAGTTTCTCCTGAAGAAAATCGACAGCGACCTTATGATTGTTAATAAATAGTTGGTTTTGGTTGTTGATGGTGATGACGAGATTTTCTTTTTTTGCAGCAAGCGGCTGTGACGTGGTTTCAGGCAGTGAAACGTCCACGCCCTGCATCATCATTGGCGCGGTGACCATAAAAATAACCAAAAGAACGAGCATAACATCAACAAACGGTGTTACATTAATATCAGATATCAGGCGATCGCTTTCGGATCCGAGTGCCATTGTATCTCTCCTTGCGGGTTACATTATATCACGTTCAATAATATTTAAGAAATCTGCGGAAAAATTGTGAAGCTCAGATTCGATAATTCTTATCTTCTGCATAAAATGATTAAATGCGATGACAGCAGGAATTGCAGCAGCCAATCCGGCCGCTGTTGCGACAAGTGCTTCTGAAATTCCCGGAGCCACGGCAGCAAGGCTGGCGGAACCTTTAAGTCCGATACCATGAAAAGAACTCATAATACCCCACACGGTTCCAAATAATCCGATGAAAGGTGCTGTGTTTCCGGTTGTCGCGAGGAAAGGAACCATTCGAATCATACGGGTCGTTTCACTGTTAATCGCCCGGCGCAGTGCACGTTTAACGTTGTCGATTCCCGTAAATCTTGCACTCAAAGATGTGTTTTGGCTCTCTGATAAGCGTTTCGATTCCTGTTTCTTTGAAGTGTCGGAACGGCTCAGATTTTTAAGTTCCGCATACCCGACGCGAAAAATTCTGGCTACGGGGCTGCCGCGCAGTTGCTTGGCTTTGGAAAACGCGTTGGAAAGATTCCTGCTCTTCCAAAAAAAATCAATGAATTCAGATGATTGAGAAAATGCCTTTTTAATATAGCGATATTTCATGATCATGATTGCCCATGATGTGATAGAAAAAAATAGCAAAAGAAGCAGAACAAATTTAACCATTGGGCCGGCATGCATTATCATACTGAATATGTCGATATTTGTAGAATTCATATAAAAACTCCGTGGGTTATAAAATTGTATTATAATAAATAATTGGTTATCAAGGGGCGATTTAACAAATACAAACACCTTGATCCCTGAACTATATGAACCTGGTTTTGGTGTCAAGAAATTTGGTGGTTCCGGCGATTTTCATTCATTTTTAGGTTGCTTTTGGAACAACCTGCAAATACACATAAAAGCTGAATATGAAATCTTTTATTTTTTAATTATTTGAGAATGAAAGGGTACTTATATGAAAAATATCGCAAATCTACTGTTTCAAGCAAACATTTTAAAAAATATTCCCCGGTCGGGTTATCATTTTCTGGGTGCAGGCAAGGAATCCGTGGCCGAACATTCATTTAGTGTTTCATTCATTGCCTTTGTCATGGCTCAGATGGAGCCTGATGTGGATGCATTAAGACTCCTTGCCATGTGTCTGGTCCACGATCTTCCGGAAGCAAAAACCGGCGACCTGAATTATGTCCAGAAAAAATATGTGACGGCAAATGAAAATAAAGCCGTGAAGCATATCACCAAGAATTTACCGTTTGGTACAACACTCGATGGTCTAATTGCTGAATTTAATGAACGTCGATCATTAGAGTCCAAACTTGCACATGATGCAGATCAGTTGGCACTGATTTTGGATTTAAAAGCGCTTTCGGACATCGGATACGACCCTCCAAAAAAATGGCTCCCGTTTGCCTTAAATCGTCTGGAGACCAAAACCGGTCAGACCATAGCCCAAAGTATCATGAAAACAGAATGGGACGCCTGGTGGCTTGAGAATTATGTTGACACCCAAAATAAAAAGGAATAAATTTTTTGGTTTAGGTTTAATGATAATTATGATGTTTTTGAAAAATCGGAGGACAAAATGAATTGGTTCACCAATACTTTGTGGACTTCTGTCGGGAAAAAGCTGTTGATGGCGGTTACCGGCCTTTTTTTCTGTGTTTTCCTGGCGTTGCACCTTGTCGGCAACCTCACCATTTATGCCGGTAAAGATGCTTTTAATTCCTATGCCGAGCATCTTCATTCTTTAGGACCGCTGCTGACGGCGGCTGAGTGGGGCATGTTGCTTTTTGCCTTGATCCATATTTGTACGGGCCTGCTCCTTTTTTATCAGAATTTTACAGCAAGACCCGAACGCTATGCCGTTAATAAACGTGCCGGGGGGCGAACCCTGGGGTCGGCAACCATGCCGTACACCGGTGTTATTCTTCTGTTGTTTGTCATTTACCACCTGTTCAATTTTCATTTTGTGGATAAAACCCATACCACCATTTTTCAGATTGTATCGACTGCATTTTCAAAGCCGAGCTATGTCGTGATTTATACGTTTGCCATGATCGTTGCGGCAGTTCATGTCAGTCATGGCTTTTGGAGTGCATTTCAGACCCTTGGCGCCAATCATCCGAAATACACGCCTTTTCTAAAGGGATTGAGTCTTGTATTCAGCCTGATTGTCGGAATCGGGTTCGGTTTTATTCCGATTTATGTTTCGCTATTAGTATAAGGAGATCGCCATTATGCTTGACGCAAAAATTCCTTCAGGCCCCCTTTCAGAAAAATGGGATAAACACCGTTTTGAGCTTAAACTTGTCAATCCGGCCAACAAAA
>Ga0316194_10000581_pt1 | contig 23932 bp, 21 predicted proteins | sample CroRivsedime1_MG_FD_204936 | JGI IMG/M metagenome (GOLD analysis project Ga0316194, IMG submission 204936) | Coastal sediment microbial communities from Maine, United States - Cross River sediment 1 | ecosystem: Environmental > Aquatic > Marine > Coastal > Sediment | place: USA: Maine...
AAGAGCCTTCAGCGGCTAAAGAGCCCTCAGCGGATAAAGAGCCTTCAGCGGATAAAGAGCCTTCAGCGGATAAAGAGCCTTCAGCGGATAAAGAGCCCTCAGCGGCTAAACAGCCCTCAGCGGCTAAACAGCCCTCAGCCGACTACAGAGAGTCGTTCCCCACAGCAATCGATACCTCATCTTTCGAAGCCGATCCACTTGAAGCCTGGGACGCCGAAGTTGCCCAGGTTTTTGTTGGCCATGAAGAAGAACCCGAGCAGCCGAAAGAATCTGAGCTGGATGCAGGCGCGGCAGCGGATTTGATCAGTAACGCATCTGATCAGCAGGCGCTGGTCGACGACAGTTCAGACAGCGCGCCGGAAATCCCGCAACCGGCTGATTCAGAGCCGGCGGCAGAATCCGTAGCTACTGACGCAGATCTGCGCGGAGACACAGTAGCGGCAGTCCCGGAGGAAACGCTACCGGTTGAAGAACCAGTCTTCCTGTCGCCGCCGGATCAGGCAGTCAGTCTCGACAATGCCAACGAGCAGCAAGCGGTTGGTGCGATCGACCCGCTCGGGCTGGAGCAGCCTGGTGGCGGTGAAGTCAGCTTTGCGCCGGAACCGCGTCGCTGGTGGGTGGGCATAGCGATGGGTCTTGGCGTGCTGGCGCTGCTCGGCCAGATCTTCTGGTATCAGTTTGAAAGCTGGGGGCGTGATCCAACGCTGCGACCTGTCTATGGATTTATCTGCAGCACTCTGGGCTGTGAGCTGCCCGTGCTGCGGGAACTGGCGGCGATGCGAACCCAGAAGCTGCTGGTGCGCAGCCATCCGGAGCTCGCTGATGCGCTGGTGGTGGATGCGGTGATCGTTAATGGCGCTGACTTTGCCCAGCCGTTTCCTGAACTGGAGCTGCGTTTCACGACAATTGACGGCGACCTGGTTGCAGGTCGGCGTTTCAAGCCGGAAGAGTATCTGTCAGGAGAGCTTGCTGGAGTGACGCTGATGGTGCCAAAAACGCCGGTGAGGCTGGCGCTTGAGATTACCGATCCTGGAGCCGATGCGGTCAACTACTTTCTGAGCTTCCGATGACCTTAATTTTCTGCGGCTTCAGGAGTATGATGTCGCGCTTTTTCAAGGGGCGCAAAACTGCGTCGAGAGCCTGAGTTTGCGGTCAGTTCCCCCACCTCGTATCGGTCCCTATCAGCTGCGTAATCATGTCTGGCTGGCGCCCATGGCGGGTGTTACTGACGCTCCGTTCAGGCAGCTGGCCTGGCGTTTCGGCGCCGGTTACGTGGTGGGTGAAATGGTCAGCGCCAAAGCTGATCTGTGGCATACCAGCAAGTCACGCCTACGCCGGCAGAGTGTTGTCGGTATCTCCCCGGTTGCAGTGCAGATTGCCGGCGGTGATCCGGCTACTATCGCTGATGCTGCGCGACGACACTGGCGCGATGGTGCCGAGATTGTCGACATCAACTTCGGCTGTCCGGCCAAGAAAGTCTGCCGGAAAGCAGCAGGGTCAGCGTTACTCGCTGACGAAGATCTGGTCGCCCGCATCATTGCTGCCGCGGTGGCTGCCGTGCCGATCCCGATCACAGTAAAAATCCGCAGTGGCTATTCACCCGAGCGCAGGAACGGTCTGACGATAGCTGGAATCGCTGAGTCAGAAGGGGCGGCGGCAGTCACTGTGCATGGTCGCACCCGGGCCTGCCGTTTCCTGGGTGCAGCCGAGTACGACACCGTCGCGGCGATCAAAGATAAGGTCAGTATCCCGGTCATCGCTAATGGTGATATCTCGGATGCTGCGCAGGTCCATCAGGTGATGACTGCCACGGGCGTAGATGCAGTCATGATCGGGCGCGCAGCACTCGGTGCGCCATGGTTGCTCGGCCAGATCGCCGGCGTGACTGGCGAGCTCAGCCTGGCTGAGAAATTCGACACAATGATTGAACATCTGCACGCCGGTCAGCAATTCTACGGTGATGCCGGGGTTCGAATCATGCGCAAACACATGATGTGGTATTTCGAAAAGCTCGACGCTTTCGGCGGTGCGGAAGAACGCCGGGCGTTGGTGCGGACTTTCAACACTTTGATCGAAGCTGAAGCCCAGCTGCAGTTTCTGCAGCAGTTGGCGCTCGATGTCCGGGTGGTCGACGCGGCCGCCTGATCTACAACCGTTAACAGACAGAGTCTCATGCAACAAGCCATCACCATCCGTCAGGCGCTGATCAGCGTTTCTGACAAAACTGACATTGTGCCCCTGGCGGCTGCGCTCTCCGAAAAGGGTGTGCGGCTGCTTTCCACCGGGGGTACCTACAAGACCATCAAAGAGGCGGGCCTCGAAGTTGTTGAGGTATCCGCTCACACCGGCTTCCCGGAAATGATGGACGGTCGGGTAAAAACTCTACATCCCAAGATTCACGGTGGGATTCTCGGCCGGCGCGCTGTCGATAGCGAGGTCATGGACGAACACGCTATTTCCGGCATCGATCTGGTCGTCGTTAACCTCTATCCGTTTGAGGCGACGATTGCCCGGGAAGATTGCACGCTGGAAATGGCCATCGAGAATATTGATATCGGTGGTCCGGCGATGGTCCGCTCTGCAGCGAAAAACCATCAGGATGTGCTTGTGGTGGTCGATCCGGCAGATTATCCGCAGGTCCTCGAAGCTTTTGCGAACGATGCGATTACTCTGGATGTGCGTCGCCAGTTTGCAGTGAAAGCGTTCCGGCATACCGCGCGTTACGACGCCCAGGTATCCGGCTATCTCGGCTCCGAAGAGCGCTTTCCGGAATCACTGACCATGAGCTTCGAGAAGATTGAAGACATGCGCTATGGCGAAAATCCTCATCAGCAGGCGGCGTTTTATCGTGAAGCGGGCGCAGTCAGCGGCACCATTGCCAATCTCGAGCAGCTGCAGGGCAAGACGCTGTCATTCAACAATGTTGCGGACACAGATGCAGCGCTTGAGTGTGTCAAGGTATTCGAAGCCCCTGCCTGCGTGATTGTGAAACATGCCAATCCCTGCGGTGTTGCAGAAGGCGACGATATCCGCAGCGCCTATGAGCGGGCGTTTGCCGCTGATCCGACATCTGCGTTTGGCGGAATCATTGCGTTTAATCGCCCGCTGGATGGTGGCACGCTGGAATATATTCTGGAACGTCAGTTTGTCGAGGTGGTGATTGCACCTGCTGTTGACGATGCAGCGGTGGCGGTGGCCAGAAAGAAAAAAAATGTGCGTCTGCTGCAAACCGGGGCTCTGACGCAAGGTGGCCGAGGGCGTGAATTCAAGCGGGTTGGTGGCGGTCTGCTGGTGCAGACGGCTGATGAACAGTGCTGGGATGAAGAGGGCCTTAAGGTGGTCACTCAGCGTTCGCCCAGCGAAGCGGAACTGGCTGATCTTGCCTTCGCCTGGAAGGTGGCCTGGTTTGTTAAATCCAATGCGATTGTTTATGCCCGTAACCGACAGGCGATCGGCATTGGAGCTGGTCAGATGAGCCGTGTTGTCAGCGCGAAAATCGCCGGACTGAAAGCGGCTGAGGAAGGGCTGTCGGTGCCAGGTTCGGTTATGGCGTCGGATGCGTTCTTTCCGTTTCGAGACAGTATAGATGCGGCGGCAGAAGCCGGAATCACCGCCATTGTGCAGCCAGGCGGCAGCATGCGGGACGGTGAGGTGATCGAGGCGGCGGATGAGCATGACATGGCGATGGTGTTTACCGGGATCCGCCACTTCCGTCACTGAAAAAATTCAATAAGGCCAAACTTGTCCGGCATCAAGTTTATTTGAGGGTTAGAGCTGATGAATATTCTGGTAGTTGGCAGTGGCGGGCGCGAGCATGCGCTGGCCTGGAAACTGGCCGATAACCCAGCGGTACAGAAGGTATTTGTTGCACCAGGCAATGCCGGGACAGCGTCCGAAAACAAATGTGTCAACGTCAATATTGCTGGTGATGACTTTGCCGGCCTTGAAGCTCTGGTGCGGGCGGAGTCGGTAGATCTGACGGTGATCGGCCCGGAAGCGCCGCTGGTGGCAGGTGTCTGTGACTACTTCGCGCAGCGGGGCCTGGCCTGTTTTGGTCCCAGCCGGGGAGCGGCGCAACTTGAGGGGTCAAAAGCCTTCAGCAAAGACTTTCTGGCTCGACATGGTATTCCCACCGGGGCTTATCAGACCTTTGAAGATGCCGACGAAGCCAGTGCCTATGTGCGCGCTCAGGGCGCACCAATTGTAATCAAGGCTGACGGCCTGGCAGCTGGCAAAGGCGTGGTCGTGGCGCGAACCGAAGCCCAAGCGCTCGCGGCGATTGCTGACATGCTCGATGACGGCAGCTTTGGTGATGCTGGTCGACGGGTAGTGATTGAAGAGTTTCTCGATGGTGAAGAGGCGAGCTTTATCTGCCTCTGTGACGGCACTACGGCCCTGCCTTTCGCAACTTCGCAGGATCACAAAGCTCGTGACGATGGTGATACAGGCCCGAACACCGGTGGGATGGGAGCTTATTCACCTGCGCCGGTAGTGACAGCCGAGGTGCATGAGCGGGTGATGCGGGAAATCATTGAACCCACCGTTGCCGGTATGGCCGCGGATGGTTTGCCCTACACGGGTTTTCTCTATGCTGGTCTGATGATCATGCCGGACGGCTCACCCAAGGTGATTGAGTTCAATTGCCGCTTTGGCGATCCGGAAGCTCAGCCTGTGATGATGCGTCTGCGTTCGGACCTGGTTGGTCTGTGTCAGCAGGCTTTAGCCGGTGACCTGGCCGGAGTGGAACTGGAGTGGGATCCACGCATCGCGCTCGGCGTGGTGCTGGCTGCTGGCGGCTATCCGCTTGATTACCGTAAAGGCGATGTGATCTCGGGGATAGATGCGATCAACGATTCCGCAACGAAAGTGTTTCACGCCGGTACCCGGCTTGATGACCAGGGTAACGTCTGCACTGATGGTGGTCGGGTTTTGTGTGTTGTGGGGCTCGGCGACGATGTCCTAGAAGCGCAACGTAAAGCCTATTCCGGCGTCGAAAAAATCGGCTGGGATAGAGTGTATTACCGAAAAGATATTGGCCATCGGGCAATCAATCGCGGCGAATTCTTACAGGGCTGAGTGCTGATGGAGCGCGCTGTCTGCCAGCTTGGAGACATAAGCTGTGAGCCATGTTGCAGCAACTCAAACGCCTTGCGCCATTCCAGAACCTGGATTGGCCTGCGCTTCAAACCCTGGCCCGACACGCTACCCTGATTGACCTTCCAGCGGGCAGGCCAATACAGGCGCCGGGTAAGACCCTCAGCGGGCAGTATTATCTGCTGCGCGGAAAACTGAAGGCACGATACCTCCCGAACACAATCACACCCTCGCCTGAACCGGTCTTTCCCGGATTTGCAGATATCGTGACGCTGACGCCCGTACGGTTGCTGCATGTGGATGTCGATCCGATTGCGTTTCTGTTTGATTCCTCCGTGGAGCATATTGAGCCAGCGAGTCTGAGCAGCGATTGCTGGCAGAGCCGTTTTCTGCAGTCGCATATGCTGGCGGCATTATCGCACCAGCACTGGCAGGAAATTCTCCGCTCGCTGAGCGCACAGTCGCATCAGGCTGGTGAATGGATCATCAGATCAGGAGATCGAGGCGACCGATGTTTCATCCTCGCCAGTGGCACCGCGTTGGTAACCCGGGCGGGAGTCGCTCTGCGCCGACTCTCGCCCGGAGATTTCTTCGGCGAAGATGCGTTGCTCAGCGGCGAACGTCGCAATGCCTGCGTAAAAATGTCTGCTCAAGGGGTGGTGATGGCAATGGATCAACGGGTTTTTCATCGCTGGCTTGCAGACTTTCTGATCGCAGAGACTGGAACAGAAGGCAGGCATCAACCGGTCTGCAATCAACCTCAGCGCTCACTGCACGTGACTTCAACGGCCGAACTGCGGGAGCGCCTCGAAGCAGTGGATCCCTGCAGTCACTATAAGATCACCGGTATCGATCGAGTGGCCAGAGTAGCGGTGTTTCTGCTGCGTCAGCGAGGTATCAGAGCGACATTGAGGTAGTTGCGCCTGCCAGAAAACTCTGGCTCAGGCAGCTCTGGTTCAGGCGAGAACGGTCCGATCTTTGGCCCAGGTACGCAGCGCGCTGATGGATTCACCGCGCATTACCGACATGGGATAGGTTCTATTCACCGCACCCAACAGATCTGCCTGGGTCAGCGTCCCTTGTCGGGAGCTTGCCAGGTAGCGGGCTGACACCACTGCTTCTTCGATTTCTGCGCCGGTGAAACCCTCAGTGGCGGCGGCGAGTTCCGGGCGTGAAAAATCGTCCAGAGCTATGCCGCGCTTATCGAGGTGGATGCGGAAAATCTCTTCGCGCACCTCACTATCGGGCAGGTCAACGAAAAACACCTCATCGAGTCGACCTTTACGCACCAGTTCAGGAGGCAGCTCGCTGATGTCATTTGACGTCGCAACGATGAAGACCGGTGCGTCGTTCTCCGCCATCCAGGTCAACATAGTACTCAGCACGCGTTTCGAAGTGGCATTGTCAGACTGTCCGGTAGCGATGCCTTTTTCGATTTCATCCATCCACAACACACACGGTGCCATCAGTTCAGCCTGTTTCAGTGAATTGCGCAGATTGCGCTCGGTTTCGCCGAAGAACTTGTTGTAGAGCGTACCGAAGTCCAGACGCAACAAGGGTAAACCCCAGAAACCGGCAACGGCTTTTGCCGCAAGGCTTTTACCGCCACCCTGGACGCCGAGCAACATGATGCCCCGGGGCCGGTCTTCGGTTGCCGAGAGAAAAGCTTGCTGGCGGAGTTTCAGCCAGGCTTTCAGATTCGGCAGACCGGCGACCTGGGAGAAGTCTTCGGTGTCGTACTCGAATCGCAGCACGCCTTCTGAATCGAGCAGTTCGAACTTGAGCTTGTTGACTTCCGGCAGGTCTGATTCGGTGATCGCGCCGTCGCTGTATATCGCATGGCGGACCAGAACCTGTGCATCGGCGTGGGAAACACCCCGCAGGTTGGCGATCAGCCGCTTCAGAGTGCCGTTGTCGGTGCGTACCTTCTTACCGGCATTATGTGCCGCCCACTCTTTTGCCTGAGTTCTGATCAGAGCCATCAGCTCTTCGTCACTCGGCAGGTGCAGGTCAAACTTTGCGGTCAGGCGTCCGAGCTCAGTCGGTACGAACAGCTCATGGCTGACCAGGACAATGGTGTTCTTCAGCTGATCTGAATCGAGGGCAACGTCTTTCAGATAGCGGATGATTTTGGGGTCATCTTTTAGAAACGGATGAAAGTCGCAGAGTACATAGAGCGCTGGTCCGGGTGTGCTGGCGATGTGTGCCAGCAGCAGTTCCGGATCCGCCAGCTCACCGCCGTTTTCCACCGCAGTGCCGAATCCGCCAAGCTCCAGACCCCGGGTAATCCGCCACTCATAGAAGGACAGCTGCCGTTGCATCGCGAAACGCAGCAACAATGCCAGTACCCGGCGCTCGTCAGGAGATTCCACGACGACTATCGGGATCCTCGCATCGAGGATCATGCCCAGATCTTTAGATTCAGCCATCCCTGTCTGCCATCTATTCTGCTGACCCGCTACGATTGCCTGTCAGCATCGGTTAAAGTCCACACAATATGTGTTTTAACTCGAAACTGTGTGTGGGGCCTGGGTAATGGAAACAGATTGCCTGTTTTGCAAGATTGTCAATCGGGAGCTTCCGGCTGACGTCGTATATGAAGACGAGCAGCTGCTCGCTTTCAATGACATCAGCCCCCAGGCGCCAACACACACACTCATTATCCCCAAAATTCACATCGCAACGGTGAACGACTTAACTGAAGCGGAAATTAACTTGCCGGGTGCACTGGTTTTGCGAGCCAGAGCCCTCGCGGGTGAGAAGGGCATCGCAGAAAGCGGCTATCGACTTATCTTCAACTGCAATCCAGAGGGTGGTCAGACGGTCTATCATATCCACCTGCACCTGCTCGGTGGGCGGCAGCTCACCACACTGGGGTAATACCATGTCACTCTTTGACCAGATGATCACCCAGGTGGATGGTGCTCTGCGCACCTTGAATGGCGTGCGGCCCGCGCAGCGCCAGAACCCTTCTATTGCTGTAGACGAAGTTGAGTTGAACGATAACGAACGCGCTCATGCTGCGGGACTGATGCGAGTGAATCATGCTGGCGAGGTGTGTGCTCAGGCGTTGTATGAAGGCCAGGCCGCCGTTGCTCAGGATCCTCAGACCCAACAGGCTCTGCTGGCGGCAGCTCGCGAGGAGACCGATCATCTGGTCTGGTGTGCCCAGCGACTCGACGAGCTCAACAGCGTGCCCAGCCGACTCAACCCGTTGTTCTATGCCGCTTCATATGCAATGGGCGCAGTAACCGGTCTGCTCGGAGACAGGGTCAGCCTGGGATTTGTCGAAGCGACGGAAGACCAGGTGTGCAGACATCTGGAAGCACATCTGCAGGCATTGCCGGAAGACGATCAGCGTAGTCGGCGCATTGTTGAACAGATGCATCAGGACGAAGCGCGCCACGGTGAAGAGGCCATGGCGGCGGGTGGCGTTGAGTTTCCAGCTCCGGTTAAGCAGCTGATGAGCGCGGTATCTCGGGTCATGACCGAAACCACCTACCGAGTCTGATCAGGCCAGCTGAACCAAATATCCCCAACTGGTTCACGGCAGACGCCCGTTCTGCCAGGTAGGCTGTGTGATTCTGTCGCAACCTCGAGCAAACGTTTTATCATGGAATCAGATTACGATAGGTCGTCGCTGCCGCTGATGATGTGCCTGGTGCTTATCCTGGTCATGCTCTCGGACTTGGTGGCACTTTAGTGAGCTGACAATTCCCCGGGAGAGACTGAAATGGATCGATGCGTTCGTTTCAGACTGTTGACGATCCTGCTTGCGACCATTTTTCTCCTCGGTGCGGTTCGGGCCAGTGCGCAAGCAGACCGACCGGACGCGCCTGCAGGCGCGGTTGCAGACTATGAACAACAGATCCGAGCGCAGGTCATTGATAGTGGGGCGCAGCGACCAGAGCTGCGGGTGTTCTTCCAGGCCAGCTGATCCCTACCCGACTTCGATGATCTCGAAGTCGTGGGTGATTTTCACACCGCCTCTTTCCAGCATCTTTGATGCAGAGCAGTACTTGTCTGCGGATAATCGGATGGCCCGCTCTACTACCGCGTCTTTCAGGCTTTTGCCGGTCACCACAAAATGCAGATGAATGGTTTCGAATACCTGCGGGATGGATTCGGCCCGGGTCGCTGTGATCTCGGTCACACAATCGACAATATTCTGACGCGCTTTTTCGAGAATGTTGACGACATCGTAAGACGCGCAGCCGCCAAGACCAATCAGCACCAGTTCCATTGGTCGGGCACCGCGATTTTCACCACCCCCATTCGGCGGGCCATCGATCAGAACGGTGTGTCCGGAGTCAGCGGTGGCTTCGAAGTGGACCTTGTCTCGCCATTGTATTTTTGCGTGCATGGTCAGCAGTTTGGCGCTCTGAGTTTGTAATCGCGAGACATTTTTAGGCTGCAGAGCGTGACCTGTGACCATTCAGACTGTGAATAGATACCGTTTGTCGACCAGTTCTCACAACACTGGCCAAGCGTGTGCAAGTATTAATCCTGCAAGATGTCACGAAGGAGCGTTACCAAATGCTTGCTACCAAAAGTTCGCAGGTTTCAGGAGTAGGTGCAGCACGACCGCTGGTCGCTAAAGGCTTTCAGATGGCCGCACCAGAAGAAAATACCCATCTCGACGCGTTTTTAGCGGCAGCCCATCGTCGGAAGTATCCGGCGAAGAGCACGCTGATCTACGCGGGCGATAAGAGTGATTCGATTTATTTTATCCTCAAAGGGTCGGTAACCGTCCTGGTCGAAGATGAGTCAGGTCGCGAAATCATCGTATCGTATCTTAACAAAGGCGACTTCTTCGGAGAGATGCCTTTGTTCACAGACGACACACCTCGTTCTGCCTGGGTGAAAGCCAAGACAGAGTGTGAAGTCGCAGAGCTTTCTTATGCCAAGTTCAAAGAACTGGCTGAAAAGCACTCGGACCTTCTCTACGCAGTGGGCCGACAGATGGCAGATCGCCTGAGTCGTACCACGCAGAAAGTGAGCGACCTGGCGTTTCTCGACGTCACTGGTCGAGTAGCAAGGACGTTACTCGAACTCACCAAGCAGCCGGACGCAATGACCCATCCCGATGGTATGCAGATCAAGATTACCCGCCAGGAAATCGGCAGGATTGTTGGTTGCTCTCGGGAGATGGTTGGACGCGTTCTGAAGACCCTGGTAGACCAAGGACTGGTCTCCGTGAAAGGTAAAACCATGGTGGTTTACGGAACACGCTAAGGATAGCTTCACACGGATGTGCGAGCGGGCCCCTCTGGGGCCCGTTTTGTTTCTGGGGTCAGGAATCTGCTGTGCCGCACTAACAACAACTTCCGGATTCGGCTCGTAACTGTGTGATTCCGCTAAACGGGCTAATTAAATAGACCCAGCAGACCGGGTTTGCGGTTGCCGTCGAGCAAAGCCAGCCAGCGAACGTCCTCGCGTCTTTCAACAATCGACCGGCTGCTTTCGAACTTGTTGTTTCTGGCGTTGCCATCAGCCCCGGCGGCCAGCAGCAGTTCGGCGCTTTCGTACGCGCCAGCCATAGTCGCCAGGATCAGGGCAGTGTCGCCGCCACTGTTGCGACTTTCCAGTTCTGCATTCTGTTGGATCAGCTCTTCCAGCGCCGCTGTTGCGTTGCGGCTGGCTGCAAACATCAACGCAGTGTTACCCGATTGGGTGGCAGCGTTGAGGTTCTTCGGCGAGATCAGTGCGCGGGTTGTTTGCCGATGATTTTCGGCAGCGGCAATGTGCAGAGGCGAAAGCCCATCAGCGTCGGCAGACTGCACCGCGTCTGACGCCAGTAGGCTTTCGGTCATCGGTGTGTCGCCTTGCGACGCGCTCCACCACAGTGCTGAGCGCTGTTGTGGATCGACAATATTGATGTCAGCGCCAGCGCTGGTCAGCATAGTCACAATACTGGTGTTGCCTGTTCTCGCGGCAGCAATCAGCAGCGGTTCTCCGTTGGGGTTGCTGGTGTCGACGCTGCTACCCGACGCGAGCAGCAGGCTGACGCATTCCTCACAGCTGGCGGACACGGCTGCAGAAAGCAGTGATTCACCAGTGTTACTGCGCACGTCGCTGGTTTCGACCTGATCCAGTAGCCACTGCAGAATCCGGGGCTGACCTGCGCGGGCGGCCGTAAGCAGAGCCTGGCGCTGTGCAGATGCCTGGTAGTGTTTGAACAGAATTTTAGTGGCGTCTGATTGATTGGCTTTGATTGCCAGGTCGAGCGGCGAATCACCATCGCCGTTAGGCGTTTCCACATCAACGTTTTCGCTGATGAGCAGTTCTAAAGTTGCGAGGTCGCCTTTGCGGGCGGCGTCGGCAAGACGTCGGTGTGCAGCACCGGAGCCTGTGGTGGTCTGTTTCGAACCGAGGCCAAAAGCTCGTCGCAGCTGGTTGTTGTCACTTCTGCCTGCCAGTTCTAGAGCTGTCCAGCCTCCGTTATCGGGGATCGAGATTCTTGCGTTGGCGCTGAGCAGGCGTTGGCTTATAGCAACGTCTTCCGCCGCGATTGCGACATGCAGTGCGCTTGCTCCTTGTCTGGTTTGAACATTGGGGTCGGAACCTGCGTCCAGCAGCAGTTGGACAAGATGCTCGTTGCCAGAGGAAACTGCATAGTGCAGGGCGCAATAACCCAGGTTGTCCTGATGGTCCGGATTTACTCCAGCGTCGAGCAGAGCGCGCACCCAGGTGCTGGACTCATTGCGAGTCGCCACGATCAGCGGCGTCACGCCCTGACCATCCGGTCGGGCCATTGTTTCGAGGCTGTATTCGCGCACCGGGGCGTCAGCGGCAATGGCCGTGAGCAACGCAACCGGATTGCTGGTGGACTCCCGTTTCAGCCAGCGCTGCGCCTTCGGATAGCCGGAGGCTGCCAGCGAGTTCATTAACGCGCGAGCTTCACTGGTACGGTCCAGATCCAGATAGGTCTCCGCCAGCAGATAGCGGGCTGGCAGATGTTCTGCAGTTGAGGCGATGTTGAACCAGTAGGCGGCAGTGGTCTGATCAGCCTCGACGCCTTTGCCGAGTCGGTAAAGTTTACCGAGCTCATAAGCGCAGTCAGCGTCTCCGGAAGCAGCCGCCGGTTCGAGAATGCGGATGGCTTCGGCATAGTGTCTGCCGGCCAGCGCGAGTCGTGCTTCACGGGAAAATTCCGCCTGACACCAGCCGGTACTGAACAGCAGTAAGGTCACTACCAGGCTTTTATACTTTGCCATATTTGGCCTCCACCTGGATCCCCATCTCCCGCAGCATGCCATCCGGCAGGATGCCACCAGCACAGACCAGCACCGCGTTGTTGGCGATTTCGATGCTGCCTTCTTTGCCCTGCAGCGTGACGCTCTCCGGAGCGATGGCGGTGACCTGGGTTTCCAGCAGCAGTTTCAGTTGACCCGTCGAGCTGAGTTTTTCCAGGCGCTGGCGGTTTTTCGCTTTGGCGCGGGTGAATGCAGCGGAGCGATATGACAGGCTGACGCAGGCACCGGTTTCTTCGATAATGCTGCAGGCGGCTTCGATGGCGCTGTCACCGCCACCAACAACGAGCACAGTGCGGTCGCGATACTGTTCCGGGTCTGTGAACGCATACGCGACTTTGCTCAGTTCTTCACCTGGTACACCAAGTTTTCTGGGTGTACCGCGTCGGCCAATAGCTAACAGCAATGTCTGGGCTCGGTAGCTGGCGCGATCAGAGACAATGCTCAGTGGTTGTTCTGGTGAGGCGTCTACCGATACCAGTCGCTCGCCGTAGTTCACTTTCATGGCAGAGCGTGCGGCGATGTCATTCCAGAACTCCACCAGCTGTTCTTTACTGGTTTCCTTGAAATACATGGTGCCCACACCGGGTAACTCGGCGGGTGCGGTCATGACCAGTTTGCCGCGCGGGAAATTGGCCACTGTGCCGCCGAGCTTGTCCTGTTCCAGGGTAACGTACGACAGACCGGCTTGTTGAGCGCCGAGTGTTGCAGCGATACCAGCAGGTCCTGCACCGATGATGCAGACATCGACGGTCTTATCGGAGTCTTCGTGACTTCGCACTTGTGCAGATTTTTTTACATATAACGCAACGCTGTTGATGGCTTCTCTGCCCTGATTGATCGCATTGCGAATCAGACCCATCCCGCCAAGTTCGCCAGCAATAAAGATGCCTGGCACGTTGGTGGAAAAGTCCGAATTGACCTCCGGGATGTCCACGCCTCTTTCCGCGGTACCGAACACCAGTGAGATCGCCTCCACTGGACAGACTGCTTTGCAGGCGCCGTGGCCAATACAGTCTGTGGGTGAGACCAGGACCGCCTTGTGTTTGATGATGCCGAGCACCTGGTGTGCCGGGAATTCCGGACATGCATGAATACACGATTCACAGCCGATGCAGCGGGTGGGATCGATCACCGGATGCAGCGAAGGTGGCTGGGTCATGCCGCTTGCTAGGGCTTCGCTCCAGGTTTCGGAACTGTTTGTCTCCAGTACCCGGCGTTTGCGGCTGGCGAAATAGAACAACAGCAACAGCGGCAAAGCATAGGCAAGATATATTACGGATGAGCTCAAAATGACACCTTCATGCCTGTGCCTGCCCATTACCTGCCCCGGGATTTGGAATGAAGTGTCGGACTGATCGCAGTTTTTCAGAGGCTGCGCTTCCATACTCGCGGCGTCGACAATTCATAGTGAAATACCTTGGAAGGAACCAGCTCCGTGCGCCCGGATCAGCTTACCCGTAATCGCTGGCAGCCAAACTGGGTAGCTCTCGGCTACCTGATGGCGTCGGCCGCGCTGCTGTTCGGCTGGTGGCTGCGCGATCAGAACATTACCCGGGCAGCCGACGGGCTCGGCTATCTGATGGGTATTACCGGCGCAGTACTGATGGTACTGCTGTTGATCTACCCGCTGCGAAAACGCCTTCGATCGCTGCAATCTCTTGGTTCCGTTAAATTCTGGTTTCAGACGCATATGATCTTCGGAGTCTTAGGTCCTGTCCTTGTGGTGCTTCACAGTAACTTCAGCCTGGGCTCAATCAACAGTACTGTTGCCATGGTCTGTACTCTGATTGTTGCAGGCAGTGGCATCATCGGCCGCTATCTGTATGCAAAAATACATCACGGCATGCACGGCCATCGCATCAGCCTCGATGAGATGCGCATTAAAGGTGAGTCGTCACAGCACTCTGCGCTTGCTGAGCTGTTTGCCGGAATGGCTGAGCGTTTCGAAGCTGCTGAAGCAGATGTCCGGAGCGCATCGGCTGGCCTGGGTTCATCGTTCATTGTTGCACTTCGAGCACCATTCACCGCTCGGAAACTCAAAACCGAGCTTTCCAGTCATCTGGAGATGACGCTCGATCGCCTTGCTGATGATTGTGCAACCATAGCTCAACAACGCCAGCGGTTGTTGAGCAGCGCAATGAATTATCTGGACCGGCGGCTGGCCACGCTGCAGAAGTTCTCCAAACTCAGTGCGTTTGAACGGTTGTTTGGACTCTGGCACGTGGTGCATTTTCCGCTATTTGTTGTGATGGTGCTGGCCGCCATTGTCCATGTCATCGCTGTGCATGCGTATTGAATCGGGACATGCCCGTTTAGCCAGCTTTACCGCCGGTGTGAAGCTGATATTTGTCGCGCTGATGCTGGCGGCACCAGATGTTCTCGCGGCGAGCCTGGAGTCGCTGGTGATGCCTGGTCCGGTAGCTGCCGCTCACGCTGACCTCGAAGAGACCTGCTCAAACTGCCACGATGTTTTCAATTCTGATTCCCAACGCCAGCTGTGTCTGGACTGCCATGAACCGGTAGCCGATGACCTGGCTTCCGGCGAAGGTTTTCATGGTCGACATCCGGATGCTGGAGAAGGCGAATGCAGCCAGTGTCATGGTGAACATCTTGGTCGCGACGCCGATATCACAGGACTGGTGGCCGATCTGTTCGATCATGACCACACAGATTTTCCGCTTACCCGTGCCCACACGGTACCCGTCTGTTCGTCCTGTCATGACCGGGAAACTGCCGATGCGGCTGGCGCCTCTGATCAGGAGCGTTCTTCTGGCTACAGACTGGGTGAGGTGAGCTGCAGCAGCTGTCACCAGGAGGAGGATGCCCACGACGGCGGGCTGGGCGACGACTGTGGCGCCTGCCATGAGCCACAATCCTGGTCGCAGGGTCAGTTTGATCATGATCAAACCGACTTTTCGCTGACAGGACATCATGCCGCGCTACGCTGTGCTGGCTGTCATGCAGACAATGTTTATGAAGATACCGCGAGTGAATGTATTGCCTGTCACCGGCGGGACGACGTTCATTCCGGTTCGCGTGGCGAAATGTGCGGTGACTGCCACACATCGCAGAACTGGGAAGCTCAGTTTGATCACGGGGAGATTACCGACTTTGATTTGGAAGGCGCGCATGATCAACTGACCTGTGCGAGCTGTCATGTCACCGCGCCCGAATCTGGTGCTGATGAGCTGCCCACTGACTGCCAGGGGTGTCATGTGAGCGACGACATCCACCTCGGACGCAATGGCACACAGTGCGACAGCTGCCATACCCAAACCAGCTGGGAGCTCCAATTCGACCATGCTGATGAAACCGGATTTAAACTCCAGGGCGCCCATGAGGCTTTGACCTGCAGTAACTGTCACACCGGCGCTCTGGAGGATCCACTGCCCACTGACTGCTGGGGATGTCATGAGCGCAATGATCCGCACGAGGCGACGCTGCTTGAGTGTGACGACTGCCATTCTCAATCTGACTTCGCAAGCGGACTGAGTTTCCACCACGATCTGGCGCGTTTCGCGCTCGTTGGCCTGCATCGCACAGTATCCTGCGAACAGTGTCATGATTCCCTGGTGTTTTCGCCTTTAGAGACCGGCTGCTATGACTGCCACCAGCAACTCGACGTTCATGACGGTTCACTGAGTAACCAGTGCAACGACTGTCATAACCCGGTGGGCTGGGATTTCTGGGAATTTGATCATGGCGCAACAGGCTTCGAGTTAACGGGTTCTCATAAAGATCTGACCTGTGAGTCCTGCCATGATCCGGAGCGTCCGAAAGTACAGGTGGCGTCAAACTGCCAGAGTTGTCACCGTGGTGATGACATTCATCATGGTGGGTTCACAAACCGCTGTGATACCTGCCACAGCACCGAGACGTTTTCAGATCCTGTGTTGAGCGGACGCCGATGATCAGGTTGGCATTGTTCATTATATTGTTTGGAATGCTGACACCGGCAGCGTTGCTGGCGGCAGAACCCTACGATCATTTTCAACATGGTTACGAGTTGACTGGCGGTCACCGTGATGCGGCTTGTGAATCCTGTCACGCCCGGGGAATTTTCAAGCTGACGCCAAAAGAGTGTGGTACCTGCCATGACGGAACCGGTCTGTATGCGGATACCTTCCGGTCACTCAGTCATCCTCTGACCACCCGGAACTGCGATTCCTGCCATATCACCGCTAACTGGGCCAGCGTGCCTTATGTGGAACACGCTGAAGTGATCGGTACCTGTTCAAGTTGTCATAATGGCTTTTCAGCCGAGGGAATGCCGCAGCAGCATCCGCAGACTACAGCAGAGTGCGATGCCTGCCATATTGATGCCAGCTGGAGCGTGGTGATCTTCGATCATGATGGTATCACCAGCGGCTGTATTGGCTGTCACAACGGTGTAGAAGCGACCGGCAAATCGGCCTCGCACTTCCTCACCACGGACGTGTGTGAAGACTGCCACAGCACCAGTTTCTGGGAACCGGTTGTGCAGATGGATCACTCTCAGGTACTGGGCGCCTGTGTCAGCTGCCACGATGGCATGCGGGCTGAAGGCAAAAACCCGGGCCACTTTACCAGCAGCGACAGCTGCGGTGACTGTCATGTCACCAATGCCTGGCTGCCGGCAGTTTTTGATCACGCCAGCGTGACAGCGGGCACCTGTGCCAGCTGCCACGACGGTGTGACAGCGACCGGTAAAGATGCACAGCATCTGTCCACCAACGGCTCGTGTGATCTGTGTCATTCAACGCTCGCCTGGTCTCCGGCCACATTCGATCATTCCGAAGTGACCCCCGGCAGTTGCAACAGTTGTCATGACGGCGTGACTGCCACCGGTATGGATGCCGGACATTTTCAGACTGCTCGCTCCTGCGACGACTGCCATGACACTGCGGTGTGGACGCCGGACTTTTTTACCCATTCGTCACCGGCATACCCGGGTGATCACGGTGGCAGTCTGGTCTGCATCGACTGCCACCAGAGCAATTCGGAACTGGTCACCTGGACGGCGCCGGGCTATCAACCTGACTGCGCCGGCTGTCATGCCAACGACTTCGAGTCCGGTCCCCACAGGAAACACGAAAATCCGGATGTGAATTATACGATTGCGGAAGTTCAGGATTGCACTGGCAGCTGTCACGTCTATCAGGACAGCACCCTGTCGACGATCCAGGAGCTGCGTCCAGGTCCCGAGCACTCACCCGACCGGCGGGAGTGGTAGATCATGTGCTGGCGTTTGCTGCTGTCTGTGTTGACCTTGATCCTCAGTTGCCAGAGTTACGCGGCGAGTCTGCTTCGGGATGTTGTCTATTCGAGCGATTCTGAATCGGCTGTTGCGCGGCTCGATATACAGCTGGGTGTCAGCGCTGTGTTGATGGAGCAGGATCTCGCACGGGATGGGCGAGTGCTGACGTTGAAACTTACCGGTGACGATGCGGCGGATGCCGCCTGGTCGTCGATGCGTGTGGTGTTTGAAGAAGAAGATCGTTTTCTGCGTTCTGTGACGATGGAAGGCAGCTCGGCCAAAGGCTTTGAGCTGCGCATGGAATTCACTGAGGCGGTGGCGGTCACGCTTTTGCCCCAGTTCAGTCAGCAGGCGTTGAGTGTAAAGTTTGCGCAGCAGCGCTGGTATAAGAAACATCGTCGTTTTCCCGACCCGGCAGAAGATGATGCGTTTACTGTGGTGCTGGAATCCCGCCCGATGCAGCCGCCAACGTTACGGGATATCCCCCGGCGTTTTGCGCAAGACCACAAGGTCTATCTGCTCAGTGACTCTGCACAGCGCCATCAGCAGTTAAGGCTGGGGTTTTTTACCAGCCAGGGCGAAGCTCAAAGAGTTGCCAATGCTCTGCGTCGTGAGTTTCCGGATGCCAATCTGGTTCGAGCCTCACAGGCGGAAGTGCAGTTTGCTGGCGTGTTCCAGCTGAACCCCGCAGATCTGGTCGCGGCGGTTTCCGGGCAGACCCCTGGGAAGCCTGTGGCCGCGCGTCAGAGTGACGGGACGCCTGACAACAGTCCGGTGGAGCGGGAAGTAAGTCTGTCTATACAGCAGGTCACCCCCAGCAGCCTGAAGGCTGAACCGGAACCGGTTGTACCGGTAGCAGCCGTGCCCTGGCGTCGGCGTGTAGAGGCGGACCCGGATGAGGTTGATCTCATCCTGAAGGATGCCCGGCAGGCGTTTGCCTCCGACGATTACAACCAGGCGATTGTGCTGTTCACTAAAGCGTTGGATAGCTCAAACCTGGAGCAGCGGCGTGAGGCGCTGGAATATCTTGGCGTGGCGCGTGAGATGAACGGTCAGGAAGCTCAGGCGAAACGGATTTATGAGGAGTTTCTGACAGAATTTCCGCAGAGCGATGAAGCCACACAACGGGTGCAGCAGCGAATGGCGGTGCTGATCGCTCTGGACACGACGCCCGAAAGTCCGGCAGCGAAAAGGTCTCTGCGTCGTAATGAAGGCTGGGGTCTGGTTGGTCAGTTGGGACAGTTCTACCGCCGCCATACGCTGGAAGTTGACGGCAACTCATCAGTACCGGTCAACGGTCTGTTCAATGATCTGAATCTGATGGCCCGGCATCGGGGCGGCGCACTTGAGCAGGAAGCCAGAGTCACAATGAGCTATCTGGCAGACTTCAGCGGTGATCTGGATGGACGGGAATTTCAGGTCAGCCATTTGAGCTGGGAAGGTTATCTGCCAGCTACCCAGACCGGGCTGGTGGTGGGTCGACAGACCAGGCCGGATTCGGGTGTTCTCGGCCGGTTTGATGGCGTTGCTCTGACCCAGGGCCTGTGGGAACCTCTGACTCTGGCGGTGACCGGCGGTTTTGTTGCCGAGTCGACGTATGATTCACCCGACAGCGACCGGCCGTTTTTCGGAATCGCTGCAGAGTATGTCAGCAACTCGGGTAACCTGGCGATCGAGCCCTTCTTCATTCAGCAGTATGTCGACAACGACATCATCGATCGTCAGGCAATTGGTGCCCAGACCCAGCTGCGCTTTGATCGCGGTATGGTGTTTTCGCTGGTGGATTACGATCTGAACTATTCTGTGCTGAATAATTTCACTTTGAGCGGCGATGTGGATCTTCGCGGCACCCGCTTCTTCGGATCGTTTGAACATCGACGCAGTCCATACCTGACCACTCGCAACGCGCTGATTGGTCAACCGTCAGAAACTCTTACCGAGCTTGAGCAGATACTCCTGGATCTTGATCTGGAAGATGTGGCTGCGGATCGCACTGCTAAAAACACCACGCTGCGTTTCGGGGTAAATCAGGTGCTGTCTGAACAGTGGACACTCACCGCGGATGTGACCGCTTCTGATTACTCGGAAACGCAGGAGTCAGCCAATGTGCTCGGGATCGAATCAAATCAGACGCTGTATTCATCATTGCAGCTGCGTTCGATAGACCCCTTCGGCGCTGCTTCCTACTCGAGCATGACGCTGCGCCGTGCTGATTCCGGCACCTCCACGACGACCTCGTTGTTCATGGATAATCGCGTCAGCTTCTCTGATCGCTGGCGCGTCTATCCACGGCTGAGGATTGATTACCGCAGCATGGATCGCAACGGCGATACTCAGTGGTCTGCGCGTCCCTCGCTGCGGCTCGACTATCGTCGCGGAAGAAGATTGCAGCTGGAGTTCGAAGCAGGCTACGACTGGACCCGACGCGAGATGACCACCCGAGATCTGGATATCACCGGCACATACATCCGTGCAGGCTATCGCGCACTGTTCTGACACTCAGAAAGTAGGGTCGAACCGAGGTTTTTGCAGAAAGTGGGGTCGAACCGAGGTTTTTGAAAACCGGTGTCGAGCCGAATTATCTGAGAGCGCTAACTGGCGACTTCGAGAGCTTCAAAAAAGTACTGGTCACCTTTCTTGAATATTCGGATCGGAACAGGGTCGTAGAGATAGTGCTTTACTTTTTTGTCGTCCGCGTCTTTGTCTGCTGCGACTGCGACCAGTGCAAAACATTTTGCTGAGCCGTCCATCTCCTGGCGATCGTAGGCGCGGTAGAGAATCTTATTCCACTCCATTGCCCGCTTGTTGCCGAATGCAGTTGAAGTATCTGCTGGATAAATTTCTCCGCCGCGCAGATCCCGAAAGTCGTCCCAGCAGCCGAAAGCCGCAAGATATTCAAGCCCAACGTACGCATCGAATGCGCCCAGGCGTCGCTTTTCAAAGCCTGGCTTCGGCAATGCGGATTCAGGGAACCCTGCACGCAGCAACAGCTGGTTGCGATCGGTCTCGATCTGCGGCTCTGTAGATTCAGAGTTGGCCATATGCATCTCCTTGGAAAAGTTCGCGGCGCTCAGGCTGCCAGCGGAAAATCTCGGTTCGACCCCACTTTCTGCAAAAACCTCGGTTCGACCCCAATTTGTTAATCCGGATCGAATAGATTCTGCAGCGCCTGGCCCGGGTTCGGGGCTCTCATAAAGGCTTCGCCGACCAAAAACGCATAAACTCCGTGATCGAGCATTCGGGTGACGTCACTGCGGTTATGGATGCCGCTTTCGGTCACAACCAGAGTGCCTTCAGGAATATCACTGAGCAGTTCGATGGTAGTGTCCAGTGTGGTTTCAAAGGTCTTCAGGTTGCGATTGTTGATACCTATCATGTCTGGACGAAGCGTCATCGCGGCGGCGAGTTCGTCGGCATCGTGGACTTCGATCAGTACATCTAAGCCCAGGTTAACCGCACACTGATGCAGAACTGTCAGCTGCATGATGTCCAGCGCCGAGACAATGAGCAGGATGCAGTCTGCACCCAGGGCTCGAGCCTCATAGAGCTGATAGTCGTCGACCACAAAGTCTTTGCGCAGCAGTGGCAGCTCGACGGCGTCACGAACGGCCTTCAGATAATGATCACTGCCCTGAAAGTACTTTTCGTCAGTCAGTACTGACAGGCAGGTGGCGCCACCGTCGGCGTAGCTCCGGGCAATTGCGACCGGATCAAAATCAGCGCGGATAACACCTTTGCTCGGCGAAGCTTTTTTCACCTCGGCGATGACGGCCGCTTTGCGACGGCCAGCTCGCGTTGCCAGCGCTGAGCTGAACGGACGGGCCTCGGCGCAATCGACGATCTGTTCTTTCAGTGCGGATAGCGGCTGCTTGCGCTTGCGGACTGCGACCTCCGCACGTTTGTTTTCGAGTATCTCATCGAGAATGGTTGCACTCATGATTCGGCCATCAGATTGCTGATCCGTACCAGTTCTTTGAGCCTCTCGTCCGCAAGGCCAGCAGAAATGGCGTCCTGAGCCATCATCACTCCGTTGCCGAGGCTGGTGGCGACGCCGGCTGCGTAAATAGCTGCCCCTGCATTGAGGCTGACCAGGTCTGCGGCAGCGCTGTCGGGCTCGTTCAGAGACTGTTTGATCAGTTTCAGGCTGGCTTCGGGTGACTCCGCGGTCAGAGCCTCACAGCTGCGTGTGCTGATCCCGAAATCTTCCGGGCTCACCTGATACTCGCTGATCTGGCCATCTTTGAGTTCAACCACGTAACTCGGGCCATCCAGCGCTATTTCGTCCAGACCATTGCTATGCACAACGAGGACATGTTGCGCATCCAACAGCTGCAGCACTTCGGCCAGGCGTCTTTGCCAGACGTTACTGAACACCCCGATGACCTGCCGGCGTGTACCGGCGGGATTGGTCAGAGGGCCCAGCACGTTCATCATCGTGCGCACGCCCAGTTCCTTGCGCACCGGGGCGGCAAAGCGCATCGCGCTGTGGTGTGCCTGAGCGAATATGAAACCGACACCAACATCGCTGATGCATCTGGCAATCTGGTCCGGTGGCAGCGTCAGGTTGACACCGGCGGCCTCAAGCACATCGGCACTGCCGCTGCGACTGGTCATCTTGCGATTGCCATGCTTGGCCACCTTTGCCCCCGCAGCAGCGGCAACGAAGGCAGCCGCGGTGGAAACATTGAACAGTTTGGCGCCGCTGCTCCCCCCGGTCCCGCAGGTATCGACCAGATACGGATCGCTGACGTTAACCTTGGTTGAAAGCTCGCGCATGGTCTGGGCGGCGCCGGCGATTTCAGCAACGGTTTCACCTTTGACCCGCATTGCCATCAACAATCCGCCGATCTGTGCTGGTGTTGCCCCGCCGGACATCACCTGCTGGAAAACCGCGCGTGTTTCTGCCTGGCTGAGATCGTGGCCTTCCGCCAGTCTGCCGAGGGCTTCTTCAAGCTGCATGTTGTTGACTCCCGTTGAGAAAGTTCCTCAGCAGATCGTGACCACTCCTGGTGAAGATGGATTCCGGGTGGAACTGGACCCCTTCAACCGCGAGTTCCCGATGGCGGAATCCCATGATTTCATCGAACTCACCGTCGCGCTCGGTCCAGGCGGTGACTTCCAGACAATCGGGCAGAGAGTCACGGGCGACTACCAGCGAATGATAGCGGGTAGCCTCGAACGGCTGCGGTAATCCGGTGAACACACCCTGACCAGTGTGGTGAATCTGTGACGTTTTGCCGTGCATGACTTCTCTGGCTCTGACCACTTTGCCGCCAAATACCTGGCCGATGCTCTGATGGCCCAGGCAGATACCCAGCAAGGGGATTTCACCGGCAAATCTTTCCACGACAGCCATTGAGATACCGGCTTCATTCGGCGTGCAGGGTCCCGGGGAAATCACAATCTGTGCCGGCGCAAGCTCCGCAATCTCTTCTAAGGTGATTTCGTCATTGCGGTGGACTTCAACGCTAGCACCCAGCTCACCGAGGTACTGAACAACGTTGAAGGTAAAAGAATCATAGTTGTCAATCATGAGCAGCATGGCTGTCTACTCCTGGTCACAGCGAGTGGCTGATAGTCTGGGTTATCGTGGCAAATGCGGATGTCGAAAGGATTCCGGCAGGGCTATGCCCACCAACGGTGATCCGGGATTGAAAGGTGTTTGCAGGCGTTCACCTTGTAATGGTAACGCCAGTGGGCAGACTTGGGTAGCAGCGCGGTTTGGCTCCGTGGAAGTGCGTATCGTGATTTTTTCTGTTGGCCCCACTATCTGACTGAAGGCTGTTAATCCGAAAGTCACTGAGGAAAGACTATGAAGGTGAGAAATTTGCTGCTGGTAGTAGGTTTGTTAATTGGAGCATCTGCTGTTGCTGCAGAAGGTAACGCCCAGGCGGCTGCGGTCCAGCAGCAGGCTGAGGTGACTGAGCGGGTGCGTGAAAACGATGGCAAGGGAGAAACCGCCCGCGCTGAAGAGAAAAACAGAGTTCGTGCCGGTGAAGTGGGTAGTCAGCAGGCCCAGGATGTGCAGGCTCGCAACCAGATGCGGAAGATGGAGCAAAGTCAGAACCGTGTGCATGAACCTAACGGACAGGGCGCGGGGCAAAAAAGCAAACAGGCTGATAAAGGCAATGGTGGCAACAAAGGCACAATGGACAAAAAGGGCAAAAAGGCTAAAAAGAGCGGAAATCAGCGCTGATACCCCGTCTGTTTTGGTCGCCAGTTTGAGGGTTTCGGGCTTGTATCCGAACCTTGATCTGACTTAAATTCCGGCTCGGCTTCGATCGAGAAATCGACGAAGACCGAGTGTGGTCGGGACAGGGTATCTGAACAAACACAGACCCCGTTG
>Ga0316194_10000582_pt1 | contig 23923 bp, 20 predicted proteins | sample CroRivsedime1_MG_FD_204936 | JGI IMG/M metagenome (GOLD analysis project Ga0316194, IMG submission 204936) | Coastal sediment microbial communities from Maine, United States - Cross River sediment 1 | ecosystem: Environmental > Aquatic > Marine > Coastal > Sediment | place: USA: Maine...
AAATAGGGTTCATCGCGCGTTACCGGGGTTGCTCGGCAGATTATAGAAACATTCTATTATTGTGTGTTTTTGGGGTGTTTTTTGGTTTGGTTTTGGCCGCCGGGTCCGGGCGAAAACAAATTTTTCAGTCGCTCCACGATATTCGCTTGGTGAAAAACTTGTTTTCGCCCGGACCCTTGGATCGTGATGCTCCGACAACACTAAAAAGTTCAGGGACCAACAAGACGTTTTTCATTAGTTTCCCCGACTGGAAAGGATAAGCACATACTGAGGGCGCGAGCGGGAAAGTGTTTCTCACCAAGCGAATATCGTGGAGCGACTGAGAAATACTTTCCCGCTCGCGCCCGCCAGGGCAGATCTGAACAAGGGGTTCCCGTTAGAGCAGATCTGAACAAGGCGGACCGCTAGATAAAACCATCCGCACTCATGCGCCTTCGACCTTGGTGCACAGGATATCTTCCATCACCAGGTACTCCAGATCGGAGCCGAAAAACATATTGAGCGCATCTTCGGGCGTGCAAACCACCGGCTCCCCCCGACGATTCAGGGAGGTATTGAGCACCACCCCATTACCAGTTAATTTCTCCAACTCTTCAATCAACGCGTAATAGCGGGGATTGCAATCGCGCTCCAGCGCCTGCGCCCTGGCCGTGCCGTCTTCATGCACCACCTCCGGGACTCTCTCCTTCCAGGATTCATTAACCTCGAAAGTGAAGGTCATAAACGGCGCGGGATGATCTACGCTGAACATTTCCTTGCGCACCCGCTCCAGCATGCTGGGACAGAAGGGTCGCCAGCGCTCACGAAACTTGATCTGTTCGTTGATGCGGTCCGCTACGCCAGCCACGCTGGGACACCCGAGAATACTCCTGGCGCCTAAAGCCCGCGGCCCAAACTCCATGCGCCCCTGGAACCAGGCCACCGGGTTACCTGCCGCCAATATGCCGGCTATCTGCTGAGGCACGGCCTCAAGCCGGGTAAAATCCGGCTTGCCCGGATGTGCCTCACAGGCTGCTATGACCTGTTCATTGCTGAAGGCTGGCCCCAGGTAGACGTGGCGCATTTTCTCCACCGGCACACCGCGGCGCACACTGGCGTAGGATGCGGCGCCCACCGCAGTACCCGAGTCTCCGGAGGCAGGCTGCACGAAGAGCTCCCTGACCTCATCCCGCGCAATAATTTTCTGGTTGAGTTTTACGTTGAGTGCCCCGCCACCGGAGAACACCAGGCGTCCCGTCTCGCGAATGATATCCCCCAGGTAGTAATCCATCAGGTGCAGGCTGACGTCCTCAAACAATTGCTGCATCGCCGCCGCATAGTGAATATAGGGATCATCGGCCGCATCGTCTCTGCGCCTGGGGCCCAGCCACTTGACCAGTTGCGGTGAAAAATAAAACCCCTTGCCATCTTCTTTGTAACGGCGCAGGCCGATGACATTCGCCAGGCGAGTATTCACCCTGAAGTCGCCGTTGCCATACTCGACCAGGCGAGAGAGATCGTACTTCCCGGCATCACCGTAGGGAGCCATCCCCATGACCTTGTATTCGCCATCGAGCATTTCAAAACCGAGATACTCGGTGATGGCGCCATACAGTCCACCCAGGGAATCCGGATCATAGAACTCCTTGACCTTGTGGATCACGCCATTTTCGCCGTAACCAAAAAACGTGGTGGCGTACTCCCCCTTGCCATCGATACCCATGATGGCGGTTTTGCCGCTGAAACCGCTGAGGTGGTAGCAACTGGAGGCGTGGGCCAGGTGATGCTCCACCGGATCGAACTCCAGCTTGTTCCAATCGAACCCGAGCTCTCCCAACATGGCCCGCACCCGGCCCACATACCTGCGATAGCGACGATTGCCGTTGCACAAGGCGTCCAGCGCGCGATCCGGTGCATACCAGTAACGCCTGGCATAGTGCCAACGCGCCGGTGAGCCCAGCCCGATGGGGGCAAGCGGCACCGCGACTACGGCAACGTCTGCCGGTGTGATACCCGCCTGCTCCAGGCAAAAGCGGGTCGACTCCACAGGCATGGCATTTTTGGCGTGCTTGTCCCGGGTGAAACGCTCCTCTTCCGCTGCGGCCACCAGGCTGCCATCGATATACAGCGCCGCCGATGGATCGTGACCCAGTGCGCCGGATAGCCCGAGAACGGTAAGAGGCATAGGTCGTTTCCTGGCAGATGACGGGTGAATGATACCGCTATTTTACGGTTTATCGCACATTACCGGGGTTGTCCGGCAAATTATAAAAATATTCTATTACTGGACGTTTTTGGGGTTTGGTTTGGGTTTAGCCAGCGGGTCCAGGCAAAAACAGGTTTTTCAGTCGCTCCACGATATTCGCTTGGTGAAAAACCTGTTTTCGCCCGGCCCCTTGGGTCGCGGAGCTACAACAAACTGGCAAAATCATGGGCCACAACGACGTTTTTCATTCATTTCCACGATTAGAAAGGATAAGCACCTACCGAGGTCGCGGGCGGGAAAGTGTTTCTCACCAAGCGAATATCGTGGAGCGACTGGGAAACACTTTCCCGTCCGGGACCGTTAGACCAAACCAGACCAGGGGCAAGCACCGATCAGCTTTCGGTCCTCACTGCCCCGCTAATGTGCGAAGAACCTATTTTATGTCAGACGGGTTCCCGCTCCCGCGCTTCCATACCGCGTGTCTCGTTAACCGTCAGCAACAGCAGTAATCCCAGCACGAAAAAAGACAGGGTGGATAACAGGGCCATGCGATGATCACCGTTGCTCAAACGGCTCACTGCACCATAGGCCAGCGGCCCGAGAATGGCCGCTGCGCGGCTGGCCAGGCCCCACAGGCCAAAGAATTCTGCGCTGCGTGCGACCGGGGTCAGGCGACCAATCAGGGCCCGACCCCCGGCCTGAGTGGAGCCCATCGCCAGACCCATCAGATTCGCCGCCAACCAAAGCTGGTAGGGCTGTGTGGCGAAATAGGTAACCGCTCCCGCTGCTATCCATACCAGGATAGCGCCCGCCAGACTGGGCACTGAACCCAGGCGATCCTGTACAAAACCAAACATGAATGCACCTACCGCAGCGGTCAGGTTGACCACCATAATCAGTACAATCAATTCCTGGCTGCCGAAGCCCATGACCTCCTGGGCATAGATTGCGGCGATCACCACCACAGTGGCCACTCCCGCCTGGAATGCGGTGAGAGAGATCAGGAAACGAAACAAGTCGCGATAGTGCGCTGCGTGGATCAGGGTGCGCTGTACCTGCGAAAAGCCGTGGCGCATATACGACATGCCCTTCTCCAGCGGACTGGGCCGGGCACGCTCGCGCAGCCAGACAAACGTGGGGGCGGCGGTGCACGCAAAAATCAGTGCGGTGAGCCACAGGGTGACCGGCACATAGTCCGGGGCTGTATCACCCCGGGCCTCGGCCCAGGTGATGTAGCCCAGGCAAATACCAAGGGTTAGCAGGCCGCCAAAATAACCGACACTCCAACCGAGTCCGGAGATGCGACCCATTTTCTCATTGTCGGCAATCTCCGGCAGAAAGGCGGCAATCAGGTTTTCCCCACTGGCAAAAGCAATGGCTGATAGCACCAACAGCGCCATAGCCAGGAATACATGGCCAGGCCCAACAAATCCCAATAATGCGGTCGCCAGCACACAGGCCAGGGTTGTGGCCAACAAAAAAGATTTCTTGGAGGCGCGGTGATCGGCGACCGCACCCACCACTGGCCCGCTGAGCAACACACATAAATTAGCCAGCGCTATGGACACCGTCCACAGCAAAGTCGCCGTACCGGGGGACGATTCATCCAGGCCGCCGGCGACCACAGAGACAAAATATGCGCTGTAAATCGTAGTGAGAACCACGGTGGTATAGCCGGAATTGGCGAAGTCATAGAAAGCCCACGCCAACACCTCCCGGCGACGGACCGTGGTCACGACCGGTGAATGCTCATCACTCATACCACTGCCAATTAACTACTGCCACTTTTACTCCAGTAGGGCTACCATTCGGGATGGGCTAACCAGGAGGGAGATGCCGCTCATGCGCGCACAATTGCAGGCCGGACTTATGGAAGCCATCGACCTGGTATCCGCCACCCTCCCCCGCCGGGTTCCGGACCAGGCAGTACTGCGCCAGTGCAAGATCATCTCCCACCGTGGCGAAAACAACAACCGCAACGTACTGGAAAACACCCTTGAAGCCTTCACTATCGCCAGGCAGGCGGGCGTGTGGGGTATCGAGTGTGACATACGCTGGAGTGCCGACCTGGTGCCGGTGATTCACCACGATCCCCACTGCGGCCGCCTGTTCGGCGACCCCGTGGCACTGGACACACTTGATTTTGCACAAATCAGGGAGCGCTTTCCGCTGATACCCTCGCTACAGGAACTGGTGGCGGAGTTTGGCGGCAATACCCACCTGATGCTGGAGATCAAGGCGGAGCCCTACCGGGACCCCGAGAGGCAGAAGGCCATCCTGCAGGACATCCTGGCCGAACTGGAGCCGTGCACTGACTACCACTTCCTGCTACTGGATCCGGAGCTGGCGCAATACGCGGACTTCCAGCCACCGCAGACCTGCTTCCTGGTGGCGGAACTGAACGTAAAACGGCTGAGCCGTATTTGCCTGCAGCAGAAGTTCGGAGGGCTTACCGGACACTACCTGCTGCTGAACCAGACCCTGCAGCGGCAGCATATGCAGGCGGGGCAGCGTATCGGCACCGGTTTCATCCACTCGCGCAATGCACTTTTCCGCGAGTTGAACCGCGGCATCGAGTGGATCTTCAGTAATCGTGCGGTACACATCCAGGGTATTGTCGACAGTTGTCTGCGCTAGTGCCGCGGTGACCTACTGCCCAGAGGACTGGTTTTACCTGCGATGTCGAAGCAATTCGACCTGCTACAGCCGCATCAGCCGCATCGCTAACCTGCTCATGGCTCCAGCACAACCTTGATAGCGCCCTGCTGGCGATTGGCGGCGATGGCAAAGGCCTCAGGTGCCGCCTCCAGCGGCAGCCGGTGGGTGATCAATATGTCTGCCAGCTCGGGTCGCGCGGCCAGCAACTGCGCCGCTACCTCAACATCCCGGACCAGGCCCTGCCTGCCGTAGAGGGAGGAGGCATAGATTTTCAGGTTCTTCATACCCACTTCGAAGGCCGGGAGGCTGACACCTTCCCAGTAGGTCGCCAGCAGCACAATGATGCCCCCTGGCTTGCAGTATTGTGCCGCCTGGGCCAGGGCCTGGGAATTTCCGGCACACTCCACCACCACATCGTATTCACCATCAACCAGTAAGCCCGCGCCCAGTTGTTCTGCCGCAAGTTTCTGGGCATCGTGCCGCGCTGCGATATCAACTGTGTTGACGTGGGATGTAAGCACTGCGGCAGCGCACAAGCCAACCGCCCCGGCACCAATGACCGCCACGCGACTGCGCGGTGCTAATGTCAGCATGCGGATACCGTGCATGGCCACCGCCAGGGGCTCGACCAGGCAGGCATCCGCAGCACTGACGTTGTGCGGCAGCGGCACGATGCAGCGCTCAGGCACGAGGATGTACTCCGCCATGCCACCATCCAGCGCCACCCCATGGACCATGCCCGCGCCCAGGCGACAGAGATGGTAGTCTCCCTGCACACACATATCGCAGTGGCCACAGGGTGCGATAGGCTCCAGGGCCACGGCAGTCCCATCTTTAAGCGTGCCAGCCACTTCGTGACCCAGGGTGGCGGATAATTCAAAGCCGGCAGCGATCATGTGCAGGTCCGAGCTACAGATACCCGCCGAGCGCACTTTAACCTTGACGCCCTCCCCCGCAGGTGGCGGAATATCCAACACCTGCACGTGTTTTTCGCAACAACGAACTGCTTTCATTAGAAATTTACTCTCATCTGCAACGTAACATCCGTTAAGGAGGAATGAGCAAACAGCAGCGATATCGAAACAATCGCACCGAGCCTAAATCTTACCATCACCAGGCTCATCCACCACCGATGCATATTCCCGAATAACCGATCTGCCAGCAGGATGATCAGAGTTGGCAACCAATTGTGTCCGATTGCATCATTGGGGTACATGCACTTTGCGATGATACTGCGCACTATTCGCAATCCGAGCCGGTAAGAGGTGCACCAGCATGCAATTGATACGACTCGAAATCCCCGCTGTGCTACTGGCAACCGTTGCCCTACTAGGCAGCCAGTTACTGGCGGCATTTGAAATGCCACCGAGGAATCCGTACCTGGCCGACTCCAATTACGCCATGGGTCACGCCGATTCCGCACAACAGGACGCCCTGCCCCAGGCCGGTCCCATGGGGCCTACCCGACAGTTGGCAGAAGATGAGATCCAGTACACCTTCACCGGACCGGGTTTTTTTGGCATTACCACCTCCGGGGTTTACCCGGACGGTAAGCGCGTATTCTGGGGCAACGGCCTGGACCGCCTGGTAAAACTGGATTACGACACCCAGGAAATTATCACCGAGAAGTACTTCCCCGGGGAAGAGCGCTACACCCGTGCGCAGTCAGAGGAAGCTATCGCCAGGTTCGAGGATAACAACGACGGCATAGTAGCCCTCTATAACGCCTACCAGGAGGCGCAGAAACTGCGCAACCTGTCCAATATCTATACCCTGCTGGACATCGACAATGTCTACTACGTGGGCAATAAATCCGGACTGATCACAGCCTATGGTGATGCCGACCCCGCTGACTCACGCTCGGGCATCGTGGAACTGCGCAGTTTCCAGCTTCCACCCGAGGCAACGGGCCCCATCATGGGACTCAACATGACTTACGACGGCTGGCTGATCGTGGCAACCGAGCACGGTTACATGGCCGCGATCAGTCGCGATTTCGAGGATTATCGCCTGATCCGCATCAATCATGCCGAAGGTGCAGAGAATAAGAGCACCGGACGCACAGGCTACGGTTGGATCCGCAATGGCTTTGCTATCGACAAGGATGGCGGCATCTACATCGCCTCGCAACAGCATGTGCACAAGATCCTATGGGACGGTGAACAGCTAAGCACCGACGAGGCCCAAGGGGCCTGGTCTGTCCCCTACCTGAACGACTGGGGCCACGGCACCGGCGCCACCCCATCGCTGATGGGCTTTGGCGACGAAGACCAGTTCGTGGTGATCACCGACGGTCAGCCACAGATGAATGTGGTGCTGTTCTGGCGCAACGAGATTCCCCAGGACTGGCAGCAACTTGAGGGCGCGCCCAGTCCGCGCATCGCTGGACAAATACCGGTAACGATGGACAATCCCGAGCTCAGCGCCATCCAGTCGGAGCAATCCGTTGTAGTGGCAGGCTATGGCGCGCTGGTGGTAAACAACCATCCCCGCAACATTCCCTGGTACCTGCCCCAACAGGCCTCTAGCCTGCTGATCAGCTTCCTGGGCAGCAACCCCAGGCACCAGCCCTACGGTGTACAGAAATTTGCCTGGGATCCGCAGAGTCGCCAGCTGAAGTCCGCCTGGGTCAATCGGGAAGTCAGCTCCCCCAGCAGTGTGCCGATTGTGGGGGTGGGGTCCAACACCGTGTACCTGATTGGCGCGCGCGACAATCAATGGACGCTGGAGGCCATGGATTGGGATAAGGGTAACTCGCGCTTCCATTATGTCATTGGCGGCCAGCGCTATAACGTCCTCTTCGCGGGCACGCTACTGGACCAGGACGGCCGGGTGCACTACGGCACACACTGGGGCCGCGTGCGTCTCAAGGTCAAGTAACAAGCCCGGACTATTGACCGCCAGTTGAAATTCCCGGGATATGGACAATACTGCATGGGACGCTGTTAACTCAGCACAACAATAACAAGGTGTAGTCCCATGCCCATTAAACGCTTGCTGCAGCCTGCCGTCCTGCTACTGGGAAGCGTACTGAGCCTAACGGCACTGTGCGCTGATAAACCCAATATCATGGTGATCTGGGGCGACGATATCGGCATCACCAATATCAGCGCCTACAGCGATGGCATCATGGGCTATCGCACCCCGAATATCGATCGTATCGCGACTGAGGGAATCCGCTTCACCGACTACTATGGCGACCAGAGTTGCACCGCGGGACGCTCGAGCTTCATTACCGGACAGAGTCCATTGCGCACCGGACTGAGCAAGGTGGGATTGCCCGGGGCGGAAATGGGAATTCAGGACCGCGACATCACTATCGCCGAGGTATTAAAGACCCATGGTTACGCCACCGGGCAGTTCGGCAAAAACCACCTGGGGGACAAGGATGTTTTCCTTCCCACCAATCATGGCTTCGATGAATTTTTCGGCAACCTCTACCACCTCAACGCCGAGGAAGAACCGGAGGATGTTGATTACCCCAAGGACCCGGCCTTTCGCAAGATGTTTGGCCCGCGCGGCGTTATTCGCTCTTATGCGGATGGCCGCATTGAAGACACCGGTGCCCTGACCCGTAAGCGCATGGAAACGGCAGACGAGGAGTTTGTCGCTGCCGCGAAAAAGTTCGTGGACAGTGCGGTAAAAGCGGGCAAGCCATTCTTCGCCTGGGTTAATACCACCGGCATGCACTTTCGCACTCATCCGGCAACAAAACACCTGGGTAAATCGGGTCAGGACTTCTACAACGATGTCATGGTAGCCCACGATGAACTGGTCGGGGAGTTGCTGGATCAACTGGACGAGCTGAAGATTGCCGACAACACCATCGTGTTCTACTCCACTGATAATGGCGTACATTACAACACCTGGCCGGACGCTGGCATTACGCCCTTTCGCAGCGAAAAGAACTCCAACTGGGAAGGCGCTTACCGGGTGCCTGCTGTGGCGCGCTGGCCGGGAAAAATCAAGCCAGGACAGGTTTCCAATGAGGTCATGTCACACCTGGACTGGATGCCCACCCTGGTAGCGGCGGCGGGTGATGACAAACTGAAGCAAAGCCTGCTCAAAGGTACTCGCATTGGCACTAAACAGTCCAAACTACACCTGGACGGTTACAATTTTCTACCCTACCTGACCGGTGCGGTCGACAAAGGTCCTCGCCGGGAGTTTATCTATCATAACGACGCGGCAATGCCAGTGTGTGTAAGGGTCGGGGACTGGAAGATCGTATATGCGGAAAACAGGGCGCAGACGATGGCGCTGTGGGCGGAGCCGTTTGTTACCTTGCGCATTCCGAAGATTTTCAACCTGCGCCGCGATCCTTTCGAACGTGCCGACCATAACTCCAACACCTATTGGGACTGGATGATCGACAAGGCGGGTCAGATGTATCTCGCGGGCGCCGTAACCTCTATGTACCTGCAGACCTTTGCTGCCTACCCACCCAGCCAGGCTCCGGATTCCTGGTCTATTGACGAGATGACCAAGCTTTATCTCAATACCAAGTAAGAGGACAGCGGTGGCGTCAGCCCAGCTAGTCCCCGAGATAGTCCCTGAGATACGCCAGTTCATCGGTCGCACCGGAGGCAGTCTGCCCGAGGATATACTTTTCTACCTGCTTACCCACCAGGGGAATTTTTGCCCTGGCAGAGTGTGAAACGCTGTAGCGACTACCGCTACTGGTAGGTTCCAGTTGAAAAGTGGCGGTTACCGTGACCGGTTGCCCGCGCACGTCCAGTTCCCATGTTCCGCGCCAGCCATCCCCGTCGGGCTGCCACTGTTCGACCATATCAGTGACCTGTACCGCATCAAACAGCTTGGCCAGCACCCGGGGCAGATCGCGGCTGACTTCCCGCACCAGTTTCACCACCGTGCCTCCCTCGTCTTCCTCCACCTCACACTCAGCGCTCAGCTCACCCAGGGCCAGGCACCTGTCGACCAGAAACTGCGGCTCTGTCAGCGCTTCGTAAACCGTCTGCACATCGTGATCAAACTCATAACTCACCGTCATTCCACTCAACTCCTCTTGATAACAGGCTGATACTGCTATGTGCTAAAGCGCCAACTGTTCCAACGCCCGGGTCACCACAGCCTCCAGGCCATCACCACCCGCTCGCCAATAACCATGCAGCTGTTCGCGCATGGCGCGGGTCCAGAACTTGCGCATATGCTCAGCGGTTTTCTGCACCGAGCTCTCCGGGTGAGTTTGCGCGCCGGTATTCAGGGCGATCTGGTTGGCCATCTTGATCAGCTGCTGGATCTGCTGCGCCGCCATACCTAGCCTTCTTCTACAATGCGTTGCGGGTGAGTATAAATGACCTGCCGCCCCGGCTGCACAAAGCCCGCCAGGGTCAGCTGGCAATCTTCTGCCTGCTGTATGGCCAGCGATGTCGGCGCGGATACGGCCGCCAGTATGGGGATACCACAGCTGGCCACCTTGGCCACCATCTCATAGCTGGCGCGGCTGGTCACCAACACAAAGCCCTCAGATGTATAGTCGCCGCGCTGCAAAGCGCCAAGCAGCTTATCGAGTGCATTGTGCCGCCCCACATCTTCGCGCACCAATTCAATGTGGCCGTCGGTATTACACCACAGCGCACCGTGCACACCCCCGGTATGTTGTTTCAGTATTTGCGCTTTATCCAGGCCCATGACGGCCGCCTGTAATGCACTGTGGGACAGGGTGTAGTCGCCATTGACCCGCGGCAATAAGGGTATCGCCTGCTCCAGGGACTCCAGGCCACACAGGCCACAGCCGGTGCGCCCGGTCAGGTTGCGACGGCGCTTCTTGAGAGCCGCAAAGCGTTCATTGGTAACACGCATCTGCAGTTCCAGGCCCTTGTCCTGCTGTTGTAATTCGCAGTCCAGCAATTGCCCGGGCGATGCAATAATACCTTCCGAGAGGCTGAACCCCAGGGCCAGGTCTTCCAGGTCGGTAGGGGTTGCCATCATCACCACGTGGGACACACCGTTGTATACCAGTGCCACCGGCGTCTCCGTCACAACCGTATCGGATTCCCTGGCAGTGGAGCCGTCGCGCCAGCTGATACGCGACACCGTGTGCGTAGCGCCAGTCATGGACGGGTGGCTTCCTCCAGCAATTGGTGCTGGCGCCGGCCAAATTTCTTCTGCCTGGCCTGCCAGGCCGATGGCTCGGTAACTTTCGCTACTTCCACGGCCGTGACTTTGTATTCCGGACAGTTGGTGGCCCAATCGGAGTTATCTGTAGTGATGACGTTGGCACCCGATACCGGGTGATGGAAAGTGGTATACACCACCCCCGGCTTTACCCGTTCGGAAAGCCGGGCATGCAGTACCGTGTTGCCCACCCGGCTGGCGATACCCACCCAGTCGCCTTCGGCGATGCCGCGCTCCTCGGCATCGTGGGGATGAATTTCCAGTATATCTTCCGCATGCCAGGCACTGTTCTCGGTACGCCGGGTCTGGGCGCCGACATTGTACTGGCTGAGAATCCGCCCGGTGGTCAGCAACAGGGGGAAGCGCCGATTGGCGCGCTCCTGGGTCGCCAGGTATTCGGTAAGGGCGAAGTAGCCCTTGCCGCGCACAAACTCATCCACGTGCATGGTCGGTGTGCCATCGGGGGCTTGATCGTTGCAGGGCCACTGCAGGCTGCCCTGGGCATCAAGCTTGGCATAACTGACACCGTGAAAGGTCGGCGTAAGACGGGCGATCTCGTCCATGATTTCAGACGGGTGCTGATAATCCATAGGGCAGCCCATGGCGTTGGCAAGGTCCATGGTGACCTCCCAGTCCTCCTTGCCGCTCAGCGACGGCATCACCTTGCGTACCGGCGAGATGCGGCGCTCGGCGTTGGTGAAGGTGCCGTTCTTCTCTAAAAATGAACAGCCGGGGAGGAAGACGTGGGCGAATTTGGCCGTTTCGTTGAGGAATATATCCTGCACCACCAGGCACTCCAGTGCTTGCAGTGCCGCTTCGATATGCTGGGTATTCGGGTCGGACTGGGCGACATCCTCTCCCTGGCAGTAAAGACCCTTGAAATTGCCATCCACCGCCGCGTCGAACATGTTGGGGATGCGCATGCCGGGCTCCGGGTCCAGTTGCACGTTCCACTCACTTTCGAACAGCGCCCGGGTAGCTGCGTCTGACAGATGACGGTAGCCGGGCAGTTCGTGGGGAAAGGAACCCATATCGCAGGAGCCCTGCACGTTATTCTGCCCGCGCATGGGGTTGACTCCCACGCCCTCGCGTCCCAGGTTGCCCGTGAGCATGGCGAGGTTGGCAATACCCATAACCGCAGTAGAACCCTGGCTGTGTTCCGTGACGCCCAGCCCATAATAGATGGCACCGTTGCCGGCAGTGGCATACAGGCGCGCGGCACCACGCACCAGCTCAGCGGGCACCCCGGTATCCGCCTCGTAGTTTTCAGGTGAATGACGTGGATCACTGATGAAACTCATCCAGTCTGCAAAACCATCTACTTCACAGCGCTCGCGAATAAACGTCTCGTCGTGCAGCCCTTCGCTCACCACCACGTGGGACAGGGCATTGAGTATGGCCACATTGGCACCCGGGTTTACCGCCAGGTGATAGTCCGCACTGACATGGGGTGTCTCCACCAGTTCAATACCGCGGGGGTCGATAACAATCAGCTTTGCGCCTTCGCGCAAGCGCTTCTTCAGCCGCGAACCGAATACCGGGTGGGCCTCGGTCGGGTTGGAGCCCATCACAACAACCACGTCCGCACTGGCTACCGAGGCGAATGTCTGGGTGCCGGCCGATTCGCCCAGGGTCGTTTTCAGGCCGTAACCCGTCGGCGAATGACAAACCCGCGCACAGGTATCAATGTTGTTATTGCCGAAACCGGAACGCACCAGTTTCTGCACCAGGTAGACCTCTTCATTGGTACAGCGCGAGGAACTGATGGCGCCAATACTGTTGCGTCCGTGTTTTTCCTGGATAGCGCGCAGCCGCTGCGCCGTATGGGCGATGGCTTCTTCCCAGGACACTACCTGCCAGGGTTCGTCGATACTCGCGCGTATCATCGGCTGGGTAATGCGGTCCTTGTGAGTGGCGTAACCGAAGGCGAAGCGACCCTTGACGCAGGCGTGCCCCTCGTTGGCCTTGCCCTCTTTATGCGGTGTCATACGCACCACGGTGCTGCCCTTCACCTCCGCACGGAAGGCACAGCCGACACCGCAATAGGCGCAGGTAGTCACCACCGAGTGCTCTGGTACACCGGCGTCGATAATACTGTTCTCCACCAGGGTCGCGGTGGGGCAGGCTTTGACACAGGCGCCGCAGGATACGCAATCGGAATCCATAAAAGACTGCGCCTGACCCGTACTCACACTGGATGCGAAGCCCCTGCCTTGTATAGTCAGCGCGAAGGTGCCCTGCACTTCATCACAGGCGCGCACACAGCGCGAGCAAACAATGCACTTGGAGGGATCGAAAGTGAAATAGGGGTTGGAGGTATCCTTCTCCTGCACCAGGTGATTGGCGCCGTCCAAGCCGTAGCGCACTTCGCGCAAGCCCAGTTCCCCGGCGGTGTCCTGCAATTCACAATCGCCATTGGCGGCACAGGTCAGGCAATCCAGCGGATGATCGGAGATATACAGCTCCATGACATTGCGGCGCAGCTTGCCCAGGTGTTCGCTCTGGGTGCGCACTTCCATACCTGAGGATACCGGCGTGGTGCAGGAGGCGGGGTAACCTTTCATACCCTCAATTTCCACCAGGCAGACGCGACAGGAGCCGAAGGCCTCGAGATTGTCAGTTGCGCACAACTTCGGCACCTTGATACCTGCCTCGGCGGCCGCGCGCATCACCGAGGTGCCGGCCGGCACTGCGACCTGTACGCCATCAACCGTAACAGTGACCTGCTCCGTCGCTACGCGCGCCGGCGTACCGTAGTCCTTTTCAGGCTCGTAAAACTGCAGCATCAGGCAAAGTCCTCCGGAAAATATTCCAGCGCGCTGCGCACCGGGTTGGGGGTTAGCCCACCCATGGCGCACAGGGAGCCCTGTTCCATGGTGTCACATAAATCCTGCAACAGTGCGGTGTTCTCCTGCGGGGCTTCGCGCGCGATGATTTTATCGATCACTTCAACCCCGCGTATGGCACCGATGCGACAGGGCGTGCACTTGCCACAGGATTCCTCGACGCAGAATGCCATGGCAAAGCGCGCCTGGGCGCTCATGTCCACCGTGTCATCGAACACCACCACACCGCCATGACCGAGCATAGCACCCGCGGCGGCAAAGGCTTCGTAGTCCAGCGGGATATCCCATTGATCCTCGGGCAGGTAAGCCCCCAGGGGACCGCCGACCTGGATGGCGCGCATGGGCCTGCCGCTGAAAGTTCCACCAGCGTATTCATCCACAACCTCGCGCAAGGTGGCACCGAAGGGAATCTCCACCAGGCCACCCCGGCGTACATTGCCTGCCAGTTGCAGGGTCAGGGTGCCGCGGGAACGACCGCTGCCAAAGTCCCGGTAGTATGGCGCGCCCTGTGCCAGCACCGTGGTAACCGCCGCCAGGGTCAGCACGTTATTGACGACCGTGGGCTGGCCGAACAGCCCTTCTATTGCCGGCAATGGCGGTTTCGCACGCACCACCCCGCGCCTGCCTTCCAGGCTCTCCAGCAGCGCGGTTTCCTCACCGCAGATATAGGCCCCGGCCCCCAGGCGCACCTCAACTTGAAAAGCCCTGCCACTGCCACCAATGTCATCGCCCAGGTAGCCCGCCGCCGTCGCCCGTGAAATAGCATCCTGCAATACCGTCAGTGCCAGGGGATATTCCGAGCGCAGGTAGATATAGCCCCGGGTGGCGCCCACCGCCACACCGGCTATCGCCATGCCTTCCAGCAGCTGGTAGGGGTCCGCCTCCAGCAACAGGCGATCCGCAAAAGTGCCGGAATCGCCCTCATCGGCGTTGCAGACGATGTATTTCTGCGATGCCGGCGTATCCAGCACGGTCTGCCACTTGATACCCGCCGGGAATGCCGCGCCGCCCCGCCCGCGCAGGCCGGAGTCAGTCACAGCTGCCACCACCGCCGCCGGTGCCATTCGCAGCGCTGTTTCCAGGCCGGCAAATCCACCCAGGGTACGGTAAGTATCCAGGCACAAGGGGTCGCCCTGCCCTGCTCGCGCGAAGGTCAGGCGCTGCTGGGAAGCCAGCCAGGGAATGTCCGCTACCGGGCCCAGGGACAGCGCATGCTGTTCGCCACTGCTTTCCAGCGCGTCGAGCAAACCCGACACATCGCCGGCACTGACCGGACCGTAAGCGGTGCGCAGCCCCTGCACCTCCACTTCCACCAGGGGTTCAACAGCGAACATGCCGCGCGAACCATTGCGAATGAGTTCGAGCTTCAGCCCGCGTCGCTGCGCCTCTGCCTGCACTGCGGCGGCCACTGCATCCGCGCCCAGGGCAACAGCGGTGGTATCACGGGGAATATAGATACGCATGCGGCTAGTCTCCCAGCTCCGCCAGCAGCGCGTCCAGCTTCGCCGGGTCTACCCGGGCATGCACGCAGTCGTCGATGCGCACCGAGGGGGAGCAGGCGCAGTTACCCAGGCAGTACACCGGTTCCAGGGTAACGGCGCCATCCGCGGTGGTTTCACCAAAGTCGATGGCCAGACTGCGCCGCGCGTGATTTTCCAGGTCGCGCGAGCCCATCGCCTGGCAGGCCTCTGCTCTACAGATTTGCAGGGTGTGACGCCCCGCCGGCTCGCTGCGAAAATCATGGTAGAAACTGATAACACCGTGCACCTCCGCGCGCGACAGGTTCATTGCGCGGGCGATATCCGGGATGGCTTCAGGCGGTATATAACCCAGCGCTTGCTGCACCGCATGCAACAGGGGCAGCAGGCCACCCGGTTGGTTACGGTAGACCTCCAGCAGTGGCGCCATGGCTTGCTCTGTTGGCACTGGATACCTCGCTACAGGGGTGCACGGCGCGCACCCTGGCTTTTCAGTATAGGTCTTCCAGCGCGGCCCGGTTACAGGTTTGCGGCGTGGAAGGCCAGGTGCTCGCCTATAAAAGACGCAATGAAAAAATAACTGTGGTCGTAACCCGGTTGCATGCGGATCGTCATGGGGTAATCCGCTTCTTGAGCGGCCTGCTCCAGTAGCGGGGTTTGCAGTTGCTCCTCAAGGAAATTATCGGCATCACCCTGGTCCACCAGTATCGGCAAGCGCTCGGAAGCCCGGGACAACAAGGCGCAAGTATCATACTGCGCCCATGCCTCACGATCGTCACCCAGGTAATTACCCAGGGCTTTTTCTCCCCAGGGGCAGTGCAGCGGCGAACAAATGGGCGCAAAGGCGGAAACGGACTTGAAGCGCCCCGGGTTTTTCAGCGCAATCGTCAACGCCCCGTGCCCTCCCATGGAGTGCCCCGAAATTCCCACCCGCGAGTCATCCACCGGAAACTCCGCACCCACCAATGCGGGTAATTCACAGCTGATGTAGTCGTACATGTGGTAGTGATCGCTCCAGGGGGCCTGCGTGGCATTGACATAGAAACCCGCTCCCAGGCCGAAATCATAGGCCCCTTCGGGATCATCCGGCACACCCTCCCCGCGCGGACTGGTATCCGGCGTGACGATCGCTATGCCCAACTCCGCGGCGTAGCGCTGCGCGCCGGCCTTGGTCACAAAGTTCTCATCGGTGCAGGTTAACCCCGACAACCAGTACAGTACCGGTACCTTCCCCTGCTCGGCCTGGGGCGGCAGGAAAATCGAGAATGTCATATCGCAACCCAGCACGGAGGACGCGTGGGAGTAACGCAACTGCTGGCCGCCGAAGCAGGTATTGGCGCTTAACCGCTCCATCAGGTCACCCCACTAATACTGTACGACGGAGCGAATACTTTCACCCGAGTGCATCAGGTCGAAGGCCTTGTTGATGTCCTCCAGCGGCATGGTGTGGGTAATCAGGTCGTCGATATTGATCTTGCCATCCATATACCAGTCGACGATCTTCGGCACGTCAGTGCGCCCGCGTGCACCACCGAAAGCGGTGCCGCGCCAGGAGCGTCCCGTGACCAACTGGAAAGGGCGGGTGGCAATCTCCTGTCCCGCGCCGGCCACACCGATGATACAGCTCTCGCCCCAACCCTTGTGACAGCACTCCAGCGCCTGGCGCATCACATTCACATTGCCAATGCACTCGAAACTGTAGTCCACGCCACCGCCGGTCAACTCCACCAGATGGCCTACCACATCGTCCACTTCAGACGGGTTCACAAAATCGGTCATCCCGAATTTCGTTGCCAGGGGCACCTTGTCCGCATTGAGATCGACCCCGATAATGCGCGTGGCGCCTACCAGCCGCGCGCCCTGGATCACGTTGAGGCCGATACCACCCAGCCCGAATACCGCCACGGTGGAGCCGGCCTCGACCCCCATGGTGAAAGCCACGGCGCCAATTCCGGTGGTCACGCCGCAACCGATATAGCAGATCTTGTCAAAGGGCGCGTCCTCGCGCACCTTGGCCAGTGCAATCTCCGGCATTACGGTGTAATTGGAGAAGGTGGAACAACCCATATAGTGCAGGATGGGCTTGCCATCCAGCGAAAAGCGACTGCTGCCATCGGGCATTACGCCCCGGCCCTGGGTCTCACGAATGGACTGGCACAGGTTGGTCTTGGGATGCAGGCAGAAATCGCACTCTCTACACTCGGGGGTATACAGGGGTATCACGTGATCACCGGGCTTGAGGCTGGTCACGCCGGGAGCCACCTCCACCACAATACCCGCGCCCTCGTGGCCCAGTATCGCGGGAAAAGCGCCTTCTGGATCATCTCCTGACAGGGTAAAGGCATCCGTATGGCAGACACCGGTGGCCTTGATCTCTACCAGCACTTCCCCCTGGCGCGGCCCCTCCAGGTCGACTTCGACGATTTCCAGTGGTTTGCCCGCCTCAAAGGCGACTGCTGCGCGTGTTTTCATGATCACATTTCTCCCGCTTGAATCAGGTTGTTACAAAAGCCACTAAGCATAGCGGTATCGCTCAAATAATAAAAATCAATTGTGGTATTTACCGCGAAACGACAGGTCAAAAATCCCGACTGACCGGGAGCAAATAGCAGTTACTCCATCGGCGGCAGTTCCATTGCACTGATAAATTCAAAACGCGACATTGTCCGGCCATCATGCTGCACCGTTTCCCGAAACATAGCCAGCGGTCGCACCCACAGCGCGCCCTCGCCATACAGTGGCCTGTAGACCACCATGGGCTCCTCGGTTTCAGAGTGGGTTGCCACACCGTAGACCGCGTATTCGCCACCCTTGAAGTGTCGGTATTTACCTGGCTTTAAACTCATGGTCGGCTCCTGAAATTGGCTGGCAATACTCCCAACGGGGCATTGGCGCGTCAATGGTATTTTCGCAAAGGGATGCAGTGATCCCAGCGCTACAGTTGCTTGCTACCCCGCTGGCCCACAAAGTGTAGTATATGCACTGCCCCGGCACGCCAGTGCCGCAAGAACAGCAAAGCCAAGGCCCCAGAAACTTCGTGCCCGGGAATCGCAAATGAATTTCATGCCCCACCCCGCCCTGCGCTGCCCTCTGGACGGTCATCCCTTTGAACAACACGATGCCTGCCTGCGCTGTGCCGCAGGGCACAGCTTTGATATCGCCCGTCAGGGATACGTCAACCTGCTGGGAGCCGCGGACAAGCGCTCCCGGGATCCCGGGGACAATAAAGCCATGATCTCGGCGCGACGGGCATTTCTCGAGGCGGGCCATTACCAGGCCATTGCTGACAGGCTGGCACAGCTGGTGGTACCACTATGCAAGGAGGAGGCGCAGGCGCCTTTCATCGTAGACGCTGGATGTGGCGAGGGCTATTACCTGCAGCAACTGGCGTCTGCCCTGCAGCATGAGTGCACTACGCCAGCCAGCATACTGGGTTTCGATATATCCAAATGGGCCGTACAGGCCGCCACAAAACGCCTTCCGGCTACCTGGCTGGTAGCCAGTAACCGCCACATCCCGCTGGCAGACCACTCTGTGGATATCCTGCTCAGTTTGTTTGGTTTTCCCGAGTACGCCGAGTTTCTGCGCGTGCTGAAGCCCGGGGGCACCCTGGTGCTGGTCAACGCCGGTCCCGGACACCTGCTGGAGCTGCGGGAAATTATTTACCCGGATGTGCGCCTTACCGACTCCAACCAGGCAGCCGCGGCAGTACGAGCCGGGTTCCAGTCACTGTCGCAAACGGCCCATCGCCACGCCGTATCACTGCCCGACCAGGCCTCGATCGACCAATTGCTCTCGATGACCCCACACTTGTTTCGCGCCAGCGCGCAGGGCAAGGAGCGAGTGCGCACCCTGAATGAACTGGCACTGGGCGTCGATGTGGTATTTGACCTGCTACAGTCCCCCACCGGGCAGTAAAACACCCGACCTCAGGCGAGACCTGGAACGGGCATTGGCGTACAATCTGGCCTCTCGACCCCTATCCGCGAAAGACCACGAGTAGCAGTGAGCCAAGTCAAAGACCAGCAGCACACCCCGATGATGGTGCAATACCTGCGCATCAAGGCGGACCACCCCCGGGATCTTGTTTTTTACCGCATGGGTGACTTCTATGAACTGTTTTACGACGACGCCAAACAGGCGGCGGAACTGCTGGATATTACGCTGACCGCCCGCGGCAAATCCGCCGGGGAACCCATACCCATGTGCGGGGTGCCCTACCATGCTGCAGAGGGATACCTGGCGCGACTGGTGAAAGCCGGGGTTTCCGTGGCCATCGCCGAACAGATAGGCGATCCGGCCACCAGCAAGGGCCCCGTGGATCGCGCGGTAGTGCGTGTTATCACGCCGGGCACACTGTCGGATGAGGCGCTGCTGGAAGAGCGCGTCGACAACCTGCTGCTGGCGGTATCACAACAGGGAGACAACTTCGGTCTTGCCTACCTGGACCTGAGTACCGGACGCTTCCAGGTGCTGGAAGTAGCCGGGGAAGAGGCCTTGACCGGCGAACTGCAACGGCTGGATCCGGCGGAAACCCTGTACCAGGAAACCATAGGGCACACTACCGTCACCGGGCGCAGCGGCGCGCGCAGCCAACCGGAGTGGGAGTTCGACCACGAGGGCGCCCGCCGGGCACTGAACACCCAGTTCCAGACCCATGACCTGAAGGGCTTTGGCTGTGACGACCTGAACCTGGCCATCGGGGCGGCCGGCTGCCTGCTGCAGTACGTAAAAGATACCCAGCGCGGCAACCTGCCGCACCTGCGCAGTATGGGCAACGAGTGCCGATCCGAGAGCGTGATTCTGGACGCTGCCACGCGGCGCAATCTGGAAATCGACATCAATATGAGCGGCGGGGACAGCAACACCCTGTTCTCGGTAATGGACAAGGGCGTTACCGCCATGGGCAGCCGGCTGTTGCGCCGCTGGTTGCACCGGCCACTGACCAATATCGGCATTCTGGAGGCGCGGCAAGCGGCCATACGCGCCCTGTGCAACAACTACTATTACGAGACCGTCCGGGAAGCCCTGAAACCCATAGGTGATATGGAGCGCATACTGACCCGGGTGGCACTGCGCTCTGCCCGCCCGCGGGACCTCACCCGTCTGTCCAGTTCCCTGTTTGCCCTGCCGCGCCTGCGCTCGGAACTGCAGCACTGCGACGCACAGCGCCTGGCGCAGTTATGCCAACAAGCCGGGGACTATCCGGCCCTGTGCGAACTGCTGCAACGGGCCATAATCGACAATCCGCCTGTGGTGATTCGCGACGGCGGTGTTATCGCCGATGGCTACGACGCGGAACTGGATGAATTGCGCCAGATAAGCAGCAACGCCGGAGACTACCTGCTGCAGATCGAGCAGCGCGAACGCGAGGCCACCGGGATCAGCACCCTCAAGGTCGGGTATAACCGGGTGCACGGCTACTATATAGAGATCAGCCGGTCCCAGTCAGATGCGGCACCGGTGGAGTATGTACGCCGCCAGACCCTGAAGAATGCCGAGCGTTTTATAACCCCCGAGCTGAAGACCTTTGAAGACAAAGCTCTGTCCAGTAAAAGCAGGGCCCTGGCGCGGGAAAAGACCCTGTACGACGCACTGCTGGAGCGACTGAACGAAGACCTGGCGCAACTGCAGGATACCGCCGCCGCGGTATCGGAAATCGATGTACTGGCCAATCTCGCAGAGCGCGCCGACAGCCTCAGCTTGTGCCAGCCGCGGTTCTGCAGCGAGCCAATGCTGGAGATCAACCAGGGCAGGCACCTGGTGGTGGAACAGGTACTGGAAGAACCTTTTATCGCCAACGACACCCTGCTCAACGACCAGCGCCGTATGCTGTTGATTACCGGTCCCAATATGGGCGGTAAGTCCACCTACATGCGCCAGAATGCGGTCATTGCGCTGCTGGCCCACATTGGCAGTTACGTGCCGGCAACGGCAGCCACGCTGTCACCCATGGACCGCATTTTCACCCGTATCGGCTCCTCGGATGACCTGGCCTCCGGGCGCTCTACCTTCATGGTAGAGATGACCGAGACCGCCAATATCCTGCACAATGCCACCCCCCGCAGCCTGGTGCTGATGGACGAGGTGGGCCGCGGCACCAGCACCTTCGACGGTCTCAGCCTGGCCTGGGCCGCCGCAGTGCAACTGGCTCGCTCGGTAAAGGCGTTTACCCTGTTCGCGACCCACTATTTCGAGTTGACCAGCCTGCCTGAAACCTGCCCCACCATGGCCAATGTGCATCTGGATGCCACCGAGCACCAGGACCACGTGGTATTCCTGCACCATATCCAGGAGGGCCCGGCCAACCGCAGTTTCGGCCTGCAGGTAGCCAAACTGGCCGGCATTCCCGGCCCCGTACTGGCGGCGGCACAGGAAAAATTGCGAGAACTGGAAGCGCAGCGGCCCGCCGGGGGACACCCCGTTACCCCGTCACCGGCTAACCCACCGGCTCAAAATGACCTGTTCAGCCGCCCGGAGCCGCACCCGGCCGTCACCGCACTGGAGGCGCTGGATGTGGACGACCTCAGTCCCAGAGAGGCGCTGCAGTTGCTCTACGACTTAAAGGCGAAGCTGAAGTGAGGGGGTCAGGCCTATAATTTAGAGTGACGAAGAGTGACGGGGGTCAGGCCTATAATTGAGGCCTCCTACGGGAGGCCTCAATTATAGGCCTGACCCTCTGATTTCGCAGGAGGCCTCAATTATAGGCCTGACCCTCTGGTTTTGACCCCGCAGGAGGCCTCAATTATAGGCCTGACCCTCTGGTTTTGACCCCCTTGTTGCGTAGGCCTGACCCCCTGGTTTCCGGTGTCTCGGCTGGAGTAAATTGGGGATTTAATTTCCGGCGTCATACGGGTAAACTACCGCCCCTTAGTCGAGGCACACCACTCAAGAGGCTTTTCAGGAATGACATTTGTTGTAGGCGAAGATTGCATCAACTGCAAACACACGGACTGTGTGGAAGTCTGTCCAGTGGACTGCTTTTACGAGGGACCCAACTTTCTGGTAATCCACCCCGATGAATGCATTGACTGCGCGCTGTGTGAGCCCGAGTGCCCGGTAGATGCAATCTTCTCAGAAGACGAGTTGCCCGAAGACCAGCAGGTCTTCATGGAGCTCAACGCCGAACTGGCGGAAGTGTGGCCCTGCATCACCGAGATGAAAGACCCCATGCCCGACGCCGAAGAGTGGAAAGGCAAGCCCGACAAGTTGGCACTTTTACAGCGCTAATTCAACACACCCGCATAACCGACTTCCCCGGAGTGTAAGCCATGAACCTATCAAAGAAGCCCCGGCTGGCAGCAAAACTGGTGCTGGTCATGATCGCCGCACTGGCCAGCCCCCTGACAACAGCCGAAGCGGTAGAACAGAAAGTACGCATGGAAGTGGTGACGCCGGAAGGCGGCGGCCAATGCGAAGTCAAGGCCGTGTTCAAAGGCGACACTGACAACTGCAAAAATAAAAAGGCCGAGGGACGCGATAACTGCCAAAAAGAGACCGGCTGTGTCTGCACCCGCCAGGAAAAGCACATCAGTTGGGAGATGAAAAACAAGGAAGCTTTCACCATCGCGTTTGATCAGGGTAGTGCCAACCCCTTCGTACAGAAGGGCAGCAGCGAATGCAATTTCAAGAGCAACAAGAAAGGCAAGCTGCGCTGCAGGGTGAAAGGCAAGGACGTGCCCGGTGCCATCTACCGCTACACCATCAATGTACCGAACTGTAAATCGGCGACAGCTGAGCTGAAAATCTATTGACGGCTGGCCTGCGCCTGCAGAGAGCGCCAGCGCCGGATTAATACAACGGCCTGGCGAATCAGCCAGTCATTAGCGTTTACATCTGGAATTCGGGCAGGCGCACCACCATGCCATCCATCGCATCGCTAACCTGAATCTGGCAGCTCAGCCTGGAATTACCTTCCCGGTCAGGGCGCATACCCAGCATAGCCTCTTCCATCGCATCGACCTCACCCGTGGCGGCCAACCATTCATCGCCAACAAAACAATGACAGGTGCCACAGGCGCAGGCGCCACCGCAATCCGCATCGATACCCGGGACCAGGTTGTCCAACGCATTCTGCATCAGCGATTTGCCGGTCTCGGCATCGATGACGTGATCCTGCCCGCCGTGTTCGATTAGTGTTATTTTCGCCACTGTTATCCCCTCCTTCCAATGGATGCTCTATAGTCTAACGCGACCGGGCTCAATTTGAAGGCTATTTTTGAGCGCCGCGAGTTATTTTCTGCAACTGCCTGAACGATTAGACAAGCTTCAACCCGGGCGCCATTCAATGCTGCGAAACTTCACCGTGCCTTCACCAAAATGCTGCAGAGCTATGAATCCCGGGGCGGGGTCGGCATCTCTCACAACCGCGGTGACTTCACCGTTAACCTTGACCTCGATGAAGCTATCCCGTGCGATCACCTCGTAGGTATTCCAGCGCCCCACAGTTGTTACCTGGGCCAGCGGCGGCATAAAGCGGAATACGATAGCACCGGTACGCGCATCCTGCTGCGGGTGCTCATCCCAGATATTCAGTTCATAGCAGGTATCCGGATGCACACGAGAGCGGTCCTGACAACGGATATAAATGCCGGAATTGGTGGTGGCATCAACCCAGA
>Ga0316194_10000584_pt1 | contig 23850 bp, 21 predicted proteins | sample CroRivsedime1_MG_FD_204936 | JGI IMG/M metagenome (GOLD analysis project Ga0316194, IMG submission 204936) | Coastal sediment microbial communities from Maine, United States - Cross River sediment 1 | ecosystem: Environmental > Aquatic > Marine > Coastal > Sediment | place: USA: Maine...
CCGCGGGGTGACCCGGATTACCCGTCATCCGTTTCAATGGGGGGTGGTGTTGTGGGCGCTCAGCCATCTGGTGGCCAACGGTGACTCCATTTCAGTGGTATTTTTCTGCACTTTTGCGCTGCTCAGTGGCATCGGCACGGTGCTGATCGATCGCAAGAAAGCGCTCACCCTGGGTGCGGACTGGTTGCCCTACCTTGATCAGACCTCGAATCTGCCGTTCGGGGCGATAGTGACCGGTCGTAACCGCCTGGTCGTGGCCGAACTGTGGTTGCCTGTTGTGGTCGGTCTGGTGCTCTACGTCGGTTTATTCTGGGGGCATGTTTGGGTTGCTGGTGTGAGAATCCTATAGCCTGCCCGCCGCCTGTCGGTGATCAGCTGAGGGCATCTCGAATGCTCTGCCGCAGCTGATCGTGATAACCCATGAAGAAGTGATCTGCTCCAGCAATCGTGCGCACCCGGGCTCCGGCCAGAGACGACAGTTTGTCGATATCGACGTAGTCGTCACGATCTCCAGTGAAAATGTCTACGGGCATGGTGAGCGGTTGTTCAGCAAATTCCATCAGACCTACTGGCGGTGCAACGAGCAGGAGTCTGTCCGGCGCTATGACTGACATCGTCCGCCAGGCCATGTTGGCGCCAAATGAATATCCACCCAGCCACAGGTTTTCGGGGTCGTGTTCGGCTTTCAGCCAGGTGGTGACTGCGAGTAGGTCGTCGGCTTCTTCGGCTCCGCCTGAAGACACACCTTCACTGTTGCCGACGCCCCGGAAGTTGAAGCGCAGACAGGAAATTCCCGTATTCAATAGAACATCGGCAATGCAATCGAGCACCATATCGTGCATGTTGCCGCCGTACTGCGGATGTGGATGGCAGAGCACCGCGAAATCGCGGCCAGGATCGGTGGCGATGGTCAGTTCAGCCTGCAGTGCGCCCGTGGGGCCGGGTATATCCATGGTGATCCAGCGGGTTATTGGAAGCTCGGACCCTATCACCGCGTTGGTAGCTTCGAAAAGGCTCTTGAAATTTTCCGCCAGATCCATATTTTTCTTTGTTCTGCGCTCAGGGCTGTTTTTACGACGCTCAGGGCTGTTTTTAAGACGCTCAGGGCTGTTTTTACGACGCTCAGGGCTGTTTTTACGACGCTCAGGGCTGCCGGCGGTCTGGCTGTCGGTGGTGGAGAGCCTGAAATCCTGGTGGTCAACGGCAACTAGAATCGAAATCAGTTTAAGCAATTGGAGTTATCTATGATCGAAGCGCAGCGTCTGACTCGACGCTACGGTGATTTTCTGGCGGTGTCTGATGTCTCCTTCGCCATTGATTCGGGAGAGATAGTGGGTCTGCTTGGCCACAATGGAGCCGGGAAAACGACCATCATGAAGATGCTCACCGGTTATCTGGAACCCAGCGCGGGTGCCGTGCAGGTAGATGGCGTCACGGTAGAATCTGACCCACTGAGCGTTCAGTCCAGCCTCGGTTATCTGCCCGAAAGTCTGCCGCTGTATCCGGAGCTCAGTGTCGTCGATTACCTTGAATACGCAGCACGGCTGCGTGGTGTTGATCCGGCCGTCGCGGTACGCAAAGCGATTGCGGCGACAGAACTGGAAAGCAAAGCACTAGAACCCATCAGTACCTTGTCGCGGGGTTTCAAACAGCGGGTCGGGGTGGCTCAGGCGATACTGCATGAACCGAAGTTTCTGATCCTGGATGAGCCCACAAATGGTCTGGATCCGAGCCAGACTCAGCATATGCGTCAGCTGATCCAGCGTCTGGCGGAGTCGGCAACGGTCATTCTCTCCACTCATATCATGCAGGAGGTGGATGCCATCTGCGGACGGGCGATCATTCTCAGAGGCGGCGAACTGGTGCTCGATGAACGCCTGGCGGATCTGCAGCGAAGCAATACCTTTGTGTTGCGCAGCACACCAGACGCCGACATCGAGTCGCTGCTCCAGAGTCTCAGTGTTACCACCTCAGTGGCGCGTAAAGACTCCGGGAACTGGCAGGTTGAGGTGAGCGGTGAGCTGGACCCCGCTGCCGAGGCGATCGCGGCGGCGATGGTTGGTGGCGGACACAGCCTGTTTGAACTGAAACTGTTGAAGCGGGATCTGGAAACCGTGTTCCGCGAAGTGAATGAGGAGACGCAAGATGCGGCTTGATGTCATTCGCCGGATTTCCCGCAAAGAGCTGACGCTGTTTTTTGCCTCACCCACCGGCTATCTGTTCCTCGCGGTATTTCTTGCCGTGACGCTGTTTGTGTTCTTCTGGGTGGAAGCCTTTTTCGCTCGCAATATTGCCGACGTTCGGCCGATGTTCGAGTGGATGCCCGTGCTGCTGATCTTCCTGTCAGCAGCGTTGACCATGCGTATGTGGAGCGAAGAGCGGCGTACCGGCACGCTGGAATTTGTCGCGACCCTGCCTGCCAGTACCTGGGAGTTTGTGCTGGGCAAGTTCCTCGCCTGCTGGCTGTTGCTGTTCACCGCGTTGCTGTTGACGCTGCCACTGCCATTGACGGTTGCCTACATTGCAGATCTCGACTGGGGTCCGGTGTTTGCCGGCTATGTTGCCGCGCTGCTGTTGGGTGGTGCCTATCTGGCTATTGGCCTGTTTGTCAGTTCCCGGACAGACAGTCAGATAGTCAGTCTGATTGTTGCCAGCGTCGCTTGTGGAGGTTTCTATCTGATTGGCGCTCCGCTGCTTACCGATCTGGTCACTGGCACCTGGGCAGACCTGATGCGCAGCATCGGCAGTGGATCCCGCTTTGATGCGATTACCAGAGGAGTGCTGGACTTCCGCGACCTTTACTATTATCTGGCACTGCTGATTGCGTTTCTGGCGCTGAACGTCTACACCCTTGAAACCCGCCGCTGGGCGAAGGACGGAGATGCATCCCGGCATCGTAACTGGCGGTTGGGTACCGGCTTTCTGGTGGCCAATCTGCTGCTCGCCAATGTCTGGCTGAACCAGGTGAGCTCACTGCGCGTGGACGTCACCGAGGGCAACCAGTATTCCATCTCGGAAGCGACTCGAAGCTATCTTCGACAGCTGCGGGAACCGCTGTTGATCCGTGGCTACTTCAGTAACAAAACCCATCCGTATCTGTCACCGCTGGTGCCGCGGATGCGCGATCTGCTCAATGAGTATGCGGTGGCCGGTGGCGGCAATGTCCGGGTTGAGATTGTTGATCCGGTTATGGACCCGGCGCTGGAAGACGAAGCGAACAGCAAGTACGGCATACGGCCGAATCCGTTTCAGGTGGCAGATCGTTATCAGTCGAGCCTGGTGAACTCATACTTTGACGTGCTGATCAGCTACGGCGACGAGTACGAAGTGCTCAGCTTCCGGGATCTCATTGAAGTCAAAGTTGCTGGAGAAGCGGAGCTTGATGTGCAGCTGCGTAACCCTGAATTTGATCTCACCCGCAGCATTAAAAAGGTCATCTACGGATTTCAGGGTGGTGACAGCCTGTTCGCCAACATCGCCAATCCAGTGAATTTTGTCGGCTACATCTCTGATGACACGACGATGCCCGAGCAGCTGACTGAATACCGCGGTGTGCTGGAAGCAGCCCTCGAGTCGTTGCGTGCAGAAGCGGACGGCAAGTTTTCCATTGAATTCCGTGATCCGCTGGCGGGAGATGGCGCGCTGGCGCTGGAACTCGCGGAGAACTACGGTTTCCAGCCCATGGCGACCAGCCTGCTGGATACCCAGTCTTTCTACTTCTACCTGACCTTGAGTGATGGCGACACGGTGGTGCAGATACCTCTGCCGCAAGCGCTGTCTGAAGAAGCCACCCGGCGCGGCCTCGAAGAGGGGTTGAAACGATTCGCCTCCGGGCTGCTGAAAACCGTTGCGATCATGGCGCCTGAGCGATCTCCCTATGAAGCGTTCGGGGCACCAGCCTCCAATCACTATGTGCAGCTCAGCGATGCCTTGCAGGCTGACTTCAGCGTGGAGAAGACTGTGCTGGCGGAAGGTCGGGTGCCAGACAACGCTGACCTGCTGATGGTGATCGATCCGGAAGGGCTCGATGACAAGCAGGTGTTTGCAATTGACCAGTTTCTGATGCGCGGTGGCAGCGTGGCTATCGCCACGTCGCCGTTTGCTGCCACGTTGAGCCAGCAGTCGCTCAGCGCGCTGCCTCGGGTCAGCGGTTTGGAAGGCTGGCTGGAACACCACGGCATAAACCTCGACGAAAGTTTTGTCATGGATCCGCAGAACGCAGCATTTCCCGCGCCAGTGCGGCGGGAAGTTGGTGGTTTCACTTTTCAGGAACTGCTGATGCTCGACTACCCTTACTTCGCAGACCTGCGTACAGAGGGTATCGATTCTGAAACGGGGATTTTTGCCAGTATTCCGCAGATTACAATGACCTGGTCGTCGCCGGTTTTGATCGACGATGAGAAAAACGCGGAGCGCCAGATAACACCGCTGTTGCGCAGTTCTGCGGGCAGCTGGCGCTCACAGTCGCTGGATATCATGCCTCAGATCAATGAAGATGGATTGAGTGTTTATCTCCCGAATGGTGAAACAAGCGCGCAAACGCTGGCCGTTATGGCAGAAGGCCGCTTCGATTCTTTTTTTGCAGATCAGACTTCTCCGCTGCTGGTGACACCAGATCGCGAAGGCGAGATTGACGAAGCAGGCCAGTCGGAAGAGATGGATGCCGGGGAGGAACTTGGCGTCGTTTCTTCAGTCATCGACCGCTCGCCGGCGAGCGCCAGACTGGTTGTGTTTGGTTCCAACAGCTTCCTGGCTGATCAGACCCTGACCATGATTGGTTCTGCTGAAGGTGTGGTTTACAACAACACCGTGCAGATGATGGCCAATCTGACGGACTGGACGTTGGAAGACCGCAGTCTGCTCAGTATCCGGGCGCGCGGCCAGTTCAACCGGACACTGCCGCCTATGGCGGCCGCTGATCAGACGACGATTGAGTATCTGAACTACCTGCTGGCATTGCTGGGCATCGGGCTGGTGTATCTGATTCACCAGCGCAGGCTGAAACGAGCACGCATTGTGCACGCCGGCTGGATTTCAGGAGGCGCATCATGAATTCACGTATCACCCTGCTTGGCGGTCTGCTGATTGTGCAGCTCCTGATCTTACTGCTTATAAGCGTGAACGCCCGTTCGCCAGAGCCGATCGGTGGATTGGTGGATCTCGACCCGGCGGCGGTGACCCGCTTGACCGTCACCGACGCGGACGGAACCAGCGTGACCCTGCAGAAATCGGCTGATGGATGGCTGATGGAAAACGGCGCGCGCGCAGATGCGGAGAAGATCGCTTCGGTTATCGAACGGCTGGCGGGGATGCAGAGCCTGTGGCCAGTTGCTGCAACAAGCAGTTCGCAGAGCCGGTTCGAAGTCGCCGACGCTGGCTACCAGCGTCGGCTTGAATTCAGCGGCGCTGGCGTTGAGTCTCGCATCTATCTGGGCAGTTCCCCCGGGTATCGGCGAGTGCATGCCCGCAATGGTGATTCTGACGACGTCTTCAGCATTGAGTTTGCTAATCACGAGGTGCCCACAGACGTCAGTGAGTGGGTTGATCAGAGCCAGCTGCAGGTGCAAGGAATTACCAAACTTACGCTTCAGGATGGCTGGACCCTGAGTGTGGCCGGTGACGAATGGCTGATTGATGGCGCAGGTGCTGATGCTGATAAAGCACAGGCGATGGTGCGGCGAGTGGAACAGCTGCGTGTGCTTGGTGTGTACAGCGGTGACGAGACAGCCCTGGAAACGGCACGAGAGCTGAATGTCACCGCCGGCGGAGAAGACTTCACGATGACTCTGCGCCATGATCCCGCTGCGGATGAGTATGTTGTGACCAGCACGCGGACGCCGGGTACGTTTACGCTAGCCAGCTATATTGCCGAGCAGATTCTGCTGGGGCCTGAAGAGTTGCAGATAGCACCTTCGGCTACTGGTGGCGACGAAGAGCCGGGATCTTCCCTGATGGAGTCGTTGATTGAGGATGCCACAACGACGATGCCAAAAGACTCTACTGCCGGAGATTCTTAACCAACCACTCGGCGTGGCTTTGGTTTACCGGTGATCTCTGCACAGCAGACGGCGTTGCGGCCTGAATTCTTGGCCTTGTAGAGGGCTTCATCGGCGTAGTTGAGTACGTTATCGATGTCGTCGCTGCTTACTCCCACGGTAGCGACACCGACGCTGGTAGTGACCCTAGGCCGTTGTCCGCCGTCGTCGACGGCTTCCTCCAGCTCTTTGATTTCCAGCTCTGCCACCGATTCCCGCAGTCGCTGGGCAAGTTGCACTGCGCCACGCTGATCGGTCTCTGGCAACAGCAACGCAAATTCTTCGCCACCAATCCGAGCTGCGACATCAGTGATTCGCTTGACGTCCATAGTGACCTTGGCGACCCGTTTCAGGACCCGGTCACCCAGGTCGTGACCGCAGGTATCGTTGACCAGTTTGAAGTGATCCAGGTCGAACAGCAGCACCGACAGATTGCTGCCGTGGCGGCGCACCCGTTCGCACTCTTCTTCTAGTCGCTGCATAAAGAAGCGGCGGTTGTGCAGGCCGGTGAGATAGTCTGTGTGGGCGAGCCGAACCAGTTCATCCTGAACCTGGCGGAGATCCTGCTCGGCTTTGCGTCGGGCGGTGACGTCGCGGAACACTAAAACCACATCTGCCTCCGGAGACGAGGCATCCAGGGAAGAGATGCTGATTTCGAAGGCCATATCATCTTTACTGACTTCGAGATTCTGGCGGCGTTTGGCCAGCAGCGTTTCCAGCGGCACGGTTTTGACATAGTGGGTAATGGATTTGTTGGATACCTTAGCCCGGCTGGTGCCAAAAACCTCCAGCGCTGATGGATTGATGTCGATGATCATGCCTTCGCAGTTGATGACCACGACCCCATCGCTGAGCTGTTCAACGACGCTATCGCGCACCACCGGAATGGTATCCAGCACTCCGTATCGGAGCAGACCACCATCGAGGATCATCGCTGCGATCACAAAGCCCAGCATTGTGGTATCAAACCAGGGTGATGGGTTGATCGGAGAAAACGAAAACAGGTTGGCAACACAGACGACGAGCGGCGTGAATACCACTGCCAGTACAGGTTTCAGTTCGCCCGTGGTCTGACTGATCGACCAGGCGAGAATCGTTGTGCCGATGACGATCAGCAGATAGGCATAGATCCCGTAAGCGTAGAACCAGGGTCCAGGCTCATTGGTCAGACCAATGTAGCCGTTGGCATCAATCAGCCGACTGCTTGCCCAGATCAGGCCATGCCAGTCATTGCTCATCACCAGGCCAATGGTGAGCAGCGGGATCACACAGATCACATTCAGCATGATTGGCGGCAGACGCATCTGCCTGCGGGTATAGCTGACGGCGAAAGCAAACCAGGTGACCGGCACCAGCACCACGCCGAGATAGCTGAATCTGCCGATGACCTGTTTCAGTCCGAGATCGGTGACCAGGGTGCCGAGGAAATCTGTGGCCGACCAGAACAGCACGGCTGCGAGCAGTGCGAGTACGGCATAAATGCCCGGGACGCGGCGTTTTTTCAGCAGACGGAAATAGGCACCGACACAAACCAGTGCGGCGAGCAGTGGCGGTGTTGACCAGATGCTTATCTGGAACATGGCAGGACATCCAATGTCTGCAGGGAGGGCATCAGGGCCCCGTCTTTAACAGCGAATTGACAAGGGTCATGGATCGACCGCGCAGTCTCAAGCCCGACCGCCTGGATTGTGATGCAGGTCACAGGGGATTGGCCTGCTGGCGCAGGTCAGGTTAAATAGTCGACGCTGGTGTTTTTTCAAGCAACCGTTGAAAATCCTGACGATGATCCATCTTTATACCTGGGCTACCCCGAATGGCCGGAAAGTCTCCATTGCGCTGGAGGAATTCGGGCTCGACTATCAGGTGCATGCTGTCGACATCACCAGTGACGAACAGTTTGACGAAGAATTTCTGAAGCTTGCTCCTAACAACAAGATCCCGATCATCGTTGACGAAGCCAGCGGTGTAACGCTGATGGAATCCGGAGCGATTCTCTACTACCTGGCGCAGCGTCACGGCGCTTTTTTTGGTGCAGATCAATATCAGACCATGCAGTGGCTGATGCTGCAGATGGGTGGGGTTGGTCCGATGCTCGGGCAGCTTCACCATTTCGCGAAATTCAATCCCGGCAAATCGCCGTACGCGCAATCCCGCTTCCATAACGAAGCTCTGCGACTTTACGGCGTGCTGAATCGTCGCCTGGAAGATCACGACTATCTGGCTGGCAGCTACTCCATCGCCGATATCGCCACCTGGCCGTGGATAGCCCGATACGAGTGGCACGACGTCGACTGGTCAGAGTATCCGGCGCTGCTGGCCTGGTATCTGCGCATCGCCGACCGCCCGGCGGTCAGCCGGGGATTTGACGTGCCGCAGACTGGTGCCAGGATTCCGATTCCCGAGTCGCCTGCCCGGGTCTGAGCCGTTGGTACTGAGGGTTTCGGGTGGGTACACTCAAACCATTAAACACCAGACATTTTGATGAACAGGAGAGATCTCTAATGCGTGAAGCCTGGATTATTGACGCGGTGCGCTCACCGCGCGGGCGAGGCAAAGCTGGCGTTGGCAGCTTGAGTGAAATTCATCCGCAACGCTGCATGGCGCAGGTGCTCAACGGCCTGAAAGACCGGGTTGGTTTTGATCCGGCGGATATCGAAGATGTTGTAGCCGGCTGTGGCTCCGGCAGCGGTGATCACGCCCACGATATTGCCCGGATGTCGGTCCTCGATGCGGGTTGGCCGATCACCACCACCGGTGTCACGCTGCATCGGTTCTGTGGCAGCGGCCAGCAGGCGGTAACCTTTGCGGCAATGGGTGTCATGTCCGGTCACCAGGAAGCTGTGATTGGTGGCGGCGTTGAATTCATGTCGCGGTACTCGCCGATACATGCCAATGGTTTCCACGCCAACAACGAACATCTTGCCGGTCTCCACCCACAGGTGCCGCAGGGAATATCTGCGGACCTGATCGCCACCATCGAAGGCTTCAGCCGTGATGATGTGGATGCCTATGCGGTAGAGAGTCAGACCCGGGCGGCGAAATCCATTGCTGAAGGACGGTTCAATAACGCGCTGGTGCCGATGTATCACCTCAGCGGTGAACTGGCGCTGGATCGTGATGAACATCCACGACCCGGGACAACGCTTGAAAGCCTGAGGGATCTGAAGCCATCTTTTGCGGCGATGGGTGCAGCCCACGTCGATGGTTATCCGAAACCCTTTGATGACATGGCGAAGGACAAATATCCGGAGATTGATGGGGTGATTCACGTACACCATGCCGGCAACTCATCCGGCGTGGTCGATGGCGCCAGCGCAGTGCTGGTCACCAGCCCGGACTACGCTAAAGCCCATGGTCTGAAACCCCGAGCACGCATCCGCATGACCGCAACCGCGGGTACCGAACCGCTGATCATGCTGACCGCACCTGGACCTGCAGCCCAACGCGCTCTGGATAAAGCCGGCATGACCAAAAACGATATTGATCTGTGGGAGATTAATGAGGCGTTTGCGTCTGTGGTTTTGAAGTTCATGAAAGATATCGGCGTCAGTCACGATGTCGTGAACATTGATGGCGGGGCGATTGCGCTGGGCCATCCGATTGGTGCTACCGGTGGCATGCTGATTGGTACCGCGGTAGATCAACTCGAACGCGAAGATAAAGAAACTGCGCTGATTGCGATGTGTACGGGTGGTGGTATGGGTACCGCAACCATCATCGAACGGATCTAAGCGCCGAGTTTCTCTCGCAGCTGCTGGACCAGGGTCTGTGCCGCACTTTCGTCGTAAGGTTCGGCACTGCCCACTCCCCAGACCGGTCCGGGCCAGGCGGCATCACCCTGATGGCGCGCAATGACGTGCACATGCAGCTGTTCAACCATATTGCCGAGTGCCGCTACGTTCATCTTGTAGGCGCCGCTGAGTTCCTGCAGCGCTAATGAAACCCGGTCGACTTCCTCAAGCAGCTGAGCTTTGTTCGCTTGCGGTACTTCGTGTAAATCCCGCAGTCCGTCGAGACGAGGCACTAGGATGCACCACAGATAACGGCTGTCGTTCATCAGCACCAGGTCAGACAGTTCCAGCTTGCAGACTGGTGTGGTGTCAGCGGCCAACTGTGGATGCAGGCTAAAAGTCACGTTGATGCTCCCGATCGATTCTATGGCTTCTGCGATGGTTTGCGGGTTGAGGTCCGGGTCGGCGGATCTCGAGTCGCTTGTGCTCAGCGACTCGGAAAACCGCCAACCCAGATCGGGCTGGTCCAGGCCAGTGAGTCGTCAACCTGCCTGATGCGCACATAATAGTAGTCGCCCTGCTTCTGACCGGAGTCTTCGAGGTCAAAACTGACGTCCATCGGACCATCTGAAATGACCCGTCTCAAGGTGACGGTGTCCTCGTAGCCTGGGATGGCCAGGGTCTGGCGACTGCGTCCGGTTTCCAGGTCCTTCATCTCGAAATCAACTTGCGCAGCTTCCAGCTCCTGGTGTCGACGATAGATTGGCGGACCGCCGCCGGTCTCTCGGGCGGCTTCCAGGCTGACGCCCAGAATGCCGCTGCGCTTGACGTCTTCCAGCTGCAGCAGAACAGAACTGCTGTCGCCCCGGGTCAGGGTAGTGAAATGTACAAGGTTCGGATTGTCATCATCAATGCGCAGACTCTGAACTGTCAGATTGTGAAAATCCTGCGGCTCGGCGCTGACAAGCCGTGCACCCGACAGTTCGATTGTGCCCCTCCAGTGTCGCCAGCCGCGGGGATTGTCACCCGGGTGATAGGGGTTGGCGGCGGAGGCAAAAGACAGCAGCAGTGTTTCAGTGCTCTGCAGGCGCGCATCGGTTGCCAGCAGATAATCCTGCTGCCAGATCGGCTGATCATTTTTCATGATCGTGATCTGATCAATGGGCGCGGTGCCGATCACTCTGCCGCTGATCGACCGGCTCTCAGCATAGGGAGCACGTTGCCCCATGGTGGTGCCGTTCAGCGTGACATCGACGATCATGCGCTCACCCGTGGTCGCATAGGTGTGGCGGTCTTTCATGGCGTCGAACAGACCGTCTGTGGTTCGGCTGGCCGCCAGAACCGCACCGAGTCCGCCACGTTGCGCCAGGGAGGTGTTTTTCGGAGCGGTGTATCCCGGCTGACTGAGGTGGTTGTCGGAAGCCGCGGTGAAGCCGATCTGATGACCATGCTCCAGATAGCTGCGGGCGAACCATTCGAAGTTGCCATGTTGGGACATGATCTCGACCAGCGGTTCCAGCTCAGGATCATTCTGCCGGTAGTCGCCTGCCTGGTGTGCATGGGGAATGATCAATATATCTGTTGAGTCATTGCCTTCGCGCAGACCCTGGTAGAGCCGGGACAGGGTTGGGAAAAACTGTACCGGAACGCGATCCCGGCGCTCCGGAGTACGGAACAGCACGTTGTGATGTCCGCCGGAGAGATTGCGCACCGTCCACTCGTAGCCGAGGTAGGCAATGAACTGACCTTCCTGACTGTAGCGCTGCACATTGTCGCGCAGGATCGTCCATTCCCGATCATCCATCCAGATATCGTGTTCGGAGTGAGTGACATAGTCCAACCGGGCATCATCGCGAGCCCAACGCATGAAGCGATCGGCAGTGCCTATGCCCTCTGCAAATCCCGAGTGGCCGTGGGTATCACCCCAGTAGATGCGTCGCGTCGGCTCGTCTGTTACCAATACCGGATTGACGCTGCCGGTAACAGTGCCATCGCTAGTGGCTACAGAGAACCGGTATACGCCGGGTTCACTCACCGTTATGTTATTGGCAATCGAGATGGCTTCACTGCTGGCCGGCAAGGTTGCGATCAACTGGTCATTTTCGAGCAGCTGCAGTTCCGGATGGCCGGCCACGGCACGGTTGCGATAACGGTCTTCGGCGCGCAGGGAGATGGCGAAAGGCTCTCCGGTTGCGACCACCGAAGGCGCGAATCCGCGCAGACCGGCAAAGGCGGTACCGGATACCTGTATTGGTTGAATGGGCAAACTCAGCAGCAGCCCATTTTCTTCAAGCGCGAGATACAGGGGGAATGGCATCCGATCACTGGAAAAGTCTGCCATCAGAAACCCACGGCTGCCGGCGCTGGTGTCTCCGTAGGTGATGGTGACCTGATCACCCGGCTGCAGTGTTCCTGCTGCCACTTTGAACATCAGCGCTTCACCGACACCGCGAAATGCCCCATGCATCCCGGAAATGGCAGCGGTGGCCGCGGTAAAACTGACGCTGCTGCGAGAGCTGCTGACAGAGATGTAGTTGTCTGCTTGCGGGTCGGTGGTTTGCCAGCTGCCGTAGTTCGGCATGAAATGGCGGGCGACCACCAGGCCGCCGCCTACCTGTACAGGCCGACTACCTACCGTGTAGGTCTGGCGGAGGGTGACAAAACTTCTGGCCTCAAATGGCCCGAGGTCGGCACTCAGATTACCGATCGCATCCGGTTCTTCGTCCCGCAGGGTCATTTCGCGAACATAATCATCCAGCAATGTGGGTCTGTTTGCGGCCACATCACGATAGGCAAAGACCGCGGCAACGCCCTGAGTCAGATTGACCGGCAGATAGCCTCCGTCGAGTGCATACGCGTTGGCCCAGGACCACAGCACCCGCGCGCGTTCTTCGATGTTGGTGGCGTTGCTGGGTTCCGCGTCCAGGTCGGCTTTGAGTTTCTCGACCCGGGCGCGCAGATCGGTGGTCAGATAGTCACTGGCCGGTTGTGCTGAAACGGCCGTGGAAAAAGCTATGCAGACGCAAATACAGATAGTAAACAGTGATCTTGCGCGCATGGATTTCCCCTGTGATGGTCAAGCGGTGCGCAGAAACGGCCGATCGCCGGCTACCGTTGTTCTGTGCAGGACCCGACGGTGTCCGTCGTAACCGCCCTGGGCGCAGTGCTGCACGCAACGGTTGTCCCAGATCGTCAGCATGTTGGTCTGCCAACGGTGTCGATAGACAAAGCGATCTTCGATTGAGTGTGCAAACAGACGCGCGAGCAGTTGACTGGCTGCATCTTCATCCAACTCTTTGATGCCCACGGTATACACCGCGTTGACCCACAGTGCCTGCCTGCCGGTTTCCGGATGGGTTCGCACCAGCGGATGTTCGACAATCTCGAGCGCGGAATCGCTGGGCAGAATGGTCATGCTGCGCTGATCTCCACCACCGGCCTGATAACCCTGGTGACTGTAGGGGCGACGGGCGCTGTGCAGTGCTCTCAGAGTTTTCAGGTAGTCCTGTTCATCTGCAGACAGCGCGGCGAAGGCCGCATAGCCGTCTGCATACAGGGTATCCCCGCCGACCGGCGGGATAATTTTCGCATGCAGGATCGTTGCTGCTGGCGGTTCAGGTTGAAATGACCAGTCCGAGTGCCAGCTGGCGCCAAAGGGTTGTACCGCTTCATCCGGCTCACGGCGAATTTCCAGGATATGCTCATGGTCGCGCACAGGTGCAACATAGGGTTCCAGGCCAAAAGCGCCAAGCTGCAGCGTGAACGCAGCGAGTTGATCGTGATTCAGACGCTGCTCTGGAAAAGACAGTACCTGGTGTTTTAACCACAAGGCTCTGATCTGTTCGACCTGTGAGTCGTGCAGGTTGGTCAGATCAAAACCGCTGACTGTGGCACCAAAGTCGTTTGCTTCGGCGGCAACGGCTACACTCATACACCGAGGTTTCCGATGACAAAAAACGACGTGAGCGCGACCGCAGCTCCGATCAACAGGATCAGGAAGAACATGCCTTTGTCAGAACCAGTGCTGTTTGCGGCATCGGCATCGTCGCTCGAACGTTGAGTGGTATTGCGTTTACGCGTCAGAATCAGCACGGTCACAACCAGGATCAGTGCCGGGATTGCCAGTTGAATCAGGTAGCGCATGGTCTTTAATAGCACTCCGTCATTACGGTTGAGCGTGCGGTCAGCATACCGACAGGACTCCAGCCTAGGCAAATACCGAAACAGCCGGACTTTGCTCCGATGACCTGGCTGTCGCAACACTGGTTGGCCGCGGTGCTGATGCTCGCTTACACCGTTGTGCTCTTCTACCACGCCAACATCGGTCGCCGAAGCAGCCATGATCTGCGTGACTACTATGTGGGCGGACGCAATCTTGGCGGTGCGATGGTTGGCGTGTCGTTTTTTGCCACCTTCGCCAGTACCAACAGCTACATCGGCCATGCCGGTAAAGGTTATGAGTATGGCCTGCCATGGATGACTATGGCGGTATTCATCGTTGTCTTCACCTATCTGTCCTGGACTCTCGTTGCACCTAGGCTGCGGCGCTTTACCAGTCACTGGGATGCGCTCACCTTACCCGACTACCTGGAAGCCAGATTTGGCGCCCCGAATAGATGGCTGCGGCTGTCTGCCGCGTTGATCATTCTGTTTTCCAGCGTGCTGTATCTGGTTGCGATCTTCAAAGGGGCGGGCAATCTGTTTCAGCAGTTTTTCGAGATTCCCTATGCGGTGGCCGTAGCGGCCACGCTGCTGGTAGTGATGCTGTATACCTCCATTGGCGGCTTTGTATCTGTGGTGCGCACAGATGTGTTACAGGGTTTTCTGATGATTGCGGGCTCGGTCACGATCTTCGGATTTGTGTTCGCTGCGGCTGGTGGTGTCGAGGCATTGCCGGAGCTGGCTCGAAGCCCGGATACCGCCTACCTTTTCACCGCCAACGCTGGTATGCCGTTTGTTGTGCTGCTCGGAATTGCGCTCAGCGGCTCTCTAAAGCTGCTGGTGGACCCACGCCAGGTGTCCCGCTTTTATGCGCTGCGCGACGAGCGCAGCGTGCGCGTCGGAATATGGGTTGCTGTGGTTGGCATCACCATCATCCAGTTGAGTCTGTTTCCGGTCGGCTTGTTTGCGCGGCTGCTCATCGACGGAGTGACCGACACTGACATGATTGTGCCGACACTTGTGACGAACCCGGCGGTATTTCCGCTGTGGGTAGCCGACTGCCTGCTGATTGCGATGGTGGCGGCTGCGATGTCGTCGATGGACAGCGTATTGCTGGTGGCAGCCTCGGTGCTCTACAAAGATGTCGTGGAAACTATGCGACCTACCGCGCGTCCGCTGGTCTGGACCCGGTTCGGGGTGATTGGACTGTCGGTGCTGGCAGCGCTGGTGGCGCTGCGACCTCCGGGCGGGATCGTCGAAATCACCATCTTCTCAGGCAGTCTGTATGCGGTGTGTTTTCTGCCGGCTATTCTGTTCGGGCTGCACTGGCGGCGAGGTACAGCGGCCGCTGTACTGGCGTCCATGGCTGTTGGTATCGTGGTCCTGGTGGGCTGGATGCTGTTCGGACCCAGAGGCGTTGTGCACGAAGTTTTTCCCGCGCTGCTGCTTTCCTGCGCAGTATATCTGCTGGTTGCCTGGAAAAGTCAGCCGGCTATTCAACAATGGCCTGATAGGTAAGGACCTGGAAATCCTGACGGATGTTGATGTGGCCATAGGGTCGCACCTGGGTCATCAATACCGCCACCAGATCCTGCTCGGGGTCCAGCCAGCTGATGGTGCAATAGGCACCACCCCAGTAGGCGGCACCTTCTGACAACGGTGTGGCCGCTGCACCACGATCCACTACCACCCCGTAGCCCAGGCCGAAGCCCATACCTGGTCCACCCAGCCAGACCGGCAGGTCGCCGACGTGGTTGTCGATCATCAGCGATACAGTGGCTGGCGACAGCAGCCGCTCGCCGTCCAGTTCACCGCCGTTGAGCATCATCTGCTGAAAGCGCAGGTAGTCATCAACCGTTGAGACCAGACCACCGGCGCCGCGGAACAGCAGTTTTGGTCCGCTGACCCAGCGACTGTCTTTGCCACCGGGATCCTGCATCACAATGCGCTCGTCGTCACCCGGTCGATACTGCACCGCCAGCCGATCAGCTTTGGCGGGCTCGACAAAGAAATGGGTGTCGGTCATGTCCAGCGGTTTGAACATCCGTTCCCGCAGAAAATCGTCTAGAGACATGCCCGACATCACTTCCACCAGCCGCCCGACGATGTCGGTGGCCACCGAATATTGCCATTGGCTGCCTGGCTGATAGACCAGTGGCAGCTCTGCCAGATGTCTGCTGTAGGTATCCAGGTCGGCGTCTGCGGGTCGAGCCGCCATATGTTCGGAGTAGAAGGCACCGTTGCCGATATAGCGGTTGGCCAGCCCGGCGGTGTGGGTGAGCATGTCACGAATCTGAATTGGCCGCTGGGCGGGCACCAGTTCACCCGTGGCTGCGCTGACGTCACCGGTGGTGGACACCAGTGGATCGGTGAACTCGGGGAGGAATTTTGCGACCGGGTCACGCAGCTGAAAATGACCCTCTTCCCATAACATCATCAGTGCTGCGGACGCGATGGGTTTGGTCATCGAGGCAATTCTGAATAGGGTGTCGCGCTGCATGGCGGTGCCGCTGGCAACATCCATATCGCCCTGAACTTCCAGGTGCACCAGCTTGCCGCGGCGCATGATGGCAGTCACCGTGCCGGGTACCAGCTGTTCGTCGATGTAACGCTGCATCGCCGGAGCAATCCGCGCCAGACGCTCGCTGGACATGCCTACGGCTTCGGGCCGCGCAGTTGGTAGAGATTGTGCTGTGTGAGCGATCACCGGAAGCATGGCTGTCAGGATCAGGACGACGCAGCCAGCGAGAATATTTGGAGCCGTGAGCGGTGGCATAAGCGAAATCCTCAGGCTGATTTGGCGGCCTCTATCTGCGCAATTGAGTCACGTTCTGCCAGACGCTGCAGCAGGGCGGCAAGCGCGTCCTGATCTTCGAGCAGATCCTCATCAAATATCTTGCGCACGATGGCAGATGCCAGCCCGAAGGTATAAAACGCGTACAGGTCTGCGGCGGTGAAGTCACTTCCGGCAATGTACGGATCGCAGACCAGCAATCGGGACAGCGCTTTCATGCCTTTCTTCAGATCCCGCTGGGTGCTGGTGCGGATTTCTTCGCTGGCTTCGGCCCCGAAGAACGCCGCTGGCAGGCAGCGCCTGGCGATTAGTTCCACATCCAGTTCCAGGTGTCGAATGAGTTCTATTACTTTGGCGCGGGCAAATGGTTCGCGCGGCAGCAGAGCCGGTTCCGGCTGCAGTGCCTCGAGGTATTCGATGATGGCCAGCGATTCGGAGATGAAACCCTGGTCTGTCTGCAGACACGGTACTTTGCCCATCGGACTCTTTTCGAGATAGTCCGCTTCCTGGGAAGGAACAGCTTTGACTTCTTCGAACTCGAGGCCTTTTTCGATCAGTGCAGCCTTGATCAGACAGTGATAATTACTTCGAGACATTCCGTGGAGTCTGATCATGAGCGTGATTTACCTTTTTCAGCGGTGGAACTTGTGGTTTTTTTGCTGGGACGACGTTTCGCCACGCTGCGCCGGCTGGACGGGCGTTGCTTTCCTGCCGCTTTGGTTGACCTGGCCGTCTGACCACTGTGCGTCGGATCAGCAGCGGTCTTGTCGGCAGGCTTCGAGATCTTCTGCTCCGAGATCTTCTTTACCGGTGAACGTTTGGTTGCTGTGGCGAAGTAGGTTCTGGATATGCTGCGGTTGAGGTCTGCCAGATCGATCTGTACTTCGTCGAGAAATTCGCGGATCTGTTCAGGTTCGGTCAGGTTGAACCCAGCAAGTTTGCGCCGCAGACGATTAACCCGGCGCAGCGCCTGGTCGTTCCTGGGCAGTGCGCGCAGGCCATTACGGGTGGATTTCAGTGCGTACGCCAGGGAGCGGGGCAGTCTTGGATTCTGCAGCAGGAAATCGAGCACTGCCGCCTGATTAATTGGCTCCTGGACTTCGGTGTTGTAACTCTGTGCCGCATCCAAAGACAGGAGCACACTGCGCCACTGAATGTCGGCAAAAGGTTCCAGCTCAACAACGTCGGCCAGCATGTTGTCGGTACCTACGTCGATGATGCGACTGGTCATATCTGCGCGCTCGATATAGTTGCCGAGTCTGAAGAAGCTCCAGTGATCGTCGTGCAGCATATTGGCGGACATGAACCCCTCGATACGCTGCGTGAACTTTGGGATATCGACCAGACTCTGGGAACGCCGCAGTCGAGACAGAGGTTCACTCAAGGAGTCTTTGGCATACAGGTACAGTTCGTTGACGTACTCGACAGCCTGGCGCGGAATGATGCCGCGCAGAGTGCGTACGTTTTCCCTTGCGAACTCAATAGAGTTGAGCAGGGAGCTCGGGTTGCGTGCGTCATTGATCAGAAAGCGGGTGACGTTCTTTTCGCTGGGTTCATCGTAGAACTCATTGAAAACGTCCTGATTACCAGTGATCACCACCAGTGGTTGCCATCCTAACGGCAGCCGCTTCGGCAGATCATAGAACAACCGGGCATTGACGCTGACCAGCCTGGCGGTACTTTCGGCTCGTTCCAAATATCGACCCAGCCAATAGGCGCGCTGTGCGGTGCTCGACAGGGTATGGGTCATGATTCCAGGTCCACAATCCAGGTGTCTTTGCTGCCGCCACCTTGTGAAGAGTTCACGACGATCGAACCTTTGCGCATGGCCACCCGGGTCAGTCCACCCATGGTGACGTAGTTTTTAGCGCCAGACAGGATAAACGGGCGCAGATCCAGGTGTCTTGGCTCTACATGATTGTCTATCAGGGTCGGAGCCGTTGACAGCATCAGCATCGGCTGGGCCATATAGTTGCGTGGATTGGCGAGAATCTGTCTGGCGAATTTTTTCCGCTCAGCTCTGCTAGCCTTCGGTCCGATCAGCATCCCGTAACCCCCTGACTCGTTGGCTGGTTTCACCACCAGCTTGTCGAGGTTGTCCAGCACATAGTCTCGCTGGTCTTTTTCGACACAGCGATAGGAAGGTACGTTAGGCAGGATGGGTTCTTCGTTGAGGTAGTATCGGATCAGGTCAGGCACATAGGTGTAGATCACCTTGTCATCAGCGACACCGCAGCCCGGAGCATTGGCCAGGGCTACATTGCCCGCGCGCCAGGCCCGCATCAATCCCGGAACGCCGAGCGTTGAATCCGGATTGAACACTTCCGGGTCTAAGAATACATCGTCGATGCGCCGGTAGATGACATCGACCTGTACCGGTCCTTCGATGGTATGCATGTACACCATGTCGTCAGTGCCGACGACCAGATCCGAACCTTCCACCAGCTGCGCAGACATTGCGTTGGCCAGATAAGCGTGTTCGAAATATGCGGAGTTGTAGATGCCGGGGGTCAACACAACAATCTGCGGAGATCGGACATCGCTCAACGAGCGCAGGCAGGCTGCCAACCGACCCGGATAGTCGTCAACCGGATGAATCACATACTCTTCGAACAGTTCCGGAAATACCCGCTTCATGACTTCGCGGTTTTCCAGCATGTAGCTGACGCCGGAGGGTACCCGGAGATTATCTTCGAGCACATAGACCTGGCCGTCAGCGTCTCGCACCAGGTCGCTGCCGCAGACGTGTGACCAGACGCCATAACGCGGACTGACCCCTCGACATTCAGGCCGATAGTCTTTTGATCGCTCTATGTACTCGGGTGGCAGGATCCCGTCAGCGAACACCTGCTGCTCGTGATAGACATCGTCAATGAAGCGGTTGAGGGCGTTGACCCGCTGGGTCAGCCCCGCTGAGATCTGATCCCACTCCTTTTTCATCAGCAGCCTCGGCACGATGTCGAATGGCCACTCCCGGTCGATGCTGCCGCTGCCTTCACCGGTGTAGACGGTGAAGGTGATGCCCATGGATCGGATGGCCAGTTCTGCGGCGGTTTTTCGAGCCGTGAGTTCCTCGTCACTTAAACCGGCTAGAACGCGGCAGAGATTGCCTGCGCCTTTGCGTGCCCGGTGCGAATCGGTAATGAGCTCGTCCCACAGTCCTGTGGTGTCGTAGGAGCGCCAATTTATGGTCATGTTCTGGCCATTGTCTGATGGTTTTTCCCGCCTGATGAGCGGACCATTCTATGGTGAAGAACAGCCGCTAATAAAGCGGGTTAGAATGTCGGTCGAAATCTTTCACGGTACCCGACTATGCTTGATGGCAACGTACGGCCGGACTACGCCGACGTCGCGGCATCCCTTATTCGCCAGATACCCGCAAACCAGGCAGCAGGTGCCGCAGTCTGTGTATACCACCATGGTGAGCCTGTTGTAGATATCTGGGGGGGCATTAAAGATTCAGCCCGCAATCCCTGGCGTGAGGACACAACCGCGCCGAGCTTTTCGACAACAAAAGGTGTGCTGTCCACGCTGGTGCATATTCTGGTGGATCAGGGCAAAGCCGGCTACGACGACACCATCGCCAGCCATTGGCCCGAGTTTGGCTGCAACGGCAAGGAAACCATCACTATCCGTCAGGCGCTTTGTCACGAAGCTGGCCTGTATCAGATCACCGAGCTGATATCCCGACCCGACGAGATGCTCGACTGGGAGCATATGAAGAGCGTAATTGCGCAGGCGCAACCCGTTCATGAACCCGGAACTCAGCATGGCTATCATGCGTTGACTTACGGCTGGCTGGTGGGTGGTCTGATTGAAGCAGTGAGCGGCCGTTCGCTGCAGGCGGTTCTTCAGGAAGAGCTGGTTGATCCGCTCGGCCTTGATGGCATGTTTATCGGTATGCCGCACAATGAGCTTTATCGACGTGCTGAGCTGACCCAGGGCATATCGGAACCGCGTGAACCGAGACCCGACTGGCAGGAGTCAGCGCTTGGTGTGCTGGAAACCGGATTGAGCCATCTGGGCATCGAACTGTCGGAATTCAACGCAGCACTCAATCCGTTTACCGAGACTTTCGACTGGAATGCGGAAGCCACCGTGATGGCGATGATTCCCGCCGCCAACGGCCAGTTCACGGCACGCTCGCTGGCTCGTATGTACGCGATGCTGGCAGGGGGCGGTGAACTGGATGGCGTTCGGATTCTCTCTGAAGAACGGGTTCGGGAACTCAGTCAGGTGCACAGTCGCGCTCGTGACCGGGTGCTGTTCATGCCCATGCACTGGCGGATGGGTTATCACCGCGCGTTTACTCTGGGAGTTAAAGCCCCGGAGGCGTTTGGCCACTATGGTTATGGCGGCAGCGGCGCCTTCTGTGACCCCCAGCGCGAGATTGCCGTGGCGGCGACCCTCAACAGCGGTAGCGGCACGCCGATGGGCACCAGCTTCATGCCGCGCATTGCCAGGGCTGCGTTGAAGGCCGTTGATCGTTTGAGATAGTTTTGTCGTTCGATCAACTGCAGGCATTTGTGGCGAGCCGACAGCGATTGTTTGTGATCACCGGTGCTGGCTGCAGCGCACCTTCCGGAATCGAAACCTACCGTGATGATCGCGGTGACTGGCAGCGCCCGGCACCGATCCAGCATCAGGACTTCATCAACAGTGAACCTGCCAGAAAACGCTACTGGGCCCGCAGTCTGCGCGGCTGGCCTGCCTTTGCGGCTGCCCGTGCCAACGGCGCGCACACGGCTCTGGCGGATCTCGAGGCGCGAGGTCGGATTGAATGCGTGGTGACCCAGAATGTTGATGGACTGCATCAGCAGGCCGGCCAGCAGCGGTTGATCGAGCTGCATGGCTCCCTGGCAAGAGTGGTCTGTCTGGAGTGTGGGTATCGTCAGCCCAGAACCCGGCTGCAGCGCTGGCTCGAAGCGCACAACCCGGGACTGCTGAGCGCACCCAGTCAGCCTGCGCCGGATGGAGATGCGGATCTGGGGGGCGCTGAAGACAGTGCCGGTGTGCGTATTCCCGAGTGCCCTGAGTGCGCGGGCGTATTGAAACCAGATGTGGTTTTTTATGGAGATTCGGTGCCGCGGTCGCGGGTGGATCAGGCATTCGAAGCATTGCAGCGAGCGGATGGCGTGCTGGTTGTCGGCACTTCTCTGATGGTGTTTTCCAGTTTCCGGTTCTGTCGCCGGGCTCACCAGCTCGGTCTGCCGATGGCAGCGGTAAATCTGGGTAAAACCCGCGCTGACGAGTGGTTTCACAGTAAGCTGCAGGCAGACTGCGCAATTGTCCTACCGGCGTTGAGGGATGCGTGCAGCGTGACATAATTTGACGATGAGGGAGGGGTCGGAACAATTATGAACAGACTGCCAGAGGCCGCGCTACTGCTGCTGATCGCGCTGTACGGCTTGAGTGGAGTCGCTCAGAGTGCGACGGAGACGCAAGCCAGTACCCAAGCAGGTGTCGAACCCGCGCCGCAGGCAGAAGCTGAACATCCGCCGGAGGATGAATCAGCGACAGGTTCACAGCCAGGTCCAGATTCAGCACCAGTAGAACAACAGGAAGCTGAATCTGATGAGGCCGATTCAAAAGCCGAAGAACTTGATAAGCGGCTGGATGCATTGCTCGGCGAAGCTACTGCTGCGGATGCGTACGGTGAGCCGGTTCACTGCCTGTATCGTCGCAAATATCGTCATATCGACATCATTTCGGAGGACCTGCTGCTGTTTTCCAGCGGCAAGAACTACTGGGTGAACACCCTGAAACGCAGCTGTACCGGGTTGCGCCGGAGCATGGTTATTCACACGGTGATCAAAGGCATCAGCAGCCTGTGTGAAAACGACATGGTGTATGCCAACAGCAGCTTCGATCTTCGCCAGGGACTCCTGTCGAGCGGCCGCCCGGTCGTTGTTCGGGCAAACTGCGTGCTTGGCGAATTCAAACCCATCGACGAGGTGTATGCCGAATCACTCAAAGCGATGTCCCGAGGATGAGGCTGGATCAGAACAGGCTGCTGGTCAGGTTGGGCGCATTGCTGGCGCTGTTTCTGGTGAACGGACCGCTGCAGGCTTCACAGAGTTCCGATTCGAATGCCGTGGAATCGACAGAGTCGGCGGTGAGTGTGGAATCCGATGCGCAAACCGGCCCTGAACTCAGCGTAGAAGAAATACTCACCCAGACTGCTGATCCGGAAAGTTATGGTGATGCACCGCGCTGTATTTCAACCAGTCGGATTCGCAGTTCAAATGTGCTCAATGACCAGCACGTGGTTTTCAGAGTCAGCGCCAGCAAGTACTACCTGGTGCAGTTCCGGAATCGTTGCCCGATGCTCGAGCGCAATGCCACTATCAGCTATGAAACCCGATCCGAACAGCTGTGTGCCCTCGACTCCATTCGCGGCCTGATTGGCCTCGGGACGACAGCTCGATTTGGTCCACCCTGTCAGATTCCCGGGTTCCAGGAAATCACCCGGGAACAGCTGGTGTTGTTGCGCCAGCAGCTGAAGGAGGATCGACGCCGTCCGGATCTGATCGAAGAACCATCAGAAACCTCAGCAGATGAGGCCGGCGGCGAGGACGATTCATAGCGCTGGTAGATGCTCTAGATGCAGTAGCCGTAAGCTGGGCGGTTCGGCGCTGACTGACTTCGTCGCGCATACCGGTTCGAGCGCTCAGCAGCGAATCGACGACCTGGCTGCACGCGCTCACCCGCTCGTTGAGTTCCTGACCGGCCGCGGTATTGGTTGGCAGGCGCGGCTGATCTGGATCGATATCCCGAATCGCGGAGGTGGTGCCGCCAATGGGTTGCAGCGCGATTGACGCGAGCATATAGGCGGCTGCGCCAACAGCCACCACGGCCAACGCCAGAATCAGATAGCTGACTGGGGTGAATGGCTTAGACAGCAGGCCGGATGCAAACAGCAGAGCAATCAAGACCACACTGCAGACCCCGAGTGCTGCTGCCATTAGAAACCAGCGTTGCGCAAGCGTGGTGGTCCGCATAGGCCTTAACTGGGAATGGGAAAAACTGGTGCGAAGGCACCCTCTGCCAGCACCAGACTGTCAAATAGGTCCCTGCGGAGGTCCTTAACCTGGCAATGCGGAGTCGGGAGACGGTTCTGGGGTAAAAA
>Ga0316194_10000586_pt1 | contig 23845 bp, 21 predicted proteins | sample CroRivsedime1_MG_FD_204936 | JGI IMG/M metagenome (GOLD analysis project Ga0316194, IMG submission 204936) | Coastal sediment microbial communities from Maine, United States - Cross River sediment 1 | ecosystem: Environmental > Aquatic > Marine > Coastal > Sediment | place: USA: Maine...
TCGACATAGTAGTCCGGTATATCAGGCACTATTTTCATTATGGTCAGGAGGACAGGAATTTTAACAGGGATAGTCAGCCAATCGTCTGAATATCGACACAACGCCGGTTGGCTCTGAGATCGTGAGAAATCGAAGCTGCATTGCTGGTAGCCGAGCTCTCGTGCCGGTGCGAGCCGGAGAATACTAAAAGCATGCGCTCCTGGACGCTGCGCCGTGAGTGAATCAAATCTGCTCCATCACCTCGGCCATCGCCTCGCCAGGATCAAGTGAGGGCAACTCATCTGCCAGCAGCGTCTCTTTTTCCAGCAACAGTTTTGCTGTCTCGTCGAGGGTCTGGCGGTGCGCACCGAGCACTTCGGTCGCTTTTTCAAATGCTCGTTCGACAAGCTCACGCACGGCAACATCTATCCTGGACGCCGTTTCTTCACTGTAGCTACGCATGCTCTGGCCAAACACGTCAGCCGGGGTCAGAAAGGTCGGCTGCTCCTGAGCGTAGCTCACCTGCCCCACCGCGTCGCTCATTCCGTAGCTGGTGACCATGGTCCTCGCGATGCCGGTTGCGTGTTTGAGATCATCCGCAGCACCAGTGGAGAGCTTGTTGAAGACCAGCATTTCGGCCGCGCGCCCACCCATGAGCACAGCCATTTTGTTGTTCAACTCTTCTTCGGTCATCAGGTAACGGTCTTCCGTAGGCCGCTGAATGCTGTAACCAAGCGCGCCCACGCCACGAGGAATGATCGATACCTTGTGAATGGTCTCCACACCAGGGAGCGCCAGCCGAACGAGCGCATGGCCAATTTCATGGTAAGCCACCACCTCGCGCTCGTATGGATTCAACAGGCGGTTTTTCTTTTCCAGCCCCGCGACGATGCGCTCGATGGCGCGGGTAAAGTCATCAATGGTCACGAGCTCCGCCCGCCGGCGGGTGGCGAGAATTGCCGCTTCATTAACCAGATTGGCCAGATCCGCCCCGCTGAATCCCGGGGTCAAAGCCGCAATCTCGTCCAGCGCAATGCCAGGATCGAGCCGGATCTTTCGCACGTGCACTCTGAGGATGTCTACCCGCCCGAGTTTGTCTGGCCGATCCACCAGAATCTGCCGGTCAAAGCGGCCCGCCCGCAACAGCGCCGGATCGAGGATCTCCGGCCGGTTGGTGGCCGCCAGCAGAATGATGCCCTGCCGAGGGTCGAACCCATCGAGCTCACTCAGGAGCTGGTTGAGGGTCTGCTCCTTCTCATCGTGACCACCCATCATCGGGCCCGCGCCGCGAGCGCGCCCCAGGGCGTCGAGCTCATCGATGAATATGATGCACGGCGCGCTCTGCCGCGCCTGCTCGAACAGATCGCGCACCCGGGCGGCACCCACGCCCACGAACATCTCCACGAACTCAGCGCCGCTGATCGAGTAAAAAGGCACGCCTGCTTCACCCGCCACCGCACGCGCCAGCAACGTCTTGCCGGTACCTGGCGGCCCGAGCAGCAGCACGCCTTTCGGCACATGCGCGCCGAGATGGCCGTAGCTGTCAGGATCCTTCAGAAACGCAACCACCTCTTCGAGCTCGGCTTTGGCCTCGTCTACCCCTGCCACGTCATCAAAGGTGACCTGGGTGTCTTTCTCCACATAAACCTTCGCTTTGCTTTTGCCGACGGCCATCATGCCGCCCATACCCTGTCGTTCGGCCAGCCTGCGAATAAAAAACAGCCAGATCCCCACAAACACCAGAGCAGGCAGCACCCAGGAGAGCACCTGGGCAATCCAGTTCGTCTCGATGACACCGGCAAACTTCACATCGTGGGTGGCGAGATCTTTCGCAAATTCCGGCTCGATGCGCACCGTCTCGATGTATTGATGACCGCCGCTATCCGGCTCCCTGAGCTTGCCTCGAATCTTGGTCGACGAGATGCCGATCTCCTCGAGCCCGCCGTCTGCCAGCAACGTCTGAAACTCGCTATAGGGAATGGTCTCGACCCGCCGGGATTCCTCCCACCAGGCCTGCAGCGACAGGAACATCATCATCGTGATGACGACGTACCAGAAGTTGATGTGTGTTTCTCTATCCACTTGTATCCAATTTTGCTCCACGCGCCAGCTGCTACGACGCGTCAGCGTCCACCTGAACATCACTCGTCGAGCGTAGGTGCTCCTCTGCTAGATGCCATCCGTTGAAGTACCTAGTCCGCGAATATCGTATTCTACGCGACGGAAGACTATCCGACCTAACCAGAGGAAACCGCATAAACATGGCAAAACTGCAGGACAAAGTGGCGCTGATCACAGGCGCGGGCAGCGGAATCGGCCGCGAAAGCGCGCTGCGTATGGCCGAGGAAGGTGCAGCAGTCATGTGCGCCGACCGTGACTTCGCGGGCGCGGAAACCACCGCGGGCATTATTCAGAACCGGGGTGGCAGAGCCGGAGTGCTGCAAGTCGACGTGGCAGTGGAAAGCCAGGTGAGAGAGGCTCTGGATACAACCGTCAGCGAGTTAGGTGGCCTGGATGTGATCTTCAACAACGCCGGCATCGGCGGCGCCGGGTACGGCTGGGAGCAGACCATCGCCGTCAACCTGACCGGGGTGTATCACGGCCTGTTTCACGGAGCACCATTTCTGGCCGCGCGCGGTGGTGGTGTCATCATCAACACCGCGTCGGTCGCTGGCCTGGTCGGATTGACCGGTCGGGTTGTGGCGGATGAGCTCCCCGAAGGTGCGGGGGCTTATGTTGCCGCCAAACACGGGGTTGCCGGGTTGACCAAACAGTACGCGGTAACGTTTGGCACCCGCGGTGTGAGGGTTAACGCCATAGCGCCAGGTTACATCGTCACGCCAATGACGGACCCGGTCAGGGAGCTGGAGGGTGGGGTCGAGTACCTGGAATCTCTGCATCCGCTGGGTCGTTTGGGACAACCCGAGGAGATTGCGGCGGCGGCAGCTTTTCTGGCCAGTGACGACGCGAGTTTTATTACCGGCGTGGTGCTGCCGGTTGATGGGGGGTATACAGCGCGATAGCCGGAAGCTGCAGCGCAAGTACTGACCGCTCCGCAGCACTGACTTACGGTCCACCTCACAGCCCGTAGAGAAACTCCAACATTGCCTCGCCGGTTGCCTAAGCGCCTTCCAGCTGCGCCAAGTGCCCGGTTTCCGGCACGAGCACCACGCCGCGCAGGTCCGCAACGCTATCCACCATCAGATTCTCCAGCACGTCTGCTGGAGGATAGGGGTTTTGATTAATCTGCAATTAGCTCATCCGAAGAGAAGCCCCGAGCCACCAGCCATATTCCCAGAGCTATCTGACTGAGCGCGAGAGGCGCGAGCATCAGGAATTCCAGCTTCACACCGAATAACGGCATACTCACTCCTGCCAGCTGCGACACTGTTGCTGCTAATCCAAATGTCGAAAGCAGGCGGGGAACCAGCCGGAAGCGGTAAAGTGTTGCGTACATTCGAAAACTGCTGGCCCCTGATAGCAGCAAGCCAATGTAATGTGCCCAGTTTCTTGCGGACGCGACAACAATCCGGATTAACTCCATCTGCTCGCGAACAGCAGCGTCTGCTGTGGAATATGCGTTGCTGAGCGACATCACGCTGATCTGTTCTACCCCCGCAGCGGGTAAGGACAATGACGCGGATCAGGCGATCAGGCCATAATCCCACCGTCGATCACAAGCTCACTGCCCGTCATGTAGCTGCTGTCGTCACTGGCAAGAAACAGCACGCCGTTAGCAATGTCCTGGGGGTTTCCGGGAACACCCATCGGCACCCCCGCTGAAGCCATAGCATCCAGGTCTACTGCGTTGGCACCTGCCAGAAATTCGGGATTCACCTTGTCCCAGATCGGCGTATCGATCACGCCGGGATGCACGGAGTTTACCCGCACTTTCCAGCCGTTGTGTGCACACTCAAGCGCAGCACCCTTAGTGAGAAGTCGCACGCCGCCTTTGGTTGCACAGTATCCGGCCAGATTAGCGCTGCCTTTGAGGCCGGCGACTGATGAGATGTTAACGATCGAGCCGCCACCTGAGTCGCGCATCAGGGGAATGCTGTGCTTCATGCCAAGAAACACACCATCGAGATTGATGGCCTGCTGGCGCCGCCAGTCTTCCAGGCTCATCTCGAGCAGACTGCCACCAATAGCGATGCCTGCATTGTTCACCAGAATATGCAGCCCGCCCTGATCGCTCCTAATCTGATCGACAACGGCTTGCCATTCTGACTCGATGGCAACGTCCTGGCGCAGGAAGGCCGCACGACCACCCGCTTCCTCAATCGCGCTGACGGTGGCTGCACCAAGCGCATCATCCACATCCGTGACCAGTACGAATGCGCCTTCGCTTGCCAGACTCATGGCGGACGCCCGCCCGATGCCGGAAGCACCTCCTGTCACCAGCGCGATTTTACCTTCTACTCGTCCTGTCATATGTGGTTGCTCTGTTTGATTATTGATCCGTCATGCTAAGGCAGCGGCCCAGAGATGACTATGCGCCGTAAGAGAAGCGCCCCCTGAACCGGTTCGGGACATGCTGTACGATAAAGGTAACGCTTCTCACCCTTAGACGACCCCACGCAGTTCATGCTTGATAGAGTTGAAAAAGCCATCGACGACCTGATCTGGGGCCGTCATATTGAAGCCCGAGGCCGACTGGGCCGTGCACTTGCGCAGATCCTGCGCTTTCTCTATGGCATGTTACGCGACGTGTTCTCCACGCAGCTCACCCTGCGCGCCATGAGCCTGGTATACACCACGCTGCTATCGATTGTGCCGCTGCTGGCTGTCAGTTTTTCAGTTGCCAAAGGCCTGGGAATGGTCTCGCGACTGCGCGAGATGTTCACGCAGTCTTTTACGCAGCTGGGACCAGACGGGGTTGCCATTGCCGAGAATATTCTGCAGATGGTGGATCGCATTGACGGCCGCGCAATTGGCGCTATCGGTGTTGTCATCTTCCTCTGGACAGCCGTTTCGATGATTCAGAAAGTCGAGTCCAGCTTCAACTATGTGTGGTATGTGGCCAAGACACGGGGGTTTGCCCGTCGCTTCAGCGAGTATCTGGTGGTGCTGCTGATTGGCCCGGTGGCCATGGGCACCGCGTTCAGCATGATCGCCTCACTAAGCAGCAACTCCTTTGTCGCCTACCTGGAAAAAGTGCCGGGTATTGCCCAGATTTTCCTGCTGGTAGGCGAGTCGGTGCCGTATGTGATGATCATCGGCATGTTTACTTTTCTCTACTACTTCATGCCAAACACCAAAGTCAGCATGAAGTCAGCGCTCGTTGGTGGCCTTGCGGGTGGCGTCATGTGGGTCACCATGAGCGTGATTTTTACCACGTTTATAGCCAACTCGTTCCGCACCTTTGCGGTCTACGCCAGCTTTGGCGTTGGCATTATTGCGTTGTTGTGGCTGTACCTGAACTGGCTGGTGCTGCTGTTAGGCGCGCAGCTGGCGTTCTATCACCAGAATCCCGCGTTCCTGCGCATCGGCAGACAGGAGCCGGATCTGTCCAATGGGATGCGCGAGCGGTTGGCGTTAAACATCATGACGGTGGTTGGCAATGCGTTTCGCAACAGGAACCAGCAGGTGTCACTTACCGACATCGGCCAGATCCTGAGCGTCCCGACCCTGGTGCTGGCGGTTGTTGCCTCAGCGCTAGAAAAAGACGGTTTGCTCGTGGTCACGGAGACAGAAACGCTTATGCCTGGACGCGAAATGTCGCGAATTCGCCTGCAGGACATCCTCAACGTCGTTCGCGTGCAGGGTGAGTCGGGCTACTATCGGGATCCCAATTGGGGGCGGGAAGTTGACGCGCTCGGCGGTCGGCTGGATGAGGCGGTTGTTTCGGTTGTTGGTGATCGGTCGCTGGCTGATTTTCTGGATGAGATGGAAACAACTGCCGGATAACTCGAATTTCCTGTACACGCAAAACCGGCCAGAGATGAGGATCGTCAACAAAGGCGCCCGCGGCTTCCTGAAGAAACCGCTGATCAACAACCAGTCAGACGAAGCGCGGTGAGATCATAACCTCAGTTTGAAGACAGTCTCCCGATGCAATGACCTGATACAAACTGCCCGGATCCGTCGTGGGGTTCAGATTGAACGCATCGACAACGTTGCTGACCGGTTCCACGCACACATAGTCTGCAGCCTCTTCGCTGTAAACCACCAGATGCTGCAGCGGCGCCAGTGCGGCGATCGCAATCTGCGCTTTGCACTCCGGCAGCTCAATCAACGCCTGCCGGACCCAGCCACTGAACACCGCATCGATCGGGCCAGCACCGGTGAGCAGCCGATTGTCGTCGGGGGTTTCATGAGCAACAGGCGCTGAACCAACCCGAAGCAGATCTGCGCCCAGCTGCCATCGGGAAGTCACACCAGCATATATCTGTGTCCGCGGCGTCCGGGGAAAATACGGATGCAGCCCCATACCCGCGGGCATGATCGTGCTGCTGAGGTTTTCCAGTTCAAGGTTGATGCGCAGGGTTCGATCTTCCAAGGTGAACTTCTGGCGTGCGACGTACCGCCAGGGCCAGGCGCCTGGGGGATGGTGAAATTCGCAGCTGGCATGGTGAGCCGATTGTCTCGTGACAACCCAGGGCTGTTGCCAGGCCTGGCCGTGAATGGCGTGCTGTTCAGGCGGGTTATTCGCCGGTAGCTGCACCGTCTGGCCGGAAAAACGAAACTCACCGTTGCGGATTCGGCTTGCAAACGGCAGCAACGGGAAACAGGCTGGCCGGAGGCTGTCTGCTGGTACCAGCCAGTCGACCCTACCTGCTGGTCCCCGGCTGTAATAACCGGCAATAGCACCACCGCGGGCGGGGTCCAGCATCACCCATGTGTCACCCGATGCCAGCTCTACCAAGCTGATGAAGAGCCTTCAGCGGCTAAAGAGCCTTCAGCGGATAAAGAGCCCTCAGCGACTAAAGAGCCTTCAGCGACTAGAGAGCCCTCAGCGGATAAAGAGCCCTCAGCGGATAAAGAGCCTTCAGCGACTAGAGAGCCCTCAGCGGATAAAGAGCCTTCAGCGGATAAAGAGCCTTCAGCGGATAAAGAGCCCTCAGCGGTTAAAGAGCCTTCAGCGACTCTTTTCCTCTCGGTTTTTCCTGACTTTTCAGCGTTTTCAGCCCGCTCAACCACATCAGCCGCTACCGTCATACCAGATTTCCAGAGCCAGAAGCCTAAAAGTTATAAAGATAGGAAAAAACGATTCTTCTCAGCAGCCGGCCGCTCGCCTATTTTTACTGCCATGAAAAAGCTTCGCATCCCGGACTACACAAGCGCGCTGGCCCTGCTGGCTTTCGCCGGCTATCTGTTGCTGCCGTTCGTCGCCTGACGATCTGCCGCCCGTCCCCGCGCTGACTCACTGGCCGCAGCAACGGTCAGCTAACCCTTTTCCACCGTTAAGTCTTTCACGCCGACGCACTTGGTCTGGCAGTGATCCGAGCATGCCAATCCCAGAGATTGGTTAACGCCTCATCCGGTTTCAGACCAACAGAACTGCTGGCGAAATCAACACCTGTAAGCGCCGTAATGTCGGCAACGGTATATCGATCCCCTGCGGCGAATTGCCGGTCTGCAAGTTCCTTATCGAAACGCCGGTAAAACGCGTGAACGTTAGCGTCACTGGTCTCTTTGGCCTGAGGGTTCTGCGTGAATCGACCCGGCGCCATTTTGGCGACTACCGGCCCATTGACCCAGCTGATGCCAATCTGCGTCCACATCTCCAATTCGAAGATCCGATTGTGCATCTCTATTGTGCCCAGCTCAAAAGGCGTTGCCCCAAACAGATTCGGCTGCGGATAAACCGCCTCCAGATAACGACAGATCGCGACACTTTCGGCAATGAAGCCCTCATCCGTTTCCAGGACAGGTATCTTGCCGCTGGGGTTCATCGCCAGAAACTCAGGGCTCTTGTGCTCCTGGGCCATCATGTTGACCTGGTGGTACTCCATCTCGATGCCCTTCTCAGCCACAAAGATACGTACCCGTCGCGGATTCGGCGCGGCGGTCATGTCATAAAGTTTCATCGCTTGATTCTCTCTACCTGTTTTGCACCAGTCTGCCTTCGCGGGGACCGTGTGCACAAGCGGCGACGAGGGTCGATTGGCCTGAAGAACAGTAAAAGAAGTGCGGCCAGCTGATCTTCGTTGCTCTGGTGGTCATACTGTTCACCCTGCTGCCGACGGGGAAACTGACCGGCGGCCTGAGAGCCGGGCTGCTCTTTGGCGCCGGCATTGTCGCCGCCTTCTGGACCATGGAGCGGGTAGTCAGTTTGCCGTGGGTTTAACTCAGCCTACACAGCAATTCTGATATCGTCGTCGATCCTAGTCACCCGGAATACATCTGATGGCTGAACCTCAACCCGGCCAACGCCTGGTCTTTGGCGCCACCGGCTATATCGGCAGCCATCTGGTACCGCGCCTGCTTGCCGAGGGACTGCCAGTGCGGGCCTGCGGACGCAATTTGAGCACTCTGGAATCCAGACAATGGTCGGGCGTCGAGCTGTGCGTCGCGGACGCGCTGGAACCCGAATCTCTCGACGCCGCGCTGGCAGATATTGAGATCGCCTACTACCTCGTCCACTCTATGGCTGCGGGCCGTAATTTCGGAGAACTTGATCTCGCCGCTGCTGACAATTTTCAGCAGGCAGCCGCTGCAGCCGGCGTCAGGCAGATCATTTATCTGGGCGGACTGGTTCCGTTGAAGGCCAGCTCCGAACATATCGTCTCGCGGCGGGATACCGGCGAAGCGCTCAGGCGTGGCCAGGTTCCTGTGATCGAACTCCGTGCCGGCATCATTGTCGGGCCTGGCTCCGCAGCCTTCGAGGTCATGCGAGATCTGGTTTTTCACCTGCCGATAATGATCACGCCGCGCTGGGTCAGGGCCCGTTCGCAGCCAATCAGCCTCGAAGACCTGCTGCGCACGCTGGTGGAACTTCCGGATCATTGCCCGCACAGCGCCATCTTCGATATCGCCGGTGATGAGACCCTTAGCTACCAGGACATGATGACCACACTGGCAGAGGTTGCCGGACACCGACCGCCGCTGGTCATTCCGGTCCCCGTGCTCTCACCGCGCCTGTCATCGTACTGGCTGCGACTGGTGACCTCGGTTCCCTACAATATTGCCCGGGCACTGATTGAAGGCCTGAAACATGACTTCGAGGCGGACGATACGCCGTTGCGAACTCTGTTACCCGGTCCCAGGCAGAGTTTCCGGGAAGCCGTCGCCCAGGCTTTCGAGACTGAAGCCAATCAGGCCCTGGTGTCACGATGGAGCGAAGGGGCATTTGCGGTCCGCCACCAGCGTCGAGACTATGCCTACTACGCAAAACAGGCCAGCGGCAGCGCGCTGAGCCGAGCTCCGGCGGCGGCGTTGTGGCGGGTGATCACCAGCATCGGCGGCACCACCCGTTATTTCTATCTGAATCCACTATGGACACTACGCGAGGTGCTGGACTGGTCAGTCGGCGGACCCGGCCTCAACCATCAGCGCCGGCACCCGATTGAACTGCGGGTCGGCGATCGGATCGATTCCTGGTCGGTCATCGGCATCGAGCCACAATCGCGTCTGAGCCTGGCATTCGGCATGCGGGCACCCGGGGCAGGCATGCTGGAGCTGACGTTAACCCCGAGCACTGATGGGCAAACCCGCGTAACCGCCACCGCCTACTGGCATCCGGCAGGAGTATGGGGATTGCTTTACTGGTATGCCCTGGCACCCGCCCACCTGATCATCTTCAAAGGTATGACCCGCGAGATCTGCGCGCGTGCTGAAGCATCGTCGCCAGAGCCCACTCTGACGTAGAATTGATCTGTTAATTTTTTAAAGCGCAGACTGACATCAAACTGACCGGCAAACTGTTTTTCATACTCGCCATATCCAGCGGCACCAGCTGGGCAAATGCTGACTGTGTGGTACTCCTGCACGGGCTGGCCCGAACTTCGTCGGCAATGGACAAGCTCGCAGAAGCGTTCGTCGCAGCCGGCTACCGGGTCAATAACGTTGACTACCCATCGCGCCAGCTACCGATCGAAGAACTGGCGCCGCTGGCAGTGAATACAGGCCTGGAGGGCTGCGGTCAGGCGCAGACCATTCACTTTGTTACCCATTCTCTGGGCGGAATCCTGATCCGCTACTATCTTGAGCATAACTCCATCGCAAACCTGGGCAGAGTGGTCATGCTCGCACCCCCTAACCAGGGCAGCGAAGTGGTCGACACCATTGGCGAGTTGCCCGGCTTTCAATTACTCAACGGACCCGCAGGCGACCAGTTGGGAACCGGTGCCGACAGCATTCCGCGGCAGCTGGGCCCGGTTGAGTTCGAGCTTGGCGTGATTGCCGGCAGCGACACCTTCAATCCGATTCTGTCGTTGTATCTGCCGAATCCTGACGACGGCAAAGTGTCGGTTGCCAGCACCAGGGTGGACGGCATGTCGGACTTCATCGTCCTCCCCTACACCCACACTTTCATGATGCAGGCCGAGGAAGTTCACAGCCAGGCGATAGAATTCATTCGCCATGGCCGCTTCAACTCACCCGGGCCCTGGCGCTGAGTCGCTGCTCAGCTCTCGGCTTCACCCGGATCCAGACCAACTTCCTGAAACTGCAGCTGATTCAGAGTGTAGTAAACGCCTTTGAGATCCATGAGCTCCTCATGAGTACCCAGCTCTTTGACCCGACCATGCTTCAACACCAGCACCCGATCAGCCTCCTGAATGGTCTGCAGTCGGTGCGCAATCAGAATTGACGTCCGCCCGGCCATGATCCGGCGCAGCGCGCTCTGAATAATCTGCTCGGTTTCAGTATCAATACTCGCTGTCGCTTCATCGAGTATCAGGATCTCCGGATCAGCAGCCAGCACCCGGGCAAAAGCCAGCAGCTGCCGCTGGCCCTGCGAAAGATTCTGGCCTCGCTCTACCAGCGGCGTGTCGTAGCCCTGTGGCAGGCGCTCAATGAACTGATCTGCGGCGACCGAACGGGCTGCCTCGATTGCCTGCTCCCGGCTGACTGCCGGATTGCCCAGGCTGATGTTGTCGAGAATTGTGCCGCTGAAGATGTGGAAATCCTGCATCACCACACCAATACGGCGACGCACTTCACTGGACGGCACACTGTTCAGATCAACGCCGTCGAGGAATACGGTATCGTCAGCAAAGTCGTAAAATCGCCCGAGCAGTCTGATCAGGGTACTTTTACCGGACCCGGTAGGCCCGACCACGGCCAGCTTTTCGCCGGGTTCGATCATGAGCGAGACATCATGCAGCACCGGCTCATCGACATCGTAGCCAAAAGTAAGATTGCGGAATTCGAGTCGACCTTCCAGCCGTTCGGGTAACGTCACCGGATGTTCGGGTTCATGCACGTGCTCTGCCCAGTCGAGCGCCTGAAAAATCCGTTCGGCGCTGGCCATGGCGCGAAACAGCACGTTGTACTGCATGCCGAGTACGCGGATGGGCCGAATCAGCATATCCACGAACTGAGTGAACAGAATCACGCTGCCAAGGGAAATTGTTTCCTGCAGCGCGGAACCACCGCCAATCCAGAGAATGACCGCAAGCGCCATGTTCACCATGTTGTCCATGAAAGCGCCGTAACCGGTCTCCATATGGATGGCGTGCATTTCCTGCTGACGATTGGTTTCGTTGATGCCGCGATAAACGCTCAGATTGCGGCTTTCCCGATTGCTCAGCTGGACCACCTGCATGCCGGAAAGGTTTTCCTGAAGATTCTGATTGAGCAGAGAAACGGTATTGCGGATCATTCTGTAGACCCGTCGCGTTGCCCGGCGGAAAAACATGGTAATGACTGCAAATATCGGCACCGCGCACAGCAGATACAGGGTCAGCTCAACATCAATTGCAAACATGATGGCCAACGCCAGGAAAAACGGCACAAACTCCCCGAGCAGCTGCCCTAGCCCCTGCAACAGTTCAAACAGTGCCTGGATGTCATTAGTGATCCGCGTCATCACCCGCCCTACCGCCACCTTGTCATAGAAGGATGCGGGGCGTCCTTCCATGTGTTTGAAAAGATCGTGGCGCAGATCCCGCAGCGCGGTCAGCATGGTGCGCGCAAAACTCACCCGGTGCAGGTGATAAAGCAGATGGCAGAAAATCGTCAGCCCACCATAGAGTACACAGGCGCTGGCCAGATCCGACAGACCCAGAACACTCGCCAGCCAGGCATTGGCTTCATTCATGCCGAAATCAGGAAGCAACGCTTCCGGCTGCTTCATGATGATGCCGTCGATGACCACGCGGGTTATTACCACCGGCAGCAGCACAGCGAGCAACGAGGCAACTAACACCAGCCCGATGCTGAGCGCTGCCAGTCGGCGATGGGGTCGGACCCACTGCAGAATCCGACCCAGGTACTGAAGGTTCAGCGCCTGACCGTGAATGTCAGCTTCAAAGATCGAATGATCCAGTTTTCTGGCAGGCTGTTCCTCAGCATCAGGCATCGCAGCGCTCTGGGTATTCACGATACTTCGACCTCACTGACGTCCTGACCACGACCACCAAGTTTCTGAACCGCTTCAAGGTCCGCATAAAAGCCGCCCAGGGCCAGCAGTTCCGCGTGAGTGCCCATCTCCTGAATCCGGCCCTCATCCAGCACGATGATCCGATCGGCGTGTCGTGCGGTGGACACCCGGTGAGAAACCAGCATCGTCGTCAGGTTCCGCCGGACCCGCTTGAGCCCGGACAGGATGTGCTCTTCAGTTTCGGTATCGACGGCAGAAAAGCAGTCATCGAGAATCAGCAGCGGCGTTTTCCGGATCAGTCCGCGGGCCAGTGTTGCCCGCTGCTTTTGACCGCCAGACAGGGTAACCCCTCGCTCGCCAAGGATAGTGGCCAGGCCCGTCGGGAATTCGGTAATCGTTTCACCCAGCGCAGCTGCGTCCGCGGATTCGAGAATTTCGTTCTCGTGCCGCTCCGGATCATCGTAGGCAATGTTGTCGCCCAGGCTGTCCGCGAACAGAAACGGGTCCTGCAATACCAGGCAGACCTGCTCACGCAGATACGCCAGCGGATAGTCTTTGATTGGATGATCGTCCAGTAGAAGTTCACCGGAACTCGGATCCAGAAGTCTGACAAACAGACGCAGCAGCGTCGATTTCCCGGAACCTACCCGGCCTATGATGGCAATGGTTTCACCAGGATCAACAGAAAAACTGATGTCATCCAGTGCGTTGCGATCTTTGTTTTCGTATTGAAAACTCAAGTTGCGCACGGTGACTTTCCCGGTCAGCCGGGGGTGATCGGGCTGGCCGAGGTCGCGGATTTCAGGTTCATAGTCGAGGATTTCAAAAACCCGGGCAGTGCCTGAAGCACCGCGCTGCCACTGGGTCACCAGCGAACCGGCTTCTCGAACCGGCCACAGCAGCAGCGCCAGATAGGAAAAGAATGCCGCCAGAGTCCCCAGGGTCATCTCGCCGGAATTCACCAGCGTGGTTCCGTAAGCAACGATCACCAGCGTCCCGGAGGCAGCCAGCACCGGCATCAGCGCACCCAGCAGCGATGTGGTGTTGAACAGCTGCATGTTGTACTCGAGGAAGCGGCCGTTGACCACATCAAAGCGTTCCACTTCGCGTTCTTCCTGAGCCATCGCCTGAACGGTCCGTATCCCATTCAGATTCTCCTGAACAAATGTGGACAGTTCAGAAAAACCTTCCTGCACCTGATAACTCTGGGCATAGATCTTTTTGGAGTAGTGCCAGGCTGCCAGCGTGACTATCGGCATCGGTACCAGTATCGCCAGAGTCAGCGGTACCGAGAGATTGAACATGAAGATCAGACCAACGGTAGCGGTGAAGATCAGCACCATTGTCATCCGGGTTGTCCCGGCAATGAACTGGCGTATCAGCGAGATGTCATTGATTGACCGGGCCATCAGATCGCCAATGGTGTAGCGATTGAAAAACACCGGCCCCTGTCGCTGCAGATGGCCGTACACCCTGTTGCGCAGATCAAACGCTGCGGTCATGCCAATGCGACGGATCAGAATCCGGCTGATGATGGTAACCACCATCTGAGCCAGCACACACGCGACAATCGCCAGTGCCGGAGCAGACAGGGCCTGCACGGCCACTTCCCAGCTGGAGGTTCCTGCGCCAATCGCAGCCTGGCCGGCTGCGATCGCATCGATCCCTTCTTTGACGTAAAGCGGAATCATCGCTTCGAAGATGCGCGCGACCAGCAGACCTGAAATACCGGTCCAGAACGCCCAGGCATGCTGCTGGAAATAGGGCATCAGGCGCAGCAGTACGTTCATTGTCTCGCTGTTGTTTCCGTTCGGATCGCTGGGGAATTCCCCGGGTCGGCAGCAGTGACCAGCACCGGTTCAATTCGTCGGACAGCCAGGATCTGATGGGCCGCAGTTCCCGACTACCTATGAAAACAATAACACATCTGACCACAGGTCCTGACGACCCTGCGTCGCCCCAGCCCTATGCTCAGCAGCTTTTTAACTAATTATATCCATAATATTCAATAAGTTATAATCGATATCGAAATGAATTCTGGCTTATCTATGTACTGATCTTTCGCCTCCTCGTCAACCTGACCTCGCCGGCTAGGGGTATCCCCGGATTAATTCACGGCTTCAGCTACCTATCCTTTATCAAGGGTAGTGGGAGCTAATAATAATGACAATGAACCACTTTCCAGCAGCCATATTGCTGGGGTTGGCTGGCGCAGGGCCAATGCTCTGCGGCGCTGAAGAGGCCACCGTTGATGACGTCATCAACGAACGCACAAGCTACCAGTCCGAGGCGCAACGCAGCCAGAGCCGCATCGATGGCCTCGACGACGAGACCCTGACCCTGATTGCACGCTACGGCAGCGAACTGGAACGCTACAGCGACCTGGTCACCTACAACGACAACCTTCGCAATCTGCTGGCCAACCAGCAGCAGGAAAAACAGCGCCTCGCCAGGGAACTGGAAGAGATCGAAGTGTTGCGCCAGGACATTGTGCCGCTGATGGTGGAAATGATCGAAGTGCTCGATCGCTTCATCACTCTCGATCAACCGATGCTGCTCGAAGAACGCCGCGCCAGGCTCACCAAACTCGAAGCCAACATGTCGCGCTCGGATGTGGAGCTGGCAGAAAAATTCCGGCGATTGCTCGAGGCTTATCAGATCGAGGCCGAATACGGCCAGTCGCTCGAGGCCTATGAAGGCACTCTGGACGATCAGGGTGTCCAGCGAACGGTGGATTTTCTGAGGGTTGGACGGGTCGGCCTCTACTACCTGAGCCTGGATCGCCAGACCGCAGGCATCTGGAACCGGCAATCCCAGCAATGGCAGGACCTGCCTGCTGGTGACCTCGACGCAATCGATTATGCCATCCGCGTTGCCCGCAAACAGGCACCGCCAAATCTGTTTGAAGTACCCCTGTGGACCGAGACCGGATCATGAGCTGCCGCCAGATGCTGCTCGTAATTACCCTGCTCGCCTTCGGCTCGGCGCTGGGTCAGGAACAGCCTGCCGCTGATACGCCCGAATCCGCGCCGCTGACCCTGGACGAACTGCTGAATCAGGTTCGCACCGGCACCACAGCCCGCCGCACGGAACTGGCTGTGCGCGAGCAGCGTTTTATTGAGGCCCGGGAAGAACGGGCCCGGTTACTCAGCGAAATTGAGCAGCAACGGCGTGATGCAGAAGCCCTGGCCGATCAGATGCGCGCCGACTTCGAGCGCGGTGAAGCAGAGCTGGCCGATCTGGAAACCGAGCTGGAAGATAATGCCGGTGACCTGCGGGAAGTCTTCAACGTCGCCCGCCAGACCGCGGGCGATGCACTGCCCACCTTGCAGAACTCAATGGTTCGTGCCCAGTTTCCGTTAGCCACCAACCTGCTCGACGAACTGTCCAGTGGGGATACCACCCCGACCTCCGGGCAACTGCGCGAACTGTGGCTGATGCTGCTCGAAGAGATGAATGAAAGCGGCAAAGTGGCCCGCTTCGAGCGCACGGTCATTGGCGCGGACGGCGCGGAGGCCCGCAGAACTGTCACCCGGATTGGCACCTTTGCCGCCGTGGCCGGCGGTGATTATCTGCGCTATCTGCCAGAGTCGACCAGCCTGCTGGTGTTGCCACGCCAACCCAAAGGCATTGACAGCAGCACTGTCGAACACTTCGAAGCCGCCAACTCTGCCATCGCACCGATTGCGATCGATCCATCCCGGGGGGCGATTCTGGCCCTGGTGGTCCAGGCTCCTGACATGGCTGAGCGGATCAATCAGGGCGGGATCATCGGCTATATCATCCTGGTGATTGGCGCCATCGGTCTGATCCTGGCGCTGGAACGGCTGGTGGCAAGCTGGCTGGCAAAACGGGCGATGAGCAGTGCCATCAGTGCCGACAGTGCGGGCGCATCGAGCTCAGCGAATTCCAACCATGCCATTGCGGCGATGCACCGCGCTACGGCGGATCCGGAGCTGGTCCGGGATGCTGATGCACTGTCTGCGAAACTCGACGAGATCGTGATGATCAGCGCCGAGAAACTGCGTCGTGGACTCCCGGCACTCGCCATATTTGCAGCAGTCAGCCCACTGCTCGGTCTGTTAGGTACCGTGACCGGCATGATCGAGACCTTTCAGGTCATTACGCTGTTCGGTGCTGGCGATCCGAGATTGATGTCCGGCGGTATCTCCCAGGCTCTGATTACCACGCAGCTGGGGCTCAGCGTGGCGATCCCCCTGCTGCTGGCGCACAGTTTCGTCCAGAGCCGGGTCAATGCGCTGATCGCCACCCTCGACGAATCGGCAGCCGAGATATTCGCGATCAGCCGCAGCGCCCGTGAAGGTGGTTAAGGACATGCTGGCAGACTGGTTCAACAACAGCGACCTGCTCCTCTCCGGGGGTTGGATCGTGGTGCTGATCCTGCTGTTGACCTTCGTCATGTGGGCTTTGATTCTCGATCGATACCTGCTGCTGTTTCGCGACATCCGCCCGCTGGTTGCCGCCACCTTCGAACGCTGGCAGCGCCTGCGGACCAATGATTCAAGATCCAATCGCCGGCTGCGGCTGGCCATTACCGGAAGTTTCCACCACACCCTGGCCCGCTTCCTGACAACCATCAGAGTCATCACCGCCATTCTGCCGTTGCTGGGATTGCTGGGTACAGTCGCCGGCATGATCGCCACCTTCGAAGTCATGACAGTATTTGGCACCGGTAACATTCGCGGCATGGCAGACGGCATTTCTCAGGCTCTGGTGACGACCATGGCAGGACTGTTGACGGCGCTGTCCGGCCTGTATTTCGCCGACGATCTGCAACAGCGCATTGACTCTCAAACCAATCACCTCTCTGAACACCTCAGCATGACCGGGGAGCCTGAGCAATGATTCGTCTGCACACCCGCGAAGAAGGTGGTGATGCAGCCATCAATCTGACACCGCTGATCGACATGGTCTTCATCCTGCTGATCTTCTTTGCGGTGAACTCCACCTTCGTGAAAATCACCGGTGTCGAAGTCGATCAACCGGTCGCCAAGTCGACCACGCTGCAGCCCGCTTCGGTGCTGCTGATTGCGGTGACTGAAACCGGCGATGTGTGGATCGACAAAAAGTCCGTCGATATCCGGCGGGTGCGCGGTGTGGTTGAAAGGCTGCTGCTGGAAAGCCCGGACGCATCCGTGGTGGTCCTTTCGGACGAGGCGTCCCGAACCGGACTGGTCGTCGAAGTGATCGATCAGGCCCGCCTGGCGGGGGCTGAACGGGTTGCTCTGGCAGCTGCAGCGCCAGACAGTGAACTCGGCGCCAGGCGGTGAAACTGCTGCTGGCGGTCGCCGGCGCACTGCTGATCACCTCAGCGATCTATGCGCTGATGGACCATATGATCTCCCGGGATCCCACCAGACTGGTGAACGCCTATGACGCCCAGCCGATCGAATTTACCCGCGCAGCGCTCGAAGAACAGACGCGCACCAAAGACCGACGGAAAAAACCGCCGCCAAAACCCAAGGAAATCAAGCGAGTACGATCGGAAGTTGATGCTTCTTTGAGTCGTCTGGCTAACCTGCCGCAGGACTTCGCCGCCTACAATGTCAGCAGCCTGCTTGGTGAAGGGTCGGGCGTTGCGCTGGGTCAGAACCTGCTCGAAGGCAGCGCTGAAACCATGGCGATGGTCATGGCCAGTGATCTCACCCCCCTCACCATGCTGCCGCCACAATACCCGCCAGCGGCGCTGATGCGCGGCACAGAGGGTTGGGTGCAGGTGTCATTCCTCGTCACCGAAGAAGGGCTGGTGCGGGATCCGGTAGTCATCGACGCCAAACCCCGAGGCACCTTCGAAAACGCGGCAACGGCTGCCGCGGTCCGCTGGCGATTCAGACCGGTCGTACGGGGCGGAGTTCCGGTGGTGGTCCGGGCATTCATTCAGATCGACTTTATTCTGCCGGAGTCGAGATGAAACGGTCGCTTCCAGATATCGCCCGGTTGATCTGGCTCAGCACAATTGCGCTATTCACTCTCTTTGCCCCGCTCCAGACTTCTGCTGCGACCCAGGATCCGATGGATCCGCTGCTGGCTCGTCAGCTGATGCACGTCATGACTGAGGCGGAAGGTGACGTCAGTCAGATGCTGACCGGACTGGCAGAACTCGCCGAACGCAAACGCAGGCCCGATGACCTGAAGTTCATCATTCGCGAACGCGCAGCACTGCTGATCCAGGAAGAACAGCTCACGGTGGCGCGAACTGAGCTGCAGGCCACCCTGGCCGGTCAGCCGGAAGAGTATGCCCCTGCCCTGCGCTACCTGCTGGGCCAGATTTATCTGCTGGAGGGGGATGCCAAAGCTGCAATCGAGCCATTGGAGACCTGGGCCCGATATGCACAGGAACCCGACCCGGCCGGACTGTTTGTGCTCGCCTACGCGCTGGTCCAGCTGGAGCGTTTCGATGCGGCCGCGACCAGGCTCGAATCAATCATTGCGAACGCCAGCATTGTCCGCCCGCAATGGATCGAAGTACTGGCTTACGTTTACGCTCAGCTCGGTCGCACGGATCAGGCAATCGCGCTGCTTAATGGCCTGGTTGCCGAACAGCCGGATAAAGCTCGCTGGTGGCGTCAGCTCGCCACCGTTTACCTGATTATCGAAAACGTCCCACGTGGGACCGCAGGCTTCACCATCGCCAGCGAATTAACGGACATGGAGTTCGCGGATGCCCGCCGACTGGCCCAGCTGTTCGGCTTTCTCGGCCTGCCTGCTGATGGCGCTGAGCTGCTGCAGCAGGCCATCGCTGACAGCCCGGATCCGGTCAGCTACGAAGATCAGATGCTGCTGGCGGAACTGTGGATTGTCGCCCGGGAATTTGACGCCGCCATCGCAGCCCTGCAGTCCGCGAGCCTGATCGCAACAGACGGCGAGCCGCAGATGGTGATGGGTCAGCTGTATCTGCAGCGGGAGCGCTATGAGCCGGCGCAGGAAGCGCTGACCGCGGCAACAACCGCCTATGCAGAGCAGGCGCCGCCACTCGTTTACTACCTGCTCGCGGTGGCACAGCTCAATGCCGGGGATCTCGCTGCCGCGGAAATCGCGATCCAGGTGTTCTCCGAGGACCCCGAATTCAGCCGCCGTGCGGCCTCGCTGCGCGACTATATCCGCAGTGTCGCTGGCAAATGACCGAAACACCCGAGCCAGCACCTGGTCTGCCCAATCTGGCCAACCCCAGAAAGACAGGTGTACTATTTCCGACAGGGTATATCTGAATGAAAGAGCCTGAAAGGCGCAAGGAGAGAGACATGGACCATGACATTGTGATTCGCGGTGGAACGATCGTTGACGGCACCGGTGCAGACCCGATTGCCGGCGACGTCGCCATCGACAACGGCCTGATCACCGCCATCGGCTCGGTGCCAGGCACTGGCAGACAGGAAATCGATGCCTCAGGGCACGTGGTGACCCCGGGATTTGTCGATATCCATACCCACCTTGATGCTCAGATTGGCTGGGATCCGGACATGACTCCAGTCAGCTGGCACGGGGTTACCACCGCGCTGATCGGCAACTGCGGTGTCACCTTCGCGCCCTGCAAACCCGAAGACCGGGAACTGCTCGCGGGCATGATGGAAACCGTGGAAGACATTCCGAAGTCAGCCATTCTCGATGGCCTGGCCTGGGACTGGGAGCAGTACGGGGAATACCTCGACTCCATCGAACGCCTCGGCACCGCTGTGAACGTTGCCGGGCTGGTCGGGCACAGCGCGATCCGCTACTACGTCATGGGTGAGCGTGCGGTAGAAGAACAGGCTACCGACGAAGAAAAACGACAGATGGCTGAGATTGCTGCCAAAGCCATAGACGCCGGCGCATTCGGCTTTTCCACCAATCGTTACGAACCTCACAAGGGCCCCGACGGGCGCTCGATTCCTGGAACTTTTGCAGACGTAGAAGAACTGGAAGAAATAGCCAGAGCCGTTGGGCCCAGACGCGGTCTGATACAGGCAGTAGGCGCGGACTTCGATGTGCTCAAGCGCATCGCCGACACCGAAAACAGTCGGGTGCTGTTCAGCTACGGCACAGGCGACCAGGAAGGTGCCGGACGCTGGTCGGCACAACGTCTGGACGAACTCTGCGAAGGTCGGGATATCACCGCGATCTCACACGTTCGCGGCTCAGGCTACATGTTTGGTCTGCAGTCGGGTCTGCCTGTTCGCGGTCAGACCTGGCGCGATGTTTCTGAGATGGACTTCGAAGGTCGACTGGCAGCGATCAAAGACGCAGATATCGCTGCAAAACTCATCGAAGAAGCTAAACAGCCGAAAGCTACCGGTATCCCGATGACCGAGGTATTTTTCTTAGGCGCAGGCGACACACCGAACTACGCCCTGCCCGCTGATGAAAATCTGCAGGCAATGGCCGATGCCGCTGGAGAACACTGGTCAGAGACCTTTCTGCGTCTGACTCGGGAAAGTCACGGTAAAGGACTGTTCAACTTCCGTATGTTTGCGAAAAACATGAAAGAACAGGGTGATCTGTTTCGCAGCGACCATATCTATCCGGGTCTCGGTGACGCCGGCGCCCACGTATCCCAGATCATGGACGCTGGCTGGTCGAGCTTTGTGCTCTCCCACTGGCTGCGCGACACCGGCCACTTCACCCTGCCTGAAGCCATCGAAAAAATGACTTCGGGACCTGCCCGGGTGATCGGTCTTGAGGATCGCGGGGTGTTGAAAGCCGGTATGCGTGCTGATGTGAACGTGATTGACCTGGCAACGGTGGGTGAACGACAGCCCGAACTGGTCCACGACTTTCCGCACGGAGCGCCGCGCTACATTCAGAAATCGCAGGGTTTCAAAGCCACCATCGTCAACGGTCAGGTGAGTCTCCTCGACGGAGAACTCACCGGCAGTCGAGCAGGACAGGTGTTGCGCCATTCGGCATAGCTTCCAGATCTATCAAGATAGACCGACAGCAATTGAAATGGGCCGCAAAAGCGGCCCTTCTTCTTTAGTAACAATGTACTGATAAGCAAACGGCAGGTTTCGATCACGCACCGTTCCCGTAAGGCGGGATGCGTCTATGGGTTGCAAAACATGACGTCTGCTGCCCTGCAGCGATTCTGTAATCGGCATTTCATTCACCATCCTCCTCTCTACCCCTGGAGACCAGGTGTTGCGTTGACCGGTTGAAACCCCAACCCCGAGCAGACATTGACCAGATTCTCTACACTCTGGCTTTGCTCATCAGGAGCGAGCTCCAAGAGTGCCAAAATATTCTCTCATCATTCCAACTTACAACGAGTCGAATTATCTACCTCGTCTGCTGGATTCGGTTGATGAAGCTCGAGCATGCTATCGCGGTGAGGGCGACACCATTGAGGTCATCGTTGCGGACAACAATTCAAGAGATGACACCGTAAAAATTGCTCGCGACCGTGGTTGCAAAGTCGTTCATGTTGCCAAGCGATGCATTGCATCGGTACGAAATGGCGGGGCGAGCGCCGCAGAAGGCGTGGTGCTCTGTTTTGTGGACGCTGATATGCGAATCCATCCTCAAACCTTCAACGCTATCGACAGATCCATAGAGTTAGGCAACGCAGTGGCGGGGGCAACCGGGATAACATTGGAACGAATGTCGATTGGTATCACTCTGACCTACGCCATCATGCTAACTGTGGCTTGGATGACAAAGATCGATACCGGCGTCGTATTCTGTCGAAAGAGCGATTTCGAAGCGATTGGTGGCTATAACGAAAGCATGAACTTTGGTGAGGACGTGCGATTTCTCCTGGAGATTCGCGAACTTGGTCGCGGGAGGGGCTTGGAGCTTACCCGCCTGTCTGGTGCTCAAGCATTAGCCTCTACTAGAAAATGGGATCAATTTGGCGAATGGCACTTCCTTGTGATGATGGCAGAGATCTTCCGAAAAGGTGGCCGCAAGGCAGATCAGAACAGTGAATTTGTTGATCGGTACTGGTACGGAGACCAGCGCGAACCATAAATCGAGCGATGGATGGTTCGGTTTTGGCCGCAAGCGGACGTTTGCCTTGCTGAAACAAACAGTCTGTTTCCAACCCATTTGCGCCTCATGAATTTCTCCCGATCAGCTAATGCCTTCTCAGGCCTTGAGTCAGTAGAGAGGACAGAATTACCGCCGACGATTAAAACCACTGATGCGTTCTGATCATTCTGAAAACCGGAACCCCGCTTGTGACGGGGTTCCGATCGGATCAAACGCTACTGCGGGGTCAGCGTCAGGAGCGCGCGGCTCAGGTAACGACTTTCTATTTTTCGAAACTCATTAGCATCTTTTGCGTAGGCAGCGAAATCGTTGGAGCTCATGAACTCTTCCACCCCCGATAGCAACGTGCTCATGTCTTTGGCCTGAAAGGCCACCCAGTGAGTCCCGGGCACTTCACCCATAGCCACCACAGTCCCTGAGGTCATGTTGCCCGGAAAAGCAGCAGCAGCGTCAGAGTTGAGGATGGTCTCAAGGGCAGTCGTGTATCGACCAGCATCGAACACGGTCATGCCGAACAACATGGTGGCCGATCCTGCACCGCCGAGACTCTCTTCGTTGATCTTGCTGTTGGTTTGAGTGAATACGTTTTCCGTTTCGATGGTCGCAGCGTTGCCCATAGCGCTGACAAACGCGGCACGGTCAGCGCTATCCATAGAGGCTTTCATGTCGGCTTCCATAGCTGCCGGGGACGGATAGAACACGGAAACAGTGTGCGTTGCCTGATCCGTGCCATTTGCGACATTCGCGCTCAATGTGACCGTGGAAGACAGTTTTTGCCCCGTGGCCGATTTCCGGTATTTCGTCATAGCTGCGACGACGGCTTCCGGATCAGAAGCGATGACTCCAAAGTATTGACCGTAGATGGTTGGCTCGGCGTGATTGTCTGCTAAGGCGAAACCAGAAAGCATGACCGACAGGCACAGAAGAAGTGCTCTTTTCATTGTTAGTCGTCCTTGTCATAGGTAAGTAAAAACGAGGCCTACCGAACCGCACGCCTGCTGACATTCGGAAGCGGTGCGAACTCTCATTGACTCGACCGCGTCCGACGACACATTTCCAGAGACGGGCGATTGATCAACAGTAACAAAACAGCCACAGGGAACATAGGCCATGAGTAATCAAAAGATGGAAGTTTTAACGACCGCAGGATCATGCACTGCACAATACGATGTCCGCTTGCAACCCGGAGCGGTCAGTCGGTCGTAATTGTCGACCCGATCCGTCGAGCCAGATCAGCGAGTTCTGCATCCGCGACTTCAAGAGCGCCATGCTCGTGCATTAGGGCGTGATACTGCTGCTCCTCGAGCGGTACTCCGTGCGGCAGCGGCGCGATGTGCCAGTGAATATGTGTGTTTGCCGATTGACTGCCCAAGCTGAGGATATAAACCCGTTCCG